>Ga0310810_10004122_pt1 | contig 16017 bp, 10 predicted proteins | sample NCmetagenome_FD_207641 | JGI IMG/M metagenome (GOLD analysis project Ga0310810, IMG submission 207641) | Soil microbial communities from experimental microcosm in Duke University, North Carolina, United States - NC | ecosystem: Engineered > Artificial ecosystem > Soil microcosm > Unclassified ...
AATTCCGGGTAATCTGCAATTCCGGTAATCTGCAATTCCGGTAATCTGCAATTCCGGTAATCTGCAATTCCGGTAATCTGCAATTCCGGTAATCTGCAATCTCCAATCTGAAATCGGCAATTCGTCCGTTACCATTCGATGCAGTTCTTATCGCTCGATACGTCGTCGGCTGCGGGCAGTGCTGCGGTGATCAGGGATGGCCGCATCATCGTCGAACGCGCCGGCGATGCGTCGCGCACGCACGCCGAGCGTCTGCCGCGCGAACTGATGGACGTGCTGGATGCGGCGCACACATCGCTCGGCAACGTCGACGGATTTGCGGTGATCACCGGCCCCGGATCGTTCACGGGCCTTCGCGTCGGGCTTGCAGCGATTGAGGGGCTCGCGTTCGCGCGAAAGGCCCCGGTGTATCCCGTCACGGCGTTCGAGGCGCTTGCAACACATCGCGGCGTCCACGCGGCCGCGATCTGGATCGATGCGCACCGCCATGAGGTGTTCGCCACGCTCCTGGACGCGGCCGGACGTACCCTCGAGCCGCCATCGTCGCGCCCTCCGATACGGACGCTGGACGCGTGGATCGCGCGCCTGAACACCCTCGAGCACGTCCAGTTTCTCGGCGATGGGGCAGTCCGGTACCGGGATGTCATCCTCGATCGTCTCGGGGGCAAGGCGGCAGTCGCCGAAACCGTTCCGCTTCTCGCCGGAATCGCAGGATCGATCGCGGCGGCCTCTCCGGCGCGTGGCGTCGCGCCGCACGCCCTCATTCCTCAGTACGTACGCCGGCCGGATGCGGAACTCGCGCGGGACCGCCGCAAGTTCGACTGACGTGACGTTTTCGCGTCTCACGGACGAATCGGCCGCCGACGAAGTCGCCGCCCTCGAGGCGGCGTCGTTCACGAACCCCTGGTCGAGGGACGCGCTGCTGTGGGAGCTGCGCAACTCCGATGTGACTCGCGTTTATCTCGTGCGCGACGACGATGGAACGCTCGCGGGATTCTGCACGTGCTGGGTCATCTTCGACGAAGTCCATATCAACACGATGGCGGTCGCCGCCGAACGCCGCCGGCAGGGAGTCGCGTCGGCGCTCCTGGAGTACGTGCTCGCGACGGCACGCGCCGAAGGCGCGCGGAAGGCCACGCTGGAGGTCCGGGAATCGAACCTGGCGGCCATCCGCCTCTACGAATCGATGGATTTCAAGATTGTCGCGCGGCGGCCGCGGTACTACACAAAACCGGAGGAGGACGCCCTGATCTTGTGGCGCGACGCGGGAAACTGCCGTTCTTGAACGGCGGATGACGATTGTGCTACCGTCCCCTCATGCACATCGTCAGGTAATCCCTTCAAGGAGGCGGAAATGCCGACAGACTTCGAAGAGCTGAAGCACCAGTTGCTGGAGAGCGACGACGAGTTCCGCCAGCTCGCCACCCAGCACCACGACCTCGACGAACGGATTCATGCCCTGGCAGCCCGCCCGTACCTCTCGCAACCAGAACAGCTCGAAGAAGTAACTCTCAAGAAGAAGAAGCTCGCTTTGAAGGATCAGATGGAAGGGATTCTGCGCTCGTACTCTCATCACTGAGCGCGCTGGCGCTCGCGTTCGAGGGCGCCGTACCATAATCTGTTTAGGTCGGATGTGGAGTTCGGCCGGCCTGCCGCACTCCCGCCGGCCTCTTTTTTTGCCTGATGCGCATCGATCGAGCCGGACTGCCGTTCGTCGCCGGGGCGCTCGTCCCCGCTGCCGTGTTGGCGTCCGCCCGCCGCTACGGATGGGCGACCGCCTTTACGGCGCTCGGCGGTTTCTTCGCCTACTTCTTCCGCGACCCCGAGCGTGACGTGCCGCAGGCGCCGGGCCTCGTCGTGGCTCCGGCCGACGGACGCGTGATGATCGCGGGTCCGTCGGATGGGCGCTGGACGCCTCCCGGTGAGTGGACGCAAATCACGATTTTCCTGTCACCGCTCGATGTGCACATCAACCGCACGCCCGTGAGCGGCCGCGTGACCCGCATCGAGTACCGGCCGGGGTCGTTCCTGCCGGCGTACAAGCACGACGCCAGTGCGAACGAACTGAACGAGATCTGGATCGATCACGATGGCCAGCCGGTGGTCGTCCGGCAAATCGTCGGCGTCCTGGCCCGGCGCATCGTGTGCCGCGTCGGAGAAGGGCAGAATCTGGCGCGCGGTGAACGAATCGGCTTGATGAAGTTCGGGTCGCGGATGGATGTGTTTCTGCCCCGCAGCGCCGAACTGCTCGTCCGGGTAGGCGAGTCGGTGGTTGCGGGCGTGACCGTGCTGGCCCGGCTTCCGGCGCAGGCGCATGCCTAGGCCGCCCGGCCGGCGGCGCGGCGAGATCCCATCGCACTTCAAGCGCGGTGTCTATATCCTGCCGTCGATGTTCACCGTCGCCAACCTGTTCGGCGGCTATGCGTCCATCGTGTACTCGACGCGGGGCGACTTCGACACCGCGGCGATGCTCATCGGCATCTCCATGGTCGTGGACACCTTTGACGGATTTTTCGCGCGGCTGACCAACTCGCAATCCGCGTTCGGCGCCGAACTCGATTCGCTTGCCGACGTCGTCTCGTTCGGGCTCGCGCCGGCGATTCTCGCCTTCACGTGGGGGCTGTGGCCGCTCGGACGCGTTGGCTGGGCCGTCGGGTTCATTTACCTGGCGGCGGCCGCGATGCGGCTGGCGCGGTTCAACATCCAGACGACTGCCGCGAGCGACAAACGCTATTTCGTCGGAACCCCGAGCCCGGCAGCCGCGGCGGTGATCGCGTCGACGGTGTATCTCTACCCGTTCGGGTTGCAGGATCCGCGCGTCTCGGCTCTGGCTCTGCCGATGGTACTCGTCCCTGGGTTCCTGATGGTCAGCACGGTCCGGTTCCGAAGCCTCAAGGCGATCGACGTTGGATGGCGCCGGAGCTACTTCGTGCTTTTCGCCGGCGCCGTCATTCTGGCGCTCATCGCCTCGCATCCGCGCGTCGCCTTCGTGGTGCTCTCCTACAGCTACGTGGCCGCTGCGCTGGTGGCGTGGGCATACGTACGGCTGCGTCGGCGGCACCTGCCTACGACCCCTGGTCTGCCACCGGCAGAGTAATCGTCACGCGCGTTCCTCGTCCCGGTTCGCTCCCGACGTCAATCGTCCCGCCGCTCAGTTCGATGTTGCGCCGCGCAATGGGCAGGCCAAGTCCGGTCCCCGTCGTTTTGGTGGAAAAGTAAGGTTCGAAGACGCGCTCCAGCGCATCGCGATCCATGCCTACGCCCGTGTCCGTGACATCGATGATCACCGACGCATCCGATTGACGTCCCGTCAACGTCAGCGAACCTTGCCCGGGCATCGCGTGCAGCGCGTTTTCGACAATGTTCGAGAGGGCGCGGCTGACGAGCGTGCGATCTACGAACACGAGCGGCAGCGGCGGCCGGACCTCGTTGCGAACGATGATGCGTCCTTCGAGACCGTGGCGGTACGGTTCGACCACGTCGCGAACGAGCCGCACCGGGTCCGCCGGCGCCGGACGAGCGGTCGGCGACGAAGCAAAGCTGGAGAATTCCGCCGAGATCTGCCGGAGCAGCGTCACTTGTCCGAGGATCGTCTCCACGCAGTTCTCGAGGACCGGGGTCATCGGTTCGCCGCGGTCTTCGTGCACGCGCCGCAGGTGCTCGGCCGAGAGCTGAATCGGCGTCAGCGGGTTCTTGATCTCGTGCGCCACCTGGCGTGCCATTTCCGCCCATGCTTCGATGCGGTGCGTACGCTCGAGCTGCGCGCGCTGCGCTTTCAGTTCCGCGGCCATGCTGTTGAAGGCATCCACCAGCCGGCGAAGTTCGTCAGACGAGCGGACGGCGATCCGCGCGTCGAAGTCTCCGCCGGCAATCCGGCCCGTCGCACGCGTGAGCCGCCGCACGGGGTCGGCGATCCGCTCGGCCATCGACAGACCGATCCCGGCGCCCAGCAGGATGAAGCAGAGTGCCGCGAGGTGCACGCCGCGATCGAGTTCGTCGATCTCACGTTCGACTTCCCGCTGCCGAAGCGCGAGCGGCACCGTCAGGATCGCTTCGCGGCTGCCGGTGCGGACCGCCGTCGACGCGAGCAGATAGGGCACGTCGCCGATGCGATCTTCGCTGACGAACGACGGCAGGCGCTGCAGCATGATGGCGCGGTAGACGTCGTCGGGCACTCGCGTCGGCAGCAGACCCGACGCGAACAGGTCGCGTTCGCTCGTCGCCGAGAGCTCGGCCCCGTAGAAGATGTTGACGTCCTGGTTGATGACCTGGCTGATCCAGACCATGACGTCGTCGCCGAACGGTGCGAGCGTTTCCGCACCCCGGCGGAGAAGAGCGTCCGATTCGCCGATGACGCGCTGCGCAACGGCGGCGATGCGGGTCGCTTCGCCGGCTATTCCGTCGTACAGCAGATTCGCAAAGTACTGGCGGATCACGAGTGCGAGCGTCAGCACCGGCACGATCGACGCGAGCACGAAGGCCAGAAACAGCTTGCGGTAGAAGCTCGCGCGAATTTCGCGGAGCAGCGCGCGACCGGTTCGCGGTTGCGCCCGGCACAAGCGCGTGAAGATGGAGTTCGCGACGAGGAGCAGCACATAGCCCGCGCCCGCCAGCGTTGTCAGCTCGGCGAGCCGCACGAGGTGCTCGAAGAGGTCCGGCACCGGATAGCCGAGCGCGTAGATGCCCGTGCGGTCGTTCGAGATGAACACGTTGAATCGCGTGCCGTCCTTATCGAGCGATGTCCAGAAGGACGCGCGCGACTTGTAGATCCGTTCGAAGGTCGCTTCGTCAATCGCCCATGCGGACCCGCCATACGTGTAGATCGGGCGCAGTCCCCACCCGTACACGACGACGTCCACGTCGCCGGCCGGCTGCCCTTCGATCGAAGAGACGGCTCCGGGACCGCGCAGCGCTTCGTAGTACGGCGACTGCGACGTGATGAACGGCAGGGTACGGTAGTCGAATACGACATGGACGATGATTGCGCCGCGGACGGTTCCGTCGGATCCGCAGACGCTTCGTTGCGCGTGCAGCATGCGGCGTTCGTCCGCGCCGAACGGCTGCGCCTCGGCGAACACGTCCCATTGGCACGGCAGCCGCCCCTGCGGCTTGAGCGAGGCGCCCGTGTATTCGGGAAAGTTGAGTGCGAACCGGCTCAGAAGGTTGTCGTCGGAATCGAACAGCTCGACGTCGCTCGTCAGACGGTTGCGGGCCAGCGCCGTCTTGTTCCAGATGGCAAACGCCGGGTCCGTCCGCGGCCCGGCGCCCGTCGGCCGCGCGTCGACCGCTGCGACGGGAAACGGCTGCGCGTCGATCTCGGCAAGCGCCTCCTGGAGGCGCGCAAGGAGACGCGCCGGATGCTCGGTTGTCTCCACGGCATACCGTGTCTCGATGAGGCCGCGTGTCGATCGGTCGACGAAGTAAGCGACCGACGGGTAAATGAGCAGCGCGGGCAGCAGGAACGCGAGGAAGAGCGCCAGTATCCGTGAGACGAGGGTCGTCTGGCGGTACCAGACGGTCAGGCGTGGCGCCATCAGTGCCGCAACACCGATCGCCAGCGCCGCAAGGGTGAGCGCGGCGGCGGGCAGCGCCCGGCCGGACGTCTGCGCCCATATTCCCAGCGCCACGACGGGCGCAACCCACAGCGCGAATGCCGCGGCGTGCCACGCGGAGAAGCCCCGCGCCAAACGCCAGCGGGCGATCGCGGCGACGCAGATGAAGGTGCCGCCCCAAAGCGCGCCGGCGTGTCCGAGGAGAATCCCCGCAAGCGAGACGAGCCGCGGGCCGCTCCAGGGATGCAGCGAGAAGTGCCGCAGATCGATGGCCTGGGGATCGAGCGCGCGGCCGAGCAGCCGTTGCACCGCCGCCAGCGATGCCGCCAGCAGCAAGCCAGCCGCAAGCTGCGCGAGCACGAAGCGCACCGGCTCGTCGGCGACCCATCGCCGATGCATGCGCAGCGCGAGACGCAGCCGGACCGCGCCCGAGACGGCGGCGGCCGCGACACCCGCCGCCGTCCCGCCGGCGATGAGCAGTGTGAGAGGTCGATGCCACTCGGCCGAGGACAGGACGGTCTGCGCGTACCAGAGGACGTCGGCAGCGGCAACGACCAAGGCGCCGATGAGCGCGGTCAGCCCCAGCTCCAGACGCGCGGAGTGAGATACCGCTCGACGGTCCAGCAGCGGCCCTGTGAGCAGCAGCAGCGCACCTGCCGAAAGCGCGAGCAGCAGCACCTCCACTCCCCGGCGCCATTCCGAACGCGTCGCTTCGAGATCGGACGCGCGGATTCGACCGGAGACGAGCGGGATAGCGTCCGGGCTCTCGACCGAGAACGTGTATTCGGCGGCAGGAAGTCCACGCGATGGCGCGGCCGATGGCTTCAGCGTCACGGGGCCGACGGGAGTCGCGATGGAGTACTGCGGCTCCGATGAAAGCGTCGTATCGAGCGGCGCAGGCGCAATGGCGTGCTCTGCCGCCACCGAGCCGCTCCTCGCGTTCGACGAACCGCCTGCAATCGGCCGCACGGCCACCAGCCGGAGCCCGAGCGGCGAGGAGACGACGAACAGCGACGGCCCTCCTCGAACGCGTTCAACCGGCAAATCCGAGGCGCGGCCCGACCACGCCAACGGGTTTCCCGACGCGTCGTAGATCGTGACGGCAATCGCGTCGCTCGACGGCGCGTCGCCGCGGACGGCGGATGCGAGATCGAACAGCCGTCGGATCCCTTCGTCGCTGGTGGCGTCGGGGGGAGGCACATGTGCATTGCCGGCGGCCGATTCCGCCGCGCGCACCGTTGCGGCCGTCGTGATCGCGAGGTCCGACCGGACGGACTGCTCGGCGCGCCGGGCGGCGGACGCGTCGGACCCGCCAAATCGCCAGAGTTCCAGGCCAAATCCAATCGCGCCGGCGAGCGCAATGACGACCAGGCTGCGCAGCAGCAATCCAGCCGGGCTGATGCGCGCAGGGCGACCGAGCGGCCGCGAAGGTTTGGACGTCACGAAATCGCTAATCCCTAATCACCAATCCGAAGCCTGATCGCCAACCCTGAATGCCGAATCCCGAACCCCAAGGAAGAATCCGTTCTCGCCGATGCGTGAGTTCGTACTCGAATTATGCAGCCTCACGGCCTCGGCAGCCGCAATCACCGTCGACCTGTCGATTCGGGATTCCACATCAAGGATTCGGGATAGCGATCGGGGACGAGGATTCGGAGCCGCGTGTACAATGATCCCGTTGTCGTCCACCACTCCGGGCCTGAAGACAGCATTGAAACGCGGCGCGCTGCTCGCCGCCGCGAACTGGCCCCTCGTGCTCGCCCAGTTCGTCGCCGAATCGAGCCTGCAGCTGATGCTCGCCGTTCCTATCGTCGGCGGGGCGTTTCTCGTGATGCTGCTGCTCGACGCGCGCCTGACGGAACTGCTCAGCGGAGACGTCCGGACGATCGTGACGTCGATTCTCGCGGCCCTCACGGCCAGTCCGGCGGCACTCATTGCGTTTGTCGCGGCAGGACTGCTCGTGCTCGTCGGCGGATCCGTCGTGACGTTCGTGGTCAAGGCGGGAACCGTCGCAGTACTGGCGGAAGCTGAGCGGATTGCAGGCCCGATCGAGCGTCCGCCGCTTCGCCTCGAATCGCTCCGGCGCGCCGCGGTCGCCGGCATCGATCCGTTTCTCGCCGGCTGCACGCGGCTCTGGCGCCGCTATGTACGGATCGGGCTCGGACTGTTGATCGTCTACACGCTCACTGCGGGCGTTTATCTGCTGTTTGTGCTCGGTGGCTACGCCCTCGCCGCCAACTCCGCCGTGCTGCTCGGCTGGACGGCCGTCGCCGCGCTGACTTCGAGCGCACTCGTCGTGTGGATCACGATCCTCAACTTCTTTTATCTGATGACGCAGATGGTCGTCGCAATCGAGGACGTCAGCGTGCGCGTCGGCGTGCGGCTGGCGCTGAAGTTCATCTGGGGACATCTGCGCGAGGTCGCGGCGGTATTCGGCGTCGTGCTGGTGATCGTGGTCGTCGCGACCGCGGCGTCGATCCTCGCCACCGCGGGGCTGGGATTGATCGCCTTCGTTCCACTGGTCGGCCTCGCCGTGCTGCCGCTGCAGGTTGCCGGGTGGCTCCTCCGCGGCATCGTGTTCGAATATCTGGCGCTCGCTGCGCTAGGCGCCTATCTCTCCCATTACCGCTGGTATCACCGCGGCGCCGAGGCGCAGCCTCCGTTGCGGGAAGTCTCCGGCGTACGCCTCGCATGACCAACTACGATCAGTTCCTGTCGCGCGCCGCGGCACGCATGAAGGAATCGGCGATCCGCCGCATGGGCACTGTGATCGCCGCGCGTCGCGACATCATCTCCTTCGCGCCGGGCTACCCGGCGCCGGACACGTTCCCCTGGGCGGAGTTCCGCGACATCGCCACGGAGCTGCTCGCAGGCACCGACGGCAATGTGCTGCAATACGGCGCGACTCGCGGGTATCGTCCGCTCCTCGAGATCATTCTGGGGATCATGCAGAAGCGGGGCATTGCCTCGTCCATGGAGCATCTGCTGGTCACAACGGGTTCGCAGCAGGGGCTGGATCTCGTCGCCCGTGTGCTGCTCGATCCCGGCGACGTCGTCCTGGTCGAACTCCCGACGTATACAGGCGCAATCGCCGCGTTCAGAAACGTCCAGTCCGAGATGATCGGCGTGCCGCAGGAGGCGGACGGGATCGATCTCACCGCGCTCGACGAGACGCTGCAGCGGCTGCGAAGCGCGGGACGCTGTGTGAAGATCCTTTATGTCGTTCCGAACTTCCAGAACCCCACGGGCCTGCTGATCGGCCTTCCGAAGCGCGCGCGACTGCTCGAATGGGCTGAGCAGCGCGACATGCTGATCGTCGAAGACGACCCCTATCGCGAACTCTTCTTCGAAGATTCGGCGTCCGAGGCCGACGTGCGTCCGATCAAGGCCGACGATGCCGGCGGACGGGTCGTATATCTGAGCAGCTTCTCGAAGACGCTCGCGCCCGGGTATCGCGTGGCCTGGATAGCCGCGCCGTCGGCGCTGGCGTCGAAGTTCGAGATGGCAAAGCAGGCGGAGGACCTGCTGACCGGCTCGCTGGATCAAAGAATCATTCTCGAGGCCTGTCGCCGCGGCGTGCTCGATCGTCAGCTGCCCATCCTGAGGCGCCACTATCAGCACAAGCGCAACGTGATGGAACAGACGCTTCGCCGCGAGCTGTCCGATCTCGTGAGCTGGCCGGAGCCGAAGGGAGGCTTCTTCCTCTGGCTCACCCTGCCGGACGTCCTCGACGCGGACGCGATGATTCCGCGCGCAGTCGAGCAGGGCGTCATTTACGTCGCCGGCGAAGCGTTCTTCGTGGATGCGGACGCGCCCACGACACCCGGCCCTCGCGCGAACACGATGCGGCTGTCGTTCTCGGCTCCGACACCAGAACGGATCGAAGAGGGTGTGCTGCGGCTGGCCGCCGCGATGCGTGCCGAACTTGCGGCTATTTCGAGATCTCCAGAGGCTTCCCCGGCAGCTCGGTGAGGGGGACGGGCGGCGGTTCGCGCACCGCCGCGATCAGCGCCAGCCGCCACACACCGGAAAGGCTGCCGGTCACGACTGACAGCCGGGCGCCGGTCTCTTCGCCGCCGGCCAGATCAGGAGGGACGACCGGCGGCGATTCGAGCAGGATGGTCCCGGCAGCATGACCCGTCGCCAGCCACGCGTAGATCTCGCCCGAAGAGGACGATGCGAGGAGGACGGCGTCCTGGACAACTGACGGCCCCGATGCGGCGCGTCTCCGGATCGCGTGCTGCCATTTGAGCACGCCGCTTTCCCGGTCCAGCGCGCGGACGACGTTGTCGAGGGCGACGAAGTAAACGCGCTGATCGTCGACCGCCGGCGCGCCAATCATGTTGGCGCCGACCCGCCACGTCCAGTCCACCTCGCCATCGGCGGCCTTGAGCGAGTAGAACTGGCGATCGCTTGCGCCCACGTAGACGCGATCCGCTGCGGCAACGGGCTCTGCGGGAACGCCGCCGACCTCGCGCTCCCACACCGGGCTGCCATCCTCGAGATTCAGCGCCACAATGCGCCCATCGTCTGTCGGCACGTAAAGGCGATTGCCATCGACCGCGGGCCGGCGGGACACGACGCCGACATCGCGCGTCCACACCACCGAGCCATCCTGCCCGCGCCGCGCCGTCACGGTCGTGTCTGCCGCCGTGATGAGCCAGCCGCCTCTCGCGAGCAAGGGAGCCGAAGGAATGGGCATCGGCCGGGTCCAAGCCGTCGAACCGTCGGTTCCACGCAGCGCGTAGACTGCCTTGCTGCTGACGGCGAACAACAGGCCATTGTCGAGCGCGATCGCGCGGTCAGTGGCGAGCGGCCGATTCCAGACTTCGGACCCGTCGCTGGCGGAGCGGGCGACGATGGATCCCGAGCGCAGCGCGATGTAGATGCGGCTCGCGTCGCTGAGCGGCGGCGCGTTGGCGACGGGCGGTCCGCCGATCTCGACGGTCCAGTTCGTCGCGAGCGGGAAGAGCGACGGCTTGACATCCGCGCTCGCCTGGAGCGCGCACGCGGCCACGCCGATTGCGATCCACGTGATCGCGCGTTTGCGTCTCGTGGCGGCAGACGACACGCAATATAATAGCGTTCTCCCGTGCATCATCAAACGATCGTTGTCCTGGATTTCGGCTCGCAGTTCACGCAATTGATCGCGCGCCGCCTGCGCGAGCTGTCGGTCTATTCCGAGATCCTTCCGTACAACACGGCGCCGGACGAGATCGCGAAGCGCAAACCGCTCGGCATCATTCTCTCCGGAGGACCCAAGAGCGTGCGCGAGCAGGGTGCGCCACGCTGCGACCCGGCCGTGTTCGCGACAGGCGTGCCGGTCCTCGGCATCTGCTACGGCATGCAGCTGATGACCGACGCACTCGGCGGGGAGGTCGCACCCGCGCCGCACCGCGAATACGGCCTCGCGACGGTCTCGATCGCGCAAGGGCAACCGATGTTTGCGTCGCTGCCCGCCGAGCTGCGTGTGTGGGCGAGCCACGGCGACTTCGTCGCGCGCGCTCCGGGAGGATTCGTCGTCACGGCGACGAGCGCCAACGCGCCCATCGCGGCGATGGTCGACGAGGATCGCAGATTCTACGCGCTGCTGTTCCATCCGGAGGTGGCACATACCGAACGCGGCACGGAGATCCTCCGCAATTTTGCGTTCGACGTGTGCGGCTGCACGGGCGACTGGACCATGGCGTCGTTCGTGCAGGAAGCGATCGCGGGCATCCGCGCGAAGGCCGGAAACGGACGGGTGGTCTGCGGATTGAGCGGCGGCGTCGATTCGACGGTTGCGGCGCTGCTCATTCATAAGGCCATCGGCGACCGTTTGACGTGCATCTTCGTCGACAACGGCGTGATGCGAATGGACGAAGCGGCGCAGATCACGTCACGGTTCGAGCGTCTCCGGCTGCCGCTGGTGTTCGCCGACGCCAGCGATCTGTTTCTCGAACGGCTCCAGGGGGTGACCGACCCGGAGCAGAAGCGTAAGATCATCGGCGCCACGTTCATCGACGTCTTCGAGACGGAAGCCGCGAAGCTGGGCGATTTCGATTTCCTCGCACAGGGCACGCTCTATCCCGACGTCATCGAAAGCGTCTCGGTGATCGGACCGTCTCACGTAATCAAGAGCCACCATAACGTGGGAGGTCTTCCCGATCGCATGCGCTTCAAGCTCATCGAACCGCTCCGGCAGTTGTTCAAGGATGAAGTGAGGGGCGTCGGACAGGAACTGGGCCTCGACGAAGCGTTCGTCTGGCGGCAGCCGTTCCCCGGTCCGGGGCTGGCCGTGCGGATCCTCGGAGAGATCACCGGGTCGCGGCTGAACCTCGTGAGACGAGCGGATGCGATCGTCGCCGAGGAGGTGAAGAAGGCGGGCTGGTATCGGCGCCTGTGGCAGTCGTTTGCGGTACTGCTGCCGGTGCAGAGTGTCGGCGTGATGGGCGATGCGAGGACGTACGAATACACGGTGGCGATCCGGGCCGTGGAGAGCAAGGATGGGATGACTGCAGACTGGGCGAAACTGCCACACGATCTGCTCGCGTCCATTTCGTCGCGGATCGTGAACGAGGTCAAGGGCATCAACCGCGTCGTCTACGACATCAGCTCCAAGCCTCCCTCCACAATCGAATGGGAATAGCGCATTGAAGAGTGACGACTGCCGATTGAAGATTGGGGATTGAAGATTGGGGATTGAAGATTGGGGACTGAAGATTGGGGATTGAAGATTGGCGATTGGAATTGTTGATTGAAGGTTGCCGAATCCCGCCGACGGCGGCCGATCGGCAGTCGGCCATGGGCAGTCCCAATCGGCAAATTGCCGATCAACGTTCCACTCGTCAATCGACAATCGAATCGGCTATCGACAATCGTCAATCCGTGAATTGGCAATCGCCAATCGGCAATCGACAATTGTCAATTCGTGAATCGACAATCGGCAATTGTCAATTCGTCAATCGGCAATCACCAATCGGCAATCGGCAATGATCGAATTCGTCCACCTGCACCTGCACTCTGAATTTTCGCTGCTCGATGGGGCATGCAGGATCGAAGAACTGCTCGATAAGGCCGTCGAGCTGCAGATGCCGGCAATGGCGATCACGGAACACGGCAACATGTTCTCGTCGATCGTCTTCCACGACCAGGCGCGCAAACGCGGGATCAATCCGATCCTCGGCTGTGAGGTGTACGTCGCGCCAGGGGACCGCCGCGTCAAGAGCGGGACGCCGGGAGAGACGGCGAACCATCTCGTTCTGCTCGCCGAGACCCTCGAGGGCTACCACAACCTCATCAAGCTGGTCTCGTCGGGCTACACCGAGGGTTTCTATTACAAGCCGCGCATCGACAAGGAATTGCTCGCCCGGCACTCGAAGGGCCTCATCGGCTTGAGCAGCTGTCTCAAAGGGGAAGTCGCGACCGGCATCCGCACCGAGCAGCAGCAGAAAGCGATCCACGCCGCAGCGACGTATCGGGACATTCTCGGGCGCGACAACTTCTTTCTCGAGATGCAGTATCAGGGCATCGATGAGCAGAAGATCGTCAACATCGGCGTCCAGCCGATTGCGAAAGACCTCGGGCTCGACCTCGTCGTCACGAACGACGTCCATTACCTGAAAGACACCGACTACAAGCCGCACGACATCCTGCTGTGCATCGGCACCGGGAAAACGGTGAACGACGCCGATCGGCTGCGCTATCACGGGGATCAGTTCTTCCTGAAGACCCCCGAGCAGATGGCGGCGGTGTTCCCCGACCACTTCGACGCGCTGTCGCGGACGGCCCGCATCGCCGAGCGCTGCAACGTCGATCTGTCGTTCAAGGAGAACTACCTCCCGAACTTTGCGGTGCCCGACGGCTTCGCACTCGACGACTATTTCGAGCACATCGTGCGGCAGGGGTTCGAGATGCGCCTCCCCAGGCTGCGGGAACTCGCGGGCAGAGGCGTTTTGAAGCACACGCTCGACGAGTACGAACGCCGACTGACGTACGAAATCGAGATGATCAAGACGATGAAGTACCCGGGTTACTTCTGTATCGTCTGGGATTTCATCCGCTATGCGCGCGAGCGCGGGATTCCAGTCGGCCCGGGACGCGGATCGGCCGCCGGGAGCCTCGTCGCGTATTGCCTGCGGATCACGGACGTCGACCCGATCGAGTACGACCTCATCTTCGAGCGGTTCCTCAATCCCGAACGGGTGTCGCTGCCCGACATCGACATCGACTTCTGCGAGCGCCGGCGCGGCGAGGTGATCGAGTACGTCACGAACAAGTACGGCCGCGAACAGGTCGCTCAGATCATCACCTTCGGCACGATGAAGGCGCGCGCCGTGGTGCGGGACGTCGCGCGCGTGATGGACATTCCGTACGCCGACGCCGACAAGGTCGCCAAAGCCGTTCCCCCGGCGCTCGACATGACCCTCGAGAAGGCGCTCTCGGAGAGCCCCGCGCTCAAGGAGATGGAGCTGAAGGACGCGCGCGTCAAGGAGCTGATCGAAGTCGCGCGGCGCCTCGAGGGCATGACGCGGCACGCATCGGTCCACGCCGCCGGCGTCGTCATCGCGCCGCGGCCGCTCACGGAATTCGTCCCGCTCTACAAGTCGCAGAAGGACGAAATCGTCACGCAGTGGGCCATGAAGGAGGTCGAACGCGTCGGCCTGCTGAAGATGGACTTCCTCGGGCTGAGCACATTGACGCTCATCCGCGATTGCCTCGACGAGATCAGGCGCACCGAAGGCCTCGACCTGGACATCGACGCGATTCCGCTGAACGACGCAAAGACCTACAAGCTGTTTGCCGACGGTCAGACCTACGGGGTGTTCCAGTTCGAAAGCTCCGGCATGCGCGAGCTGCTGCGCAAGGCCAAACCGGAGCGGCTCGACGACCTGATCGCGCTGAACGCGCTCTATCGTCCCGGCCCGCTCAAATCGGGCATGGTCGACGATTTCATCTCGCGCAAGCAGGGCAAGACAGACGTCAAATACGAGCTGCCGCAGCTCGCGCCAATCCTGCAGGACACCTACGGCGTCATCGCCTACCAGGAACAGGTGATGCGCATTGCGGCGGTTCTTGCCGGCTTCACGATGGGGCAGTCGGACGTGCTGCGCAAGGCCATGGGAAAGAAGGACCCCAAGGTCATGGCCAAGCAGCGCGAGGCCTTCATGGCGGGCGCCGCCAGGAACAGCGTCAACGAGAAAAAGGCGAAGAAAATCTTCGACCTGATGGAGTTCTTCGCCGGCTACGGCTTCAACAAATCGCACTCGACGACGTATGCCTGGGTCGCCTATCAGACGGCCTACCTGAAGGCGAACTATCCGTCACATTTCATGGCGGCGCTGCTGACCATCGAGGCGGCCAACACAGAGAAGCTGGCCACGTACCTCGGCGAATGCCGGGAACTCGGCATCCCCATCCTGCCGCCGGACATCAACCAGAGCCAGCTCGCGTTCACGGTCGAGAGCGTCAGGCCGGCGCAACCGATGCTCGCCGACATGTCTCCGCCCAACCCTCCAATACGGTTCGGGCTGTGCGCGGTGAAGAACGTCGGCGAGGGCGCCATCGTCTCCATGCTTCGCGTTCGCGAGAAACGCGGCCGCATCGATTCGATCTTCACGCTCTGCGAAGACGTCGACCAGCGGCTCGTCAACAAGCGGCCGCTCGAAAGCCTGGTGAAGGCGGGCGCCTTCGACGACCTCGACGAGCACGCTTTCGGCGGCGGCCCGAAGCCGGTGGCCCTCCGGCGCGCGCGTCTGTTCGCCGCCATCGACAAGGCCATCGAGCACGGAAGCCGCCATCAGCGCAATCGCGAGGAAGGGATGGTCTCCTTCTTCGATCTGACGCACGACGACGAGCCGCCGGCGGCGATCCCGCTGCCGGACGTCCCCGCGTGGTCCGAAGCGCAGCAGCTGGCGTTCGAAAAGGAATCGCTCGGACTGTACATGAGCGGCCACCCGCTCGAGCGCTTCAGTGACGACCTGAAACTGTTCGGCGCCCAGCGCGTCGCGGACCTGGCTGCTTCGCTGCCCGACGTCTGGGTCGGCGGGATCATCAGCGGTCTTCGCCCGCTGAAAACGAAAAAGGGCGACCGCATGTGCGTCTTCATGCTCGACGACCTCGGCGGGAGCATCGAGGTCGTCGTGTTCCCCGAGACGTTCGCGCGATTCGGTGCGATGGTCGCGGCGGACGCGATGGTCCTCGCGCGCGGGAAGTTCGAAAAAGACGACGAGTCGGCGCGGCTCGTCGCGTCGGAGCTGATGTCGATTGCCGCGCTGCGGGAGCGGACGACACGGGAGGTGGCGATCCATCTCGCGATGCCTCCGCACAGCCGTGCGACGCTCGAAGCGCTGGCGGACCTGTTCTCGCGCCACCGCGGCGATCGCCGCGTCTCGCTCGAACTCGACGTCAGGAATGGCGGCAAGCCGATGCGCGTGAAAGCCGACGTGGCGCAGCGCGTCAGGCCGTCCGAACAGCTGGTGGAAGA
>Ga0310810_10004123_pt1 | contig 16016 bp, 24 predicted proteins | sample NCmetagenome_FD_207641 | JGI IMG/M metagenome (GOLD analysis project Ga0310810, IMG submission 207641) | Soil microbial communities from experimental microcosm in Duke University, North Carolina, United States - NC | ecosystem: Engineered > Artificial ecosystem > Soil microcosm > Unclassified ...
CGCAGATTCGGATGATGCAGTTCAGGTGTAACATTCGGCGTCGATCACAATGCGGCAACTGAACCGGATATTAACGTCTCTTCTCGCCGTCGCCGTGATCGGTCTTACGAACACGGCGAACGCGCAATCTGCGTCGATTGCTGAAACCCGCTTTATCTCGCTGGGCGGTGTCGAGCAGTGGATCACTATCAGGGGAGACAATCGGAACAACCCGATCCTACTACTTCTGCACGGCGGACCCGGCGCACCAGACTCATCACTAACTTCGACGTTTGCGCCTTTTGAACGGAACTTTGTGATCGTGCAGTGGGACCAGCGGGGTAGCGGGAAAACGCTTCAACGGGCTGAGGGTTCACCGCAACAACCATCGCTCGACCAACTTGTTCAAGATGGCGTCGAGTTAACCGAATACCTCAAGACGTATCTAAAGAGTCCCAACATCATTCTCGTGGGTCATTCGTGGGGTTCTTTCCTCGGCGTTCACATCGTGAAGCGACGACCCGAGCTATTTCGGGCATTCATCGGGACTGGTCAAGTTGTGAGTTGGTCGAGCAGTGTGACTGCACAGTATCGCTACACGTTAGAGCGGGTTCGTCATGACGGCAATGCCGCCGCAGTTTCGGAACTCGAAACGCTCGGTGTTCCTGCTTCCGACAAATTAGACCAATACCTTGTGCTACGGAAGTGGCTGAATCGATACATGGCACCATCCGACATCGACTGGATTGGCCGCGAACGGACGATGGTTCGCGCTGCCCTCAGCGCGTCAGAATTTGAGGCTTACCGCCAAGGGTTTGAGTCAATGTCCGGTTTGGCATCAACAGTGTTCTCGATGAATGTTCCCGCACTCGGATTTGAGTTCAAGCTGCCTTTCTTCGTCATCCAAGGATCTGACGATCAAATCACGCCTTTGGCGCTAGCGAGAGAGTATGTTGAGCAAATCAATGCTCCAATCAAACGATTGGATGTGATCCCGAGCGCAGGGCATTCGGCTCTGATGACACACACGGCGCAATTCATCGAGATTCTCACGCAAGACCTCCATCGGATTCCCTGAACGCCGAAAAAGTGTAACGCTTCAGGGGTTGTGTAGCGTCACCGGGAGGCCCTGCGCCGAACACGGCGTCCCGAGCGCAACTACGCTATCTGGAACAGTGGAAACTCGTCAGCCCCTTCACACCATGTCAGTGATGCGTGAGCGCCTTGGGCAGTTTTGCGTCATTGTTGTTCGGTTCCTCTTCAGAACGCAGTCGGATTCCAACATCGTTCAAGAATTTGAGCGGATCGAGTGGAATCTACCGCCCCGAGCAATCAAGATGGTGGTCGGTGATGTGCTCGAATGGTCCCCGGGACATTACGGGCGAGCAATTGACGATATTGGACTCACAACTCGCGTCAGAGGGTGCGCCGACGTTGTCATCGATGCGGAAATGCAAATTACCGCACCGCCATCGCGGTTTTGGATCGAGGCTTAATCTGCAGCGAGGAGGAGTGGTTCATCTTGAACGGCCTCGTTTCGGATACTGCTGATCGCACTCTAAACGCAGTCGAACGGCAGCAGGCGGAAAGACTCCTTTCTGAACACCGGCAAGGGTAGCCCGCCGCAAGTCGGCTACCTAGAATACGGGAAATGGTCAGCCCCTTCACGCGGGTAGCGGGATCGACATGACATTCACACCGCTGATGAGAGCAGCGAAGCATGGAGATGTGATCGAGGTTAGACGCCTACTGGAGTCCGGTGCCGACCCGAATGCCGGATCAGGTTTCGAGTCCGCTCTGGCGATAGCGGCAGCCCGTGGCAACACGTCGATTGTGTCGCTGCTGTTGGAGGGTGGTGCGAATGCAGACTGGCACGCTGTTCAGGTCGCCGCTTTCGGGAACCATGCCAAGACCGTGCGGCTGCTATTAGCTGCGGGCGTTGATCCGAATGGCCCACGTCGAGAGACTCCGCTTCTGAACATATTGCACTACTCGGGGTTCGGTCGTGAGCAGCAAGCACGAGTGCGGGAGTTACTACGGGAGGCCGGAGCACGAGAATTGCCCGATTGGTATCTCCGGTGGCGATGGTCGATCAGATATGGCTGGCGGTGGCGATTGCGTCGGTTTCTCCTTTCACTGGGTTGGCAGCCGAAATCAAGACGACGTTCAAAGTAATTCGTTGCCGTCGCATGACCATCTCGGGGCTACACTCTCGCACGCTGTATCACGCCGGTGAAAACCGTGGAAATTGAACCATTGAACATAGCCGAAGAGGCGGTGCCGTGTGCTCAGATGCTCGTCAGCGCGGAGCCATGGCGAACCCTGCAAGTCACGTTTGAAGGGGCGCTGGAGCGGATGCGGGATCCGCGCCTTGAAATCTATGTCGTGCGGGACACAGCAGGCGTTGCGGGCTTCATCATCTTGAATATGCAGGGACTCCTCGCCGGTTACATTCAGACGGTATGCGTGCGGCCAGATCGGCAGGGGCAGGGACTCGGCTCGATGTTGATCCGGTGGGCCGAAGACCGCATTTCCCGTGACAGCCCGAACGTCTTCATGTGTGTGTCGTCCTTCAATCCAAGAGCACGGCAACTATATGAACGCCTCGGGTATGAACAGGTCGGTGTGCTCCGCGCATTCGTCGTAGCCGAACATGACGAGCTTCTGCTCCGCAAGACTCGCGGCTCATGGACGCAGTTTCGCAATCGCGCCAGCGGAACTCGGACACCGGGATCCGACTCACCACACGCGCTTCGAGTCCGACTTGCCTCCGTAACCGAAGTTATCGAATCAGGTCTGATTGCAGAATTGGATGCAGACCTCATGTCGCGGTATCCCGGTGAACCCACCAACGGCATTGATCCCGAAGAGTTTCGGTCATCAGGTGGAGTGTTCGTTGTAGCCGAACGTGACGAAGTATTAATGGGATGTGGCGCCTTCCGACCTTTGGATGACAGCACGGTCGAAGTCAAACGAATGTTCGTGCGACCACCCTATCGGGGCGAAAGCGTTGGCCGAACGATCCTGACGCGCTTAGAAAATGAAGCTCGTATTCGAGGATTCACATCTGCCGTTCTTGAAACGGGCAATCGACAAGCCGAAGCGATTGCACTCTACGATGGCAGCGGATACCGTCGCGTGGAACGGTTTGGAGCGTATATACACAGCGAAAAGAGCATCTGTTTTCGGAAGACCTTGGTCCCAGCGCAGGGCGATTGACTCTGATAAAAGCTGCGACAGTGCCTGATGTCTCGCCGTAAGCCTCGATAGCTGAACCCGCGCCAGTGGCCGATCAGGAGTAGACTCGGCGCATGTCCTTCGGCATTGATGTCTTCTCAGGCTGGCGGGCGTTGAAGAAGTTCGTCTTCCTGCCGGTTTGGCGGTTGATCCACCCGCAGCGTGGATGACCATCCAGTAGCCCGATCAACTGATCATGCATTCCCGTCGCAAGGTCGTAGCTCTTCTCTGCATCGGCCTTGTCCTCTTCGCGGCGTTCACGCCTGTCCTCGCCGCCCACACCGTTGCTGTCGTTCTCGAACCAGTTTGGGCGTTCTTCGTTCCACCGGCACCAACCTTCATCCGGCCCGTAGTCGTCCGCGTCGTTGAGCAGACGCTTCCACTAGTCGCCCCTCGCTTCTCCCGACCGCCTCCACCCCTCGCCTAACGGTGAGTTCCTAACTGAGTTCAGCCGGTCTTCGGGCGGATTGGAGGCGTCGTGTCTCTACGCAAGCGACTCAGGACGCTGTTCGTGTGTCTGGTGTTGGAGTTCGGCGTGTTGTCCGGTGTGCCGATGCAAGCGAAGCAGTTGGAGGAGTTGATGGAGCAACTTCGTCAGCCGAAGCTCGCCCATGTGCTGCCGTCCGAGGAACAGCCAGACGACCCACCGTAGTGCAAATGGGTTCTCCGGCGAATGCGTTGCTCAAGCGGCTGCACGTTAGGACTATCACCGACTTCAATCCTCGAAGTAAGCTCGGGTCTGGAGGTTCTGTTGGCACAATTCGACCTGAAGTCCTACGCTCGCCATGGAGCGAGGGCACGACTCCGTGAGTTGGCAGAAGAAGCAAAGCAGATTCTCACGATCTTTCCTGACCTGAGTGCCTCGGTGGACGAGGACGAGTTGCCGGTCAATTTCATCCTGCGGAAGGGTGCCCGGAAAGCACTATCGGGCACACCTGTTCGTCGCCGTAGAAGGGGCATGTCAGCCGCACAGCGCAAGGCGGTCAGCGCACGGATGAAGAAATATTGGGCAGAGCGGAGGAAGACGAGTAAGTGATCACCGTGCGATGTCGAGGCTTGTCCATGTGTTGCGCCGGTTTGATATTCATCACGCTGCTTGCATCCGCATCTGGAGCACAGCGTGATTCGGCACAACCGTCTGCGGCTGCCGGGTGCCCAACCGCCGAAGTTGGCGTCGTAGCGGAGCGCCCTGCGGATGCTGCTCGCACCTTCACAACAGGCTCCGGTCAAAAGGTCGTCGTTACCGCAAACTCGCTACTGACAGTGAATGACTTCACGGATGCCAACGTCACGCTAACGGAAGGACAGATCGTCCTCAACGTAACGATGACGCCCGATGCTGCCAAACGAGTCCAGACCTTCAGCGCCACACACGTTGGTCAACGCATGGCATTCGTGGTCAACGGGCGTGTCATCAACACGCCGAAGATCCTCGATCCGATCACCGGCAGTGGCTTCCTCCTCGCACCGTTTCAGAGGCAAGAAGCCGACGCTCTCGCAGCTCTAATCAATCGCCGCGATCCGGGTTGCAAGTCGGCAGCGAAGTAGCTGTTTAGATAACTGGTTGACCTGCGTTGTCCCGCAGCTTGGACATGCTGTGCCCATGGAACGCCGACTCAGGGTTGGCGATCTGCTTCGGTGTCCGCATTGCCGTGGCTGGCACCCGGTCGTGAAGTGGCACAGCGAGGGCACCGCCTGCACACTGCGGATGCTCTACTTCGACTGTCGGGGGAAGCGGTATTACGCCGGACAGGAGGATCTGGAGAGTCGGCACCAAACCAAGGCAGCATCTTTCGGTGACGGGCCGACGGCGAACACCGCTACCTGATTCTTCGCGTCGGCGGATTGGTGATTGTTGCGGACCCCGACTCACATTGTCTCGATGGCAGTGAGAACGGCTGCTCTTCGACTGCTCGTTGTCGATACGCAATGCCGATCTGCCGCCCACCGACGATTTGAGTGTCACGCATTGAAAACACGGTGGTGCGCGGCGCGTAGGCGAGATCGATGAGCAACTGATTGTTTGATTCCCACCGCAGCACATACGCCTCCGCTCGTTTGTGAGCCAACACCACAGATTGTTCGTCTGGTTCGTCCTTGAGATCGATCGCGTCACCGCGTCCGCCGGTTGGTTGCACTGAAATCAGTTCTTCAGTCCAGCCAGCAGCCCCGCCGCCTCCCTCCCACCACAGCACGGCTGCGACTGCACCGTCGGGCGAAGGGCATTCGAGAAGCACGTCAACTCCGTCTGCATGACTGCATCCCGCCGACAGCAGGAGGACGAGTGTGGAGAATGTGAGCGACACAGGGGCGGATTTCGTCAAGCTGGCGACTGGTCGTTGTGGAGGACGCGGCGGATCAGCCACAGGTATAGCAAGGTCCAGCAGAGGGCGACGAACAAGCCAAGCATCCCCACAGGTCCACCGTAAAGGAAACTTCCTGTGGCGCATAGCGTCCCTGCCGCCACGTTGCCCGACCACTGAATACGCAGCAACCGCATCATCGTCCAATGGCCTCCCAACTCTCGCCACGTCATGACGGCTACTTTAAGCGCGTGGGCCAACGATCCGACTGCAAGGCCCGCAGCCACGAAGATGTTCGGTTCTCGCAGCAGAAGAACCGTGATTCCCGCGACGATGAATATGGCGGCGGACAGCGCGTTGAGCAACCCACGAAGCAGAGAGGCGGTGCCGTCATCGGAAGTTGATCGCCAGACCAGCCCGGTGAAGCCGGTGACAGCAACAGTGATCAACAGGGCAAAGGCTACTGCCTCCGATAATGGCATCCGACGTTCTGGGTCACCGCCGATTTCGCCGCGATTCTCCGACGAATACGGCAACCCCGATCACCACAAGGGACACGACGGATGATGCAACCGTGACCGTCCATAGAAACGGGGATTCCACAGGTGTGATCACAACCGCCAAAACGGTAAGGCCCGCCGTCGAGAGTAGCGGCATTTGTGCGATCCCTCCGATGTGGCGCGTCTTGCAGCCAGATGCGTGCCGAAACGGAGTCCAGTGGCCTATGTGTAAGCGACGGCTTCGCGTATGAACATGCAACGGCGGAAGGAACTCCTATCGGGCGTGCTGTGGATCGTCTTCAGTCCACTGGTGCTGCTCATGGGCCTCATCGCTAAAGCGCCTACGCTCACCGAGTATTACGTGGGCGTCGGCCTGTGCGGAACGTGGTCTGTCTGCGGTGTCGTCTCTGGATTCGGGAGAATTGCAAGCAGACGTTGGGCCATAGGTGTTCAGACGATCCTCTGTTGGATTGCATTCATCGCCTTCTGCTTGATACCAGCAGTGATGTTGCTGTTCATTGCCTACAAGACCGAGATCGGTTACTTCGTTGTTATCACCTTGGCCATGCTTCTTGCCCTCACACTCATCGTCGTCGGTTCGTGGCGACGGCGGCAACGTCAGATCCCATGAGATACAGCAGGCATTGTGACGAGTGCATCAGGGTCAACCGGGTTCGGCGTCTCGAACGGAACGTCTGATGCCGTCCATCCTTGCGGCGGTCGCCATATCCATCGTCACCGGCATCGTGTTCCTGACTGTCCGATGGCAGATCAAATATCACCTGCCCAACGAACCCGCGTGGCTGCGCGAGGCGCGGGGAAGAGACCTGAAGCGGCGAATGCCGAAATGGGTTCCCGTCATCACCGTGGCAGGCGGAGTGACGTTCTTCGCAGGACTCGGGATGTTCCTCAGCGCATTCTCATCGAATCCGCAGCATCCTGAGTCTGCCTCTGGACAGGTCTACGAACTAAACAATCACGGGAGCTACGTCTACGTCACGAAGGCAGACTACATCCGCATTTTCGGCACGATGGTCGGCGGATGGTCGGTTGGCGCGGCGTCGATGACGGTCGGATACTCGATAGCGCAGAGGCGTCGGGCGGAGAAACCAGACGAGCCGCGAGTGATGTAATCAGCTGGTTCTCGTCAACAAAGAACATGGCTTCCGCTCGCTGGTGCTATCGTGCCCCGTCCTAGCGAATGCGGGGTGATCGACTTCTGATCTACACGCTCAGTTCACAGCGATCTTGAGGACTTCGATTGTTCTGACGCCATTCCGGTCGAACTCGACGTTGATGGAAACGTCGGTTGTGAACCTGTCCTTCGACTGACGCTCAAAGAGCCATTCCGATACCGACCCTTGCGTTCTGCTGGGAGCGCCGAGGGTGCCGTTCAGGGTTGTTGGTGACATTCCCAGCCCTAGCCCGCGTGGGATACTCACTGGCTCTGTCGTTTTTCGACATCGCGCATCGACAGCGGCTCCGGTGCTGACGCGGTGAAGGATGAATCCGCCGATTGCGTCACCGTTTACCGCAACGCTCTGAAGCCAGAGAATCCACTCTCCGTCGTGGTCTGAACCCGACAGGCACACCCATCTGCGGCTGTTACCGGCATCGCCGCTCTGGCCGCGTGTCACCCCGAATCTTCGTTCAACGACGCTGAACGGCGTCTGATCGAACATGACGTTCAACGGTCCAACCCGGATACTTGGGACCGTTTCACCGGCGAGCGTGGGCGGCGGATAACCGGTGGAGGCAATTGTGATCGGCTCCCACAACGGGACTGACGGCCCTTGCTGCGCCGACGCATTAGCCGACACGCTCAAGAGGGCCGCAGCGATGAACCGTCGCATACTTCGTTTATCGGCTATTCCGTCCTACGTCCTAGGCGTCCCAGTGATTTCTACTCCCTACCCGATCTGAGATCAATCGATGATCTAGATCCAGTAGGGAATCAGATTATCTAGGACGTTTGGGACATCAAGGACGGTTGCTCAGGCGAACACCATCGAACCAGCAAGGCAAGGGCTACGATGCTCGTGGTCGGAAACCACGCGACGATGAACGGCGAGAAGGCTTTGGCTTGTTGCGGGTCAACCGCCAAGAAGAATGCAAGGTAGGCAAGCGCCGACGCAACGACCAACAGCCTACGACTCACCCGACTGAGAGTCGCTGTCCAGACGCCAAACAGCGTAAACGCCAGTGGCGAGCAGGACACCGCAAATCTGGCGTAGTAGTTCACCGCCACATCCCACCTGTCGCTCAGCGGGGCTAACCTACGAATGGCCTCGCCGCTTGCACCGAGCAGCGAGTGCAGTTCCACAAGGTTTAGTTCCGCCGCGCCACGCAATGGTGTCCACTGGACCGCTGCGAACCGATACGCCTGATTACTCGCGGGAACCACCCACCCGATAACGGCAAACGTCACCAGCGAACCAAGAAGGGCCACCAGCAGCACAACCGGCAGAATGCGTGGCGACACGCGAGACGGAGCACCCATGACCATTCCCACCGTGAGTCCCACCGGCACTGCGATGACGAGTGCCTGTGGCGCTAAGAAGAGGGCCATCAGAAGCCATCGACGGAAGTCGAAGTCGCCCGGAGAGTGAAGCAAGAAGGGCAGGTCCAGCGCAAGCACCGCAACTGTGATCGCCATTGCCGACCACCAGATCGAACCACGCACTTCGCATAACACGTCCCGCCCAATGAGTGCGAGCAGCTGTCGCCAATACCACAACCTTGAGTGTCCAGAGGCGTAGGATTCCGTGAGATCACCGACGAGCGCATCGTTCTTCGATAGCCGTTTCAGAAGCCAAGCGGCAACAGGCGGAGGGGTGCCGCCAATCATCTGCCTACCCCCAACCTACGGGACATTTGCGTGGAGAAACCGCCGATGAGTGCGGCCATCGGCAGCACAAAAACAGCTACTCCCAACACTTCGAATGGGTAGTAGGGCGGCACACCGTATGTCACTGCTGGCTCAGTCAATCCTTTGAGGAACCACCGGAAGAACAGCACCATGTTGGTGCAGAAAATCGCCAAGGTGTAAGTGAGGCCCGTGGTGGGTCCATGCAGCCCTGATGCTCTAACAGCGACGTTGCCCCCGATGCACGTTGCACATGAAGCGAGAATCCACGGTAGACCATAAATTGAGGGGATGTGGTAACCGTGCAAGTAGAACCAGCCGATGCCCCGCACGAATAGCCACCTATCGAACCTCACGATGATCGGTGCAACGTAGACGGCCAATACCCACATCACACCCCAGCCGATCACTAACCCTCGACTGAGCGCCAGAGGGTGCGACCGCGCGTCCCTAACAGCGCCGAGGACGATTGCTCCAAGCACCTGCCGCCAATACCACCACCGAGACTGACCGCATTCGTAGCGTTCGAGCAGATCGCCCGCGAGGGCGGGGCCATCAGGTCCGAACATCTTGAGAATGGCGGTTGCGAGCTTCGGTGGTTCGCTCATGCGGTGGCCCTGATGACTCGATGTCCGCTTGCTAGACCGCCGAACAAGATCACGAGTGGTAACGCGCCGGAAACGAGCGTCAACATCGGATCCATCTGATGGCCGTAAAGTTGCCACTGAATCCGAACTACGGTCGCTTCACGCCACGCTGACAGAACGAGCACCGTCGCCATAAACGTGAACACGGCCATGCTGCGGCAGGTCGGATGCAGCCGCGCAACCATCCACCCGCACAGGACGTAGCCAACCACTCGTTGCGGAATGGTCCACCACAACGCCCACATCATGACCACTGGATTTGAACCAAGATGAACGATTAACCAATCCAGCGCGGCATCACTGAACTCACGGTTCAGATCATTCGTTGCCCACCTGAACGTCCACAATGTCATCCACCCGACAACGACGCCGCGCAGAATCAGGGCACGACCATTCGCTGTGGCAATTGCAGTCACGACCTGCCGCCAATACCACCACCGAGACGCACCCAATTGGTATCGTTCAAGCAGATCGCCTGCGAGCGCAGGACCGTCTGGTCCAAACCATTTCAGCAAGGCAGTAGCGAGCTTTGGCGGCGTTCGGTTAGTCATTGACCGAAGGGCTGTCGCCGCTGTGTTGCAGCCAAGCCTCCAGCCAACGCTGCCATCGACTCCAAGGCTATAAGCGTGATGACGGTCTGGCCTGAAGGTCTGAACACGAAATACAGCGGTGCAGTTGACGGATCGTAGGCCCTTGAGTGCCACACGAAGAAGAGCAGCCGCTGGCACACAACCATCAGGGCAAACATAATCGCAAGGAGTCTGCGCTGCCCGTTATACAACCGCACCGCCGCGAACCCGCCCACCATGTTTGTGAAGAACAGAATTGAAAAATTCAAGATCCAGATGAAGTCACCCGAATGCAGCGGCGGCAAACCCCCATTCTGAAAATATGCGCGGTCATAAGACCGGACAACGGCGACGATTGTGACGCGAACAATCGCAGGTGCGACCTCCCACACGACGAACCAGCCCGCTGCGAGGGACGCGATTACAGACAGGGCGTGGACGCGAAGTTCGCCAACGATAGATTTGTTGACGACGGAGACAACCTGCCGCCAGAACCAGTAGGTGGATAGCCTCGTTCGAGACGTTTCCTCCAGATCGCCAATCACGGCTTCATCGATCCCGAGCCCACGGAGCACATTGAACGTAACGTGTCGTGGCTGTCTGGTCATGCCGCTCCGCCTTTCAACTGCGGGATGCCGCTCCACAGTGCGGTGAACGCTCGTTGCGTCTCCTTGACCGCCTTCAGTCCTTTGCCTGTGACCTTGAAGAATCGCTTCGCCCTGCCACCACGTTCCGGCGTGGGATCGCCGTAGGTGGATGTGACGAGGCCGTTCTCTTCAAGTCGATCCAGCGCCGTGTAGATCGCGCCGAGCAGCACAGACCGTTTGCCCGTCTGCTCGATCTCTCGGGCTATCGGCACGCCATAAGCGTCTTCTCCGATGCGTAGGATGGCGAGGAGGATCATGAGTTCGAAGTCGGTCAAGTATTGGCGAGCCATTTATTCATAAAGTATGAATAAGTGCGTTTCCTGAGTCAAGCAGTCAACAATCACAGGCCAAAAAGTTGCTCGACACACACGCACAACCCCGCCCGGAGTCCCAACAACGGGGTGGGAGTGTCGCTGATCTGAGCCGGGACTGGCGCACGTTGCGTCGGCTAAGACTAACGTCGCTGTGATCAACGACAACTTCTGATCACCAGTAAGCCGCATGGCGCAGCGCCGAACGTCGATGCTGGCACTTAGTTGGCAGGTGATTTCAAGACAAGTAGAAGCGGACCACCGACGTGTTGGTAGCACGCCGATGGCCCTAACCGGCAACCAAGTCCGAGTTGGCTGACGGCTGCCTGCCATCCTAACGCAGCGACCGTTGGCCCTCCATTCAGGAGGACCACATGGCAACACCGCCCCGCACGTTTGGGGACTTACTCGCGTCCGCCGTGAACGAACCCGGCATCCTCTCCACGGCATATCGGGCGTTTCACAACTACTCTCTCGGAAATCAGCTTCTCGCGTTCGTTCAATGCCAGCAGCGCGGCATCGCACCGGGGCCGATTGCGACGTTTGCCAAATGGCGTGAGCTAGGGCGCTACGTCCGCAAGGGAGAGAAGGCGATCACCCTCTGCCGCCCCATCACCGTCAAACGGACATCGACCGCTGACGACGGCACCGAGGAGACGACGGCTGCGACGTGGTTCGTCTACAAGCCGTTCTGGTTCGTCCTCGCCCAGACGGACGGGCAACCGCTGACCGAACCTGAGATCCCGGCGTGGGACAGGGATCGGGCGCTCACCACGGTAGGGATCACGGAGATCCCCTTCGACCTGACCAACGGCAACGTGATGGGCTTTGCTCGATTCCGGGAAATTGCCGTGTCGCCGCTGAACCCGTTCGGGCACAAGACCCGGTTTCATGAACTCGCTCACGTCCTGCTCGGCCACACGGCGGAGGGCGCTCGGGCCGACGACGAGCGGACCCCACGTAACCTACAGGAGTGTGAAGCCGAAGCCGTCGCGCTGATTTGCTGCGCTGCGCTGGGATTGCCGGGGGTGGAGGAGTGCCGTGGCTACATCCAGCGTTGGTGGGGCACCGGCAACGACATTCCTGAGCGGTCGGCGCAACGCATTCTGAAGGCTGCTGATCAAATCCTGAAGGCGGGAACTGACAACGAGATCGAGGCCGTCCGATGAGGGCCGCTCTCTACGCTCGCGTCAGCACCACCGATCAAACGTGCGAAAACCAACTGATCGAGCTTCGACGTTACGTGCAGGCCAGAGGATGGACCGCTGCTGCCGAATACATTGACCACGGCATTTCAGGATCTAAAGACCGCCGTCCGGCCTTGGACCGACTGATGGCAGACGCCAAACGGCGTAAGGTTGATGTTGTCGTCTGTTGGAAGCTAGATCGGTTTGGACGGAGCCTCGCCCACCTTCGTAAACGCCATTCAGACACTCACGGATGTGGGCGTAGGGTTCACATCCATCGGAGAGGGCATCGACACGCAGAGCGCCACAGGCCGCTTGATGCTGGGTATCCTTGCGAGCTTCGCAGAGTTTGAGAGGGCACGGATTCAGGAACGGGTCCGGGCCGGTCTGGCGAGGGCGAGGGCGCAGGGGAAGCGTCTCGGGAGGCCGAGAACCCGTCCCGCAAAGATCGACGTTCCGGGGGGCACGGTCAGGGCCGCAGCAGCCCTCTGGGGCGTTTCTAAAACGACTGCCGCGAAGTGGATAGCCGAAGGTCGGCTCCCGCCGAACGCGGACAAACCTGCCTGAACGACGGGCTACTTTCGCCCCGTAAACACGCGGTCTGTCCTCACGTCAGACGAACGCGGACAATCAGATGTTTTGGCTCATCACGACACGGTGAACACTCATCGGAAACGTCCGAGTATGATGCGTCCGTTTTCGCCCGGCGGACACGTTGCCGGAGGCCCGCATGGAAACTAACCCCTGCCGATTGCGATGCTGAAGAAACAGGCGAGAGGTTGAACTTTGAAGTGTTGACCGAAGTTGAGGCGTCCACGTCGGCACGAGTGGAGATGGTGGGATTCGACCGCCGACGCGCTATCGCCGCCTTGAGTGCAGCGAAACAGAAGATGCGATATGCCCCGGTGGTCCCAACTGGCGCACCGCGTCGTCAGCGGGCGGGGGCCGTCTCGAGATTTCGCGATGCCTGATGAGGCAAGCCCGATGTCAGACCGAACAAGTCTCCACGCACTCGGAAGACAATTTGCCGATGTGTTCTTTATTCCGAAGAACATACAGGAAGTATTAACGCCGGTTCGGGCGGCGGGCCAACGTGCGCCAGCCGCAGAAGCTGAAATTGCTGAGGCGTTTTGCAAGAATCTTCAGTCGATCGTTTCAATGACGGGCTTGCCGTATATCCTTGCAGTGACGGCTGCCCATCTACGGCGGCAGGAGTTGCTCCGTTATTCCGACAAACTTACTGCGGCACTTCGCGAGTCTGGAGACGACGCCGGTGCTACGAGTGCTGAACAGACCAGAATCGACCCGGATAGTGTGGAGTACGGAGACGCGGTCAATTGGGAAGCCTGTGCCTTCCTCCTTGGGCTTGCCAAGGAAGCCGAACTTCGCGAATCCGTCGCTCAGCTTCATTATCAGGCGACCGTTCTCATATGGGGTGCCCTAGAGCACGCAAGCAGAGATCTGTTCAAAGTGTATTTAAACCGAACCCCCGCGGCCTACGTGCTCTTACTTCAGAATCCAGAAACCAAAAAACGCTTCGATCTTCCGCGCATTTCGTTGGAACAGGTTGCCGATTTCGATTTCGATCTGTCGTCGCGACTTGGTGACCTGCTGCTGCGGCAAAATGACTTGGCAGATCTCACGGCCATCAAGGCCGCGTTCCTCTCCTTGTTTGCCAACGACGCGACGTTACGGGAAGCGCTCAGCGCGCCCGAACTGTGGAAGTTATTTCAGCGCCGAAATTTGATCGTTCACCGCCAAGGGCGGGTGGATGAGCGGTACAGATCCGCCACGGGCGACCACCAACCATTGGGAGCGATGCTTGTGCTTTCCCCTGATGATCTGACCCGTTACTTGAAACACGTTTCGAGCGCTGTCGAGCATTTGCTTCTGGCAGCGGCAGCGCCCATAAGCCAATCAAACGCCGAGCGCTCCTCTCAACTGTGACGCGGATTGTGACGTAACTACCCAATTTTCGCCAGTTGTCGTAGGTTGTGCTCGATTGATACGGACGTGACGATTGCGAGCTAAGCATCGGGCGCATCGTTACATCGGTCACATGCCAGCAACATCGGTCACGGTTTACGGCGTCTCCTGTTAACCGGAGGGTTGCTGGTTCGAATCCAGCCTGAGGAGCCACTTTCAAAAGGGTCCATTCCGGACAAAGGGGTGCCAGTTCATTCCGGAGACATGGGTAACACTTTCGGACCGAAAGGGGTTTCCAGGGCATCAGTGCTAGCAGCGTTTCCTCGACGTCCTGGACACTGACGCTCTGACCCTAACGGTTGCGCGCGTCACGTCATACGCGCAACAGATGATCGACGGCGCGTCGGCTCCCAGCGTGAAGTTCGGCTAACGTCACCCAGCTTATCTACGGGCGCGGATCAACCGGTTCAGCATCAGACTTGGGCCCGGCGCTGACACCGATATCAATCATTGAGTTTCACTCTGGTCGTATACCAGATGTCTCGACCTCCGTAGCCGCCGATGGTACGCGTCGAGAAGAAGTAGAGCGTTGTCCCGTCTTTGGAAAGCCAGGGAGAACCATCATCCGCCGTGCTGTTGACGGGAAATCCTAAGTTCGTGGGCGCAGGCCACGGATCGGAAAGCAGCACCACAACATCATGCTCTCGAGCGGCTCCGAAATCGTCTTTCGATCGCTTCCCAACATGCGCAGGTCGCGTTGAACATGATGGCTATATCCGCAACGCTGCCTGTCGTGATGACGGTCTGTGCTCATTGAAACCAAATTCGCGGTGATGAAAGATTGATTCAGACTGAGGCGAGCACGTCACAATCGGCTCGTTTCGCGGCGTTGGCCACGAACCAACGATATGTTTCGGCTATTCCTTCCTTAAGCGAAATTCTGTGACGCCAACCCAGACGATGCAGGCGACCGACGTCCAGAAGTTTTTGTGGCGTGCCGTCAGGCTTTTCGGTATCGAATACGAGCCGCGCAGTCGGATGCACAACCTCGCCAACCAACGACGCCAACTCTCGTATCGATAGGTCATCGCCTGTCCCGACGTTGATATGCTCAGGCTCGTCGTAATGCTGCATCAGGAACAGGCACGCGTCTGCCAGATCATCGACGTGAAGAAACTCTCGGCGCGGCGTGCCGGTTCCCCAAATCACGACCTCGGTTCGACCGTCGGTCTTCGCTTCGTGGAACTTGCGGATCATAGCGGGCAGTACGTGCGATGATGCCAGATCGAAGTTGTCGTTTGGACCGTACAAATTCGTGGGCATGGCGGCAATAAAGTCACACCCATACTGCTTCCGATAGCTTTGACAGAGCTTGATGCCAGTAATCTTGGCGAGCGCATACGGCTCGTTCGTCGATTCGAGTGGGCCGGACAGCAGATATTCCTCCGTCATCGGTTGCGGGCACTCGCGCGGGTAAATGCAGGAGCTGCCAAGGTACAGTAGTCGCTTCACGCCGTACAGATACGCGGCGTGAACCACCGTTGCGTGAATCATCATATTGTCGTAGAGGAACTCAGCTGGACGCGTGGAGTTCGCCAAGATGCCACCGACAGTTCCCGCGACGAGAAACGCATACTCCGGTCTGTTCGCCCTAAACCAATAATTCACGGCGGCCTGGTCGCGCAAATCGAGCTGGTCGCGTGTAGCGACCTGCAGATTGTCGAATCCGGCGCCGCGAAGTCGGCGGATGATTGCGGAACCGACAAGCCCGCGATGGCCAGCCACAAATATCCGCGCAGATCGATCCATCGGCATCATGTGTCCTCTCCTGACGGGGAAACGTA
>Ga0310810_10004124_pt1 | contig 16012 bp, 15 predicted proteins | sample NCmetagenome_FD_207641 | JGI IMG/M metagenome (GOLD analysis project Ga0310810, IMG submission 207641) | Soil microbial communities from experimental microcosm in Duke University, North Carolina, United States - NC | ecosystem: Engineered > Artificial ecosystem > Soil microcosm > Unclassified ...
TCCACCTTCACCAATATAATGGATCGTGGCACAGCCGCTGATCGAACACATTCGCAAGCTCCCGCACGGGCGTACGACACTCAAGCAGTTGCTGCGGGAGCAAGCCCGTCACGGGATCACGCGGCCGCAGCTAGAAGCCGAGTTGACCCGCCTGGTGGAGCGCGGCGACCTGATCGAAACCCGCTCCGGGAACTACACGGCAACGGGCGTCAGCCGGGAATTTGCAGTGGGACGCCTGAATGTTCATCGCGACGGCTACGGTTTTGTGATTCCCGACGTGCCCGTCCCCGGCCTGCGCGGCGATGTCTACATCCCCAAGGAATCCGCTTCCCGCGCGATGCACGGGGACCGGGTGGTCGCGCGCATCTCCCGTATCGAACACGACGGCAAGGCCGATGGCGAGATCGTGCGGGTGTTGCGCCGCGCCCATGCGACCGTGGTCGGCGAGTTCCGCATTCGTCGTACCGGCAGCTTCGTCGTTCCGCATGACGAGCGCATCCGCCAGTGGATTGAGATTCCCGAGGGCATGGCCCTGCCCGCCAGGCAAGTTACCGTCGATCGCGTGGGCGCTTCGGCCATCACGGTAAGCACGGTCGAGGATCTGGATGGCATGATCGTAACCGCCGAAATCGTGGACTTCGGCGAAGACGGCGAACGTCCCATGGGCAGGATCGTCGAAATTCTCGGGGAGCCCGGTGATTTTGGAATTGACGTCGAGATTCTCATCCGTTCGCATCACATTCCCCATCATTTTCCTGACGACGTTCTGGAGCAGGCCCGCGCGATTCCGAGCCTCATTCCATCGGCCGAGCTCGCCCGCCGGCGCGATTTTCGCGAGCTGGATATCGTCACCATCGACGGCGAAACCGCGCGGGATTTTGACGATGCCGTGTGGGTGGAACCTCCCAGCACCGCGACCAAGGGACACTGGACACTGCACGTGCACATCGCCGACGTGAGCCATTACGTGCGTCCGGGCTCGCCCATCGACCGCGAGGCGGCATTGCGCGGCACCAGTGTGTACTTCCCTGATCGCGCCGTTCCCATGCTACCGGTGGAGCTCTCCACCGATCAGTGCTCGCTGCGGCCGCACGAAGACCGGCTGGTGCTCTCCGCGCTGCTGGAGATCGACGCACAGGGCGATGTAGTGTCGCAGGAATTCACCCGCGGGATCATCCGCAGCGCCGAGCGCATGACTTACACCGCTGTGCACGGCGTCCTGGAGGGCGATCCGGCACTGCTTGAGCGCTACGCCCGGCTCATCCAGCGTTTCCAGTGGATGCAGGAGCTGGCATTGATTCTGAACCGCAAGCGCATCCGCCGCGGGTCCATTGATTTCGACCTGCCCGAACCACTACTCGAGTTCGACGAGTTCGGTGAAATGACCGGCGTCACCCGCGCGCCGCGGAACTTCGCGCACCGCATCATCGAGGAGTTCATGCTGGCGGCCAACGAAGCCGTCGCTTCGCACTTGGAAGCTCTGGAAGTCCCGTCCATCTTCCGCATCCATGAACGTCCCGATCCCAAGCGCGTGCTCGAATTTGAGGAGATCGCCACACACTTCGGTTATTCTCTGCGCGGGGGCGCAGCGCCTGTGCAACGATTTCGCGATCAGGTGATCGCGCTGGACGATGTCAACTTCACCTCGCGCAACTACCAGAAGTTGGTCAAGAAGATCGAAGGCAAGCCGGAGGAGCGCATTCTGAGCTACCTGATGCTCCGGTCATTGAAGCAGGCTCGCTACAGCGATCGCAACCAGGGGCATTTCGCGCTGGCCGCGCCCAGCTACACGCATTTCACTTCCCCCATTCGCCGTTATCCCGATCTGATCGTGCACCGCGTTCTGGGCGCGCATCTCGACGCCAGCCGCTATGAGGCCGATATGCGCAAAATCGCCGAGGCCTCGTCGGAATCCGAGCGCCGCGCCGCCGAAGCCGAGCGCGAACTGGTGGAGTGGAAGAAGGTCAAGTTTATGATCGACAAGGTGGGGGACGAATTCCCCGCCCTGATCATTTCCACCACCCGCTTCGGTTTCTTCGTGGAGCTGGAGGACTTATTTATCGAGGGCCTGGTTCCGCTTGACTCGCTGCCGGGTGATCGCTACACCTACCACGAGAACGTCCGCAAGATTATCGGGGAGCGCAGCCGGCGGCAATACTCGATCGGTGATCACGTGCGCGTCCGGCTGGACCGCGTGGATGGAGTGGAGAAGAAGCTCCAGTTTTCGGTAGTTGAGCCTGCGGGCAGCGCCATCAAGGGTCCCGTGAAGAGGCCCCTCAAGAGCTCGCACAAGAGCGTTCAGCGCCGTCCGCGCCGCCGCCGCTAATCTCTGCTCTCAGCGCTTTTCGAGCGCCGCCCGGACCTCTCTGATCTGATCGGCATGCCGGCTTGAGTGCCCCGCGAGGATGATCATCGCCTCCATGCCGTTCAGCGGTCCAAGAACCGGATGGGATGAGGCGAGCGTGTATAGATCCGCGGCGTGATCCCGGGCGAATTGAAGGGAGCGGGTCCGGACGCGGTGAAATTCCTCCAGCCCTTCCGCCAGGCTTGCGAATCGGCCCTTGGGCAAAATGGCTTCAGGGGCCTTCCGCGGCGCGGAACGATCCGAAAGTCTCTTTGCCAGCACCGCTTCCTTGTCCTTGTCTTCGGGAGGCGTTTCGCCCGGCGTTTCGCCCGCAAGCCGTGCGAGAAAGATTTCCTCGACAGTGGTCACGTGCTCCACGCACTCGAGAACGGACCAGCGGTCCGCCTCGGGCCGGATCTTCGCCAGAAATTCCGGAATGCTGCCGGCTGCGGCTTGAAAGTCCTCGGTGCTCTTCTCAAGGATATCGATGATTTCGCTTTTTTCAACAGGACTCATGCCGAAATTCTAGCTCAGTATAAGTTCGGCTCGCCGGGTGGGCGCGTCTTCCATCGCCGGTGAAGCCACAACCACTGATCCGGATGCTCCCGAATCACACCTTCCAGCGCGGAGTGCACGGATTGTGTGTCGTTTTGCACGTCGCCACTCATCTCTATTTCCGGATCGAAGCGAAGAATATAACGCTTTTCATCCTCGGACCACAGTGCGTATCCGGGCACGACCGCCGCACCTGTATGATGCGCGAATTTGACGAAGGCGGTCCCGGCGCAGGCTTCTCTCCCGAAGAACTCGATGAAGATGCCCTCGGCCGGCGTGGTGTTCTGGTCGATCAGGATGCCGACGGCATCCCCCCGCGCCAGCGCCCGCAGGATTTCGCGCGCCGCGTCTTGCTTGTGGATGATGTGATTTCCCGAGAGCCCGCGCCGCCGTTCCACCCAGTCATCTAACCGTTTGTTGTCAAGTGGCCGGACCACGATGTGCATCGGCGCGGTCATGAGTGCGTGCGAAAACGCACTCAGCTCCCAGTTGCCCAGGTGCGCCGTCGCCACCAGCACGCCCTTGCCCTTGGCCTGAGCGGCCGTGAAATTCTCCAAACCGTCGTAGCGAATCCATTCGTGGACGTTGCCGCGCGTGATCGCGGGAAACCTGGCGACACTCGCCATAATGCGGCCGACGGAGAGAAACACACCGTCGGCGATGCGGTCCGCATGATCGAGACCTGCTAATTCAAGATTCCGAAGAGCCACGCGTCGCAGCCTTGGGACACCCCAGTCGAGCGCCTTGGCATAGGCGCGCGCCTTGAGTTCGAAGGAGGTCACTCGATCCAGCCGCCGCCTAGCACCAAGTCGCCAGAATAGAACACGGCGCCCTGCCCTGGAGTTACGGCGCGCTGGGCTTCGTCGAAGCGAATCTCGACCCGTTCAGGATCTGCTGTAGGCAGGATCACGGCGGGCGCCGCGGCATGCTTATTCCGGATCTTCACTTCCGCCCGCACCGGCTCCGTGGGCGCGGCGATCGAGATCCAGTTCACACCACCTGCGTGCGCGTGATCGCTCAGCAATTCGTGATCGCGTCCTACCGTCACCCGCCGGCTGGCCGGATCGGTTGCGATCACATACAGCGGCTCGCCGGCGGCTACCCGAAGCCCGCGCCGCTGGCCGACGGTGAAATGGTGCACACCCGCATGCTCGCCGACGACATGGCCGTCAACCGTTACCAGATCGCCCGCAACGTCCTGCGGCGCGATTCCCTGCTCGTGGAAATACGCGTCGATGAACCCGGCGTAATCGCCACTGGGGACGAAGCAGATCTCCTGGCTATCGGGCTTGGCCGCCGTGGGAATACCCAGCTCGCGCGCCAGCTCGCGAACGTCCGTTTTCTCCATCGCACCCAGCGGAAACATCGACCGTGCGAGCTGATCCTGCTTCAGGCCGAACAGAAAATAGGTCTGATCCTTGGCGCGGTCCACGCTCCGCAGCATCTCCCATCGCCCACTATCCGGATTCCAGCGGATCTGCGCGTAGTGACCCGTGGCGATACGGTCGGCGCCCACGCCCGCGGCCATTTCGAGGAACCGGTCGAATTTGATGAAGTTGTTGCACAGCGTGCACGGAACCGGCGTGCGACCTGCCAGATATTCGCTGACAAAAGGCCGCACCACCTGATCTTCGAAATCGCGTTCGAAATTGACCACGTAGTAGGGAATCCCGAGATGCTGCGCCACCGCGCGGGCGTCGTAAACATCGTCGAGGGAACAGCAGCGGCCGGTCGCCTTGTCACTCTGGATCTCCGGCAGCCGCCGCTGGTTCCACAGCTGCATCGTCAGGCCGATGACGTTCTCGCCGCGCGCCCGCAGCATCCCTGCAACCACGGAGCTATCGACCCCACCTGACATCGCCACGGCGAGCGGATTCTCAAACATAGGCAGGTGCCAACTTTCGTAGATGCGCGACGGAATCGACCAGAGCTTCGACCAGCGCGTCCACCTGCTCGACGGTATTCGATCGGCCCAGCGAAAAGCGGATGCTCGCACGGGCTTCCAGACGGCTCAGACCCATTGCGAGTAAAACGTGAGATGGTTCAGGCGCGCCGCTGGAGCACGCCGCGCCGCTCGAAACCGCGAAGCCTTTGAGATCGAGCGCGATCAACAGCGCGTCGCTATCAATGCCATCGAAGCGAATATTTGTCGTGTTCGGAACCCGCAGCGCGCCCGCACCATTCACGCGCGTATCCGGAATGCGGTCGAGAATGCTCTGCTCCAGTCGATCACGCAGAGACGCCAGGCGCCGATTCTCGGCGTCACCGTGCTCGGCAATCCATTGGGCCGCCCGGCCCAGCGCGACGGCCCCGGCCACATTCTCCGTGCCCGCGCGCCGCTCGCGCTCATGGCGACCGCCGTACAGCATCGGCTTGAGTGCCGTTCCCTTGCGGACATACAATGCGCCTACACCCTTGGGCGCTCCCATCTTGTGACCACTGAACACATACAGGCCGACTCCCAGGTCAGCCACCTTTACCGGGATCTTCCCAACAGCCTGAACGCCATCGGAGTGCAGCGGGACGCCCGCCTCGGCGGCGATCCTCGCAATCTCCCGGATCGGCTGAATCGTTCCGACCTCGTTATTCGCGTGCATCACGCTGATCACTTTGGTCTCGGGGCGCAAAGCACCCTTAACATCATCGGGATTCACCATCCCGCGGCCGTCCACTCGCACCAGCGTGTGATCCAGTTGCCCCGCCGCCGCGAGTACAGCCGGATGCTCGAACGTCGTCGTGACCACATGTCCGCCCGTGCCGAAGATCGCCAGGTTATCGGCCTCGGTCCCTCCGCTAGTGAAGACGATCTCCTGCGGCTCGGCTTCCAACAGGTCAGCCACCAGCTTCCGCGCCGCATCCAACCTTTGCCGCGCGATCTGTCCGAAGTGATGAATGCTGGACGCGTTGCCATACACTTCGGTCATCATCGGAAGCAGGGCTTCCAGCACCTCCGGCGCAACCGGAGTGGTGGCGTTGTGATCGAAGTAGAATCGCTGCACGGCGTTACTACAAGTTTAGCTTGCCGCTGTAAAGAACTCGCGCGCCGCGGCCACAGTCGCCCGAATGTCCTCTTCGCTGTGCGCCGCCGAGACAAATCCAGCCTCGAATTGCGAAGGGGCGATATACACGCCACGCTCCAGTAGAAAATGGAAGAACTTCGCGAATCGAGCCGTGTCGCACTTCTTGGCCGATACCCAATCCGTCACCGGCTCCGCTGTTGATCCATGTGAGAAAAAGAATGTGAACATCGAACCCACGCGATTCACCGTCACGCCGGGTGGCGTCCAGGCCGTCAGTTGCACCGCCCGAGCCTCCAGCGTGTCGTAGATTTCCGGATGCGCGATCAGATGCCGCAGCATGGCGAGCCCAGCCGCCACCGCCAAGGGATTCCCCGACAATGTTCCCGCCTGATACACGGGGCCCAAAGGCGCGACTTTCCTCATAATCTCGGCGCGGCCGCCGTAAACGGCTAGAGGCAATCCGCCGCCGATGATCTTGCCGAGCGTGGTCAGATCCGGACGAATTCCGAAGCGTTGCTGCGCGCCGCCGAGCGCGACGCGAAATCCCGTCATCACTTCGTCGAAAATCAGCAGGGCTCCGTGACGCGTCGTCAAATCCCGCAAGGCTTCGAGGTACCCTGCCACCGGCGGCACGCATCCCATGTTGCCGACCACCGGCTCGACGATCACCGCGGCAATCTGCCCGCCATGATCCGCGAATGCTTTCTCGATGGCGAAGATCGAATTGAACGGCAGTGAGATGGTCGTTTCCGCAAACGCCTTCGGGACCCCGGCGGAATCCGCGATCCCCAGTGTCGCCATTCCCGAGCCGCCCTTCACCAGAAGCGAATCCACATGCCCGTGGTAACAGCCTTCGAACTTGATCACCAGGTCGCGCCCGGTGAAGCCGCGGGCGAGCCGTAGCGCGCTCATGGTCGCTTCGGTGCCGGAGTTCACCAGCCGGACCATTTCCATGGACAGAACGGTCTGGGAAATCAGCTCGGCCAGCTCCACCTCGCGCTCGGTGGGCGCACCGAAGCTGGTCCCCACTTCGAGCACTGCCTGCAGCGCGTCGATAACCGGTTGCGCCCGATGCCCCAGCAGTAGCGGTCCCCACGAGCCTACGTAGTCGATGTAGGAATTCCCGTCTGTGTCGAAAATGCGCGAGCCTTGACCGCGCTCGATGAATCTGGGGACTCCTCCCACGCCGCGAAAGGCCCGGACCGGGGAATTGACGCCGCCAGGGATTACCTTCTGGGCGCGCGCGAACCAGGCTTCCGACCGCTCGGATTTCATGGAGTAGTTATTAGGGAGTTACGCGCGAGCACCCTGGAATCACATGTTCCAGGAAGAACTGCATGAACACTTCCTGCAACGTTCCGTTCAGGTTCTTCATCACGCGCGCGCGCAGGCTCAAGTAGGGTTGCGTGCCCGCAAACAAATCCTGCATCAATTCACGAAACCGGGGACTGCGTTGCATGAATCGCACCATGCGATGGGGCACGCTGCGGAACAGAAATCGTCCCAGGAACACCCGCCGCGCAAGCGTCGCCGCGTACTCCAGGTCCGCCGTAAATTCGTGCGCCACGGCCGCACGGTAGGCGAGCACCTTTCCCGCCAGATCGTGCGCGTCATTCAAGAGCACCTGGCTCGCCAGATCACCCGAACGAATCGCGTAGTACAAACCCTCGCCCGTGATGGGATCGACCAGGCCACCGGCATCGCCAACGGCCAGCCAGCCCCGGCCCGACACGCGATTCCGGCTCCAGCTGGGCGTCTCAAGCGACGGCAGCATGTGGCTGTAGAACACCGCATCCTTGCGGGAAATGCCGTGCTGGTCCATGTACGCCTCCAGGCGTGCACGCATGGCTTGCGCCGATTCGCCCTTCCCCCCGATGCCCACGGAAAGATGTCCGCAGCGCGGAAAGACCCAGATATAGCCTTCAAAGTTTTGTAGAAACTGGATGTCGATGCGTTCCCGCGCGCCCGGAACAAAATAGCCCATCGCGGTCATGGTATCGCCGGCGGACAACTGCGTACCGACGCCGCGCAACGGATTGCGGGCGCCCGTGGCCACCACCAGGAAATCCGCTTCCGCAACGCCTTGGCGCGTGCGCAGCCGCCAGCCCTTATCCTGCTGTTCGATTCCCAGCACGCGAGTCTGTTCCAGCGCCGCGCCAGCGCGCTCCGCCCGCTCCAGCAGCATACGGTTCAGATCCAAGCGCGAATAGATCAGTAGCGGCTGCGTCAGTCGCATGGTCGCTTCACCCGCGCCTTGAGCGTTCACCACCGTCTCGTGGACCAGTTTTTTGGGCGTGTCGTTGTTAAGCAGATAAGGGTACTGCTCGTACGCTTTGTAGGTGAGCCCGCCGCCGCAGGGCTTTTCCCACGCGAGCTTCTCATCGAATACGATCGTGTTAAGCCCGGCGCGCGCCAAGCGTTCCGCCGCCGAGGCCCCCGCGGGACCGCCTCCCAGCACCGCGACCGTCTTCATTGCTTCGGACTCACCGGAATTGATGGATGTCCCGGAGGGAGTTCCCCAGGCGCCTTGTCGTTTCCTGGAAGCACCGCGCCGTGCCCTTGCGCGTTGTCCGCCTTAGGCTGCACCACCCACTGATCACCCTTGCGGTCGAGCGTGTAGTTCAACTGCATCCCGGCATCGCCGTTCTTCACGCGAAACTCCACCGTGGCACGGGCCGTGTCGCGCTCAAACGCCATGGCGGTCACGTTCACGTCCATGGTCGACATATCCAGCCCCGTCTGTGCCTGGCGCGAACTCAGATATTCCACCACCGCCTGGCGAATGGCGTCTTTATTCTCGATGTTTTTACGTGCGCAAGCCCCCAGCAGCAGGGTCACGACGAGGAGTGCTGCCAGCCTGAATCGTTTCACTCCACCGATTATACATGTCCGCTGCTTTTCTCCGCTTCGGATGCCGTTTGCCGTATCATGGTGCCTTATGACCATTCGAGTCCCCGTAGCGGGCGGAGAAATGTCCGCCTACATGGCTCTCCCCAAAAAAGGCAAGGGAGCGGGGGTCGTCGTACTCCAGGAAATCTTCGGCGTCAACGAGAGTATGAGGAAGGTTTGCGATTTCCTGGCGGCCCGCCAGTTCACCGCTCTCTGCCCCGATCTGTTTTGGCGCACCGAGCCCGGCGTTGAGTTGAAAGAATCCGATCACGAGAAAGGCCGGGCGCTGCGCGGCAAGATGAATGACGATCAGGTCACGGACGATATCGCCTCCGCGATCGGCCTTCTCCGCAAGCATCCTGCGTGCAGCAACGGCAGTGTGGGCGTGGTGGGCTACTGCTGGGGAGGCTTCCTCGCGTACCTGACGGCGGTTCGTCACAAACCGGACGCGGCCGTCGGGTACTATGGCGTCGGGATCGACAAGCGGTTGGATATCGCCAAGAATTTGTCCTGCCCGTTGCTACTGCACTATGCGGAGCTTGACCAGTTCGCTTCGCCTGAAGCCGCCGTACAGGTGCGCGCAACGTACAAGGATGACCCTCGCGTTACCGTCTACGAATACCCCAAGGTCGGGCACGCATTCGCGCGTCCGGGCGGCGGCCATTTCGACCCCAAGGCCGCCGATCTGGCCGACATGCGCACGCTGTCGTTCCTGGTGGAGAAGCTAATCGGCCACCGCTAGTAATTTCGCGATCTTGTCCGGATCGTTCGGCACAACCAGCGCTTTATTCCCGAACGTCGGCTGAATCTTTACTCCGCCCGGCGCTTCGAGCTGGCCCGTGTGATAGCGATAAATGTAATCGGGATCCTTCAACAGATTACCCGTCAGCACCGCGACAACATCCGCGCCCCGATCGATCACTCCACTCGCAGTCAGTTTGCGGATTCCCGCCAGGGTCGCCGCTGACGCGGGTTCGCAACCGATCCCGCACAGGCCGATCTGCGCCTTGGCATCGGCGATCTCCTGTTCGCTGACCTTTTCGACCGTGCCGTTCGAAGTCCGCACCTCGTGCAAAGCTTTGGGCCAGGAAACCGGATCTCCAATGCGGATCGCGGTGGCGAGCGTTTCCGGTTTCGTCACGGGATGAAACGCCCCGCGGGCGCCGGCGGCCCAATAGTCGTAAAAGGGAGCCGAACCCTCGGCTTGTATAACGGCCAGCCGCGGCAGTTTGTCGATGAGCCCTGCCGCCTTCGCCTCGCGCAAACCTTTGCCGAACGCCGAGGTGTTGCCCAGATTTCCGCCCGGCAGCACCACCCAATCCGGCACTCGCCAATCCAGCTGATCGAGCATCTCGAACATGATGGCTTTCTGCCCTTCGATGCGGAAGGGATTCATCGAGTTCAGCAAATAAATTCCCAGCCGTTCGGCGAGCACCCGTACCAGCGCCAGAATCTGATCGAAGTTAGCTTCTACTTGCAGCGTCTTCGCCCCGTATTCGAGCGCCTGCGCGAGTTTTCCGAAGGAAATATTTCCATGCGGCAAGAAGATCAACGCCTCCAGTCCAGCCGCCGCCGCGTATGCGGCCATCGATGCCGAAGTGTTGCCGGTCGAAACACAGGCGACGCGCTTCATTCCCAAGCGCCGCGCCTGAGAAGCTCCGCAAGTCATCCCGTTATCTTTGAACGATCCAGTCGGATTGAAACCCTGGTGCTTGAAGGTAATCCGTTCAAGGCCGCCGTACTTCGCCGCGATGGGCCCGTCGAGCAGGGGCGTGTTCCCTTCCCGTAAGGTCACCACGTGCCGGTAGTCATCCAGGAACGGAAACAGCTCGCGATACCGCCAGACGCCGCTCTGGTCGAGCGGCGCATTACTCGTCCGCCGGTCGCGAAACCTGCTTTTGAGCATGTCCGGGTCTGCGTCAAAACGGGCGTAGCCGGCTTCAATGAGCCCCCCACATTGGGGGCAGTTATACAGGACTTCGGTGATCGCATACCGCGCCCGGCATCCTTCGTTGAAGCACACCAGCTCCGCTGCGGCGGTTTGCGTTGCTGAAGCCATATCTCTTAACTTTAAACGATGCTAGCCGTTCACCTGGAATCTGGACGCGTTCAGGTCCGCAAGCAGCCGTTGCCGCGCATACCCGAGGGATTCGCCCGGATTCGTCTGCTGGCCGCCGGAATCTGTTCCACCGACCTCGAACTCCAGCGTGGATACTACGGTTTTTCCGGAACGCCCGGCCACGAGTTCGTCGGCGAGGTGACCGAGGCTGCCGATAAAGCCTGGATTGGGAAACGTGTAGTCGGCGAGATCAATCTCGCCTGTGGGCACTGCGATTGGTGCCAGCGCGGTCTCGGCCGGCATTGTCCCACCCGGACCGTGCTCGGCATCGTCAAACATCCGGGAGCGCTTCGCGAGTTCCTCACATTGCCGATTCGCAACCTGCATCGCGTGCCGGCTTCGATCCCCACCGAACACGCCGTCTTCATCGAACCTCTGGCAGCCGCTTGCGAGATTCTCGACCAGGTGAAGATCCCCCAGGGCGCGCGCGTGGCCGTTCTGGGCGACGGCAAACATGGCCTGCTGCTCTCGCAGGTTCTTCAAGCGCATGGCGCGAAGGTGCACCTCTTCGGGAGGCACAGAAACAAGATGCGCCTCGTCGAGCCTACAGGGGTCACCACCGAGCTCACTCCCAAGAAACTCCCCGTTGCCGCCTGGCCCGTCGTGGTCGACGCGACCGGCTCATCGGCGGGCCTCAAAGCTGCTATTGCGATGTGCGTCCCTCGCGGAACCGTGATCATGAAGTCCACGGTGCACGGCCTGGTTTCGATCGACACCGCCCCGGCCATCGTCAACGAGATCACTCTGGTCGGCTCCCGCTGCGGACGCTTCGAGGTGGCGCTACCCCTGCTCTCCTCGGGTAAAGTGCAAGTCGGGAGCATGATCTCCGAGGAATTTCCTTTAGATCGCGCCCCCGAAGCCTTCGCCCGCGCCGCAAAGAAAGGCGTCCTGAAGGTTCTGCTGCGCCCGCCAGCCTAGGGGAACTTTACTAGCACGTTCTCCAGAGGAAGTGCGTTCGTCTTTGGTCCCGCCCCCACGTCTCCGATTGCCTCGAACGCATCCAGTACATAGGGCACGCCTTCCGATCCCAGCGGCGAATTCGCGTTGCTGACGTGGAAATGCAGATGAGGCTCGGTGCTGTTTCCGGAGTTGCCGACCAGTCCCAGTATCTGGCCGCGCCGCACCTTGTCGCCAACCTTGACCTTGAGACTACCCGGTTGGAAGTGCGCGTAGAATGCAAACCGTCCACCCCCCAAATCCAAAATCACATGGTTCCCGCCAATAGTTTCGAGCGTCATCGGCACAGCTCGGCTTGTCGCTCCAGGAATGTTTTCCGGAATACCGTCTTTGATCTCGGTTACCGTGGCATCCGCCACGGCCAGTGCGTCATTGCCGTAAGCGTGGTAACTCTTGTTGTCTTTTTGATCGCCGGTGAACGTCTTGCCATCCGCGTCCAGCTTGACCCAGTCGATGGCGAACCGTTGCGCAACATGCAACCGGCCTTCAATAGGCATCAACGCCCGCCTGTGAATAGACGAATTGGACGGGCCGTTCGCCGCCAGCCAGTCTGAGCCACGCAGTGGGGGACCCAGAACCATCGGCTTCGCGGCGGCTACGATCACGTTGCTTTCGACCGGATATCCATCCACGGTGATGCGATTTCGAAGTGTTTGCGGGATCGGCGCGCCCGGAGCGATCGTTATCCAAATGTAGGCCACCGCGCGCAACCCCGGACCAAGCGCGCGCCGATCGAGCACGTCCCCGCCAATACGCTGCAGAATGTTGTTCAGATCTGACCCTTCATAAGTCACCAGTGGAGCCGTTCCGTTCAGCACTTCAATCTTGCTCACATGAAGCTCGACGGGCGCTACATTCGTCAGGTGGAGTTCATATGCCATGTTGATGCCGCCGCCTTGACCCGGGAATGGCGTAGGCTCTACCGGAACTTCGATATCCATCGGCACACCGGTGGCCTTGAGCAGGTTCGCCAGCAAATCGGGCGGAGGAACAGGTTTGGCGGCGGCCGCGGGCGCCGAGGACATGCGCGTCAGCTCGAGAGGGAGTGGCGCACCCTGGGTCCAGATGCCTTTGATCGTAGTCTTATCGGCATTGAGGGTTCCCTCGAAGGTCCCCCGCACCGCCTTGGCTTCGATGTGTATTGTATCGCCCGTTACCTGCACGCTATCCATCGGAAACCTGGATCCTTGGTCCAGGCTGTCGATCTGGCCGAGATACGCGCCGTCGGATCCCTTAGTGATATGGAACACCACACGCAGCGAATTCGGACCGGCAGTAAGCGCTCCCTGCCAATCCCCCTCAGCACTCGTGGAAGCCTGCGCCCACGAAACAGCCGCCGCGAGAAACAAAAGAAGACTCCGTTGCATCTTGCCTCCTTTGATTCATTCTGCCTCTTCTCGGACCATTAGGCGCGCGGCTATGCGCCAGGTCCGCCGAGCCAGATTTTCACCACATGTCCCCACAACGCGACCACCAGCCCCGCCAGGCCGATGAAGCTACCGAACGGAAGCTCGTACGTGGCCATGTCTTTTTTGGTGATCAGAACGTAGACCACTCCCGCGACGGATCCCAGCACCGAGGCCAGGATCAGCGTCAGCAGGGTCTCCTGAAATCCCAGAAACGCACCGATCATGGCGATCATTTTTACATCGCCGAAGCCCATGCCCTCGCGGTGCCGGAATTTCTCATACAGCCACGCCACCAGCCAGATCGCGCCGCCCGCCACCCAGGCGCTTACCAGGGCCTCCGCCACCGAAGCCATCCGCACGCCCAAAGCGCCGGATAAGAAAAAGGTCACGATTCCCGCTTCAATCGGCACCAGCGCGGCGAACACTATTCCCACCACCGCTCCGCCCAGCGTAAATTCGTCCGGCAGGATGCGTTCTTCGAGATCCGTGGCCAGCAGTGTAATCAGGATGGCGCTGAAGATCGAGTACTTCAGCGCCGCCAGCGTCGGCCCCAGCATCGCGACGCATAGAGCGAAGGCCGCCGCGGTTCCCAGCTCCACCAGCGGATAACGCAAGCGGACCCGGGCCTGGCATTGCCGGCACCGGCCGCGCAGCAGGAGATAGCTCGCCACCGGAATGTTGTCGTACCAGGCGATGGGTTTCTCGCACTCCGGACAAAACGACCGCGGGCGCACCACCGACAGGTCGCGAGGCAGGCGGAACACGCACACGTTCAGGAAACTCCCGATCAGCAAGCCCGCGAGGAAAGCCAGTAACGTTTCCATTCCTACCTTCCCGGCGACATGAATCGCGCCTTTGCGTATTTGACGAAATTGTAAAGCGCGGCCATGTTGGCGATGGCCAGCCCTTCCACACCATCCAGATAACCCGCCTTCAATACGTACGTCTGGAAAAACGTCCAGGGTGGCTCGAGGATAAGGCGTCCCCAAGTCACCTTTTGGCCGGTTGCCAGGAGTTGCTCCGCCGCCAGCGTCGTATAACGATCCATCACCTTCAGGTGCTCTGAAAGAGAATCGCAGGTGAAGTGCAACAAATTCGATTCCAGATGCCCGATCCGCCCATCTACTTTCACCGATTCATGCACGAAGTCACCCTGCCAGCAGGCTTTTCCGCGGTGATATAGCCGGACTTTTCGATCCGGATACCAACCCGAATGGCGAATCCAACGCCCCAGGTACTTCGCCATGCGCGGCATCGTATAAGCATCGAACGCCGGTCCGTTTTTCTTGAGCCGCCAGATTTCCCCCTCCAGGGCTTCACTTAACGATTCATCCGCGTCCAGCGACAAAATCCAGTCATGCGCGGCATTCTCCGCCGCCAGGTTCTTCTGCTTGGCGTAACCCGGCCAGGGGCTTTCCATCACCCGCGCTCCCAGGTTTTCGGCGATCTCAACCGTCCGGTCGGTTGAACCGCTATCCACCACCAGAATCTCGTCGGCGCAGCGGAGACTTTCGATGGCGCGCGGCAGGTTGCGCTCTTCGTTGTACGTGATGATGGTGGCGGAGATTTTCACGGCGGCGATTTACGGAATGGCGTGCACCGGCGCCGCGGTGAACGAGAGTATAAACACAGCCAGCGCTGCCACCGCCAGCCGGTTTCGAAAACTGCCCAGCGGGTTGGGATCGACGATCGCTGGATGCCGCATCCCGAAGAAAAACAATAGCGCCGCCCATACCAGCCAGCTGTAGGTGAAAAATGTGCCCATCAACACCAGGATGAAGATGAACACCCGCGAAAGATACTTGGTTCGCTCGCCCAGAAACGCATAGAGGATGTGCCCGCCGTCCAGTTGTCCGATGGGCAGCAGATTCAGCGCCGTCGCCAGCAGCCCCACCCACGCGGCGCGCGCCACCGGATGAAGATAGATGTCCTCGATCGGCACGCCGGGGAACCTGACCCATTCCATCATTCGGACGATCAGCGGCGTACCGAACACCAGATCGCCACTCCCGCCGATGCCAGGCACCACCTTCGACAGAGCCACTCCGGCTATCAGCGGCGACACCAGCGCCACAAAACCCGCCAGGGGGCCGGCGATGCCGATATCGAACAGCACGCGCTTGGACAAAATCGGCGACCGTATCCGGATAAACGCTCCCAGCGTGCCGATCAGGGTCGGTGCCGGAATGAAGTACGGCAGTGAGGCGTCCACCAGATAGTAGCGGGCAGTCAGAAAATGTCCGAACTCGTGGGCCAGCAGAATCGTAAGCAGCGTCAGCGAGAAGGGCAAGCCCGGTAGCAGGTAGGAAGGCTGCTGCCACATGCGAACGTATCCATCCAGATCCCCCGCAAAATCGACCGGCCGATTCTGGGCAAAACTCCGCGCGAGCCCCGCGCCGACCACCGTTGTGCTGAGCAGAGTCGCCATCAGCAGCAATGCATGGAGCCAATAGCGGTGTCGAGGCCGGGGCCGAAAATCCTCGGCGAATGCGTACAATCCGGCTTCTGGATTGGACTCCGTCAGCCGGTATGGTGGCAGAAATGGAGGGCCGTTAGTCGACACAGAGCCCGCAGACAACTACGTGAGAGTCTGCAGCTCCTTACCGGGTTTGAAACGAACAGCTTTGCCGGGCGGAATCGCGACCTCTGCACCAGTGCGGGGGTTGCGTCCAATCCCAGTCTTGCGCGGACGCACATTGAAGATTCCAAAGCCTCGCAG
>Ga0310810_10004126_pt1 | contig 16010 bp, 16 predicted proteins | sample NCmetagenome_FD_207641 | JGI IMG/M metagenome (GOLD analysis project Ga0310810, IMG submission 207641) | Soil microbial communities from experimental microcosm in Duke University, North Carolina, United States - NC | ecosystem: Engineered > Artificial ecosystem > Soil microcosm > Unclassified ...
AGTCGCAACTCCGCTCGAACGTCAGATCGGTCGCATTGCCGGCATCACTGAAATGACGTCGTCCAGCGGGTCGGGCAGTACGTCGGTCGTGGTGCAGTTCGACCTGACACGCAACATCGATGCAGCTGCACGAGACGTGCAGGCGGCGATCAATGCCGCGCGCGCACAGCTGCCGGCGAACCTGCCGGGCAATCCGACATATCGCAAGGTCAACCCGGCTGATGCGCCCGCGATCATTCTGTCGCTCACGTCGAGCACCGTGCCGATCAGCCGGATCTACGACCTGGCCTCGTCCATGCTCGCGCAGGAGGTCTCGCAGATCGATGGTGTCGGTCAGGTCAACGTCGGTGGCGGTGCGCTCCCAGCCGTGCGCGTCGAGCTGAATCCGAACGCGTTGAACAAGTACGGCATCTCGCTGGAGCAGGTTCGCACTGTGCTTTCTCAGGCGAATGCCCGCCGGCCGAAGGGACAGTTGGCCGACGAACGAACGAGCTGGGAAATCGACAGCTCGGATCAGCTGTACAAGGCGGTCAACTATCTACCGCTCATCGTTGCAGCACGACAAGGCGCGGTCGTACGCCTTACTGATCTGGGTACGGCCACTGACGGCGTTCAGGACGTACGTGCTGCCGGACTGAAAGACGGACAGCGGGCCGTCTCGCTGATCGTGACCACGGAGCCGGATGCCAACGTTATCGACACCGTGGATCGCATTCGCGATCAGTTGCCGCGATTCCGTGCGCTCCTGCCGCCAGCCATCGATATGCAAGTCGCGATCGACCGCACGACGACGATCCGCGCCTCCGTTCACGATGTCGAACGAACACTCTTGATCGCGATTGGCCTGGTCGTCGTTGTGGTGTTCGTGTTTCTGCGGAGTGGCTCAGCGACCGCGATTCCGAGCGTGGCTGTGCCTCTTTCGCTGCTCGGCACCTTCGGCGTGATGTGGTTTCTCGGTTACAGCCTCAACAACCTGTCGCTGATGGCATTGACGATTTCGACCGGCTTCGTCGTCGACGATGCCATCGTCGTGCTCGAGAACATCGCGAGACATCTGGACGAAGGGAAGCCGGCTCTCGAGGCTGCATTGATCGGTTCGCGTGAAGTCGGGTTCACCGTGCTCTCGATGAGTCTGTCGCTCGTGGCCGTGTTCATCCCGCTGCTGTTCATGGGCGGTCTCGTGGGGCGCGTGTTCAAAGAGTTCGCGGTGACGCTGGCGGTCGCAGTCGCGGTGTCGCTGCTGATCTCGCTGACGGTCACGCCGATGCTGTGCGCGGTGTTCTTGCGCAAGCGGCCACCCAGAACGCGGCGCGGGTCCGAAGAAAGCGGCGGCTACTTTGCGCGTCTGCGCGCCGGCTACGACCGTTCACTGGGATGGGCGCTGCGACACACCGGCGCAACGGTGACCATCCTGCTGCTCACTGTCGCTCTCAACGTGTATCTGCTGTCGGTCATGCCGAAAGGGTTCTTCCCGCAGCAGGACAACGGCTTGATGACGGGCACGATTCAAGCCTCGCAGGGCACGTCATTCCAGGCGATGCAGCAGATCGTCGCCGAGTACGTCCCTCGTCTTCGGCGCGATCCGGCGGTCGACACGGTTGTGGCATTTACGGGCGGGGGCACGACAGCCAATCAGGCGCGGCTCTTCATCTCGTTGAAGCCCCGGCAGGATCGGCGGGTGAGCGCCGACCAGGTGATCGCGCGGCTGCGGCCACAGTTCGCCCACGACCCGCGCGCCAATCTCTATCTCCAGGCCGCGCAGGACATCCGTGTCGGCGGACGGCAGGCGAACGGCCAGTATCAATACACGCTGCAGGGCGACGATCTCGAATCGCTCACCGGCTGGACGCCGAAGCTGATCGCGCGACTACGCAGCGAGCCGCTCGTCGCTGACGTGAACAGCGACCAGCAGAATCGCGGGCCGGATGAATTCGTCACCATCGATCGCGACACTGCAGCACGGCTGGGTGTCAGAGTCTCGGACATCGATCAGGCGCTCTACGACGCGTTCGGTCAGCGCCAGGTGGCCACACTGTATGAGGGACTGAATCAGTACCACGTCGTGATGGAAGTCGCGCCGCAGTACTGGCAGCATCCCGACGCGCTCAGCGCGATCTATGTGGCCAGTGCGACCGGCCCGGTCGTGCCGCTGTCGGCCATCGCGCGATTCGGCGGATCCGCGTCCCCGCTGGCGGTCAACCATCAGTCGCAGTTTCCGGCGGCCACACTGTCGTTCAATCTCAGGTCCGGCGCGTCACTGGGAGACGCGGTTGACGCGGTGAACCGCGCCGCGCGCGACATCGGCATGCCGGTCAGTCTTCAGGGATCGTTCCAGGGAACCGCGCGAGTCTTCCAGGAATCACTCGCCAACGAACCGTGGTTGATCGCCGCCGCGCTCGCCGCGGTGTACATCGTGCTCGGCGTCCTCTACGAAAGCCTGATTCATCCGCTGACGATTCTCTCCACGCTGCCATCTGCAGGCGCCGGCGCCATGCTGGCGTTGTCGGCTACCAGCACCGAGTTCACGGTCATCGCGCTGATCGGATTGATCCTGCTCATCGGCATCGTCAAGAAGAACGCGATCATGATGATCGACGTGGCGCTCGATGCCGAGCGTCGCGAACACCTGTCGCCTGAGGAGGCGATTCGGAAAGCGTCGTTGCTCCGTCTGCGGCCGATCCTCATGACCACGATGGCGGCGATGTTCGGCGCGCTGCCGATGGTGCTCAACATGGGCACGGGATCCGAGCTGCGACGCCCGCTCGGTATCTCGATCATCGGCGGACTCGTGGTCAGCCAGTTGCTGACGCTCTACACGACGCCTGCGCTCTACATCGTGATGGAGCGTCTCCGTCTGAGGTGGGGCGCGCACGCGCGGCGAAGGAGATAGGACATGCGAGCCGTCACCGCCATCACGCTGTTTTTCGCCGTCACCGCATCGTCCCTGACCGCATGCGTGATGCCGCCCCACTACGCCGTGCCTTCGGTGCCGGTTCCTGCCGCGTATAAGGAATCCTCGCCAGGGTCGGCCGAACTGCAGCCGGGGCAGCCGCTCGACCAGCTATCACGTCAGGGCTGGTGGGACATCTTCGGCGATGCGCAGCTCAATACGCTCGAGTCGCAGATCGACGGCCACAATCCCACGATTGCCGAGGCCGAGGCCCGCGTGCGCGAAGCACGCGCGCTCCTCCGGCAGGATCGATCGCAGTACTTTCCGGTCGTCACTGGGACCGCGTCCGCCACGAAAAGTGCCGGCGGCACCGACTTTCGCGCGGCGACAGGCGGCACGTTCACCGACTACAGCGCAGGCATTGGTGCTTCATGGGAGCCGGACTTCTGGGCACGAGTTCGCAGCACTGTCGCCGCCGGTTCTGCATCGTCGCAAGCTGCGGTCGGGGACCTCGAGAACGCGCGTCTGAGTGTCAGTGCTGATCTCGCTGTCGATTACCTCCAGGTGCGATCGCTCGATGCGGAGATCGCGCTCTTCGATCAGACCATCGACGCCTACCAACGAGCCGCGACGTTGACGCAGAACCAATACGACGCAGGCATCGTGTCGCGCGCTGACGTCGAGCAAGCGAACACGCAGCTCGCGTCGGCACAGGCGCAGTTGATCGACGTGCGTCTGCAGCGTGCCCAGCTCGAGCACGCCATTGCGGTGCTGCTTGGCGAGCCGCCGGCGATGTTCTCACTCGAACCGACGCCGCTCACGGGCGATCCGCCACTCGTCCCCGAAGAAGTGCCATCGCGCATTCTCGAAAGGCGGCCCGATATCGCATCAGCGGAGCGGCGTGTCGCGGCGGCGAACGCTCAGATCGGCGTGGCGTCAGCGGCCTTCTTTCCCGCGGTGACGCTTGGCGGCAGTACTGGACTTCAAGCGACGCATCTGGCCGACTGGTTGTCGTTGTCGGCGCGCGCCTGGTCAGTGGGGCCGGCGCTGGCGTTGACGCTGTTCGACGCCGGGGCTCGGCGAGCGGCAAAGGCGCAAGCCGTGGCGAGCTATGACGAGACCGCGGGTGTCTATCGGCAGACGGTGTTGTCGGCGTTTCAGGATGTCGAGGACAACCTTGCCGCCGAGCACCTCCTTGCCGATGAAGCCGACCGCGAGCAAGCCGCCGTCACCGCTGCGCAACGCTCACTCGACATCTCCCTCAATCAATATCGCGCCGGAATCGTCAGCTATCTCCAAGTCGCCACGCAACAGACCGCGCTTCTCACCAGTCAGCGCGCAGCCGTGTCACTGACCGGTCGTCGCTTTGTCGCGGCCGTGCAGTTGGTGCGCGCGCTCGGCGGAGGCTGGGACGTCAAGACGCTCGGTTGAGCGGGACCACCCTACCCGACGCGAACGAACGAGTACCGCCATTTCCCGGATTCCCGATACGACAGGGCCGGTGCAGGAAACCCGCCAGTCCCGTCGTCTCGTCATTAGTGTCCTATCTGAATGTCGCGGCAATGGCAGCCCCGGTGAGACCACACAACGTGACCACCCGCACGGCCGACTCCATGTCGCCCTCAAGCTCGTGGTTCAACCAGTAACACAGGCTGCCGGCCGCCCCCGCTCCAATCAATACTCGCTTGAGATCTCTGCGCGTCATCACCCTCGGGCTCTGCGCCGAACGACCGAGCGCAGCCGTACTCGCGATTGCCGCCGCCGCCGTCGATATCGGCGCACGGGTTGGTGGCGCGATCGATTGCGCCGCGGCGGCCTCAGTCAGCAGCGTGGCAATAAGAAAGACGGTCGCGACATGTCGCGTGGCATCGAGCATCAGAGCCTCCTGCCTCCCAATGTGCGATTGAGAGCGAAGGCGGCTCACGCTGCGACGCTTCAGAATTGATCGGATCAGCTCGGCGTCTTTACCGCTGCACCGTTGGTGACACGAAGGTGTGCCCAGCCAGGACGCGACGAATAGCGGGCAACAAGTCGGCGACGAGACGATCCTTGGCGACAAAGCCCACATCGCCGAGCGCCAGTGATTCCTGCACGAATTCCCGATCGCGCATGTTGGTGACGAAGACGACCTTGGCCTGAGATCCCTGTTCCTTGAGGCGGGCTGCGGCTGCGATGCCGTTGAGACCGGGCATCGCGATGTCGAGCACGAGCAGGTCGGGCTCGAGCTGTTCGGCCTCGGCCACGGCAGCCGTGCCATCGCTCACCGCTGCCACGATGTCGAAGTCACGCGTCAACAGACGGACGAGGCTTTCGAGCATCGCTCGGTGATCGTCGGCGACGAGGACGCGTGGTCGTGTCGTCACACAACCCCTTCCCGCACTGCAAACTGCACCAGCTCGGCGCTGGTCTTCAGACGCAGTTGCTCCATCATCCGGTATTTGTGAAAGGCCACGGTTCGCGGCGTGAGGTCGAGAATCGCGGCCACTTCCTTCATCGATTTGCCTTCGGCGAGCAGTTGCAGGACCTCGCGCTGGCGGTCCGTGAGCACCGGTCGCGGCGCTCGCTGTTGCGTCAGTGATCCCACGACGTCGCGGGTGATCAGCGGGGTGATGTACGATCGCTCACGAAGCGCTTCCTGGATCGCTTGCTTGAGCTCCTGTGCCGCCGAGCTCTTCAGGACGTATCCCGAAGCGCCGAGACGCAGCGCCTCCCCGGCGATGTCGGGATCGGGATTCATGGTGAGGTAAATGAGCTTCACCGATCGACGCTGTGCCTTGAGCTGACGGCCGGCATCGAGCCCGTTGAGGAGCGGCATCCCGATGTCGAGCACGACCACATCAGGATTCAGGCGCGCGAACTCCTCGAGCAGCGTACGTCCATCGGTGACGAGCCCGACGATGTCAAAATCCGGTGCGAGCATCGCCTTGAACGCTTCCAGCAGCATCAGGTGATCGTCGGCCATCAAGATACGAGGCCGTGTCATGGCGCACCTCCCGTCCCGTCGTTCTGGTCCACGTCACGATCGTGCGCTGAATCGCGACTGCTGCGAAACTGGGAGTACTCCGAGGTTCGTCTGGGAGATTTACCAGTCAGAATGAATCGACGGACGGACCTATGACGATTGCTCGATATGTCGGTGCGCTGGTCGCCGTCGCCATTGGCGTCGTCCTGGCGCTGTTGTTGGATCCCGTCGTTGACGCCACGGTGCTGCTGCTCATGGCCGTGCTGGCGGTGGCATGGTTCGGCGGTCTCGGGCCCGCGCTCCTCGCCTCCATCGTCGCGACCCTCTCGCTCGATTATTTCTTTACGGAGCCGCTCTACACCCTGACCCTCAAGGTGTCGCACCTGTCGCACCTGGCGATGTTTGCGGTGATCGCCGCGGTGGCCGCCACCGCGAGCGCCGGACGACGGAATGCAGAGCGATCGCTGAGGCAGGCGCGCGACGAGCTCGACGCGAAGGTGAAGGAACGGACCGCCGATCTGACTCGAACGCACGGGGAAGCCGTTGCGGCGCAGCAGCGCTTCCGCGATCTCGTCAACGCTGTCGAAGGCATCGTCTGGGAGGCCGATGCACACACGCTGCAGTTCACGTTCGTCAGTGAACAGGCCGAGCGTGTGCTCGGGTATCCCGTGCAGCAGTGGTTGATCGAGCCGTCGTTCTGGAAAGATCACATCCATCAGGACGATCGTGCGGCGACCGTGCAGGGATATATCGCGATGTCGCGGCAACAGCGGCGGAAGCATGATTTCGAGTACCGCATGATTGCCGCCAGTGGCGAGCCGGTGTGGCTGCGTGATCTGGTCAGCGTCCTCAAGGACGGCACGCACGTGATCGCGCTGCGCGGCGTCATGGTGGACATCACCGACCGGAAGCGCGCGGAACAGGAACTCGAGGAGCTGGCCGGACGGTTGATCAATGCGCAGGAGCAGGAGCGCAGCCGCATTGGACGCGAGCTGCACGACCACATCAGCCAGATGCTCGGCGTCCTGACGATCCGGATCGATCAGCTGCGCGCCGACGAGGCGACGCCGGCGCCCGTGTCCTCCGCACTCGGGGAGCTGCGGCACAGTACATCGGAGCTCACTGACGACATTCACAGCCTGTCGCACCGGCTGCATTCTTCCGCGCTTGATTACCTCGGACTCGTGCCGGCGCTGCAGAAACTCACCAACGAGTTCTCGTCTCGTCACGGCATCGCCGTGGATTTCGTCCATGAGTCGGTCCCACCGCGGCTGCCGTCTGCGGTGGCGCTCAGTCTCTTTCGCGTGACCGAAGAAGGTCTCAACAACATAGCCAAGCACAGTCACGCCAAATCGGCCCGTGTGCACGTGGATGGCAGCCCGGATGGATTGCACTTGACGATCGAGGATGCTGGCGACGGATTCGATCTCGAGAGCCTCGAGGGGCGCGCCGGACTGGGCTTTGTCAGCATGCGCGAGCGCCTGCGCGCCTTGCACGGCACGGTACACGTGGACTCGGAGCCGTTGCGCGGCACCCGCATCGAGGTGTCGGTCCCGGCCGCAAGTCTGGCCGCGGCGTCGGTACCGGTGTCGAATGTGACCCCTGCATGAGCCGTCCGAGAATCCTGCTCGCCGACGATCACGTGCTGCTGGCGCAGGCACTCGAACACCTCCTCCAATCCGAATTCGATGTGGTTGGCACCGTCTCCGATGGCCGCGCGCTGCTCAAGGCTGCCGCTGACCTCACACCCGACGTCGTCGTCGTTGACATCGGGATGCCGCTGCTCAACGGGCTGGACGCCGGCGAGCAGCTCAAGGCGCTGCACCCTCACATCAAAGTCATCTACCTCACGCAGAACCGCGAGCCGCGATTTGCGATCGAGGCCTTCCGTCGCCACGCCTCGGCATATCTGCTCAAGGACTCGGCGGCATCAGAGCTCACGACGGCGATACGCGATGCGCTGCGCGGCAAGACGTACGTGTCTCCGGTCATCGCGAAAGGCATGCAGGACGAAGACACCATCGAGACGCCGCTCGATCAAGTCGCGCTACGCAACCTCAGTTCTCGCGAACGAGAAGTGCTCCAATTGCTTGCCGAAGGCAAGGCGATGAAGGAGGTCGCCGCACTACTCGAGATCAGTCCACGCACCGTCGAATTCCACAAATACCGGATCATGGAACTGCTGCGCGTGAAGACGAACGCAGAGCTGGTGCAACAGGCCATTAAGCTGGGCCTGATCGTGCCGTGACGCGCGCCAGATCCGCCGGCAGTTCAGATTGATTCACACCCTGCCACGGTCCATTCGTCGTCCACGAGCGGAACCACCCTGCCGGTAGATGGACGTACAGCTCGTGATCTGTAGGCTCCTGAAAGACTGTTGCGTTCGCGTTGCGCATGCGGAGCAGCGACGTGCCGCTCACGTCGGCGTACGCCGGCTCACCATCGGTGATGATGAGTTCTGCCGGCGCTTGCGCGACGACGACGACCGGAGCCGGACCATGGGGTTGCACTGACGCGTACGGATCCGGGTGCCTTGCGAGGTATGCCTCGCGCGCGAGATCGGCGCCGTCAGGTACGGATCCGGCCAGTGACCACGAGCCGCTGATCTCGGATGCTTCTAGCCAACGACCGCCGACGTTCAGGTAGTAGATGCTTGATTCATCGCGGATGATGAATCCGTCCGCATTGGTCATTCGCTGCAGCTCTGTTCCATTGACGTCTTCGTACTTCGGTTCGCCATCAAGACGAATGAGGATGGCTGGCCCTGACGCAAAGACGATGTGCATCGGCGTGCCGAGGCTGGCTTGACCCGGACTCGCCGCAGAGGGACGTCGCAGACCCACCGAACGAGCGTGCGCCTGGCGATCGACCTGTGGAAAATCCTTGAACAGACTGTTCACCGCGCGCTCGATCCTGTGCGCGCTGGCGGTCTCGTCAACGGGCTTTGCTGCATGCGCGGCGCCGTGCCAGACAAGCTGCTTCGACCACGCGTCGAAGATGTCAACGACGACCGCGCCTGTGTTGTAGCTCTCGGTGCCGTTCCGCGACTGTGCGTCATTGGTATGCCACGCCCAGCCACCCCAGCCCTTGTAGAAACCATCGCGAGAATGAATGGCTGAAGTGGCTGTGTGCGGAACAACGACGGCCTCCGCTTCCTGAGGCGTGGTTTCAACCAGTCCCCGATCGGCGAGCGCGTTCACAATGGCGGTCTTGAGTTGCGCGTCCACATCGACGTTCCCGGATGAATTCCCTGGCAGCACGAAGAACGTGACGTAGCCGGATCCTGCCGCCAGGTTGGTGTCGGCGGTATGCAGCGGCACGCGTTCCACACAGCCAGCTGTTGCGATGACCACTGCTGCTGCCATTGTGAGACGAACGATCGTGGCGTCCATGGTCTTGCTCCGATTGCTACGGCGACTCAGCGTCCGAGATACTCGACGTGGACGTATGTCCTGAGTCGCGGGTTGTACGCGAGGTACCAACCCTCGTGATCGGGATCCTCGTAGATCACCACCCGGTCCGACTCCCACAGCCAGCCGTCGACGAACGGATAGTCATAGGCGGCGACGCTGAAGAAGAAGCCATCGAACTCGAAGCGTTCCCGGTTTCCTCCGTGCAGGACAAACACGTGCCCGGGTCCGAATCCGCCGGTGAAATGTCCGTGGGCCCAGGGATGATCGAGGTGATAGTGCGTATCGAAGCGGCCTGATTCGTGTCCAATCCACTGGTCGTGATCGTCGACGTAGTGCCGATCACCAGGTCCGTGTTCGTGCACGCGGCCGTGCTCGCGCTCGACAGCAACTGGACCGTGTGCCGGGATGTGTCCTTCGTGCTCGTGCGTCCGTTCGCCGTACTGCGCCCAGGCCGGCGCAGCGCACGCGACGGCGAAGATGAGACATCCAATCAAACGTTTCATGTGCGTTCCTCTGCTGACTATCGCGTGCACGATGTGCGCCGCTCGGGCAACACCATGTGGCGGGCCTGCGAGCCCTACTCGCGATGAGCTGCGTGGCATGGCTGTCGCCCCCGTGCTGCACACGCGCCAAGCGGTCTCACTGCCTTGATCACAGCGTGCACGCCGCCGGCGAAAACGTGCCGTGCGACGCTTCGCGATGAACCGGCAGGGTGAGCGAGACCGTTGTGCCCTGGCCTGGAACGCTCGACAGGTCAATCTCGCCGCCGTGCATCTGTGCAATCCGCCGGCAGATGCCCAGGCCGAACCCACGCGGTCGACCGTCGGTTTTTGTCGTGAAGCCGGCATCGAACACCCGCGCGACGAGTTCAGGCGCGATGCCCACGCCGGTGTCGGCGACGTCGATGCGGATCGCGCGCAGTACGCCATCGGCAGACTCGGTGCGGGTCGTAATCGTGATCGCGCCAGACGTGCGCATCGCATCCGCCGCATTGATCAGCACGTTCAGCAGCGCGCGGTGCAGCAGGTCCTGATCGCCATCCACATACGGCAGCGGTCCGGTCTTCGTCCATGTGATCGCGATGCCTCGACGTTGGAGCACTGCCTCGAGCTCCGACACAACATTCCGGATGGTGATGCCGACATCGATCGGGGACCGCACGATCTGATCGCGAGCCGGTGTGGCACCGGTCTCGAGCAGCCGCATCATGCGACGTACCTGCGATTCGACGATGGCCAGGTGGCTGCAGCCGTCGGCGCTGAGGCCATCCGAGGCCAGCAGGCGCAAGTGCACGAGCATCACGTGCAGCGGCGTGCGCAACTCGTGAGAAACGAGGGCGAAATCCATGTGGTGGTTCTCCGGGTGAGCTGTTCACATGCTACTGACGCGAGCATGGTCTGCCGACTGTCAGAACTGACAGCTTGCGGCGGAACAATTTCCCGATCGCCTCCCACCGTCATTCTTCAGTCGTAAACCTGTCACTTGTCGCAGTTCTCGCGCGATCCGCGGTGTCTTACGATGCCGGCAGTGGAGGACGCCGTGGCGAACCAAAACGTCGTGAGCTTCTCGTCGGCAGCAGCGATTGCGTCGCCGGCACCAGTGAATGAGCCAGATCTCAACGCCTGTGAGCCGGCCGATGGAATCGTTGGTCAGTCGCCCGCCCTAAACGAGGTGCTCCAACGCGTGCGCCGGGTCGCTCCGACCGACATGCCTGTCTTGATAACGGGCGAGACCGGCACTGGCAAAGAACTTCTCGCCCGTGCGATTCATCGCCGCTCGCGACGCGCGTCACGCCACTGTGTTGCAGTGAACCTGGCTGCGGTGCCCGACACGCTTGCGGCGGCGGAGCTGTTCGGCCACGAACGCGGTGCGTTCACCGGCGCCGATCGGTTGCGGGTCGGCCGTTTCGAAGCTGCCGATCACGGCACGCTCTTTCTGGACGAGATCGGCGAACTTCGCGCCGACCAGCAGGTGATGCTGCTGCGCGTGCTGCAGGACGGTCAGGTCGAACGTCTCGGCGGCGGAGCGCCGCGGCGCGTGGACGTGCGGCTGGTTGCGGCGACAAACCGCGATCTCACCGCCGATGTGCGCGACGGTCGATTCCGGGAGGACCTGTTCTATCGCTTGAGCGTCTTTCCCGTCCGCGTGCCACCGCTTCGAGAACGGCCCGAAGACATTCCGTCGCTGACTGAGTACTTTCTGCAGCGAGTGGCGTCACGGCTGGGGCGTCGCTTCAGCGGCGTCGACCAGGTATCGATGCAGCGGCTGCAGCAGTACCGCTGGCCTGGAAATATCCGGCAGCTACAGAACGTCATCGAGCAGAGCGCCGTGCTCAGTGATGGAGGCGAGCTTGAAGTGCCGACGAGGGTGCTTGACGAATCAGGCATCGGCGCGACGGGCAGACCGGAAGAGAACGACGATGTGTTTGCCGGTCATCCGACGCTGGAGGAGATCAAGAAGCGCTACATCACGCATCTGCTGACGAGCACGCACGGCAACGTCGTGCGGGCCGCAGCCATTCTCGATGTGGATCGCCGGTCGCTGTATCGCATGATCGCCCGTTATCAGTTGAGCACGCGTGCGTGAGTGATTTGATATCGTGATCGGGAGGTCACGCATGTCATCACAACCGGCAGAGGTCACCTCCCACGGCGCCGACATTCGAACCGATTTCTCGCTACTGATTGATGGCGCGGCGGCGAACTCGTCATCGAGTCTCGATGTAATCAATCCGGCGACGGGGCGGGTGTTTGCGCGCTGTCCGGCGGCCGGCCGCGACGAACTCGATCGTGCCGTGGCCGCTGCACGTCGCGCGTTCCCGGCGTGGCGCGACCTGTCGTACGCCCAGCGTGCCGAGCGCATTCACGCCTTCTGTGAATCGTTGAAACAGCACCAGGACGAGTTGGCGCGTCTGCTGACGATGGAGCAGGGCAAGCCGTTGTCGCAGGCGAAGGACGAGATCACGCGCGCGGCGACACAGTCGGAGGGCATGACCAGGATCCCAATCGAGCCGGAGGTGCTCGAAGACAATGCGCAACGGCGCATCGAGCTGCAATGGTTCCCGCTTGGCGTGGCCGGCATCATCACACCCTGGAACGCGCCCATCAATCTCGCCGCTGGTCCACTGACCTCTGCGCTCTACACCGGCAACTGCGTGGTCTTGAAGCCGTCACCATACACGCCGCTGTGCACGCTGAAGCTGGGTGAGATCGCGCGCGAGCACTTCCCGCGCGGTGTCATCAACGTCCTTGCCGGGGGCGACGATCTCGGCCGGTGGATGACCGAACATCCCGGCATCGACAAGATCGGGTTCACCGGATCGGTCGAAGCCGGCAAGCAGGTCATGGCCGCGGCGGCGAAGACATTGAAGCGCGTCACGCTCGAACTTGGCGGCAACGACGCGGCGATCGTTCTTGACGATGTGGATCCGAAGGCGATTGCGCCGAAACTGTTCTTCGCGTCGTTCGTGAACAGCGGGCAGGTGTGCATGGCGATCAAACGCATCTATGCCCACGAGCGCGTCTACGATGCCATCTGTGGAGCGCTTGCCGATGCAGCGCGAAAAGCCACAGTCGGCAACGGCCTCGAGCCCGACACGCAACTCGGTCCGATTCAGAACCGCGAACAGTACGATCGCGTCGTCGGCCTCCTCGAGGAGACCAAACGCAGCGGGGCGAGGATCCTCGCTGGCGGCGATGTGCCTGCGACGGATGGCTATTTCATCCCGCCGACGATCGTCGCCGACATCGACGAACAGAGTCGCCTCGTCCGCGAGGAGCAGTTCGGTCCGATCGTGCCGGTGCTCAAGTTCACCGATGAAGAAGACGCACTCCGTCGCGCCAACGACACGCGCTACGGCTTGAGCGGCTCGGTATGGAGCAGCAATCCGGATCGTGCCGCCGCCCTGGCGTCCCGTCTCGAAGTTGGCACCGCGTGGGTGAATCAGCATCGCGCGACGTCTGCGACCGTCCCGTTCGGCGGCGCAAAGGAGTCGGGGATCGGACGCGTCTATTCCGAAATGGGACTCAAGGCCTATCTCGAGCCGCGCGTGGTCAGCGTGCTCAAGTCGTAAGCGCGCGCGAGCGCGCATAAAGGACATGCATGGATCTCGGAATTGCCGGCCGCAGGGCCATCGTGTGCGCGTCGAGTCGTGGCCTCGGACGTGCGTGCGCGGAGGCGCTTGCGCAGGCGGGGTGCCACGTCACGATCAATGGCCGGACGCGAGACGTCGTGGACGCGACCGTCGCCGACATTCGCGCGAAGACGGGTGCGACCGTTGACGGCGTCGTTGCTGACGTCGGCGATCCGGCGGGTCAACAGGCGCTGTTCGCCGCGTGTCCCGACCCCGACATCCTGGTGAACAACAACAGTGGCCCACCGCTGCGCGACTTTCGCGGGCTGACGCGCGAGCAGATGCTCGAGGGCCTCGTCTCGAATATGGTGACCGCGATCGAGCTGACGCAGAAGGTGATCGATCCGATGGTTCGTCGCAAGTTTGGACGGATCGTCAACATCACCTCGGGGACGGTGAAGATGCCGCTCGCTGGACTCGACCTCTCGTCGGGCGCCCGCGCAGGGCTGACCGCATTTCTGGCGGGCGTTGCGCGCAGTGTTGCCGCGGACAACGTCACCATCAACTTCATCCTGCCAGGCGCTTTCGACACCGATCGCCTCCGTTCGACCATCGAGAGTGCGGCGAAAAAACACGGGACTAGCTACGAGGATGCGGCGGCGAAGCGCCGGACGACGATCCCCGCGAAGCGATTCGGCGAGGCGAACGAACTTGGCGCGCTGTGCGCGTTTCTATGTTCGACACACGCCGGGTTCATCACCGGCCAGAATCTCTTGATCGACGGCGGCGCGTACCCGGGGACGTTCTGAGATCTGCCTGTCCGCCGAAGCCTTCGGCGAAGGTGGACAGTTACGGATGCGCCAGAGCCGGCGGCAGCATGACCGGCGCTCGCAGATGGACAATCTGGCGCGTACCCTCACCGTCGACGACCGCGACGCTTTTGAGTGCGCCGCCTTCTTCCTCGACCACGATCTCCTTCGGGTACCGAATCAGGTGGTCGGTTTGGTCGAGCGCGACGTCGAGCAGGTCATCTCTCGAGTCGTAGGTGATCCCGATCATCGGGACCCATTCCGCGACGATGTTGTCGCCGAGCTCCAGAGATGCCACCTCAATCTCGGCACGTTGGCCGAGCAGCGCCTGCGACATGCGATCGAAAAACGATCGCCACTCTGTCTTCGGGATCGTTCGCATTGAAGACATGACTTGCTCCCTTTCACCGGCACGTCCACAGGACGTGCCCTGCTCAACCGCCACCCTACATTGACGGCCGCAGGAATCGCACGAACCAATCACCGGCCAACTGCTCGACCTGCTCGAGTGTGCCGGGTTCCTCGAACAGGTGCGTCGCCCCAGGCACGATCGCCAATTCCACGCGAGCCGCACACATTTCTACCTTCGCGGCCTCGTTCATCTCAATGACGGGGTCATCGTTCTGTCCGACGATCAACAGCGTCGGCGTTTTCACGTGTCGTAGGGCGGCCCCGGCGAGGTCCGGCCGCCCACCTCTCGACACGACCGCTTCGACGGAGTACGGCCGCTGCGCTGCCGCAATCAACGCCGCCGCCGCGCCGGTGCTTGCGCCAAAGTACCCGACCCGCAGCGACAACACGTCTTCACGATCGTGGAGCCAGTCGCCCGCCGCGATGACACGTGTGGCGAGCCGATCGATGTCGAATCGATACTCGGCGGTGTGCTTGTCAATCTGTTCTTCGTCGCGGGTCAACAGGTCGAGAAGCATCGTGCCGAAGCCGCGGTGCTGCAGCGTCTGGGCCGCCCGGCGATTGCGCGGGCTAAAGCGGCTGCTGCCGCTGCCGTGCGCAAAAACGATCAGGCCGCTGGCCCGCTCGGGCACCCGGAGATCGGCTTCGATCTGGGCTCCCGATCCGACCGGAATGGCGATGGACTCAAACGCAATTGCAGGCATGTCCGCGCCTCGTCCCGATTCGCGTCAGTGCGATATCTCTCCTGGTGCGATGCCATTGAGCATCTCGGGTCGCGGCGCGACGCGGAAACGCAGCCGTGTCGAGATGCCCTGGCTGTCGATGATTTCCAGCACCTGGGCGATGCCGTCCCACGTTTCATCGACGCGCAACGTGCCCGGTGCGGTGACCCGGAGCGGCTCGTCGGTCTGCAGATCGTCCTGGAATCGAATGTCGATGTGTACGACCCGGTCGTTGTAGACGAACGGGGTGATAGAGCGCAGTGGATGGGCGTCGGCGTTGTGACCGTCGGCCGCTGATGCGTCGGCATCGATGGAGGCCAGCCAGGCGCGATGGGTCCGGCTGAACTGATCGAGAAATGCCGGCCAGTGTGCGCGCGGGATGTCGCGTACGTTCATGACACAGCCTCATGTTCGCTTGCCGGCCGCTCCGACGCCGCCGTCTGCAACAGCTCGCGTACTTCCTCGTCTGTCGTCTGGCGGAAGTCGTCGTACCACTGACCGACGGCCGCAAAATGTTCTGGTCTGCGCGCGCAGACGATCTCGTCAGCGATCCCGGCGAACTCGCGACAGGTGTCAGGCGAGCCCACCGGTACCGCAACGATGATGCGAGCGGGACTCAGTGCCCGCACCGCCTCGACCGCCGCTTTCATGGTCGAGCCCGTGGCCAGACCGTCGTCGATGAGCACGACCGTGCGTCCGCGAACATCCAGCGCTGGACGTTGACTGCGATA
>Ga0310810_10004127_pt1 | contig 16008 bp, 12 predicted proteins | sample NCmetagenome_FD_207641 | JGI IMG/M metagenome (GOLD analysis project Ga0310810, IMG submission 207641) | Soil microbial communities from experimental microcosm in Duke University, North Carolina, United States - NC | ecosystem: Engineered > Artificial ecosystem > Soil microcosm > Unclassified ...
TGGTACCCACCGTGCCGGGATCGATCAGCAGATAAATCGCTACCGGAATCTCCTTCCGGTAAGTCAGATTGTCGATCACGTTCTGCAATCTGCTCGGCGGTTGCCCGGCGGGTATCTGCAGCGGTCCGTCGCGTTCAAAATGGTAGTGTCCGTCCTGCCAGATCATCAGTGCCGCGGGGGTGGCTGGATCGTACTCTGCCGGGACGTAGACGCGGTATTCGGTTTTCATCCCCGGATAAACCTTGCTCATGCTGACGAATGTTTCGGAAAGTTTGCCCTGCGGCACGCCGGGTTGGGAGTAGGAGTCGGGACCGAAAGCCGGGATATCGGTCATGCCGCCGAATTTCTTCCCGTCGATCATGTAATAAAACGAATGCATGGTTCCGGTTTGCAGCTTGCCGGTGTAGATCCATGGGCCTTTGCCGCGCGCCTGCTTCATGGGACCCACGGCGTTGCCATCGATGAAGAGAGTCGGGCGCTTTTCGGCGTCCACGGCCCAAAGAAAGTTGGGACCCTCTTCGAGGACCGCGACCCCCTTCTTAACGTCTGCGGGATTCAGTTTGGAGACATCGAGCGCTACCGGAGGAACAGCGGCGAGGCCGGCAGCAAGGGAGAGGGCCAGACCCGGAAACAGAGTTCTCTTTGTCATGTTCACAAACAGCATATACCAGACGTGCGTCACGGCGTCGCACGGATGACATCAGCAGCTTCGTCGAGGACGTTCAGCCGCCGGAAGGGCATAAGGAATAGGGGTGCCGTCCGCACGCTGGCTGGCCTTCTCTATGGTCTTCACGTCTGTAGTGACAGTCACAAATTCGCCCACCGTGCCGACCTGTAGGACAGCTTCAATCTTCATTTGGTCCCCGCGAATTAATACCGTCATTCGTTTGGTATTAAAACCCATCATGGCTAACGCGAATCGGCAATCGGCGAACGAAGGTCGGTGAAAACGATCTCACCTCGTCCGTTTGTTCCGTCCGAATTGGCTTATCGTCACTCCCCACTAGCGACGTTTTGGCTCTTGGGACTGCGGTTCCCGTGGGATCCGTGACGCGGATGCGCAAACTCCCAGCCTGCGCCATTAACGTCGATATCGCTGTCAGTAGCGCTCCCATGAGGACAATACGTCGGCTGCGCGGTTCGCCGGCCTAGTTGTCGCTCTCGTCGGATGCGGCTCAGCTTACGTGCCTTAAACAGGGCAAGCTGCTTGCGCAGGAACAGGCTCTCGGCAAGCAGTGCGCGCGAGTAGATATAAGAAATCGAAGGAGTGTGAGCAAGAAACCACTGTATCGCCCAACGGTCTTACAGCCCGGTGCGAAGGAACTTAGCACAGCAGCTATCCGTCCACTGATCACAATATTGTGATGAGCTGTTGTCTGACAGCTGCCGCGCACGTCCGTGGTCTTTTGCCGGGAATCGGGAGGCGAGCTGCCGGTTCTTGAGTGGCTCGTCAAGCTGCGGAAGAGGGACCAACCCGCTTACGCAAGATGTGTGGCTGCGGTAGAACAGTTGGCTGCGATCGGTCACGAGCTGCGCTGGCCGTTGGCGGATCTCCTTCGCGACGGCATTTATGAGTTGAGAACACGGAAAGGGCGGGTGAACTATCGAATTCTGTACTTTTACCATGGGCCGGGGCTGGCGATCTTGGGACACGCGATCACCAAAGAGGACTGAGATAGATCGAATGCCTCCGCCGAAAACGAGCTTTTGAATCGGATCCGGAAGGTCACCGCTATTCGGAATAGGAGCGCTTCACAATGGCAAAGACCAAAGATGTACTTAAGGTTTTAGAGAGACTAACGGGCAAGAGCGCGGGTGTCCGGCAGGATATCGCCAATGCCCGAATCAATTTGGAAGTAGCGCAGATGATCTACGACGCTCGTACCAAAGCCGGATTGTCGCAACGCGAATTGGCGGAACGAGTTGGATCAAGGCAGTCGGTGATCGCCCGCCTGGAGGATGCAGATTACAGGGGCCACTCACTTTCCATGCTGCAAAGAATCGGGATTGCCCTAGGTCAACAGTTGGAACTGCGCTTTGTGGAATCAAATCGGCACGGTCCAAGGCGAGCTCGAGAGGTGACCCGGCCAAAGGGGGTATTGCGAAGGGCACTGTAGATGGAAATGAGGATGCCGAAGCCTCCGAGTTCCCCGCAGTTCAACAAACCTCAGCACGCCGCCGGTAACTCATTGAAACAGAATGCATTGAAAATAGGCGATTGGGGGGAAGTGCCGAAATCTGCCTTGGGCGCAGGGGTCGGGCGTTCAAATCGCCCCGACCAACAGAAACAACTCATTTATTTGCGGCCGCAGAGTCTTAAGCGGTCGCGTCCGGCTGCAGGACTGCTGGCAAATGAGCCTTAATCCGGATGAATGGGTCCGATCAGCTTGTACAGAACGGTAAGCGGGCCCTCGAAGACTTTTGTGCCGGATCCTGAGGTATCAACGCATGTACGCGCTGCATGGGCTGCAACTGTGGGTCCCACTATCCCTTGACTCTTTCGGCACGGACGATGAACCTGTCCGGAGCAGCGCCGACGAAGTAGAACGGATGACATGTCACCAGGGTTAGGATCTCTCCACCAGTGGAATCGAGAACTTCAACATCCCGTGGATTTACGACCTTCGTGGACACCACGCGGTAACGATACTCGCCTTGCAACGTGGTAAGCGTAATCACATCGTCCATCTGGATGTTTCGCAGCGGCCGGAAGAATGTATCGCGGTGCGCGGTGATGCCTACGTTGCCAACTTGCCCCGGCAGGGCCGTGCCGGGAACATGGCCGGCCGCCCGCCGGAGAGTCTTGCCATCGTCTCCTTCAATGACCATTACCGACACCCCAAGTCGCGCGATTTCGATGCGCCCAATCAGACCGCTCATCGCGGAGGCCGGAGGGATCTTCGGCGGACCGAGCAGCTTGGCTTGCCCTGAGTCATCGCCAATGCCGTGCTGGTTTTCAAGCGAACGTTGCAGGATGCGGCTCTCACGCTCCTGGAACACACGGGTGTCCACTACAACGAACGCGCAATAGCCCAGAAGTGCCACAGCGCACGCCAAAAGCCCGTGCTGCGACCACCGCAGAAGTTTCTTTACCGCCTGTTTGGGCACGGCCACTATCATTTAACGCCCTTGCCCAGCTGTAATTCTCCTGCGGCGATAAAGCCAGCGCGCGTACGAACTGACAACTTTCCATTCTCCTTGGATCGGGCAGTAACTCGAATGGTATGGTAGGCGCCCGGCTTTCCATTCATGGAAGAGTATCCGATGGTGTATTGTTCCCGAACGTCGCGGGCGATGCGTTCACAGATCGCCACGGTTTCGGTGGGTTTGGCTGGGAAGAAGGCTTCACCGCCGGTCTCATGGGCCAGACGGCGGAGCACCTTTGGATTCCGGTCAGGATCATCCTCACTGAAGACGCCGATCGTATAGATCACGGCGCTCGATTCCTCCGCCAATTTGAGCACGCGGTCCAAACTGGAACGGCTCGCGTTGTCGCCGCCGTCGCTGATGACGATTAGCGCTTTCTTGTCTCTCTCACCCTTCTGCAAAACCTGGAGAGCCTCGATTATGGCGTCATAAAGCGCAGTGGCGCCCACCGCGGGCGCACCCCAGATCGCATACGCGAGCACGTCGGCGCTATTGCTGAATTGGATCCCACTGGGCAGGCCTAGTGACACCTCCTCGTTGAAGTTCACGACGAACATCTGGTCCTCGGGGTTGCTGGCCCTGACAAACGTCCCGGCGGCGGCGGTCACCTCGCCGAGTTTCTCGCGCATGCTTCCACTGTGGTCGACAACCAGTCCGATGGTGACGGGCGTATCTTCGTGCCGGAACAGACGGATGGGCTGAAGCGCACCATCCTGGTAAACCTCGAAATCGTGCTCCCCGAGACCAGAGACGGTGTGACCGGACCGGTCGCGAACCGTTGCCTGGAGCACCACCAGGTCGAGCTCCACCGAAAAACGGAGATCGTCCTGATCCCGACCGTTTGCTGTCGGCACAACCTGCGGTGCGGCAAGCCCGCTGACAGTAAAAAGAAGGACCGAGAGCACGAGCGCTCTCGCGATCTCGTACTCCCGGTCCCAGGATCGTTTCATATTCAGAATGATCCCCTTTCAACTTCGACGGACAACTCAGGCCTTTACAGGCCGCGTTTTTCTACCACACGGAGGGTCAAGGCTCCTCCCAATGCCAGCAGTCCGAGGAGCGCGATCAGCGGCAAGGGACTCGCCGTTGTCGGCAGCTTCGGCTCTGCCGCCGGGGCTGGCGCTGGCGCGGCAGTAGCTTGCGCTACCTCTGCAGCCGGGGGAGGGGTCACGACCTGAGCGATTTCCACCTCTTCTCCCGACGGCCTAACCGCCGTGACGGGGGCTCGCTCCAGTTCCGCCCGCGCTTCTTCCGGCTTCGCGACATCTTCTTTTGCCGGAGCTGGCATTTCGAGAACAGGCAGGTTGGTCGCCTTGGCCAGTTCCATTGCCTTCGCCTTCGGATACACGAATTCCTCGCCCCAGTTTGCACCGGGATAGAACCACGCCCGGATCGCTTGCGGCCTGCCTTGAACTGCCTCATTAAAGGTGATCACCGTCTTGTCTTTAGGCTGCAGGCGATAGTTCGGGATGGCCAGAATGGTCGCAAAGATCCTTGTTTGGTCTTCATTGAAGACCTGTACGATGTGCCGGTTGGAGCTGGAGTTTACCAGCTTGAATACGTACGTTCCGGCTGGCAACACACGGTATCCCTGAATATGGACCGGAGGGATTTCGATGGGTTGACTGAAGGTTAGGATCGTTTTCTTGTCATAGTCGTCTGCCTTTGCGCTGGGTGAGAATGCTGCGCCAATTAGCGCAAGGCAAAACATCGCCGGTACTACTCTAAATGCCCTCATTTGCTTTTTCTCCTTTGCTGCGTTTGCGATAGTCGCCCGCTGGTGCGTTTTCGCGACTACTCGCAAGATTTCGGGCCAGCTGGTTTCACACTTGAGTCTGAGCATTTTAGGCACCATGACACCGCGAACATCCGAAACTCAATCACTCGGCCTACACGAGCCCCGGATCAGGGAGACGCGAAGAGGAGAAGAGAGATGAAACCGAGCCATCAACAAGAGCGGAAAGGCAGCACGAAAGAAAATGGGGAAGGTTACCAAACGGGCATCTGTAGCTGAGGTATTTCCCCCCGTCAGAATCTTGCGGGCGTTATCAAACGTCATGCACCAGGGCATCCTTGAAAAATGCCGCGGCAGCGACTAGGTTGACGCAATGCTTCAAGAGCAAGATCCCGGCGACTTGCCGAGTCGGGCACCTAAAATGAGTACGGCGGCGCAGATCATGGTCGATCCGGGTCATATCACCCAACGCCTAAAGGGGCTCGACGACGCTGATACGACGACAGCTTCCACGCTGGACCCCAAGACCATGCCGCTTGGCGACGAAAATGCACCATTTTCAACGGAAGAAAGTAGATTCGGCGGTGTGGAGTCTTCTGCCGCGGAAAGGAAGAGCAGACTTGAAAGCACTGCTATTTATGCCGGGAGTTGCGCGCAGACGTTCGATCGTGTTTACGTGCCTGATCGGGCTTACTGGTGTGCATTCCGCGTTCTGCCAGGAATTTCCAACACCTGCGCCACAATCCCTCCCTGGCTCACCGCCATCACCGAAGGAAGCCGTGAAGAACGCTGCTGTACCGTGTCTCAAGCCGACGCCACTGCCGGGCCTCAGCGACTATGACGGTCCGCTAAAGAAGACTGTCGGGCTATTTGCACGGGCCCTGGAACGAAAGTCCGTGCACCCACCCCGCTACAAGCCAGGCGTCAAGTTCTGCTCTCTCGAACTCGGCGACAAGTTTCTTTTGTTCGTTAAGGATTCCACTGACCCCGTAAACTTTATCGGCACGGGATTCAACGCGGCCATGGATCACGCGTCGAACCGAGATCCCAGTTTCGGGCAAGGCGCTGCAGGGTACGGCAGGCGTTATGGAGCGGATCTGGCGGGTTCCGTCTCTAACAAGTTCCTGAAGGACTTCGCGTTTCCAGCGATCTTCTTCGAAGACCCAAGATACTACCGCCTAGGTTACGACAGCCCCGGAAAGCGTCTTCTTCATGCCGCCGGGCATCTATTCGTGGCGCAACGCGAAGACGGAACGCGTACGTTCAACTATTCTGAGTGGCTGGGGAGCGTAGGCTCGGCTGCATTGAGCAATGTCTATCATCCAGGCAACCAGCATGGTACGGCGGACACTGCACGGCGGATCGGGTACGGCTTCGCTTTCGATATCGGTTACGATGTGCTCCGTGAGTTCTGGCCAGAGATCTCTCGAAAACTCAAGCTACCATTCCGAGGCGAACCAGTGCCAGCCAATCCGGGCTTGTACTGAACTGAACTGACCCGGGATTGACCATAACGCAGGAGTTTTGGGTAGTGTCCCAATAGTGCAGGACACTGCCGAGTTTTGAGTGGATGCCGGCATGTGCCAAACTACTAGTTCAACCCAGAAAGGACCAGCTCCGATGCGTCTTCGATTCAAGTGCCTTGCTGCCCTAACCTGCCTCGCCGGCCTCGCCGCCGCTCAGACGAAATCCGCCAAAACACTGGACATCTACTTCATCGATACCGAGGGCGGCCTGGCCGCCCTTTACGTTTCGCCCACCGGTGAATCGCTTCTGATCGATACCGGCAACCCCGGCGGCCGCGATACCGACCGCATCATGGACACCCTCAACACGGCCGGCGTCAAGCAGATCGATCATCTGATTCTGACCCACTACCATGTCGATCACATCGGCGGCTTGCAGGAATTGGCCAAGCGGATTCCGATCAAACACTTCATCGACCATGGTCCGTCCATCGAGCCGCGCGAGCAGGTGCAGGGATTTCAGGCGATGTACGCCGATCTGTACTCCAAAGCCGCCCACACGGTCGCCAAGCCCGGTGACAAGATTCCGTTCGCCGGAGCCAACGTGGTGGTGATCACCTCCGCCGGTCAAAGCCTGAAGACGCCCATCGCCGGCGCACCCGGTGCGGGCAAACCCAATCCCGCTTGTGCAGATTTCAAGCCGCGGGACGAATCCCGCGTGGACCCGGACAATCACCAGTCGGTTGGCGTGGTGATCTCGCTCGGGAAGTTCCGCACGGTCAACATGGGCGATTTCACCTATAACCGGGAGAAGGAGCTGATGTGTCCGAACAACCCGATTGGAACCGTCGACCTTTATTTGACGGCGCATCACGGCATCGATCAGTCGGGCTCGCCGGCCCTGGTTCATGCCCTGCATCCACGCGTGGTCGTCATGCACAACTCGACGCGCAAAGGCGGAGCCATTCCCACCATGCAGACCCTGTATACTTCGCCGGGGCTGGAAGACATCTGGCAATTGCACTGGGCTTATGCCGCCGGCATCGACTACAATACTCCCGCGCTGTTCATCGCGAATCCGGAGGATTTGCCAACCCTCGCCAATGTACTGCTCAATCCTCCGCCCACCTTCGGGCAGGGACCGGCACGCGGCGCGCCGCCAGCTCCGAGAGCCGGAGCGCCTGTCGCCGGCGGACCAACTCCCGCCCCACCGGGAGCGCAGCCGCCGCCCGCAGGTGGTGCGGCGCCTCCGGCCGGCCGCGGCTCCGGCGGCGGGGGCGGTCATACCGGACCCGCGTTTCTGATCAAAGTCTCGGCTCAGGCCGACGGCTCTTTCACCGTTACCAACACCAGGAACAACTTCTCCAAGACCTACGCCGCATCCAAGTAGACGCCGCGCGCAATTCCGCGGCCGGCTCTCGTCGTTTTCCGGAGCAAATAGAGATATAATGCTCGTACTCGCTGACGGGATGGTTTAAGTAGTCTACTAGCGCCTGGAGTCGGATAACCATGAAGAAAGTTCTTATAGCTTCCCTCGCGGCGGTGTTTGCGTGCGTGATTGTACCCACGGCAGCGCCGCAGCCAAGCACGACGCTGAAGACGTTCCGTCAAGGCGTGTTTACCGCGGAGCAGGCGAGCCGGGGCGAACAGGTTTATGCCCGGACGTGTTCCATGTGTCATGGCGACAACCTGCAAGGGGTCGAGATGGCGCCGCCTTTAGCGGGCGCGTCCTTCAGGCAGGGCTGGGATAGCCAGCCGCTGCTGACGCTCGCAAATCGAATTAAGACCACCATGCCGCCGTTCGCGCCCAACTCGCTCGCGAGCAATCAGATTACCGACCTGCTCAGCTACATCCTGAAGGCGAATGAAGTTGCGGCCGGCAACGTTTCCTTGACTCTTCCCATCAGCGACAGCACTCCCGCGACGGCTGCTTCCCTCTCGCCGCTTAAGAGTGACTGGACCACTTACGGGGCTGACCTCGCGAGCACGCGGTACTCGCCGCTGGATCAGATCAATAAAGATAATTTCAGCAAACTTCACATTGCGTGGCGCCTGAATACGAATAACCTTGGACCGAATCCGGACAGGCTCTATGCCTCCACGCCTCTGATGGTGAACGGGATCCTATACACCACCGCTGGTACTGCCCGTACCGTTGTTGCCATGAACCCTGGTACGGGTCAAATGCTCTGGCTGTACCAGCTCGACGAAGGCGATCGCGGCCAGTTCGCACCGCGGCGAGGCGCCGGCCGTGGACTGTCCTACTGGTCCAGCCCGGATGGCAAGGATAGGCGGATTATCTACGTTACGCCGGGATATCAGTTGATCGCGTTAGATGCGAAGACCGGACGTCCGGTTGAGACATTCGGTAAAAAAGGCATCGTCGATCTGAAACTGGAGGATGACCAGAAGCTCGATTCGATCCGGGCGGTGGTCGGACTGAATGCCACCCCACTGGTCGCCGGCGATGTGGTCGTGGTCGGCGCCGCCCATGCTTCGATGGGAAATCCGCAAAGCGCACCCAGCGCGATTGGATACATCCGCGGCTTTGATGTCAAGACCGGCAAACGGCTCTGGATTTTTCATACCATTCCCCGCAAAGGCGAGTTCGGGTACGAAACGTGGCTCGACGGCTCCGCCGAGCGCAACGGCAATCTGGGAGGGTGGGCGCAGATGAGCGCGGACCTGGAGTTGGGCCTGGTGTATGTGCCGCTGGAAATGCCGGCGGCCGACTACTATGGAGTCAATCGCCCTGGTAGCCACCTCTTTTCCGAAAGCCTGCTTGCTCTGGACTTGAAGACCGGAGTGCGAAAGTGGCACTTTCAGACAGTTCACCATGGACTGTGGGACTATGATCTGCCGTGTGCTCCCATGCTCTACGAGATGGTCCAGAACGGCCGGACGATTAAGGTGCTGGCCCAGCCCACAAAGTCGGCGTTTCTTTTCGTCTTGAACCGCGCGACCGGTGCGCCGATCTGGCCGATCGAAGAGCGGCCCGTACCGCAGTCCGATGTGCCGGGAGAGAAGACCAGCCCCACCCAGCCATTCCCCACTAAGCCTGCGCCTTTCGACCGGCAGGGAGTTACGAGTGACGATCTCATCGATTTCACGCCGGAACTGCGGGCGGCCGCATTGGACGTAGTCAAGAACTACAGGATGGGGCCCCTCTATACACCACCTGCACTGGCCCGGCCCGGCGGCCCGCAGGCCACGTTGATGCTTCCAATGGATGTCGGCGGTGCCAACTGGCCCGGCGGCTCCTTCGACCCGGAAACAAACCATCTGTACATCCATTCCCACACAACCGTGTTTGCCCTGCCGAACGTCCCCGCGGACCTCGCGACGCCAGGCCCTAACAATAAAGCAGCAATTCTGCGTCCGGCCACCGAACCCGGCGAAGACGAAGATGGAACGCCCCCGAGGGCAGGCGGAGGTCGCGGTGGCGCAGCTCGCGGTCCCGGAGGACCCGGAGGATTGGGCGGCGGCCGCGGATTCGGTGGCCCCGGCGGACCTGGTGGAGCCGGACGTGGGCGCGGCGGCACCAACGTCCAGGGCCTTCCGCTGATCAAACCCCCGTATGACCGGATCACGGCTTACAACATGAATACGGGCGAGATCCTGTGGCAGAAGACTCACTCTTCTACGCCCGACGAAATCAAGAACAATCCCGCGCTCAAGGGGCTCGACCTCCCGCGGCTGGGGCAGCCTGGCCGGACGTTCATCGGCGTTTTGTCGACCAAGACGCTGGTCATCGCCGGCGAAGGGGGTGTCCACACGAACTCCAAAGGCGAGCAGGTCGCCTTGCTCCGCGCCTACGACAAGACGACGGGGGAAGACATTCCCGGCGAGATCAACATGCCTGGAAAGCAGACTGGATCGCCGATGACCTATTTGTATAACGGCAAGCAGTACATTGTGGTCGCCGTGACGATAAATGGTGCGAATGGAGGCGGCGAACTGATCGCCTACGCTCTGCCGTAGGAAGTTTCTTTGGCAGGGGATAGAATGAATTGAGGACTAGGAATGCTGAGGTTAGGCCTCGTTGGACTGGTGGTGTTCTTTCTTGCCGTGCCGGTGAAGTCGTCCGCGCAGCAGAGCAAGGCATTCCTCGATCGCTATTGCGCGACATGCCACAACGAACGGCTCAAGACCGGCGGGCTCAGCCTGACTCAGGCCGACCCGGGCAAGCCCAGTGCACAACCGGAATTGTGGGAGAAGGTGGTGCGCAAGCTGCGCACGCGGGTCATGCCGCCTGCCAACGCAGCACAGCCTTCGGAAGCCGATCGCCTCGCGATTTTAACCTCGCTCGAAACGTCACTCGATGCGGCGTCGGCAAGTAAGCCGAGTCCTGGCCGCACGGATTCGCTGCGGCGGCTGAATCGAACCGAGTATCAGAACGCGATCCGAGACCTGCTGGCCCTGGATATCGACGCGGCCTCTTTGCTCCCCGCCGATGAGAGCGGTCACGGCTTCGACAACGTCACCGTAGGCGACCTGCCGCCGACGCTCCTGAATCGTTACATCGCTGCCGCACAGAAAATCAGTCGCCTGGCGGTCGGGAGCGCACCGGCCTTGCAGGGCGACACCATTCAGATCGCGGCGGATCTCACCCAGGAGGATCAGTTGCCTGGGATGCCGATGGGTACGCGCGGCGGCATGTCGACCTTGTATACATTCCCCCAGGACGGCGAGTATGACATCCAGATTGTCCTCGCCCGGAATCTCGAGGGCGTGGTTGCCGGATTGCGGGAAGCCCGTCCCCATGAGCTACTGGTGCTGATCGACCGGGAACCGGTGAAAACGTTCACGGTACAGAAGACCGCCGACGACACACGGGCCGACAAGGACTTGAAAGCGCGCGTGAGAGTCAGCGCGGGGCCGCACAACTTCGCCGTCACCTTTGTGAAGGACGGTTCGTCGCTGACCGACACTCTCCGGCAACCTTCCGAATCACGGTATAACGACCGTCGATATCCCCGCACGGTACCCGGCCTCAGCCAGGTTTCGATCGCTGGGCCTTACGCACCGCAAGGCGCCGGAGACACACCGAGCCGGCGGCGGTTGTTCGTATGCCGGCCAACGGGACGAGAGGCCATTGGACAAGAAAAGGCCGAGGAAGAAAAGTGCGCGGCAACCATCCTGGCCACCGTGATGCGGCGGGCGTATCGCCGGCCGGTTACCAAAGCTGACGTGGACGAACCGATGGAGTTCTATCGCAAAGGCCGCGCGGGAGCGGATTTCGACGCTGGAATCGAGGCGGCGCTGACAGCGGTGCTCACCAATCCCGAGTTTTTATTTCGGGTGGAAAGCGATCCTAAAAAGATGCCGCCGGGCGGCGTTTATCGGATCAGCGATTTGGAACTGGCGTCGCGCCTATCGTTCTTCCTATGGAGCAGCATTCCGGACGATGAACTGCTCGACGCCGCGATCCGGGGCAAGCTAAGCCAGCCCGCCGAAGTCGAGAAGCAGGTGCGGAGAATGCTCGCCGATCGCCGATCCTTCAACCTCGCGACAAACTTCGCGGGACAGTGGCTCCGGCTCCGGAATATCGATGCTTTGGCCCCGAGTACCACGCTTTTTCGGGACTTCGACGACAACCTGCGGCAAGCGTTTCGCCAGGAAACCGAACTGTTCTTCGACAGTGTGGTGCGCGAGGATCGCAGCGTACAGACGTTCATCCGATCGAACTACACGTTTCTGAATGAGCGCCTCGCCCGGCATTACGGAATTCCAAACGTGTATGGAAGCCGATTCCGCCGCGTGACGCTCACTCCTGAGAGCAAACGCGGAGGCCTGCTGCGGCAGGGCAGTGTCTTGGCCGTCACGTCATACGCAACCCGCACATCGCCCGTGCTTCGCGGAGTCCTGGTGCTGCGCAACATCTTAGGCGCGCCGCCGCCTTCTCCTCCTCCGAATGTTCCAGCTCTCGACGAGAGCGCGATGGCGGCCAATCTCTCCATGCGCCAGCGCTTGGCCGCACATCGAGCAAACGCGGTGTGTGCCAGCTGTCATCGCTCGATCGATCCGGTGGGTTTTGCGCTCGAGAATTTCGATGCGGTGGGACAGTGGCGCGATTTTGAGGCAGATGGGCAAGCGGTGGATGCATCCGGCGCGGTTCCCGGGAGCGCGGAGTTCCGCGGAATTGACGGACTCGAAGACGCCCTGCTGGCGCATCCGGATCTGTTTGTCTCTACGCTCACTGAGAATTTGATGACCTTCGCTCTCGGCCGGGGCGTGGAATACTACGATGCGCCGGCTGTGCGCAAGATCGTGAGAGACGCCGCGAAAGATGGATACCGCTTTTCGTCACTCATTCTCGGAATTGCGAAAAGTACTCCGTTTCAACTGCGGCAAGCTCCGACGGATGAAAAGCTGAATACCGCACCACCAACGGCTAAAATAGCGAGTGTCAAGTGAAAGAAGGGAGCGCGCGATGTTTCTGACAAAGAAGGCGATTCCCCGGAGGACGCTGCTGAAGGGCGGAGGGGCTGCCCTGGCCCTGCCGCTTCTCGACGCCATGATTCCTGCAGGCACGGCGTGGGCGCAAACGCCGGCGAAGCCCGTGCGGAGGCTTGGATTTGTGTTCATCCCGATGGGGTGCGACCACTCGCGATGGACACCTCCCATCTCACTCCAAAACCCAGGAAAACTCGACGAGCTTTCACCGATCCTCTCACCACTCCAGCCGGTGAAGGATCACGTAACCGTCATCACCAATACGCGGCTGCAGAACGCGTATCCGGGGACGCATGACACCTCGAACGCTTCGTTTCTGAGCGCCGCACCCGCCAAACACACCGAGAGTTCGGATTATTACTGCGGCACAACCATCGATCAGATCGCGGCAAAGGAGATGGGGCGCGATACGCAACTGGCGTCGCTCCAGCTCGCGATGGACCTGAACCCGCTCGCCGGGGTATGCAACAACGGTTATGCGTGCGTCTATCAGAACTGCCTCTCCTGGTCGTCGCCGACGACGCCGCTTCCATCCGAGGCCCATCCTCGTGTGGTCTTTGAACGCTTGTTCGGCGAGGGCGGCAATGCCGCCGCGCGCCGCGCCGCGCTCCAGAATCAAGCGAGCCTGCTCGATTCATTCACGGCGAACATCGCCAGGCTCAAGCAACGGGTGGGCGCTCAGGACCGCGCGAGGGTGGACCAATATCTCGACAGCGTCCGTCAGGTCGAGAGCGAAATCGAGCACGCGGAGAAGGCAATAGACGGCGATAGAATACCCGATGCCGATCGGCCGGTGGGTGTTCCCGCCGCGTTCGCCGATCACGTCAAGCTGATGTTCGACTTGCAGATTCTGGCGTTCCAGGCCGATATCACCCGGGTCGTGAGTTTCCAGCTCACGCGCGAGCAGAGCAATCGTACGTATCCCGAGATCGGCGTGCCGGAGCCTCACCACCCCACCAGCCATCACGGCGGCGATCCGGAGAAGATCGCGAAAATCGCAAAAATCAATACGTTCCATGTTTCGCTGTTTTCCAACTTCCTTCAAAGGATGCAGGGCACCCCCGACGGCGAAGGCTCGCTTCTGGATCACACCGTCTACCTGTACGGAAGCGGAATGGGGAACCCCAGCATCCACGATCACGAGAACCTTCCGATTCTGGTCGCGGGCGGCGCGGCTGCGGGCTTGAGGGGTGGCCGGCATATTCGCTCCGAAAAGGGAACCAACCTGGCCAACCTCCACCTCACGCTGCTCGATCGTGTGGGCGTCGAGTTGGGCTCCTTCATGGACAGCACCGGAAAGATCGAAGATCTCTTCGCAGCTTAGGAGCCGCAAATGTCTTGGCGAAGAATGGGTAACCTCGCGCTGCTCACATTGTGCCTGGGCGGATCGGCTATAGCTGCAACTCCGTCGCCGATGGCCGACGCCGCGGAACGGCGAGATCCAGCCGCTGTCCGCGCATTGCTGGGGAACTCAGGCGGCGTAAACGCCCCACAACCCGACGGGACCACCGCACTGCACTGGGCCGCGTATAACGATGATGCGGATACCGCCGCCCTGCTGGTGAAGGCGGGCGCCAACGTGAACGCGGTAAACCGCTACGGGGTATCGCCGTTGGTGCAGGCCTGCAAGAACGGCAACGCTGGGATGGTGAAACTGTTGCTGGATGCCGGAGCCGACGTGAACGCCACTCTCAACGGCGGAGAGACCACCCTCATGCTGGCCGCGCGTTCCGGCGACGCGGAGGTGGTAACGATGCTGCTCACCCGTGGCGTCAATCCCAATGCCCGCGAGAGACTCGGTCAGACCGCTTTGATGTGGGCGGCTGCCGAGGGACACACTGCCGTTATTCGCGCTTTGATCCGGGCCGGCGCGGACATCAATGCGACACTCGACTCCGGATTTACACCGTTCTTCTTTGCCGTGCGTGAGGGCCGCCTGGACGCGGCCAAAGTGTTTCTCGCGGCGGGCGTGGATGTGAACGCGATGATGCGGCGCCCGGTGGGTTCCTCTTCTGCTGGCGCGGGGCGGACCAGTCCGCTGCTACTCGCCGTTCAGAACGGTCACTTCGATCTGGCGATTGCGTTGATCGACGCCGGAGCCGATCCGAACGATCAACGTACCGGATTCACTCCCCTCCACATGATCCCAGGAGTAAGAAAACCGGATTCGAGCGATGGAAGCGATGGCGCGGCGCCGCACGGTGCGGGGCACCTTTCGAGCCTGGAATTCGTCCGCGAAATCGTGAAGCGGGGCGCGAACGTAAATTTCCGGCTGCCCAAGGGCGCGCCGCGGTATCCCGCCACATCGTCGACCATCGGCACTGCGGGGGCGACGCCCATGCTGTTCGCGGCCGACCGCTCCGACGTTCCCCTAATGCGCCTGCTCCTGGAACTGGGCGCGGATCCACTCGTGCCGAACCTCAACAACACGACTCCACTCATGGCGGCCGCTGGTCTCGGCACCAGAGAAGCCCAGGAAGAAGCCGGCGAGGAAAGTGAAGCCGTAGAAGCCGTGACCATGCTGCTGGACCGTGGCGCGGACGTCAACGCCGTAGACAACAATGGCGATACGGCGATGCATGGTGCGGCCGTCAACCAGTATCCCCGTGTCGTGAACCTGCTGGCGGAGCATGGAGCCGATCCGAAAATCTGGAGCAAACCCAACACGGCCGGCCGGACGCCCCTCTTCATCGCCGAGGGTTACGTCGGCGCCGAGCTGCGTCCCGATCCGCCGACGATCGCAGCCATCACCAAGCTGATGCTCGCGGCGGGGCTTTCGACGGACGGCAAACGGCCGGCGGTCGTCGATCAATATCAGAGGCCGGCAGCTCCTCCCAAGCCTGCCGACGCGACGAAGTGAAGCGGATCGTTGCCGTTGTCCGATAAGAATATTCATGCGGGTGCATGGGGGCGCTTTCTCCCGAAGTCGGGTGATGAGACCGGCGACTTCCGATTCGCGTCCGCCCACATCGGTCGGTGTGTTCTTGTAACCGGTGCCGGCGGTTATATTGGGTCGGCGTTGGTCAAGGCGATTGCTGGCGCCGGCCCCCGTTGCATTGTGCTGCTGGATTCTTCCGAATACAACTTGTTCGAAGTCCAGCGATATCTGGTATCTGCCGGGGACCAAGTGCCTTACGAAGCTGTCTTGGGCACGGTGAATGACGCGGACTTGCTCGATAGCATTTTGAGCCGATATCGCCCCGA
>Ga0310810_10004128_pt1 | contig 16001 bp, 11 predicted proteins | sample NCmetagenome_FD_207641 | JGI IMG/M metagenome (GOLD analysis project Ga0310810, IMG submission 207641) | Soil microbial communities from experimental microcosm in Duke University, North Carolina, United States - NC | ecosystem: Engineered > Artificial ecosystem > Soil microcosm > Unclassified ...
GTCCCAAAACTCCCGTTTACAGACAGGCTTTTAATGCTGCGGTGTTCCTCAAGCAATTTTCCAATACTGTATATCTCGTACAATATTCCTTCAATAGTAGCGCGGACAAAATGTATTTTCTCATGCTTTATATTTAGTCCGAAATAAGCGCCCCGCGCATTGGCGTTCCAAATTGGCGCTCTTTCTCCCAAAAGGTATGGTAGAAATAACAAACCGTCAGATCCCACGTCAACCTTTGCTGCTTCGTTAATCAATTCCTTCATACTTTGTTCTGTGTCGAACGGATTTTTAAATTCACCAAACTGCTGAGCAAACCATTCGAAGATGACTCCGCCGTTATTTGTTGGTCCCCCCGACACATAACAGTTTTCTGTAAGCACGTAGTTGAAGAGACGTCGTTTATTATCCTGCAACACTTTATTTCCCATCACCCGTACGGCCCCGCTATCTTCAATGGTAATGGTCGCTTTTCCATCGCCCTTAATACCATCACCTAAAATGGCCATGCATCCATCGCTCGACCCGACGATAATTTTAGTATCTGCAGAAAGTCCCAGCGAACCCTGGTAGGCCTTCTTTAGTTTACCTGCTGATGCAAACACCGGGGCCAGCTCGGGCAACATTGCCGCCGAGATCCCGGCGTGTTTTAATGCTGCCAGTTCCCATTGAAGCTTGTGGATATTCAACAACCCGGTAGCAGAAGCAATACTGTAATCCATCAAACATTCACCGGTTAGCTGCTGGATGATATAGCTCTTAATCGATAAAAATTTAGCTGTTTGCCTGAAACGTTCCTTATCCTTGTTTTTTATCCAGCTTATCTTAAGTAAAGGAGACATGGGGTGCAATGGAGTGCCCGTGGCCGTATAGATAGTTTTAGCAGCAGGCGAGGCTTTTAACGCCTGGGCTTCTTTGTTGGCACGGTTATCTGCCCAGGTGATTGCGTTCCCAAGCGGGCTACCATTTTTATCAACCGCCAGTACGCTGTGCATGGATGAACTGAAACAAATGGAAGCTACTTTATATTTTTTCGGATGAATGGTGTCATTGAGCAGGTTTTTGAGGACGTACAACATAGTGAGAAAAATCTGCTCCGGGTCCTGTTCACTATGATCGGGCTCGTCATGAAATGTGGGACAATATGCCTTCAAAGAACCGATTACCTTGCCGTCGAGATCAAAGGCAAATACCCTGACTCCGTTTGTACCCAATTCAATTGTGATGATACATTTCATTTTGATAAAGTTATTTTTTGTTTAAATGGTTTTTCCTGAACGCGCTTGGTGTATAGCCGGTAAGTTTTTTAAAGGTTGTTGAAAAATGTTGCGAGGAATAAAACCCGGTCTCTAATGCGATATCGGTCAAACTGATATCTGCCCGCTTTAATAATTTAATGGCTTCGGAAATCCGGATATTGATCAGGTAGCTTATGGGTGAAAAACCCGAATGGTTCTTCACTCTTTCGTTGAACAGTGTTGACCCAAGTCCCACCAATGCCGCCATTTCTTCTACCGTCCACTGGTGCGAAAGGTTTTGTCGGAGCGCCTGCTCCAAATTCATAAATGTTTTGGGAAAATCACGGCCCGGGTTGTTTTGGCGCGTCAGCTGCCGGGTTACCTGGATCAGCAATTCATCTATTAAATGATTGACCCTGGCATGATACCCGATCTCCTGGTTGAATAGTTCAGTTTGAATGGATTTAAAGATCTTTCCTGCGTCGCTGAAATTAAAAACAGGCGAATTATTCAATGATAATAATTTTCCGATCGCCTGGCTTTCACTTTCGGATAAGCTGCTCCACTTACCAAGAACGATTTCTCCGCCATCCCGCTGCTGCACATTAATATGTATCCAGGCAAATGAACCGATCTCCAAAATTCCTTCAGAACTTCCGAATGAATGACCAGGCAAAATTATGGCTACATCACCCGGGTAGAGAACATACGAGCCGGTATGAATGGCCCATTCGAATTTTCCTTCCAATACGTGATAAAGCCTGATCCCGTTTGTTGCAGATATGGGAAAGGAATTAAAATGGATAGAAATATTTTTTCTTACCCCGAGCTCGAGGATTTGGGGAAACAACATCAATTCCCTGGAACTTCCCTGCTGAAGTACAAATTGGTTCATGCAAGCTTCGTTAGTAATTGGTGGAGCTTCTCAGGATCTGCTTTCAGACGTTATTGCCGGTAAAGAAAGGGAATTTATTTCACCTGATAATTACAAAATTCATCGCTGTGCATTATTGGAAGTTTTTATTTCAGACTATAAATACTTTGGCTAAAGATTGCAGACCGCCAAGACCAGTTGCGGTTGCAGCCGCGGCAAATATTCCATCACTAAACTGCTTGCTTTATGAAAGAAAATGCATGGCCTGTATTTAAACCAGGCCTGATAAAAGTCTCACTGTTGTGCTTGTCTTTTTCCTTTTACTTTATTGCAAATTCTCAAACCGTTTCAGGAACGGTATCAGATGATACCGGGAAAAAACTTTCCGATGTTACAGTTGCGGTAAAGGGTACGACCGCCGGGGTCGTTACCGATTCTTTGGGACGATTCAGGATCAGTGCTGCGCCCGACGCAACATTAATCTTTAGCTATGTTGGATTCAACCCCCAGGAGGTAGCTGTTTCAGGTCGTAGTTCATTTGACGTGATGCTATCAACTATCACTCCGCAAGATCTCGGCGAGGTAGTAATAACTGCATTGGGTATTAACAAACAGGCAAGGGGTCTGGGGTATTCTGCGACAAATGTAAAGTCGGAAGAATTGACCATCAACAGAACGCCCAACCTGTTGAATGCCCTTCAGGGAAAAGTGGCGGGGGTTAATATCACATCGCTCGGTACGGGACCGGCGGGTACTTCCAAAATCCGTATCAGGGGCCAATCGTCAATTGGTGGCCAAAATGACCCGCTAATCGTTATAAACGGTGTTCCAGTTAGTAGTGGCAATTTTAACGCAGGGAATACAATCGGTGGAAACGCCAATGGAAGCACGGTTGGCGTAAAGGGCGGCGGTGTGTATTCCGATGGTGGTGATGGCTTATCCAGCATCAATCCTGACGATATAGAAAATATGACGATACTGAAAGGTGCGCCCGCTGCCGCTTTGTATGGATCACGAGCGCAGAATGGCGTGATCATGATCACTACCAAGACGAAGGGCAAAGGAAAAGGAATTGGCGTTACTTACAATTTGAACTATACGAATGACAAGCCGCTGGATTTTACCGACTATCAAAAGGAATACGGACAGGGTGAAGGAGGAGTTCGTCCTACAACAAGAAACCCCACATCCGGTCAGTGGTCGTTTGGCGAAAAATTTGCTCCCGGAATGACCCAAATTTTGTTTGATAGTCTTACCGTACCCTATGAACCACAGGGTAGCCGGATCGATGAATTTTATAGAAACGGACAAAATATCTCTAATACTATCACAATGGATGCGGGAAGCGAAAAGGGGGGAATGCATCTGTCTTTAAACAATACGGACAATATCGGTATTGTACCCAATAACAAGTTTAACCGGAAATCAATAAACCTTGGGTTTGCCTATAGTTTGTCCGATAAATTCAACTTTGGGGGTAATATCAATTATTCGAGGGAAATCAATAAAAACCCTCCCAACATAGCCAACCAGGATAATTCAATTCCGACCACTCTGATGGCAATGGCCAATTCAATGCCCCTAAGTGTTTTGAAAGCAAACCAACTCAACTCCTCCGGGAACGAATACATTTATTCTCGCTTTATGAACCGGACAAATCCGTATTGGGTTCTTTCCCAACAATTCCATAATATAAATAGAGACAGGGTTTTTGGAAGTGTTTTTGTAAAATATAACATCCTAAAGTGGTTGTTCGTCCAGGGCCGTTTTGGCCAGGATTACTGGTCAAGGGATGAAGACGTGAACAACTTTCCTACCGGGCATGCTTCCCGGCCGGCAGTACCAGGATTTGCCAATGGCGTCTACACGCAGGAGGCGCGTCGTTTCAGGGAATCAAATCTTGACTTTTTGTTATCGGCCAACAGGGAGTTTGGTGACTTTGAAGCCACCATCACTGCCGGCGGTAACCAGGCGAGAAGGACAGTCGATATTAATAATGTTGTCGTAACTGATTTTTTTGTAAGGGGTCTGTATACCGTTCAAAACGGAAGAGCGAAAGATCCCATCTATGATTTGTCCGAGCAGGGAATAAACTCGCTCTACAGTTCAGCTGAACTCTCATGGCGGAAAACATTGTACCTGAACGGAACCGTGAGAAATGATTGGTTTTCGACTTTATCCGAAGAGAACAGGAGTATTTTATATCCCTCAATTTCGGGAGCTTATGTTTTTTCAGAAACATTTAAAAAGCCTTCGTGGTTATCGTTCGGGAAAATCCGTCTTGGATACGCCGAAGTGGGAAGCGATAATGCGGTGGGACCTTATGCCGACCAATTATTTTATGCCGTAAATGCAAACCTCATCAATAATTCTGCGGGCACGCCTGTGCCCATTGGGAGCAGCGGAAGTTCTATACCTAATCCGAACCTGAAACCCAGCCGGGCTTCGGAAACAGAAGTGGGACTTGAATTGAGATTGTTCAATAATCGTGTATACCTGGATTTCGCCGCATATAAGAAAATAACCAGGGATCAAATCGTAAATGTCCAGGTGTCCGACGCTTCCGGGTTTGTAAATACGAAAATCAATAGCGGTAGGAGCGAAAACAAAGGATATGAAATGTTGGTGACCGTTGTACCTTATCAGAAAAAAGACTTCAGTTGGGAGATAACGGCTAATGCAACATATAATAAGACCAAAGTGTTGAGCATAATAACGGAAACTCCCGGCGAACGTATCACCATAGGCACACATACATTTAATGGAGAAATAAGGCACGTCGTTGGCGAGGAAATGGGGCAAATTGCCGGGTATGGATATGCAACGGACGACAAAGGACAAAGGATATTCCAGTCAAACGGTTTGCCGCTGCGCACGCCCAACCTCGTTTTATTCGGAAGTGCATTGCCCACCTGGTTGGGAGGCTTTATGAATACGTTTAATTACAAAGGAATCAATCTGACAATCTTTATTGATTTCAAACTCGGCAATAAAATGCTTTCCGGCACCAACTTTAATGCCATCCGTCATGGATTGCATAAGATGACATTGGAAGGAAGAGTTGACAGCGTACTTGGAGACGGAGTCAATACAGGGGGCGGAGTCAATACAAAAAGAGCCGCGGTGCAAACTTATTGGGAACATCTCCGCTCGCAGCAGATCGTCGAGCCTGTGATCTATGACGGAGGCTACTGGAAACTCCGGCAAATTACATTGGGCTATGATTTCACCCGGTTTGTGCCCGGAAAATGGCCGATAAAAGGTGTGAAGCTTGATTTTGTTGCAAGCAATGTACTCATCTTAAAAAAATGGGTTGATAATATCGATCCGGAGTCGTTTGGTTTCGCGTCGGACAACCAGGTCGGCCTTGAGTCGCCTGGTCTGCCCACGACCAGGGCACTCGGTTTTAATTTGAATATTAAATTCTAACACGACCAATTATGAAAAAATTAATTAACTATATCCTTCCGCTTGTTTTATTATTCTTTGCGGTTTCGTGCGACAAAGGATTAGAAGATTTAAATAAAAACAAGGTCAATCCTACATCGCTGGATCCAGTGATGCTGCTGAACAATGCGATAGTCAATACATCATTTCCCACAAGATCTGTGATTTTTGATGTAGGAATTGTTCAACAAATGGTTACTCCCAATGGTGGAGTATTGGCAGGGGCGAATTTCAACCAGGACAGCCGCGACGCAACGTTGGCGGGCCTATGGTCCATTTATTATCAAAACGTGATCAAATACACCCATGACGCCATTGTAAAAACTAAAGATGTTCCGAACCGCAGCAATCTTTATAATATGGCGCGCATATTCCAGGCATATGCGTTCATGATATTGACGGATGAATATGGAAGCGTTCCTTATTTTGAAGGCGGTGCAGGATTTACTGAACAGATCTTTTTTCCAAAATATGACCCGCAGGACCAGATTTATACAGAGATCATTAAAGAACTTACCGAGGCAAGTGGTGCATTAAACTCGTCCGGCACAACAGAGGCCGCAGATGTTTTATACAGCGGCGATATTGCTAAATGGAAAAAATTTGGTTACTCGTTGCTGTTAAGGGCAGGTATGAGACTCAGTAAGGTCGATCCAAATAAGGCGGAGTCCACAGTGCAGGCTGCCGTTGCCGGCGGCGTTATCCTTGTAAACGACGACAATGCGTACATGAGGCACGACAATAATTTTAACCAACCCATCGGGGTCATGCTTAACGGCACAGAAGCTGCGAATTTTTACCTGGCCCAACCATTTGTTGATCAGCTAAAGAATACCAATGATCCGCGTTTACCGGCAATTGCGGTTCGTTACAAGGGAGCCACTTCCGGGCCCGGACAAACCACCGGCATAGCAACTACCAATCCAGCAGATCAAATTGGAATGCCAATGGGATATGATAATGGCACCATTGTGGCACGGGCTGCAGCCGACGGCCTCGCAAGTTTTTATGATTACAGCCAGGTGGACCGCCGGAGAATGGCAAAAACTACTTCACCTGTATTTTTTGTAACGGCAGCCCAAACAAACCTGTTGCTGGCGGAGGCAAGCTTCAGGGGATGGATCACGACAGGAAGTGCCGCCCAATATTTCGCAGATGGAATCAAAGCACACATGGATCACTTTGCAGCTTACGAAGGCTCTGCAATTCCGGCAGCGGCCCGGGATGCTTATATAGCCGCCAATCCTCTCTTACCTGGAACGGAATTGGAACAAATCAATACACAATATTGGATCGCATCTTTTTTAAATGGCCCTGAAGCTTTTGCTAATTTCAGGCGAAGCGGTTTTCCTGCTTTAGCACCGAATCCGTACGGGCAACCGAATAATCCAGATGTACCCAATGGAACATTTATCAGGAGACTCACTTATCCAACTTCTGAACTTTCGGTAAATACGGACAATATTAATGATGCCATCTCATTGCAAGGTGAAGATAAACTGAGTACAAGACTTTGGTGGGATAAACCGTAGTTGAGACACATAAGCAGCACGCCAGGTTAAATCTTTCCTTCGGGAAGGATTTACCTGGTTATTTGACGAATGACGCGCGACCTTGAGCCGATTACAAACGCATTACGTGCCATGCGTTATTTACTGAAATTAACAACGCAATTTTATTATCCGGCCACATAAACTTTTAGCTTTGCGGGAATGTCCTGGAAAAAGCGTCCTGACTTTACAACCAGGACGAACCTGTGGCTTGTGTTTGAATATTCTTTAATTAATTTTTTGGAAATGGAGCAAGAAAAAAAACTGAGAAGTAGAGATTGGTTTGGCCGCAAGGACAAAGACGGCATTATTTACAGGAGCTGGATGAAGAACCAGGGAATGCCTCATGACATGTTTGACGGCAGACCTGTGATCGGCATCTGCAATACATTCAGCGAGCTCACTCCCTGCAATGCACATTTTCGCGTGCATGCAGATATGGTAAAACGCGGTGTACTCGAGGCCGGCGGCTTCCCTGTGGAATTTCCCATTATGAGTTTGGGCGAAACTTTGTTGAAACCAACTGCCATGTTATTCCGGAACCTTGCGAGTATGGATACGGAAGAGTCTATCCGTGGTAATCCAATAGACGGTGTGGTGTTGCTTACGGGTTGTGATAAAACTACTCCTTCAACAGTAATGGGGGCCGCAAGCGTTGGACTGCCTACAATAGTAGTACCGGGAGGACCCATGCTGAACGGAAGATATAAAGGACAAACGATCGGCTCCGGAACTCACGTCTGGAAGTTTGATGAGGATATGAAAACGGGATTGATGACACAGGATGAGTGTGCTTTGGCAGAAAGTTGTATGAGTCGTAGCATAGGACATTGCATGACAATGGGCACTGCGTCAACAATGGCCTGCATGGTAGAATCACTCGGCTTAACATTGCCTGGCGCTGCTGCAATTCCTGCTGCCGACTCGAGAAAAAAAGTAATGGCTCAACTAAGCGGCAGAAGGATTGTCCAAATGGTGAAAGACAACTTAACCATCGATAAAATATTGAGCCGTGAAGCCTTTGAAAACGCAATTATCGTCAACGCGGCCGTTGGCGGGTCATCCAATTTTATTATTCATCTTCTTGCAATTGCCGGAAGGATTGGCGTAAAGCTGGAGCTGCAGGATTTCGATTCATTAGGAAGTAAAATACCATTGCTGCTCAACCTTATGCCATCAGGGAAATACCTGATGGAAGACTTCTTCTATGCAGGCGGGCTTCCCGTTATCTTAAATGAGCTGAAGGATCACCTGAGGAAAAATATCATAACCGTCACAGGCAAGAATCACCACGAAAACATTAAAGGGATGACGGAATGTTATAACGACAATGTGATTTCAAAATATGAAAACCCAATCATTCCGGAAGCTGGGTGCGTTGTGGTAAAGGGAAATCTTGCGACAAACGGCGCCGTGATGAAGCCGTCAGCAGCTACTCCGGCACTCATGAAACACCGCGGGCGGGCAGTGGTGTTTGAAAGCATAGAAGACTACCACGCAAGAGTAGACAACCCGGATCTTGATATTGACGAAACATGTGTGATGGTGTTAAAATACGTGGGTCCTGTCGGATATCCTGGCATGCCAGAAGTCGGCAACATGGCGTTACCAAAGAAAATTCTTGAGAAAGGAGTGAAAGATATGGTTCGCATTTCGGATGGCAGGATGAGCGGCACAGCTTATGGAACCACGATCTTGCACGTATCGCCCGAATCAGCAATCGGCGGGACGCTTGCCCTGGTAGAAGATGGAGATATGATCGAGCTGGATGTGGAAAAAAGAAAGATTCATTTAGATGTATCGGAGGACGAATTGAAAAAAAGAAAGTCGAACTGGTCTCCTCCCAAAGTGGTAGCGGACAGAGGCTACGTTAAACTATATGTGAACCATGTGTTGCAGGCCGATAAAGGTGCTGACCTGGATTTCTTGCAGGGAAGTTCCGGGAGCATCGTGACAAGAGATTCCCACTAAACGGTTCCGGTCCCGAAGGAGTATTTTATATTTGAACTTGCCAATCGCTAAATAATCGGCGATAGATGCCTTGTTCCTGATTTTGGGACTTGTGACAACAAACCAATAATAACTAACACATGAAACCAATCTTGTATTTTATCACTGCCATTCTGTTTGTTGCATGCAACAACGAAGACAAGCAAAATACCGGCACACAACAATCAAATTTTAAAACAATGGGAACTGTTGAGCGGATCGACCCGGCCCTGGATGATATCATTTCATCTGACGTGAAACCCGAAATTATAGCCGATGGTTTCGATTGGAGCGAAGGACCGATTTGGGTAGAAAACCAGCAAATGCTTTTATTCAGCGATGTTCCTAAAAATACAATTTACAAATGGACGGAAGCGAAAGGGAAAGAAGTATACCTGACGCCTTCAGGATTTTCCGGTACAGATTCTAAAAGTAAGGAACCCGGTAGTAATGGTTTGATATTGGATAATAACGGCAATCTTGTTTTATGTCAGCATGGTGACCGAAGAATGGCAAGAATGGATGCGGGATTTGACAAACCGGAACCGAAGTATATCACCATTGCAGATAAATTCAACGGGAAACGATTTAGCAGTCCCAATGATGCCGTCTACAACAGTGCGGGGGATTTGTTTTTTACCGATCCGCCTTATGGTCTTCCAACCCAGGATGACAGTGATGCAACAAAAGAAATCCCATTCAATGGAGTCTATAAGGTAAAAAAGGACGGGCAGGTGATATTGCAAACCGACAGCATCACACGACCTAACGGTATTGCACTTTTTCCAGGTGAAAAAAGGTTGCTTGTTGCGTGTTCCGATCCTGCCCGTCCCAACTGGTATGTATTTACAGTTGCCGGCGACACATTGCTCGACGGAAAAATATTTTACAGTGCTGCAGGGCAAACAGAAGGATTGAAGGGTTTGCCGGATGGACTAAAAATCGATAAAAATGGAAATGTCTTTGCTACGGGCCCCGGTGGAATCTGGATATTCAACAGCGAAGGAAAGGTGCTGGGTAAAATAAAATTGGACGAAGCGACCTCTAATACAGCCTTATCTCCTGATCAAAAAACCCTTTTTATCACAAATGATATGTACGTATTGAGGGTTAAGATGCGATAAAAAGGCATCAATTTGTCATAGCATAGAAAATAACATGAAAGTATATAAGACGAAAACAGGGATTGTATTGGAAGAAAACAATAATTATTATCCTGTCCCCAATGAAGACTGGGATTCATTTATAAACGATGACGACCTGCTGCAGAAGACACGTCTACTTACCACCACTCTTGCGCCTGGCGATAAATCGCTTGTAAAAGAACTCCTCGCTCCTATCGGCGACGGGCAGGAACTATGGGCCTGCGGTGTCACGTATTTAAGAAGTAAAGTAGCCAGGCAGGAAGAATCGAAGGCAAGCGGGGGTGATGATTTTTATGCGCGGGTTTACGAAGCAGAAAGGCCGGAGCTTTTTTTTAAGTCAACACCCCACCGTGTGGTGGGCCATGGATCAAAAGTTAATACCAGGAAAGATTCTACATGGGATGTGCCTGAACCGGAACTCACGCTGGCGGTGACATCCTCCGGAAAAATCATTGGCTATACGATCGGCAATGACATGAGCAGCCGCAGTATTGAAGGTGAAAATCCCCTTTATCTTCCGCAGGCAAAAACCTATGATGGGTGCGCAGCGTTAGGACCATGTATTTATGTGACGGATCAAATGATTGACGGCAATACCATGATTCGACTCATTATTCGCAGAAATAATGAAAGTGCTTTCGATGGGAACATTGCGGTCAGCCAGATAAAACGCCCTTTGACAGAACTGGTATCTTTTGTTTACAGGGAATGCACTTTCCCACATGGATGTCTCATTATGACAGGAACCGGAATTGTTCCCCAAAATAATTTCACTTTAGTGAGTGGTGACGAAATAGAAATCAGGATTGACAACATCGGCGCACTGATTAATACTGTGAGATGATCGGACTCCCCGGCATTTTTTCCACCAATGGATAAACCATTTAACGATGACCAGGTTATGAATAGACTTCCGCGGAACGCTTTTCATTCAATCAATGTACTTTTCCTGGTATTGAATACATTCCTAACTAATGCCCAGGAGAACAAGGCAAATCAGGGAAAAGGTCTAAAAGATTATTATAATGATTTTTTCTCCATTGGTGTAGCTGTATCACCACGTGCGCTCAGAACGGACGAAGCAAAGCTTGTGTTATCACAATTTAACAGCGTGACACCCGAGAATGCCATGAAAATGGGGCCGATCCATCCGCAGGAAGCTAATTATAATTGGGCGCCTGCCGATTCTATCGTAGCATTTGCACAGGCAAACAAGTTGAAAGTTCGCGGCCATACCTTATGCTGGCACAATCAAACTCCGGCATGGCTGTTTATTGATTCCGCCACCGGCAATCAGGTGACAAAGGAAGTATTGCTTCAACGGTTAAAAGATCATATCACCACGGTCGTTTCAAAATATAAGGGAACGGTATATGCGTGGGACGTGGTGAATGAAGCCATCAGTGACATAAAAGATGAATACCTGCGCAATTCATTGTGGTACCAGGTATGCGGAGAAGAATACATCGCCAGGGCCTTTGAATGGGCCCACGAAGCCGATCCCAACGCTCTCCTTTTTTATAATGACTACAATGAAATCGATTCGGTAAAACGGAAAAAAATAATCCGCCTGGTCAAATCATTAAAGGAAAAGGGAGTACCGATCCATGGCGTGGGTTTACAGGGCCACTGGGCAATCAACGAACCTTCAAAAGAACAACTTGACAAAACGCTTGCTGACTTTTCTCAATTGGAATTACCACTTCAGATAACAGAACTTGATATTTCCGTTTATCCAAAAGAACATAATGCACGGGAGCGGAGGGCCGCAGACTATGATACAGTTTTTACTAAAGCAAAGGAAGAGAAACAGCTTGAGGTTTATAAAATATGTTTTGAACTTTTCAGAAAATATCGCCGGCATATTTCTTCAGTTACATTCTGGAACATCTCTGACCGGCACAGCTGGCTCGACAACTTTCCAGTCAGAGGAAGAAAGGATTATCCTTTATTATTCGACAAAGATTTGAAGCCCAAGAGGGCATTTTGGAAAATAGTCCAGTTTTAGCGATAGAGAAAGACCCCGGGTCAGGCACGGGGTGACAACGTAGAGCCTGCCATCTTTCTTAATGTCTTCAATAAGATTGCTAATTGATTCCCGTCTGCTTATCTGAAAAACGACTCACGTCGTCCAGTGGACACAGTAAGTGAATTGAAAGTCTCCCGCATGTCATGCCGGGCTTGACCCGGCATCTTTCTCTGATATAATGTAGTTGTGAAAGACCTCAGGTCGGGATAGATTTAACAATTTAACGCAAGCCACTTGTTTTACATGGATTATGGTTATTTAGTCGACCGTTAACTTTAACCTGCAATGAAAACCTTATTACCATAGTAACACAATCACTAAACACATTAATCCTTACTAGCTTTTTAATAGCATGGAAGTCTTTTTTGAGCGTTTGATTAGGAGGACATCGCGGCATGAAGGGACGAACTGCCTAGACTTACTTCTTCTCAATAAGAAAGTTATTTGCTGCCGCAAACTTTTTCTGCGCCTCCTGCATGTCTTTTGTGATCTCGTTTTTTTCTCCTATTATCTTAGCGAGCCTTTTCCTTTCTTTTTCTTTTTCCGAATTAGATTCGGCCATCGTGAATTTTCGAAAAGCCGTATAAATGCTTTTTATATAACTAAAATACCGTACCGCTGATTTTTTGAAGTTGTCGCCTTCATTAACTAAGGGCGCTTTCATTTTCTCTACTTCGTTCAGTTTGTCTTCTGCCAGGGCCTCCATATGCCTGCTTATCATGACGGCGCTATCAGATTTTTTTTCATCCATATAGGCAAGCAGCTTTTGATCAGCTTCTGCTATATCGGCCGACAACTCTCTTTCCATGCGAACAATGGCCTCGCTGTAATCAAACGCTGATCTTGATTGGCATGAAACAAGTGATACCAGTAGCAGTACGGCAAATAAACGGGTTGGGTTCATGGCTTGTTAGGCAACTAATTAACAAACGTGCCGGATTAAATATACGATCAAACCCATATCAGCGCAACGAAGTTTTACTTGTCTATATTACCCTCGCTAAACCGCTAACGGGGCCTTTTTTTCCATGTCCGAAAAGAGATAACGTCCCAACAAAAGCCCCAGTAATAAAACAATAATAGAAAGATAACCAACCCATTCATACCGATAGAGCTTTCCCACACTATCCTTATAAACAATGAATCCGGAGACTATTGAAGCAAGACCTGTCCCGAGTTGCTGCACACTGCTGTTAAAGGTCATAAAGCTTCCACGCTGTCCCTGCTTCACTACATTGCTGATCATCGCTTGCGCAGTTACCGCCCGGCCGGTAGCTACAACGAACCATATCGCAAAAAATACAATCACAATTGAAAAAGGCAGGACGGGTAAATTGGTAATGATCCAAACCATTCCAAATGAAAACAACACTGACCATGAAAACACGCGCAGCTTTCCGACTTTGTCGGAATATCGTCCCAATGCAAATGCAGCAATGAAAGACGACACTCCGCCAAAAAAATATATCAGGGGAGTAAGGTCCCTGGAGTAGTGTTTATTGAATTCGAGGAAAGGATTTATGAATGGAATGATCAGGAAATGACCCATCATGATCAATGCAGAAAAAAGCAAAGCCAGTCGTTGTTCGCGGTTCTCGACCACATTCAGCAATACCTGGAAACGATGTGCATCTTCCTCTTTCGGCTGCATATGCCCGGACATCCCCGGAATAAATTTTACCAGTAAAGGCAGGAGGACAGTTCCAAAAATGGCAACAAAAATAAACGGTGCATGCCAGCTGAAAATATTTGACAGGTAGAGCGCAAACGGCACTCCAATTGTTGACGCAATAGCAAATGAACTCATCACGGCACCCGTGGCTGCGCCCCTTCGTTCATAGCCAAAAAGATCCGCCACGATTGACAAAACCTGCGCACCGATCAGGCCGCCGAATAATCCAGTCAATATTCTTGCCGCGAGTAATAAACCATATGAGGGAGCCAGGCCACAAGCGAGTGTTCCGATCAAGAAACCCATGAATGCAAATACAAGCACCTTTTTCCTGTCAAATCGATCCACAAAAAAAGCAGCGCTAAATCCCGACACAAAAGCGGTAATCGGGTAGGAGCCAACGAGGAAGCTGAATTGCTTCGGTGTAATATGAAAGTAAGGCATCAGGTAATTACCCAATGGCATCATGATCATAAAATCAAGTATGTGGGTAAAGTTGACACTCGCCAGTAACAGTAAAATTATTTTTTCTTTTCGTGTCATTTTTCAAAAGAAGGGCAAAGGTCGCCATTCAGGCTATCGTGACCAAGCGTTCCGTCGTGTTCTTTCTCCATCTCACCGGATTTGGGGTGGTATCTCAGCTTGAAAGTTGGTTGTGGTTCAATTTTTTCAAATTGAGTCACTCCCGGATTCGGGGATGCCGGATATAATTACCTTTATCTAAGTAAAGTACTATTATGAATCGTCGCGACTTTATAAAAAACACTTCGTTTGCCACCGCCGGCATTACTATTTTAAATTTTCCTGTGTTTGGTAAATATGCTCCATCCAACAAGGTGATCCTGGCTGTGATGGGAGTGAACAGCAGGGGATCTTACTTGGCCGAGAATTTTGCAAAACTGCCCAACGCGGAAATCGCATATATCTGCGATGTAGAAGAAAAGGCTATTGCCAATGGGCTAAAGCCATTTGCTGATGCAGCAAAAAAACCTGTGGTCATAAAAGATATCAGGGAGCTCGTGAATAAAAAAGATTTCGATGCGCTGATCATTGCCGCTCCCGATCACTGGCACACACCCGCAGCCATTCTCGGAGTTACCCATGGCAAACACGTTTACCTTGAAAAGCCCTGCGGACATAATCCATACGAGGGAGAATTGTTGGTGCAGGCTATGACTAAGTATCCGGGGCAACTCATACAAATGGGCAACCAGCGCCGGTCAATGCCCAATATTATTGAAGCAGTGCGGCTGGTAAAAGAGGAAAACATTATTGGCAATGCTTACTTTGGTAAGGCCTGGTATGCAAACAACCGAAAGTCAATTGGAATCGGGAAAAAAGTTCCGGCGCCGTCAACGCTTGACTTTGATCTTTGGCAGGGACCTGCACCAAGGCGGGATTATCAGGACAATTTGGTTCATTACAATTGGCATTGGTTCTGGCATTGGGGCACAGCGGAAACAGCAAATAATGGAACACATGAGATAGATACCTGCCGCTGGTTTCTAAATGTTGATTACCCGACCAAAGTAACTTCTTCCGGCGGACGTTATGCATTTAAAGACGACTGGCAGACACCGGATACGCAAATAGCCGCTTTTGAATTTGGAAAGAATAAATCAATTACGTGGGAAGGCCGGAGCTGTAATATTTTTCCGGTTGAAGGCGCCGGCCGTGGGTTTGCGATTTATGGTGACAAGGGAACTTTGGTGAATTATGGTAACGACGATTACAAAATATTGGATTACGATAATAAAGTTGTGAAGGAAGTAAAATCGGATGCTAAAAATGACCCCACCAATCCCGTCAGTGCGAGTGGCAATTTAGACCTTTATCATTTTGATAATTTCGTCAGAGCCGTTAAAGGTGAAGTCAAATTAAATTCTCCAATTAATGAAGGACATAAAACTGTCCTGCTTTGCCACCTTGCAAATATTGCGCAACGCACCGGTCGAACGCTACATTGTGATCCGAAAAACGGGCATATCCTGGATGATGCCGCCGCCATGAAATTGTGGAAAAGAGAATATCAAAAAGGTTGGGAACCCAGGTTGGGATAG
>Ga0310810_10004129_pt1 | contig 15998 bp, 13 predicted proteins | sample NCmetagenome_FD_207641 | JGI IMG/M metagenome (GOLD analysis project Ga0310810, IMG submission 207641) | Soil microbial communities from experimental microcosm in Duke University, North Carolina, United States - NC | ecosystem: Engineered > Artificial ecosystem > Soil microcosm > Unclassified ...
GCGGCTGGTGGCGCTCGACGCCGACACCGGCAAGCCCGTTTGGGAAACTCGCGTCGCCTACACTCAGAACGAGCAGACACTGACCATGGCGCCGCGCATCGCCAAGGGAAAAGTGATCGTCGGCGCCGCCGGCGGCGACCGCCCCACGCGCGGCTTTTTTGCCGCTTACGATGCGGACACCGGGCGCCAGGTCTGGAAGTTTTACACCGTTCCCGGCGATCCCGCCAAGGGCTTTGAGTCGGAGGCGATGCGCAAGGCCGCCGCAACCTGGGAGGGCCAGTGGTGGAAGCTGGGCGGGGGCGGTGCGGTGTGGGACGGGATCTCCTATGACCCCGAGAGCGAACTGGTGTACGTTGGCACCGGCAATGCCGAGCCTTGGCCCTCGGCGCTTCGCACCAAGGACACCAGCACCGGCCGCGACAACCTGTACGTGGCTTCCATCGTGGCCGTGAACGTGGATACGGGCGTGCTCAAGTGGCACTACCAGATGGTCCCCGGCGACGAGTGGGATTACGACAGCGTGCAGCAGATGGTCCTCGCGGATCTGAATATTAATGCCAAAACGCGCAAGGTCATCATGCAGGCCAACAAGAACGGCTTCTTCTATGTGCTCGACCGCATTACGGGTGAGTTCCTATCCGCGCAACCCTTCTCGCGAGTCACCTGGGCGAAGGGGATCGATCAGAAGACCGGACGCCCCATCATCAACACCGAGGTGAAGTACGGCAAGGATCCGACGCCTGTATCGCCCGGTGGCGGCGGCGCCCACAGCTGGTCGCCCATGTCCTACAATCCTCAAACCGGTCTGGTCTATATTCCTAGCCGGGGTTGGGACACGTTCACCTATGCTGTCAATTACGACTTCAAACCGGAAACCTCACGGGGCGTCGGACTGACCGGCCTGAACACCGACACGCAGGGAATGCCGCGGAAGCCCTCGGGACCCGCCATTGGTCCGGAGCCGCTCCCAGGCGGAAATGTCAGCACGCTGGTCGCGTATGACCCGGTCAAACAGGAGATCCGCTGGCGTGTGCCGGTGGGCAACAGCAGATTCGGCGGCACGCTGAGTACCGCGAGCAATCTGCTGTTCCAGGTCGCGCCGGATGGCCGCCTGATTGCGTACTCAGCGGAAAAGGGCGAACAGCTCCTGGAGCTGCCCACCGGGCTGCACAACGGCATGGGCCCGCCCATCACCTTCGCCATCGACGGGAAGCAGTACATCGCGCTGATGGGCGGTTCAGGTGGCACGCAAAGTCAAGGCGTGACCAACCCGGGAGCGATCACCACGCAGTCGAAGCCTCAGTTGTTGGTGTTTGGTCTCGACGGCAAAGCCGAGTTGCCCAAGCCCGGGGCTGCGCCCGCACCGGCTTCCGCGGATCCACACCAACAGTAGGCTCGCACGACTCTCCTAGAAGCCGACTTCTGATCTGCGACGTAGTCAAATCAGCAGACCCGCCGTTTTTTTGACGTGCCAGGATTTCCGTCGCACCAAACGCTCGGTGGGAACGGGAATCATGATAATCGAGCCGCGGCGGGCATGTCGCGGCCGGCCCGGTGCAGAATAAGGCTCGTGGCTCGGCCCTCGGGGTCAGTTTCAAAGGTGATCTGGTTGTTAGACACCTTAGCGAAGAATGTCTTCTCGCTTTCGGCGAACAGTTCGAACTTAGGCCCGGCGGTGGCTTGTGCGAAGGTCTGTCCGAAGAGGCGGTCGCCGTCGCGGGAGACCTCGAAAATGAGGTGCGGCGCCAATTGATAACGGCCGGCGTAGTTATCGAGGAGCTTAGAATCGATAGGAATCTCGATGCGCTGCTTGGGAGGTTCGAGATTGGCGAGCGGCCACTTTGGGTCCAGGAGATGAAGACCGATGTCAAAGACACCGATGGGAGTAGAAGCATTGGACAGTACAACGACCCCGATACGCTCCTTGGGATCGTATCCGACCCATGAGCGGAAGCCTCCGGTGCCTCCGTCATGAGCGGCGATCTCCCGGCCGTGAGGCGACATGATAATCCACCCCAAACCGATCTCGCCCTTTCCCTGGCCAGTGGGACGGCGAACTTCGAACGTGGCGTTCATGGCGGGTGCGAGGGGCGATTCCTTGTAGCCCAGGAATGCTTCGAGGAACGTCAACATGTCATTGACGGAGGAGCGCAGTGCGCCCGCACCGGCAAGCGTGGGAAGGTCCCAGTTGGCGGTGGGCGCGAGCATCGCTGTGTGACCGGTAGCCATGCGCTGCTTCATGGAGGACGAAAGCGTAATCCCGGTGTCCGTCATGCTGAGCGGTCGCGTGATGCGGGTTCCGATCAAGGTCTCATAATCCGTTCCGGCGCGGTACGCGAGCAAGTGGCCGAGCAGCCCCCCACCCAAGTTTGAATATTCGAATTCGGAACCGGGGTCGCGCGGCAGCTCATAGCCGGAAAGGAACTGGTACAGATCGTCCACGCTGTAGTCGGCGTAAGGATTGCGTGGGTCCTTCGGCTTCAGGTTGCTGGGGACGTTTGGGAGCCCGGATCTGTGCGTGGAAAGATCGAGCAGCGTGATGGATTTGCCGCTTCGCTTCGGCATCTTGACATGTTCGGGAAGATATTTGGCGGCCGGATCGTCGAGAGCGATCTCTTTGCGGTTTACTATATCCGCCAAGAGCAGCGAAGTGAAGACTTTGGTGACGGATCCGATTTCGAAGATCGTATCACCATCGACCGTACGCGGATCGCCCGTGGCGAGGCTGCCATAGGCGACGACGCGGCGGCCGGCAGGTTCGATGACCCCCACGACAATGCCGACCGCTTGCTTCTGTTGATCAATGCGCTTGACGAGAATCTCATGGATTTCGTCGGAGCCAAGAACTGTAAGTGGTTGAGAGATATTTGGATTCATAAATTTGAAAATAGATACACAGGTTCTGATAAGAACCCTAGAGTCCTTTAAAGAGACACACTTCGGCCATCTTGCCGAAACGTTATTTAGAGAAAGTTGGCCTAGCGAGGAGTGGCGGAAAGCAGGCAGTCCTGATTCGCGCCAATCATCGCTTTGTTGAGCGTATTGAATCGCATAACGGACGTACCTCCTTTCTTTAGGCTCAGTTGAGAGCATTTAGAGAGTATCATGAGTGCGCGGAACACTGCAAGAGTTTTTCAAAAACAAGCAGGGAAGTTCTTTCAGCCGCGCAGGGGGCGCCGCGCCGCTCGGGCGAGTTGATATAAGCTAACCTCAAAATTGTCCAGGGAAGGCGACATGAACATCCGCAAACTGCTCGATTGGCGCAAGCTTCTCATTTATTCGCATCGATGGCTAGGCATCGGAATCACTGTGATGTTCCTGGTCTGGACGCTCTCAGGCGTGGTCCTCATGTATTACGGCCACCCGCAAATCACTACCGGGGAGCGCCTGCTGCGCCTGGAGCCCATCAACTTTTCGACGGCAACGGTGACGCCGGCTGAAGCGGCCGCGAAGGCGGGCATCAAGCCGTACCGCGTGCGATTGTCCATGTATGACGGCCGGCCCGTGTACCGGATGACTCGGGTCAGCATCGGCAACTGGGCCGCGGTATATGCGGACACCGGGGAAGTCCTTCCCCGCATGGGCCGGGAGCAGGCCCTGAACTGGATGAAGCAATTCGCTCCCGAGTACGCTTCCACCATGACCTACGACGCCTATCTGCAGAGCCCCGACGAGTTCACCAGAATTCCCACACTGGCCGGCTATGTTCCGCTGCATCGCATTGCGATGAACGATCCGGCTGGCACCGAGTACTACATTTCCGAAAAGAGCAACGACATCGTTCAGAAAACGGACCGGACCGGGCGCATTCTCGCTATTTCCGGCTACATTCTTCACAACCTGTTCTTCTTTCGACAGCGCACTTGGTGGACGCCGTTTCTGGATTCCATCGCCTGGACTGCCATGCTCATGGTGGTGACCGGCATCGTCGTTGGAATCTGGCGCGTGGCGCTCAAGCCACGATTCCGTCACAAAGGTGTTCAGTCCTACACACCCTACTCCGGTTGGATGAAGTGGCACCACTATGCCGGCTTGATCTTTGGGTTGTTTTCCATCTCGTGGATCCTGAGCGGGATGATCCCCATCAGCACATTCCCGATCCCTGGGTGGACGGAGGTTTCAAAGCGCGTCGAAAGCAACGGCGACGGCTTCATCATGGGGAATCCGGTTATTTCTCCCCGATCGACGATGACCAAGGACATGGCGCGCGCCATCACGGGCGGCCCCTTGAACCTGCAGCCGCTCCAGATGGAAGACATGCGGGACGCCCTCGGGAAGATTCAGGCAAGGTTCGCTCCGAAGGAAGTGGAGCTCATCCAGTTTAGAGGCGAGCCCTACTTCCTCGCCTACCAGCCGCCCTCAACTCAAGGGGAAGCCGAGCACTGGACCACCAACAACGCCATCAACTCAGTAAATCTCCCGCAGGATAACCCGCACCTGTTCGTCTCCGTGAGTCATCCGGAGAAGGGCGTGAAAACGTCGTTCAACAGGGAGGTGATGGAACAGGCGTCCCGTGAAGCGATGCCGAATGTTCCCGTCATCGCGAGCGAATGGCTGACGGATTACGACGATTACTATCACCAGACGACCACGTCATTCGAACTGGGCCGGCACAAGCCGGCTTATGTGCTGCCGGTGCTGCGCGTGCGCTATAACGACAAAGATCAGACCTGGCTGTATTTCACGCCGTCCCTCGGCCAGATGGTTAAGTTCGATCAGCTCGATCGCGCGAACCGATGGGCCTACTACGGTCTGCACGTAATGGATTGGCCAGGCCTGTTCAATCGCCGGCCGTTGTGGGACATCGTGACGATCGCATTGTTGGCAGGCCTTGCGGCGATCAGTATCACGACGCTGTTGCCGGCCTTCCGCCGGCTGAAGCGGCACGCGTCTCATGGCTGGAAATGGGCGTTCCGGCCGAAAAAGGTGCGGACTGCTCCAAGCCCGGAATGGGCTGTGTCCGACAGCGATCGCATTGCCGGGGACTGACAGCCGCCCGCGCCACGGTTACTTCACCATGTGGACGCGATCCTTCTCGTTCTGCGTGCAGAACATTTCGAAGATATCGTTGTCCGGCACCAATTCGAAGGCTACCTTGACGGTGAATGGCCGGCTGTACATCTCCGGATCATCGAAGGTCATTTCGACATCCAGGTGTCCGAAGTCGTGCCGCCGGAAACGCTCGGTCACATGCATGGCTTCACTGCGGGGATGCCCGAAGGCGTCCAGAGGCGTCCGGTCGTTGAATCCGCGCGACTCGACGACGAAGGTGTCGCCCTCCCAGCGCCCGGTGGAATATCCCAGATATGCCGGAAATTCGAACGTAGCCGGGAATTTGCGTCCATCCGTGAAAACCTGGCGGTGCAGGCCGTCGACTTCATACAGAATCATCGTCTCTTTGGGCGCCTGAACGATCTTGAAGGGTTCGGCCAGCAGCCCTGCCACGGGCCAGCCGTACTCGCCGTGGCAAACATTGTCGACCCGCCGCTCGGCGGTCCGCCGCTTCATCAGCGCCTCTGCTTCCGGCCGCAGCGGGGACTCTCCGGGCTTGAAATCCAGGAGGATATTGAGGGCGTACTTGTGCACCGCTTCGAGCTCCATCCCGATCAGTGCGGCTTGCGACTCGGCCTCGTACGAGGAGCCGAAAATGCGCTTGAATTCAGCGGTCGCGGAGTGCTCGTGCATCCAGACGCCGGTCAGATCCGGCCTGCCGTCCGCGCTGCGTGGCGCCGGCGCGGAGAGGTTCGGCTTTCCGTCTTTCAGCCGCGGTATTCCCGGATTCGGATAGTTTAGCCATTGCGCGTGCGCGCCCATAGGCAGGAGCAGCGCCGCCAGGAGCATCCACCAAGACGTCTTTTTTAAGTGATCCAAGACTCGATTCTATGCAACTGCCGGGCACCCTGCAAGCTACAGAGCCGACAGCGCCCGGTTCGTCAGGGCTTCGGCGCAGTCTTTATTGCCGCCTGTGGCGCCACGAATGTGAGCGCCCGGCGCGGGTTGTCAACCGAGGGAACTCCGCAACCGGGCCGGAGGAGTTCAACCCTGATCGCCTTTGTCGCTAAGACCGAATACTGACAGAATGCCACTCCATCCTCAATCCTTGTATTCGTCGTGTCGCCGGACCCAGAATGGTCCGCGGCCATTCTCATCCCGGCCTTTCGGCACCATATCCAGGTAGTGATAATGGACGTTAAGCATATCGTTCCCGCGTGAGTAACACGAGTAGCTGTGGAAGATGTCGCCGCGCTTGTCTTTGTAGAAGACGCTGTGCCCTTCGCGTTCGGAAGGCCCGGGATCCTGCATTTTATAGTTGAAGAACGTTTTCCCGGTAGCCATTTCTTGCGGTGTGAAGGACACGTGATAGTCAAAATTGAAATCTGTGTTGCCCGAGGAGACCCACTTGAAAGCCCAGCCCATCCGTTTCTTGTAGGACGCCAGCTTCTTGTAGGGCGCGCGCGAGACCGCGATCATGGTAACGTCGCGATGCTTTAGATGCACATTAATGCCGTTGAAGCCGTCGGCCCGCAAGGAGCAGTGTGGGCATCCTGCTTTGTCGTCCGGCGTGAACATGAAATGATAGACAACCAGCTGGCTACGGCCTTCAAAGAGGTCGGCTAATGTTTCTTTGCCCTTGGGCCCGTCGAATACGTACTTCTTCGTAACTTTGACCCAGGGGAGGCGTCGGCGCTCCAAACTAAGGTCATCCTGAATGCGGGTAAGCTTCTTCTCCTTAAGCAGAAGTTTTTTTCGCGCCTTAAGCCAGTCCTCGCGCGAGACGACAGCGTGGTCGTCGACATTGCTACTGCCTTCGTTTCTCTTGAGCGCCATGTGCGTCTAGTCCTCTCCTTCTTCCATCCAGTGTGCCTGCGGGTTGGCGCGTTGAGCAAGGCGGCCGCCGCACATCACCTCCATGCCTGGGCAAGAGCAGGTGGAGTCGCCGTCGGCTCGATGCACTGCATGAGGAGATGCGTCGCCGGAGCCGCCGCCGGCGGTTGAGTGTACCCTCGCGAAAGAGCGAGGGGCGGAGACTCAGATCGTCTCGCCACACACGATTCTGTGTCCGTCGGGTGTCCGCAGACCGAATTCCCTGAGGCCCCAGGGTTTGTTGGCGGGTTCCGACGTGACCATTGCGCCCTTGGCCTTGAACTCCTCAAAAAGCTCATCCACGCCCTCAACGTTCCAGTACGCGAAGTAGGAGTGATTTCCCAGTTCGCCTGCTGGTTGCTCGTCCACACACTCACCGAGCATGACGCGGAAACGATCCCGCGTCAGGAAGCTCCATCCAGCGGCGTCTATGGGATCCTTTCGGAATCCAAGGACGTCCACATAGTAACGCGTCGACACCTCCAGATCGCGGACAGCTAATACACAGCGGGAATCGACAATCTGAGCCAAGCTTGGCGGCCTCCGAGTTAATTAGGATACAACGCCATCACGACGAAAGGCCGCGATCGGTCGCGCCGCCGAGTTGACCGCCATAGGAGTGAGGAAGCAGGATTGTCGATCGTTTCCGAATAGCCGGCCTATACAGCCCTGCTTCCAGCCACCAACCACCGGGCGGCAGCATCGGCGCTATCGTCGGGCCGAGTATTGAAGGCAATCGCCGCGCCTGGAGCAGCCTTATGAACAGCGTTGATGACGGCTTCGAACAGTGCGAGGCCCCGGGGCGGCAGGCGCACGCCGGCTCCGATTACCACACAATCGTAGCTCTTCGAAGCTAACTGGCGCTCCACTGTCGGCCCAACGGTTTCATCAGCCCGGATGAAACCAACGTCGGCGTCCCATCCGCGTTCAGCGAACTGCTTCATCGCTACCGCGATGCCGGCGCGAACCTTCTCAGCGGTCATACCTGGTGGCAAAGCAGGGTCAGAAAAATCCACAGTCTCTGGATCGTAGCCTAGCAGCAGAACCCGCGTCATGAACTCTCCTTTATTCTTGCGGGCGCTTGGTGCCACCTAGCCCGCCAGCCCCGCCCGCTCCAGCAGCGCCTGGGGATCCGGATCGCGCCCCATGAAGGAGCGGTACAGCTCGGCTGGATCCTCGCTATCGCCGCGAGCCAGGATCTTGTCGCGATATTCTCGTCCGACCTGCTCGCTGAAAACACCTTCCTTGCGGAAACGCGTGAACGCATCGGCGTCCAGCACCTCGGCCCATTTGTAGGAGTAGTAGCCCGCACCGTAACCGACGGGGCTTGCGAACAGGTGCGTGAAGCCGGTAATCATCGCGTAGTCTTCGGGAATCGGAGCCGCTGTGAACGGCTGCAGCATCCGGCGCGCGAACGCGACTACGTCTTCTTTTCCATCCCATTCGCGATGCAGCGCCAGGTCGACGTACCCGAACCCGAGCTGCCGCATCTGCGCGTTGGCCGCGCGGAATGCTTTGGCGCGCTTCATCTTCTGGAACAGATCCTCGGGGATCGCCGCGCCGGTTTCCCAATGCCGGGCGAGAAGGTCCAGGGCCTCTCGCTCCCAGCACCAGTTCTCCATGATCTGCGAGGGAAGCTCGACGAAGTCCCAGGCCACGCTGGTTCCCGCCAGGCTGCGGACCTCCACGCGGCTTAATAGATGATGGAGCAGGTGCCCGAATTCGTGAAAGATTGTCTCGGCTTCGCGATGGGTGAGTAGAGCAGGCTTCCCCTCCACGGGCGGCGTAAGATTTCCGCAAATCAGCCCCAGGTGCGGACGGCCATGGCCCGGATCGCCAGTGATCAGCGAATCCATCCAGGCGCCGCCGCGCTTGTTTTCGCGCGGATACCAGTCGGCATAGAACGATCCTAAGTGTGAGCCCGTAGCCGCGTCGCGAACCTCAAACGTCTTCACCGCCGGATCCCAGGCCGGCATGTCTTTTACTTCGTTCACCCGGATTCCGAGAATGCGGCCGAAGATCTCGAACATTCCTGAGACCACACGATCAAGAGGGAAATACGGCCGCAGAGCTTCCTCGTCGAAATCGTACAAAGCCGCGCGCTGTTTCTCGGCCCAGTAGCCGATATCCCACGGCTCGAGCTTCCGCCCCGCGAACGCCTCCAGCTCCTGATTTTCTTCGCGGAAGCGCCTTTCCGTCTTCTCGCGCAGATCCCGCAGGAAATTCTGCGCGCGCTCGCCGGTGTGCGCCATGCGATCGTCCAGCACCAGATCGGAGAAGTCGCGGAAGCCCAGGAGCTTGGCCTTTTCCTTGCGCAGCTCCAGAATCTTCGCCATCAGGCCACGGTTATCGTGCACCCCGGAAGCCGCTCGCGTGTTGTAGGCGCGCCACACCTGCTCCCGAACCTGTGCATCGTCCAGATATGTCATCACCGCCACATAGCTCGGACCCTGCAGCGTGAAGCGCCAACCCGCCGCGCTCTTCGCTTCGGCGGCGGCGCGCGCCATCGCCACTGCCGACGGCGGCAAGCCCTGAAGCCGCGCCTCGTCGGTCACCAGCAGCTCCCAGGCATTGGTGGCGTCCAGAACGTTTTCGGCGAATTTCGTGGTGGCCTCGGATAACGCTACGTCGATTTCCTTCAGCCGGGCTTTGCCCGCCGCATCGAGATCCGCCCCGTGCCTCTTGAACGAATCGATGGTCTTCGTCAGGAATCGCTTATACGTGCCCTTGAGGGCACGGCCGTCTTCGGTTCCCGCGTACTTCTTGAGCGCCAGCCACAATCCTTCATTCAAAGGGATGCTGGAATAGAACGCGCTGGCTTTCGGCTGCACGGCGTTGAACGCCGCGCGGAACTGGGGAGTGGTGGCGACGCTTTCGACGTGCCGCACCACGCTCAGCGCGAAGTCCAGCCTGTCGGTCATCGTATCGATGGCCAGGAGCGGATTCGAATCGGCCACGGCGGCCTGCACGCGCAGGTTCGCGTCGATCAGCAACTGGTCGATGGCCGGCTCCACATGCGAGGATTCGATCTGATCGAAGGGTACGCGAAATTGGATCTCAAGTAGAGGATTCATGAGGGTTTAGGGACTTTTATGAAAGAGGACGCTAGAAGTACCAAAGTAACACCCGCCAGGATCCACTTGGCGGTGCTCGGCCCGCGGATGGCCTGGATCATCGCGGGCGTCGTCGCGCGCAGCGGCACATTCAGCAGATTCAGGATGGCGCGATTTTCCAGCACGTCGAACAGGCCCGCGGCTAGCCCGCAAATTCCAGCGGCGATGCCGGCCGCCTTCCTCCAGCCGCCCTTGCGTATCGCCAGAGAACTAAGTGCGAGAAACAACGCTGTATAACATGTGATGAATCCGAAGTCCGCGTACTGTTTCACCCGCATCACCTCGCGGTCGGGGCTGGGTGCGTCGCCCAGGATCCAATCGACATCCTGAACGTCGCGGGCGAATTGCAGCGCCAGCATCGGGTCGCCGAAGCGCGGGGGCTTCGAGGCATTGGTGAAAGAAGGCCGTCCCAGCAGGAGAATGAACGCGGCCGCGGTCAGCATCGCGAGCAGCAACGCTACCCGCTCCAGCGAATTAACCCAGAACACGCGAGGCATCGCGGGCGAAGTACGTCAGGATGAAATCCGCGCCGGCCCGGCGGATCGAGGTGAGCGATTCCATCATGATGCGTTCGTAATCGAGCCAGCCGCGCTCGACCGCCGCCATGATCATGCTGAACTCGCCCGAAACCTGGTAGGCGCCGATCGGCACCGGAAAGCGGTCGCGAGCCTGGCGGACCAGATCCAGATACGGCATGGCCGGCTTGACCATGAGCATATCCGCGCCCTCTTCCAGATCGAGCTCCATCTCATGCATGGCTTCGCGCCCATTGGCTGGATCCATCTGGTACGTGCGGCGGTCGCCGAATGCCGGCGTCGACTCGGCCGCCTCGCGGAACGGTCCATAAAAGCCCGAAGCGAATTTCGCCGCGTACGCCAGCACGGCGACCTTCTGAAATCCGTGCGCGTCCAGCTTCTGCCGGATCGCTCCCACCCGGCCATCCATCATGTCGGAGGGGGCCACGATATCGGCTCCGGCTCGCGCGTGGGTGAGCGCTGCTGCCGCCAGCCATGCGAGCGTGGAGTCGTTATCGACGTCGCCATCGACGATGTTGCCGCAATGGCCGTGGCTGGTGTACTCGCAATTGCAGACGTCGGTCATGACCAGAAGAGACGGCAAGGCTCGTTTCACCGCGCGCACAGCTCGCTGCACGATGCCGTTCTCGTCGTAATTCTCCGAGGCCTGGTCGTCTTTCTTGTCGGGAATCCCAAACAGGATCACGCCGCCGATTCCCAGCGCGTGCGCGCCTTCACACTCCTTCACCAGTTCGTCCACCGAAAGCTGGAAGTTGCCGGGCATGGAACTGATCGGTTTGCGCACGCCTTCGCCGGGGCAAGTGAACAGGGGGAGTACGAAATCGGCCGGTTCGAGCTGGGTTTCGCGCACCAGCCGCCGCATGGATTCCGATACGCGCAGCCGGCGCTTGCGATGGGTGGGGAAGGCCATTCGCTCTCGATTGTATCGAAGTTGCGTCTTCCATCCCGCTGGCGGCGTCTGGGGCAAGCCCCCCGTGCGGACCTTAACTTGACGAATCTCGATTACGGGTCGAAGTCACTCCCGTGATGACTCCAAGTCCAACCATGATCACCACGCCGACACCGATCCACCGCGGTGGCATATGCAACAGATGAGCTCCCAGGGCTAGTCCCACGATCAGAATGATGTACCCAGCGAGGTAGATTCCGAACGACATGATGGTGCTCCTTGAAAGGAGATAAGCAATTGCATCGCCAAAGATCAAACCCGAGCATGTGACTTGACTGAAGCCCCCTTCTCCCCCGCGTTTTCGATAGAATGTTCTAAACACGAAAATTCCGCGGGAGCTGTGGGGAGTTCGCGCACACATACAAGAGGTGGTAGAAAATGCAGCTACGTAAGCTTGCTCTGTGTAGTTCGGCAGCCGGAGTCCTTCTGTGGGCCTGGGTTATTCCGGGTGTCGCGCCCGGCCAGCAGCCCCGCCGCATCGATGATGCCGCGTTGAGGAACGCCGGCAAAACCGGAGAAGAATGGCTGAGTTACGGTCTCACTCCGGGCGAAACCCGCTACAGCCCGCTCAATCAGATCAATGCCGCCAACGTCAGCCGCCTGGGACTGAACTGGTTGTATGAAATCGGTCCGGGCGGCGGCAACCAGGAAGGCACTCTGTTGATGTCCAACGGGACCCTTTACGGCATCACTAACTGGAGCATCGTGTACGCGGTCGACGCGCGCACCGGTAAGGAAAAGTGGCGCTGGGATCCGGAAGTGAACCAGACTGCCGTGCGGCCCAAGCTCTGCTGCGGCGTCGTAAATCGCGGCATCGCGATGTATGAGGGAAATATTATCGCTCCCGTCAACGATGGGCGCCTGGTCGCGCTGAATATGGAAACCGGGAAGCCGGTATGGGAAACCCGCGTGGCCTATTCCCAGGACAGCTACACGCTCACCATGGCGCCCCGTATCGCCAAAGGCAAAGTGGTTATCGGCGTCGCCGGCGCGGAATTCCCCGTGCGCGGCTACTTCGAGGCGCACGACGCTAAGACCGGCCAATTCGTATGGCGGACCTATACGGTTCCCGGCGATCCTTCCAAGCCGCCTGAGAACGAAGACATGCGCCGCGCGGCCGCTACTTGGTCCACCGAGGGCATGAAGATGGGCGGCGGGGGCACGGTCTGGGACGGCATGTCCTATGACCCGGATACCAACTTATTGTATGTGGGGACCGGGAATGCCGGCCCCTGGAGCCAGGACTCCCGCAAACAGGGCAAAGATAAAGAAAATCTGTACGCCGCTTCGATCCTGGCGGTGAATGCCGATACGGGCAAACTCGCATGGTATTTCCAGATGGTCCCCGGCGATGAGTGGGACTTCGACAGCGTTCAGCAACTGATGCTGGCCGATGTCGTCATCAAGGGCCAGAATCGCAAAGTGATCATGCAGGCCAACAAGAACGGATTCTATTACGTGATCGACCGAGTCACCGGCAAGTTCATCTCCGGCCAGCCGTTCGCGCAAGTCACCTGGGCGCGGGGCCTGAACGAGGAAACCGGGAAGCCGATCATCAATTCGGAGTCCTACTACGGTACGCAATCCATTCCGATCGCTCCCGGTCCTGGGGGCGCGCACAACTGGTCGCCCATGTCATTCAACCCGGCGACTGGCTTGGTCTACCTGCCGGCGTCGCCCGGCGGCAGCTTCAATTACTCATCCGATCCGAACTTCAAATATCAGGAAGGGAAGCAGAACATGGGTATCACGTTCGGCGGATTTGGCCGGGGCGGTGCGGCTGCGGCGGGCGATGCCGCTAACGCAGCGGCTGCGGCTCCAGCGGCTCCTTCCAAGCCGCTACCGGCTCCGCCCGCGATCGGGCCGACTCCGCCCGAAGGCAACGGACGCGGAGGCGTCCTGCTCGCCTGGGACATTGTGAATCAGAAGGAACGCTGGCGCGCGCAAGGCGGCGGCGGAATCGGTGGCGGCACGGTCACCACGGCCGGGAACCTGGTCTTCCAGGTCATTCCCGACGGACGGCTGGTGGCGTACACCGCAGATAAGGGCGAGAAGGTTCTCGACGTTCAGACCGGACTTCGGGGAGGCATGGGCCCGCCCATCACTTATATGCTCGACGGCAAACAGTATGTCGCGCTGGCGGGCGGCCAAGGGCAGCTCCCGGCTTTCGGCCCGCCCGGTGGCGGCGCAGGAGGTGCCGGAGGCGCCGGCGGCAGGGGCCCCGCTCCAGGCCCAGGCGGTCCTCCTGCTCCTGGCGGGACACCACCTGCAGCCGCTGGTGGTGCGCCAGCTCCAGCCGGCACGGCCGGGGCGGCACCCCCGCCTGGATTCCCTCCACCTGGCCCCCAGGTGACCCCCAAGCTGTTGGTGTTCGTGCTGGATGGGAAGGCCGCCCTTCCCGCAGGCCCGGCGCAGTGAAATTGGCTGCACGGCGCAGTCAATGTTGGCCCCCGACGTGCTCCTACGGTATATCGTGAAGCGTCGAGGGTTGCAGAATCAATCAGTTACAACGGAAACAGGTAAGTATTTTCCTGTTCGGATGAGGAAGTTCCTACCGACCCGTATCGGCGCCACGAATTCTGTACAGGATCCCGTGGTTGCTCCCGCGGGCATCGGTCTCCGGGCTGGCTCCACCCAGCGTCCTTTATTGGACGTAGCCGGCCCGGGGATCGACCATCAGGTCCAACTCGAAGGGCATCTCTCGAAAGGGGAATCTAAAACAATGATGAAAACGAATCTCACGATGGCAGGTGCATTGCTGTTGAGTCTCATGGGAGCCGGCTGCGTAGCAACTCACAAGTACGTGGCCAAGACCATCTCACCAGTCGAAAGCCGCGTCACCGCGACCGAACAGAAGAATACGGATCAGGACAAGCAGCTGGCGGATCATTCAAAAGATATCGACAGTCTGACCACCGATCTGTCCCGGACCAAGGAACGCGTGACCGATGCCGACGCGAAAGCGGTCGCGGCCGGCCAGGCGGCCCAAAGAGCCGGCGAGCGGGCCGATAACGCCCAGCGTTCCGCCGATGGCGCGCAGCGCGCCGCCGATGGCACACGCACCTTCGCCGAGCGCGGTTTGCAGCGCGAAGATCAGCGCGCCGACGTGATCGAGAAGAACATGGTCGCCATGAACAAGTATCAGATGGCCAAGTCCGTCACGGTGCTGTTCGCGATCAACCAATCCAAGCTGACGGACGAAGGCAAGGCCGAGCTAGACGAACTCGCCAAGGCGACCGATGGCAAGGACCGCTACGTCATCGAAGTGCAGGGCTTCACCGACAAGACCGGTTCCGCTCTGGCGAATGAGCAGTTGAGCCAGGCACGTGCGGCCGTTGTGTCGCGCTACCTGGTCAACGAGCACAAGATCCCGGTTCGTACCGTTACCACGCTGGGGTCCGGCTATGCTCTGCCGGTGGCCGACGATAAGACTCGCGAAGGCCGCAAGCAGAATCGCCGCGTGGAAGTTCGGTTGTTCGTGCCGGAAACAATCCAGCCGAGCAACACCATCGCTACCGCCCAGGAGTAGTCAGCAGTCCTTGCTCGTGCCCCATCCGACACCCTTGGGGCACGGGCTTTCCGTTTGGTCGCTGGCTCCCTCCGACGCGGCGGCCATCAGGGCAGGCGCTCGAGAAGATCCTTGGCGAGGAGATCTGCACGCCTCGCTAGGTTGACTGCCGTCACCAGATCTTTCTCGCGTGCCTGCTCTGCTTGTGTCAGGTACGTACGCACCCGCTCCGCAATATCCTTCTGATCGGGCGTCAGATTCTTTCCCGCCACCATCGCCAACGCTCGCCTCACCCGGTCCGTGTATTGCTCCAGTTCTTGTGTATTCCGACGCGACTCTTCGGGCGTGAGGATCTGCGCCAGTTTGGGGGCCGCGACCGGTGGATTCTCGACGGGCGCGGGAGTCGGCTTGGGAGCACTGACCACCGGCGCGCGGGGCGCGCGGGGCGGAGGCAGATCCGGAAACCGCGCGGAGGGATCCGTCTGGCGGGGGAAGTCGTAGACCACCGGCTCGAACGCCACTTCCGGCGGGGGAGCTATTTCCGGCGCGGGCGGGATCGGCGAGGGTGCCTTGGCCATGACCGGGGGCGGGTTGAAGGCGCGTGGGGCTTTGTGAAGTCCGGGAAATCCGCAGGAGGACATGCCCACGGCGCCAGCCAGCCACATCGACGTCTGGATCGTCCTCGTAAATCGCAAACCCGCACGTGGGTGAAGCACATCAGGCATGACGGACGTTCCCTGGGAACTCGAGCCGGAACGTTGTTCCGGAACCAGCTTCACTTTTGAAACTGATAGTACCATTATGCAACTGGACCGCCCGGTAGGTCATCGCGAGTCCAATGCCGGATCCAGCCGGCTTCGTCGTGAAGTATAGCTGGAACACTTTGTCGCGCAGCTCGGGTGGGATTCCCGATCCAGTGTCGGACACCTCCAGAATCAACCTGTCATCTCCTTTTTCGGCCCGCCCTTTTTCCACGCGGACTCGCAGTTGGCCACCGTTGGGCATGGCATCCATCGCGTTGTTGACCA
>Ga0310810_10004130_pt1 | contig 15997 bp, 14 predicted proteins | sample NCmetagenome_FD_207641 | JGI IMG/M metagenome (GOLD analysis project Ga0310810, IMG submission 207641) | Soil microbial communities from experimental microcosm in Duke University, North Carolina, United States - NC | ecosystem: Engineered > Artificial ecosystem > Soil microcosm > Unclassified ...
TGGCAGCAGAATGATATTCTCAATTATGCGGGCCAACTCGGACATTTGGAAGATGCCGGTGGACCCGGTCACTGGATTCAGCAATGGACCACCGCAGGTTGTGGTGAATACCAGCCGCGAGGACAGCCGCGCCGCCTGGTCTCCTGATGAACAATGGATCGCCTTCAACTCGGACCGGGACGACGGAAATATGAACTTGTGGCTGCATCCCATGGCCGGGGGCAGTGACGTCCAAATCACTCATGGTCCGGGCGGCGATTACCAGGCGGACTGGGCGCCAGATGCGAAGGCACTCGTCTTCTTTTCGCTGCGCTCCGGCAATGCCGACATCTGGACCGTCGAGCTCGACCAGCAAAAAAAAGCCGCCGCGCCGCCGCGCCAACTTACCACCGATTCTCACCAGGACATGAACCCCTTTGTTTCGCCCGACGGCAAATATATCGCGTTCATGTCCGACCGCGAGGGACGCGTAGAGGTCTTTGTCATGAACCGGGACGGCAGCGATCAACGCCGCCTGAGCCGGACGGGAACTGGCGGCCATTTTCTGCGCTGGCGAGGCGAGCAGGTTGCGTTCAACTCTTGGATCGACGAGAAATTTTGTATCGCGTTGGCGAGCCTCGACGGCCAGGTCACCAACTGGTTCCCCATCCCAAAGGATACCAAGGTCGGCGGTCATATGTCCTTTTCGCGAGATGGTTCCGCCTTCCTGGAAAACTGGAATCACGAAGGGATTTATGCTTTTCCTCCTGCCGGAGCCAAACCGCAATTCGTGTTGCACCTCGCCGAGGCGAATGCCCATATCGATTACCCCGTCTGGTCCCCAAGCGGCAAATGGGTTCTATTCGATCAAATGACCTCCCAGGGTGGCGACCTGTACCTGGTGGAAGGCTTGGAGTAAAAGCTGGAGCGCAGACCACCGCATTCACGCGCAGGCAATGGAAGGGGCCAAGGCGGCTGTGAGGACCAAGATAACAAACAATGTGTGTCAAGACTGCTGCGCAAGATCCAAAAGCAGCGCACATTGAGTCAAGAAGTTGGTTGATTTAGCATCGTTTTCGGTGTAGAAATGCTTATTAGTGCCTCCACGAGGCGCTGACACTTCTATTAGCCAACGCCCCGCGCGCAGATAAGGCTGGAAATGGCCATAAACTGCCGCTTACAAGGCCCGCGTGCTTTGGGTCAAAGGGTGGCCGCTTGTTCGAGTCGCCAACTCCTATGACTTTTATTCGCAATCTCATCCTTCCATTTCTGGTTCGCCTTAAGCATTGGGAAAGGCAAATAGCCATGAACTCTAACCCGCCCTTAAATCTCCCTCGATCATGCTGCCGACTGCAACGGCCGAATCGAAAGGCACCTCTGAAGACAATAATGCTCACGATAGGGCTGGGCGCGGCTTGTGCCTCTGCTTTGGCGCAGGGCACACTCAGCTTCGCCAACTTTGGCGGCGGAGCGAATGCTCCCATTTTCGACACCGATGGCACAACAAAACTAGGCAATATGTTTCAGGCCGACCTATACTGGGCGCCCGGCATCGTCCCCGATTCGAGCCTCCTCGCCCCGTTGCGCCAGCCAGCTACATTCCGTGGATCCGGATACTTTATTGGCGGTGTAAGGACCATTCCCGGGCAGGAAGGAGGCGCAACTATTACCGCGCAAGTGCGGGTATGGAACTCAGCTTATGGCAGTTCGTGGGAGCAGGCACGGTTTATCCCTGGCTCACCGACTGGTGAGTCATTATTGTTCCTGGTCGTTCTGACTTCCCTGCCTTATACGCCAGCGTCGCTGACGGGTCTCCAGTCCTTTAGCCTTCGCAACGACTGCTTGTCGTGTTCCCAACCATGGCCAGTCGCAGTGGCTGTTCAGTCCAGTGGAGCTAATGGTCTGCTCTTGTCCTGGCCAGCCTACATCAACGCCGGGCGGTACAAGGTGCAACAGAATCCCGACCTAAACCGCGCAAACTGGGTGACCCTCCCCGACCAGCCGGTGCTAGTCGCCCTGCCGCCAATCGGGACTCCTGAGTACCAAATCGCCCTCCCGAACCCGGCGGGCAATATGTTCTACCGCCTGGTGTGGCAGTAATCTTCGTTTGTACCGTATGAAAACTTCATTCTTCAGCCTCATCCTGGCAACTATTGGTACCACTCCTAGCTTTGCCCAGTGCACCGTCAACTTTGCTAATTTCGGGGCCGACGTTAATGCCCCTGTCACAGACTTTCAACGGCCCCTGAAACTAAATGGTCCTGGCTTCGTTGCAGGCCTCTTCTACGCCCCGGGCATCGTGATGGATTCAACACAGCTCATAGGCCCTTACAAAACCGCAACGTTCACCACCAACGGATACTTCTTCGGGGGGCAGCGGTGTTATATGGAATCCAGCCTGGAACTACCATCACTGCTCAGGTGCGCGTCTGGAATGGGGCAGAGTTTGGTTCCTGGCAGGAGGCATCGGGGACAGAAGCTGGATGGACCGGAGCGTCGCCACTGTTCCAGGTAACGCCAACTGCCCTGCCCTTACCGCCGGCCTTTATGATCGGTTTGCAGCCATTCAAAGCAGGACTCTTTCTAGACTGCATCTTTCCACCTCCAGGTCCAACCCCGCTCCGAATCAACGTTGACCAGAACAATCTTTCCCTGACGTGGCCAGCGCGCGTTTGTGATCGGTATATGGTACTGCAAAAGCCAAACCTGGGCGCCGGCAATTGGACATCGCTCCCCGATTCGCGAGTGCTTGTCGGCCGAACCAATGAAATTGAATTCCAAATGCAAGTCCCGATCCCCACCAATAACATGTTCTTCCATCTCAGATGGCAATAAGGGGAATCCTGCATTGGTTACTTGGCAGGTTTGCTCAAAACTACGGTCGTTGGCTCAGCCAGAAACTGCGGAAACCTTGTTGGCTTGGGTCTTTGTCCTTACAAGGTGTCCCATCCATAGTCATTGCCCCGTCATCGCTCAGAATCTGAATCTCCTGCAGACCTTTCTCCGGGTAGATGATAATAGCCTCGGGGTGATATTCCTTCAGATGCTTCACCTTAATCTCTCGTGGTTCTGCGGAGCTTCCGGCCCAACTGAACACCTCAAAGTGGCTTCCCCCGCCGGGTGGACCGGCAATAATTACGTATGTCCCCTCAAAGTAGGCCATATCCCGAATGCCTAGCCCGTCCAAATCCAATTGCATTGCCGCATCCAACTTAGCGCGCTGCCCTTGGACCACTTCATTCGGGTTCAGCATCGGAATAATCAAAGCCTTCCCTTTAGGAATCGGATTCCGAAATCCAATCAGCAGGTGGCCTTCCGGCGTCGCAGCCAAACCTTCAATGTTGAGACCCCACTCGTCTTTCGGAGCGTGGAGCGCAGCCTCCGCAAGATGAAACTGCGCAAATGTCGGATCATCAATCAAATCCTCCAGCAGCCGTTCATAAGGCTTGCCCACTGGTTCCAATTTTACATTGTCTCCATCCACTTCGATATCCGTTGCAAAGAATCGGTCGCGATTTTCCCGCACCTTGCCCACGTGGTTACGCCCATGAGACCCAATCCAAAAGACGCGATTGCCGATGCGCGCTGCCGCTTCCAGGTCGGCCTCCAACGACTTGCCACGCACGTCCAAAAACGTGTTGTAATCGTATTCCTTGACTGGCTGCCCAGGCTGCTCGCTCTTATACAGGCGCAGCACGTTATCCTCGTCACTGGCAACCACAAACAGATTCGAACTCACCGCCACGGCTCCGGAGGCATCGCACATTCCCGGATAACGCGCCGGCCGGACCAACTTGTATCGGGTAATCGACTGGGCCCCATTTTGTGCCGACGAAGCTGCGACCGCGCTGTCACCTACCCCTCGCTCGGCACCGCCGGCCAAAACCAACAAGCCCGCCAGTATTAAACGCGGCAATCGCATCAGGATCATTATTAGGGAATAATACGGACTCAGCAATTGGGTTTCCTTCGTTGACTTCTTATTTTGCTGTATCCAAACTGCTTATCATTAGCATTCAACTGAAATTTGCCAGCCTTGGAAGGGCGTGGGTTAATATCGTAAATCGGACTTTGCAGGGAGGAACTGCTATGGCCGCCGAAGGCCTGGAGTGTTTGGGCGTGGAGGTCGAGTTTCCGGCCGCGACCATTGACGATGCGATCCTTCAGCGATTCGGCGACGCGGAGATGGTTGCCAACATGGAGAAGGTCTTTTTTGGCGAAGGCCGGAATGCCCTCGGGCACAGCTACGCCAAACTGATTCGTGGGCCCGCGGGACGCAACGACCTGGAAGACGTCATTGACTTGCTCCGTCAGGAAACCTGGACCAAAAGAGCGGTCCTTACCCTTTGCGGCACCGGTGATGGAAAGGTCCCCTGCATCAATGTGATTCAGTTTCTGATCCGCGATAGAACAGTCCACACCATATATTTTGCGCGCGGCCAGGACGCCTTTCGCAAATTTTATGCAGATGGTCATTGCGTTGCTTCTATGGCTCGCAAAGTCGCTGATAGCTTGGGCCTGCCCTCCGGCACCGTCACTGGATTCATTGGCTCCTGTCATGTCTATCACCAGGATCTCCCTGAAATCAGGAAATTGCTGGAAGCAACTAAGGTCGAGCTGACGGTCCCCAACTTCATCGACAAGCCTGGAAACCGACCGCTTCAGTTTATCGATTCCCAACGTAATGTACGAACCCGGCCAGCCGGTGAGTCCGAAAAGGCTAGCCAGAAGCATTCAGAGAACGCGGTCTTAAGAAACCTGTCGCAAACTCATGGAGGCCCGAAGGCATGAAGGTGCTCTTCGCGGTACCGCGTTCCTACAACCCGAAGCAGATGTACCGGGAATACCCCTTGGGCGTCGGCTTTCTGGGAACGATTCTTAAACGAAACGGAGACGCGGTCCGCATTTTTGATCAAAATGCCGAGGGTCTATCCGATGCGTCGCTGCTCCGCGAGGTAGCCGAGTTTGAGCCTGATGTTGTTGGCTTTTCCATCATCACGCCAAATTACCCAGTCGCGCAGCAACAAATCCGCGAAATCCGGCGCCGCTATCCCCAAACGAGGATCATTGCGGGCGGTATTCATGCAACCCTGTTTCCGGAAGATGTGATTGCTGATGGCGCGGACCTGGTTGTGCTCGGTGAAGGCGAAGCGATCATTGAACAGGTCGTGGCCTGCCTGCAAAGCGGGGCAAATCCGGGGACTCTTCCTGGGGTCGTGTTTCGCGATGACACCGGAGCCGTCACGCGCACCGCCGGATGGTCACAGATCTCGGCGCTCGATGGCCTGCCCATCGTAGATCGCAGCTTATACAATTTACCGCGTTATACCCACCATTCGATGCTCGCCTCTCGCGGTTGCCCTCACCATTGCGCCTTCTGCTGCAATTACACGGGCACGGTCCGCAATGATGGCGTCGCAATCCGCTGGCATGAAAAAGTTCTCGATGAAATGCAGCACTTGCGCGACTCCTTCGGCGCGCGCGAGATATTTTTCGCCGACGATATTTTCCTGCTCCGCAAGCAGGACATCCGCCGGTTTTGTGAGGCCGGTGCGGCGCGCAACCTGGGCTTGCGATGGATTGGACAGATGCGCGCCGATCGGGTCGATAACGCAATCGCGGCCGCTTTGGCACAAGCCGGCTGCCAGCGGATCTATTTCGGCGTAGAGTCCGGCTCGGAGAAAATATTGCGGGACGCGAGAAAAGGCATGACGAAAGCGCAGATCCAGAAAGGGATTGCGGCGGCGCTGGAAGCAGGCCTGCGTGTCAAGACGGGCTGGATTTATGGTTTGCCGGGCTCACTCGGCGACCAATATGAATCGATTGAGTTCATGCTGCAGTTGCGTCCGCACGAAATCTCAATTCACCAGTTGATTCCTTTTCCCGGCACGATTTACTATACCCAGCCTGAACACTTTGGCATTCATATCGCCAACCGGAAATCATTCGAGAGTTTTTGTTACGGAGGCCTGGATGGGAATATTCGGTTCGACTATCTAAGCCATACCCAATTGGTGGACTTGCTGGAAGCGACTGGCCAGGCGCTTGAAGCCGCTGGATACGTCAACAGCGACGATGCGGAACCGGAATCAGAGTATATCTACACGACTCCTTTAAGCCGTAACTCGATGAATGTGTTCCGGTCTTCAGCGACAGTTCTCAGCGCTTGATGAATCTCGACCTTGAAGATTTTCGTCGGGCACTGGGATCTCTCACCTTGCCCCGATTCGCCGCGCGCAAACCCGGGCCGCCCTTAGTGGTAGCGGTCGAAGGGCCTAATGGCGCCGGCAAAACAACCCTTTGCCAGACCTTGGCCCGCGAATTGAGCGCACCCTATTGCCTCGGCACTGACGAAGCCTGGTTTACCGAGAGCTTCAAAGTTCGCATGATCCGGGACGCCGAATGGTTCGCCTCCGCGATGTTCTTTCTGAGCGGCTGCTTTGAACAGATGCGGTTGCTGCGCCAGCGAAGCGAGCCGCTCATCATCATGGATCGGTCCATTTGGTCGACTCTGGCCGTGCACGCCGCCCAAAACAGCGATCACCTTCAAGCGCTGCTGGCGATGCTCCGGCCAGTCGCGCATCTGATCCACATTCCACAATTGACTATCGTCTTGGAGGCCTCTTTCGAGACCTGCCGGGCTCGTATCGCCAAGAAATCAGGCCCGGACCGCGCTTTGGACGAACTAACCGCGCGTGCTGGCTTCCACGGGCGCGAACAAGCTTTTTACAATTGGCTGCTCGGCCAGGCCCCTAATCTGGTATTCCTGAATGTGGACGAAGCTGATCCCCAGGAAGTGGTTCGCAAAACGACGGCCCTGCTGCGCAAGCAACAATGCTGACGCTGGTCACCACAAACCCCTCCAAATACGCCCCTTTCCAAAGTGAGCTCGAACGGCTGCGGATTGAGTTGCGCCCGCCTCCACAACCCCTCTCAGAATTGCAGAGCTTCAGTTTCCCAGAAGCGCTTGCCGCCAAAGCCAAAGCCATGGCGGCTCTGTGCGGCCGTCCCGTTTTGGTCGATGACGCCGGACTCGTGCTGCATGGCTATAGACCTTTCCCAGGACCCCTAACGTCGGTCGTGATTCGCAGTCTCGGGGCCGCCGGACTCGACCGTTTATTGACGGGGGTGTCCAAGGCCGCCGTGATGGAGTGCCATATCGGCTGCTGGATCGATGGAGCACTGAAAAGCTGGAGCGGCTCGATTGAGGGGCACATTGACCCTTTGCGACAGCCGCGCGACCCACTCATGCCTTTGTCCGACTTGTTCGTACCCAACGCACCAATCGAGCAAGCGCATCTACTGCACCGGGCTCGCGCCCTGGCCGCGCTCGAAACTGATGCCCTAAATCTCCACTTAACACTAAACCCTGACGTCCCGGAGGAAGCTGGCAAATACGCCTTACACGCCCGATATCAGTGTCCTTTCTGCGCGGAATTGGAAGGTGAAGATGATACGGTCTTTCGAGACTGTCTGCAGGGTCGCCTTGCTTCACGTATAATCTATGAAGATGATGATTTCGTGCTGATGCCCCCGTTGGGTGAGTTTATCGAAGGAGGATTGTTGCTATTAACCCGAGCGCACACTCATTCGATGGCTTATCTGGGTCGCAGCAACTTCGCCCGCCTGGAGCAACTGCTGCGAGCCATCCAAAAGGCCCTGATCGAACATTGGGGTGTTGCTCCATTAATCTTCGAGCACGGCTCGGCTTTGGATCGCAGCAAGGGCCACTGCTGTGTGGATCACGCCCACTTTAATATTTTTCCTGCGAATGTCGCGGTTCATCCGCACCTCCAGTGCCGAATGAACCTTAGCATCGGCTCGCTGACTGAACTGGCGCGGTTGCGCCGGGCTGAATATGGCTACCTCTTTGTCCAGGAAAACGATGGCACTCGACACGTCTATGACGGGCATGACACGCCCACCCAGCTTGTGCGCCGGATCATCACAACGCAGATTGGTTTGCCGGATCGGTGGCATTGGCGCGATTATCCCGGCTGTGATGAACTCGTCGCCACTTACAAGGTGCTAAAGGGGCAGATCGTGTTGTGAACTCTCCTCGAACAATCCCGGCTGTAAAGCAGTCAGCCTCCGCTTCGCCTCAGCAACACGCCAACCAGATTTATACACGAAGACAATTAGATAAAATCGCCACGCGGTGGGACGCGCGTGCAGCGGGCTGGGACCAGGCGCTGCTCAATCCCGATTGTCATCTGAACGAGGACGAAGGTTATTCCCGGTTCCTCCGGGAAGCCCATCGCGTGATTGATGGACGTCGCCACAGCTGCGCCAAGGGTGGCGTTATCGACGTCGGCTGCGGGACCGGGCTGGTGTTGGCTGACGTCATCTCCCATTTCGCGTGGGGCGTCGGAATAGATATCAGCAAACAAATGATCTGTCGGGCTCATCGAAAGCGCATTAAAAACGCCCGCTTTCTGATCGCGGATTGCTTCAAAATTGCCGAGTTCTGTCCCCCGGCAAAAATGGTCTTATCCCGCGGCATTTTGCTGTCGCACTACGGACGCATCCAAGGCGAGCGCCTGCTAAACTCAGTGCGAACAGGGCTCCGGCCGCAGGGGATTGCCATCCTTGATTTCCTGAACCTTCATGCCCGCGCCCGACATCAACATAGCCCGGATAAGACTTATTTTAGCGGCAAAGAGGTGCGTCAAATGGCCCTGGCAGCAGGTTTTCGCTCAGCCGCGATTCTAGGTGAACTGGAACGACGTGTGCTGTTTCTTTTGGCGGAATCATAATATTTCTTAATGTCAACGAAGAACTTGACGCAGCCGTCATAGCACCGTTACATTGTTGTAACATTTGGGTGGAAACTGCGGCCCGCCAAGTGGATGTGACTTAACCAGTGAACCAGAAATCTGACGTCGAACAGCGGCAAGCCGCAAATTGGAAGGCCCCGGAGGTTATGGCAACGGTGGGCCCAACCTTGGAGACCTCCGAAGATTTACTGCGCGCCATAGAATCCGGTGCGGGCTGGTTCAGGTTGCCTTGTGGGTATCGACAACGTCCCCACATACAAAACGCTCAAAGCGTCATCAGCGCCGCCGCTCTGGCCGAGACCCAGGTTCAATTACTGCTGGATCTTCCCTCTTCACGTCCGCGAACCGGCTCCATGCAGGAACTGCGCCTGAACCCTGGCGACCGCGTGCTGTTTTGGGACCCGCAGAATTCGTCGGCCACCGCTAACCAAAATGGATTGCCTTCGGTGCCCTTGCCTGGCTTAGGGGAATTGCTCGAAAACCTCGTCACGCGCCAGCGCATGTGGTTTTGCGACGGTCGCCTTAATTTTGTTGTCGACGAACTGCGCGATGGTTGCGTTTTCGCCAGCATGGTCCAAGGCACGGTGCCACTAAAATCTTCTAACTCACTTTTTCTCCCCGACAGCCCGAGCGCCTTCAGGCCGATTACCGCCGCGGATTGCGCCCTCCTCAGCGGGTTAAGCGCGCAAAATCTGCACCCCGATTGGATTGCGCTCTCCCTGATTGCCTCTGCGCGCGACGTGCAGGACGCCCGCGCACGAATCAAGGAGTACTTGCCCGGCGAGGTGAAGATTATGGCCAAGTTTGAAACCCTTGCTGCAGTCGAATGCGCGGAAGAAATCCTCGCCGAGGCGGACGGTATCATGGTAGCCCGCGGTGACCTTGGATTGGCAGTCGGCTACATCCGCTTGCCCGAAACACAGGAGAAGCTTGTCGAAATGGGCAGACGAGCCGGAAAGACAACCGTTGTCGCCACCCAAATCATGGAAGGTTTTGCCGAAACCGGCCTGCCGCAGCGAGCTGAGCTTTCGGATTTGTCTCTCATCGCACGGCAACGAGCCGATGTCATCATGCTGGGCAAGGAAACTGTGTTTAGTCCGCGCCCTATCGAGTGCATCCGCTTTGCTCGTGAGGTACTCACGCATGAAACCCGCCGTTTTGAACAGGCTGCCTGTCGCCCAAAACGCCGTGTTCCTGTCCTGCAACCGGGTTCGGCCGCAACCTGAAGCCCGCCCATGGGCCATAGTGCGCGTTTCGAACTAAAGTACGTCATCGAAGAGCCTCGGGCGATCGCTATCGCGGATTTCGTCAGCAGTTTCTTGCGACCTTCCGAGCACAACGGCTCAGGCCCGATCCGGGGCCACCCGGTCATCAGTTTGTATCTGGATTCACCAGATTTTTTCTTTTACCGACAGTCGTATACGGGTCACAAAAATCGGATGAAACTGCGTATCCGGTTCTATGACGACAAATGGGAGCGCCCGGCGTTCCTGGAGATCAAACGACGAGTCGGTGAGGTCATCCGCAAGGATCGCGCCATGATCAGCCGCGAAGGTGTGCGGCAAATCCTCTCCGAAGGTTGGCCCGAACAGCCCTATTTCGCAGATTGTTCTCAGTTGCTTCACGGCAAGCGCCGGCAGGATGTCAACGAGGACTTCTGGCGCTTTGCCAACACCGTCCGGGCTCGTGGCGCGGTTTACGTCTCTTACTTCCGTGAGATTTGGGAAGCGCCCGACGACGAGGAACTGCGCGTTACTTTGGACCGCCGGGTCAGAGGCAGCAGTTACGACGGCAGCAGCCGATTGCAGGTTCCCAAGACCGGCTGGCGTCCTTATCTGCCACCGTATCTGGAACCGTTGCCTCCCAAGGCTGTCATCCTGGAGCTCAAATTCAACGACCGGGCGCCCGGTTGGATGTTCGATCTCGCCAGAATCTTCAACCTCAGGCAAATTCCGGTGTGCAAATATTCGGCTTGCGTTTATGCCCAGCAGCTCCAGTGGGGCCGGCGAGTTCTGCCCGAACAAGTGGAAAACTTGAAACTGCATTATGACTGATTTGATGAATGCGCTGGCGCGGCCGGACTGGCCCGGCGCGGCCGACGGCCGCACGGTCCTGTTCATGATCGTACTGGCCTTTACGATCGGCCTGCTGATCGGGTTCATTTACATGTGGACCCACGAGGCGCTTTCGTATTCGCGCACTTTCGTCGGCGCCCTCGCGATCCTGCCGGTCATCGTCGCAATGCTCATAGCCGCAATGTCCGGCAGCCTGCTCGTTATCTTCGGCTTGCTAGCGGTCTTTGGCGTCGTCCGCTTTCGGAATGTTCTAAAGGATACTCGCGATACAAGTTTCATCTTGTGGGTGGTTACCGAAGGCCTCGCGATCGGCACGAGCCGCTTCGCATTGGCGGTCATTGCTGCTTTGGGTATTGGTATCGCCTTTTTATTGCTGCGCTTCATGAGTTTCGGCGTGCGAAATCGCTATGATGCAGTCCTCAGCTTGCGCGTCACCGGCGATGTAGTCGCGCGCCTGCAAACGTTGCGCCGCGTGCTCAAGCGCCATGCGACCCGGCTCGACCTGGCCAGCGAACGTCGTGCTACCAACGAAGGCACTGACATCACTTATCGCCTTCTGTTGCGCGACACTTCCCGGTCCAGCGAACTCCAGGCGGAACTTAGCAGCACCGAAGGCTTCGCGAATGTCTCCGTTTATATGCACGAGGACGAAGCCGAGATTTGATCACTCAACGCCCGCGATTATCATCACCCGCGATGCGAGCTGCCGCCTCCCCGTCCTGCGACACCGTCCAGCCGCAACTTCCCGCCCGTTCGCTGCTCCTCGCAATTAAGCCCTGCGCGTTGATGGGCTTGCTCCTTCTGAACGGGAGTTTGTGCTCAGCCCAAACCACAAACACAGCCTCCGGCACCCGCCCCTTGTCGTTGCGCGAATGCGTCGATTTGGCCCTGAGTCGCAACCTCGATCTGCGGATCGTTCGACTCACTTCAGATATCGCTGCGTATGATCTCAGAGGCGCTTGGGGAGTTTACAGCCCCTTGCTCACTTTTCGCGCACAGCACGATTTTATCGATCAGCCCGGCAACTTCGACCCGAAGAAGAGCGGTCCCGACTTCCCCTACGAGCTCAACAATGACACCTTGAGCGCCGGCCTCACCGGTCAACTGCCCATCGGCCTCACCTACGATTTCAACACCTTCGCCAGCGAGCAACATGCGAAAACCGACTTCAGCCTCTCCCCCAGAGACGCTATCCTTTTTCCCGGCGGCGTTAGGGACACCAATAACACCTACGCCGATGCCCAAATCGCTCTGCGCCAGCACTTGCTTCGCGATTTCTGGATCGACGCCCAGCGCCAGCAGATCCTCATCCGGCGTAAGGATCTCAAGATCTCGCAGGAAGCCTTCCGGTTTCAATTGATGAGGACTACCCTGGCTGTCGAGTTGGCCTATGACGACCTTATCGCCGCGCGCGAAAGCGTGCGCGTGCAGGAAAAAGCCCTTGAACTGCGACAACAATTGGTCGCTGAAACTAAACGGCGCGTCCAGTTGGGAGACCTCCCGCCCTTGGACATTGACCAGGCTCAAACCCAACTGGAGAACTCCATCACTGCGCTGGCCGCTGCGCGTGAGGTGCTGCAGGCTCAACAGAACTTGCTGAAAAGCCTCCTCACCGACGACTTCAGGACCTGGATGGATGTCGAAGTTCAACCCAGCGATCCCTTGCTCGCTATCCCTCCGGCAGTCAGCCGTTCCGAAAGCTTTTACAACGCACTTAAGAACCGTCCGGATTTGATTGAAGCCCGCGTTGCTATCGAAAAGAGCGAGGTCATGATCCGTTTCCGTAAAAACCAACTCTTTCCAAATGTCGACCTTGTCGGAGGCTACGGTGGCGTCGGCATTGACCCTGATACCAGCACCGCCGTCAATCACACCTACAGCTTCTTAAATCCGAATTATTTTTACGGAGTCGTCATGACCGTTCCGTTGGCTAATCTCACCGAAAGGAATAGCTATCGCGCCAGTAAGGCATCCAAACAAATCGCTGAACTGCAGCTCAAGAAGGCCGAGCAGGACGTCCTCGTCCAGGTGGCCGACCTCGTGAACCGCGTCCAGTCGCGCTATATCCAAATCGGCTCAACTCACCAGGCACGCGTCGCCGCCGAACAGAAAAAACTCCAGAACGGGCTGTCGACCGCTTTCATCGTCCTCCAGCTCCAGGAGACGCTTACCGCCGCTCGCACTGCCGAGTTCCAGGCCATGGCTGATTACAACAAAATGCTCGCTCAACTCGCCTTCGCCGAAGGCAGCATTCTTGAAAAACACCAGCTTAACCTGGAAGTGAAGTAAGGCAACGAGGGCCGAAAAGTTCCAGGCGGTTCTATTCGAAGATCGAAAAACGCGATTGGAGGCTAATCGCATCGCCTGGTTGTGCCTTCGCAGTTCTGTGCAATCGCCCAAAAACAAATCATTCTTACCTCTTGTCAATATGGATCTTACGCCAGGATTATCACCTCTCAATCCTGATGTTACTGGCACCAGACCTGCTCCTTTTCGAACCCGCGAATAGGGCGCAACGACAGTTTGCTCGTTCAGGAGCCAATACGAGGACGCTTGGCTGAATAAGCCCTAAGGTTACAAAATTGTATTGCTGCAGATTTGCTGATGAAGGTTTTTCCGAAACTTTCCCTCAAGCTCAAGCAGATGTGCGTGGTTTGGCTCTGCATGTGCGGCGCCGTGCTGTTGGGAGTTTTGGGCCTTGCCATGTTCCAGCTGATGATTGGCCCCATTCCCATCAGCCGCAGCAATGAACTCGAGGTTGAGCTGATTGGTGCAGGCATTGCACTGTTTATATTCGTCGCCTCCTTCCTCGGTGCGGCCGGCCTCTCCTCGTGGCTTCAACGGCTTATTGCGCGACCCATGCTCGATTTGATGCGAACCGCCGACACGGTCTCGCGTGATCAAAAAAACAGTCGAGCTGCCCGGTGCCGCGATAACGACGAATTGAGCGCCTTGATCGATGATTTTCACCAGTTGCTTGGTCAAATTCGCGCCCAGGACGCGGCGCTGTACGAGGCGCGATCCCAGCTCGAGGCCAGGGTCGCCGAGCGCACTCGAGAACTCAGCGCCCAGGTTCTGGACCGCCAGCGCGCGGAGGTTATGCTCCGGCAGCAGGTCGAACGCATGTCTCTCATCAACCAGATTACACGCGCCGTCGCCGAACGCGCCGATCTGGCGAGCGTCTTTCACGTCTTGTTAGGTCACCTCGAGGACCGTCTGGGGATCGATTTCGGCAGCGCCTGCACCTTTGACCCTGAACGCGGTGAATTTGCCATTATCGCCCACGGCCCAAACAGCGCTGCCGTCGGTTCATCCGCTGGACAGCGTATTGGGGAATCTCTGGCTATCTCCCCCGCATTCCTCGCCGCCTGCGAACAAGGCGATATTTTCCCAATCATCGGCAGCGGCTCCACTCAACCCTCTCCCCTTGCCCAGCAATTGACTCGGGCGGGCTTGCAATGTGCGCTGGCCGTTCCGTTGCAGGCGGAAGGCAAACTTCTCGGCGCCCTCCTGGTCGGCCGCCGCGCTGAAGTCGAATTCACCAGCGCCGATTCCAGTTTCCTGCAAACCCTGGGCGAACACGTTGCTCTGGCCGCGCGCCAAACCCAGCTTTATACGGAACTCCAAACTGCTTACTGCAGCCTGCACACCGCGCAGCAATCCGCCCTCCAGCAGGAACGATTGCGCGCTCTGGGTCAGATTGCCAGCGGCATCGCCCACGACATCAACAACGCCCTGGCGCCGGTGCTTGGCTTTGCCGACCTCCTCGCCCAAAGCGAACCGAATGTTTCGGCTCGCGGGTTGCGCTTCTTGCGGACCATCAAAACTGCCGCCCAGGATATCGCGACGATCGTCGGCCGTATGCGTGAGTTTTATCGGCAGCGCGAACCCGATGAGCCGTTGGCCGAACTGGACTTGAACGAGGCAGTCCAGGAAGCTATTCATCTCAGCCGGCCTCGTTGGCGCGATATCCCGCAACAACGCGGCGTGGTCATCAAACTCACAACTGAGCTGGATCCGGCGGTGCCTCCGATCCTTGCCAACGAAACCGAGATCCGCCAGGCGCTAGTCAATCTCATTATCAATGCCGTCGATGCGATGCCTCAGGGTGGGGAGCTTACTTTGCGTAGCCGGCAAATCGCCGTTCCCAATCCCAACCCAACCCTGCCCACGACTTCCGCAGTGCAGGTCGAAGTCACCGATACCGGCTGCGGTATGGATGATGAGACCCGCCGTCGCTGCCTGGAGCCATTCTTCACGACCAAGGGCAAGCGCGGAACCGGCCTCGGCCTGGCCATGGTCTATGGCGTTATGGAACGCCAGGGCGGCCGCATCGATATCAGTAGTGCTCCTGGAAAAGGCACGACGATGCGGCTGATATTTGCCCCGAACATCGCCACGAAACTGATCGCTCCGCCCCAACTGGAACAGCCCGTGGGAAGTCCTTCCCCCCTGCGCGTCCTCTGCATCGATGACGAGCCGCTCGTGCTGGAGGTGCTTCAGGAACTGCTCCAGCACCTCGGCCACCAACCCAGCACCGCACTGGGCGGCCAAGAAGGACTCACCCTATTCCGCGGATGCGCGGAACAACACCAGGATTTCGATGCCGTCATCACCGACCTTGGCATGCCGGGAATGGACGGCTATTCTTTCGCCCGTCAGCTTAAGAGCGAGTCGCCCTCGACCCCCGTCATCCTCCTGACCGGCTGGGGCATGTTCCTCGGCTCAGACGATCCCGTTTCTTCAACGGTCGATCTCATTCTGCCAAAACCACCCGCGGCCAACGACCTCCAACGCGGCCTTTGGACCGTGCTTCAGCGCCGAACCGGAACTCGGCCCGCCGCTCCCGCGGAAGAAGCCTCCTCGCCTCGGCACTCCTCGCCTTCGCCGCCGCTTATCCGCTGTCTCGACAACTAGCTGATAACCCTGACCGAGGCCGATCGGGTCACCACGCCTCGTGACTCTTTGCGGTTAAGCCTGTCCAAAGAGTTATGAAAGACATTAGCCCTGCTATGCACAACTTGATCGCTGTTTAATCGTTTCACCTCACTTCTTATGTCCAGCTATTGCTATATAGCCGTTGATCCTGGTGGCGGAGAAACCCGGGGCAAACTCGATGTTGCCGACCAGCACGAGGCGATCCGCCGCATCAAAGAAATGGGATTG
>Ga0310810_10004132_pt1 | contig 15993 bp, 17 predicted proteins | sample NCmetagenome_FD_207641 | JGI IMG/M metagenome (GOLD analysis project Ga0310810, IMG submission 207641) | Soil microbial communities from experimental microcosm in Duke University, North Carolina, United States - NC | ecosystem: Engineered > Artificial ecosystem > Soil microcosm > Unclassified ...
CCACTCACGGCCACGGTGCCTCGTCTGGGTCAGGCCCGGGTCAGGCCTGGGCCTGACACCACGTGCTAGGCTGAAAAACTCATGCTTCGTGCGGCTCTAATCGGTCTCCCCTCCAGCGGCAAGACGACCCTGTTCCAGTTGATGACCAGCGCCAAAGAGGCGCCACGCGGAAAAGGCGACGTCAACATCGGCATCTCCAAGGTTCCCGACGCCAGGCTCGACATCCTGACCGGGATGTACAACCCGAAGAAGCGCGTGCCTGCAACGGTCGAGTTCACCGACATCATCGCGCCGGCAAAATCCGGCGCGCAGGCACTCATCGATGTTGCCGGATACAAGAACGCCGACGCGCTCGTGCACGTCGTGCGCGCCTTCCGCGATGCGGCCGTCCCGCATGCGGCAGGCTCGATCGATCCCGCGCGCGACGCACAGACGATGGAAGACGAGTTGATCCTCGCCGACCTCGTGATCGTTGAACGGCGACTCGAGCGACTCGAAAAAGATTTGAAGAAGGGTCGCTCCACCGAGCTCGACAAAGAACGCGAGTTGGTGCAGCGCTGCAAGGCGGCACTCGAAGACGGCAAGCCACTGCGTTCGCTGCGTCTGACTGGTGATGATCTCAAGCGTCTGAGCGGCTTTCAATTCCTCTCGGCGAAGCCACTGCTGCTCGTGATCAATCTCGACGAGTCCGACATCGGCGACATCGCTGCGGGCATCGAAACCGCCGCGGCGAAAGCCGGCCTGACGTCGTTCCTCGCTCATGCCGAGACGAAGGCCGTCGCGCTCTGCGCCAAGATCGAGCTCGAGATCTCGCAGCTCGAGGGCGACGACGCCAAAGCGTTTCTCGCCGATCTCGGCCTGCGCGAGTCGGGACTCGATCGCGTGATCAGAACGACGTACGACCTGCTCGGCTACATGTCGTTCTTTACGGTCGGCGAAGACGAATGCCGGGCGTGGTCGATCGCGCGAGGCACGGCGGCGCAGGCGGCGGCGGGCGAAATTCACAGCGACATTCAGCGCGGATTCATCCGTGCGGAAGTCGTCGCCTACGACGCGCTGACCGGCCGCGGCTCCATGGCCGCATGTCGCGAGCACGGCGAAGTGCGACTCGAAGGCAAGGAATACGTCGTTCAGGACGGAGATATCATCAATTTCAGGTTTGCGACGTAATGCAAGATGCAAAATGCAAAATGCAACTGTGAGAGTTGCTTCTTTGCATTTTGACTTTTGAATTTTGCATTGACCCAGATCCGCAGGATTCTCGTCGCCGACGCTCACGTGCCGTTTGTCACCGGCGGTGCCGAGCTGCACGTCCGATCGCTCATCGACGTGCTGCGACAACGCGGTCACGACGTCGACCTTGTCGCGCTTCCCTTCCGATCGCAGCCCAAGGAGGACCTGCTCGCGCAGGCAGCCGCGTGGCGTCTGCTCGATCTGTCATCCAGCAACGCCCAGCCGGTCGATCTGCTGATCGCGACTCGGTTCCCCACCTACTTCGCCAGGCATCCTCGCAAGGTCGCGTGGGTGATCCATCAGCATCGTGCCGCATACGAGTTATGCGGCACACCGTACAGCGACTTCGAGCACACCGAAGGAGATGTCGGACTTCGACGCAGGCTGTTCGAGCTCGATGCGCGCATGCTCGGTGAATGCCGGCACGTGTTCGCCAACTCGAACAACACCGCGCGGCGATTGCAGACGTTCAATGGCGTACCGGCTGAAGGGCTGTATCATCCGCCGCCACTCGCCGAGCGCCTGCGGCAGGGACCGTACGGCGATTACGTGCTGGTCGTTGGACGGATCGAGAACGTGAAGCGCGTGGATCTCGCGATCGGCGCGATGGTGCACGTGCCGCCGCCACTGAAATTGATCATCGCCGGTGACGGCTCGCAGCGCGCCGCTGCAGAGCGATCGGTCGCGGAGCATGGCTTGCAGCACCGCGTGGTGTTCGCCGGTGCAATCGGCGGCGATGATCTGGTCAATCTCTACGCCGAAGCGCTGGCCGTCGTCTATGCTCCGTTCGACGAAGACTACGGCTACGTGACACTCGAAGCCTTCCTCTGCGCCAAGCCCGTGATCACGGCGACCGACTCTGGTGGAACGCTGGAGTTTGTCGTCAACGATCGGAATGGGTTCGTGTGTGCGCCAGAGCCAGCGGCGATCGGTGCGGCAATCGCCAGTCTCGCCGCCGATCGCGCCCGCGCCGCGCAGCTTGGCCAGGCCGGATTGGCGCGCGCGCGGCAGATCACCTGGGATGGCGTGGTGGAGCGCCTGCTTGGCTGATCCCTCGAGCGTCTCGATCGTGATCCCGGCGTTGAACGAAGAGGACGCGATCGGCGACGTCGTCTCGAGCCTGCGCGCCGAAGCGGTGTGGCGAGAGATCCTCGTCGTGGACGATGGCTCGCGTGACGCGACGGGTGAACGAGCGGCACGAGCCGGCGCGCTCGTCGTACGGCACCCCTATACCAAGGGCAATGGCGCCGCAGTAAAGACCGGCATTCGCCGCGCGGAGGGTCAGTTCATCCTGATCCTCGACGCTGACGGGCAGCATGCACCGTCGGATGCGCGCCGTCTCGTCGAACGTCTTGGTGAGTACGATCTCGTCGTTGGCGCACGCTCGGCCCAGACACAGGCAACCGTCGGTCGGCGCATCGGCAATGCACTGCTCAATCGCCTGGCGAGCTATCTCACCGGGCGGCATGTTCCCGATCTGACGTCAGGCTTTCGCGCCGCACGACGTGAGCATCTGCGCGAGTTCCTGCATCTGCTACCAAACGGTTTCTCAACGCCGACGACGACAACGCTGGCATTCATCAAGGCGGGCTACAACGTCACCTTCGAGCCGGTCGATGCGCGTGCGCGCTCCGGTCAGTCGAAGATCAAGTTCGCGCGAGACGGCACGCGGTTCTTTCTCATCCTCCTCAAGGTCATCACCATCTTCAGTCCGTTACGGATATTCGTTCCGATCAGCGCCGCGTCGCTGCTCTTCGGTGTCGTATACGGCCTGCTGAACTTCGCGCTCTACGGACGAATACCGAACGGCGCCGTGATCCTGATTCTGTTCGCAGTGATCGTGTTCCTCGTCGGCCTGATCTCGGAGCAGATCTCCTCGCTCCGCTTCGACGGACCGTCGCGGTCGTAGCCAATCGTCCGTGATGCGCCCTCTCGTGCTGGTGCCGACCTACAACGAGCGCGACAATCTGCGACCGCTCATCGCGGCACTGATGGCCATCGACGGATTGCAGGTACTCATCGTCGATGACAACTCGCCGGACGGCACTGCCGACGAAGCTGAGTCGATTGGCGCAGCGAGCCACGGTCGAGTCTCGGTGATGCGCCGCCCGGGAGCACGCGGTCTCGGCCGCTCGTATATCGACGGTATCGCCGCGGCGCTGCGCACCGACGCGACGCACGTCTGTCAGATGGACGCGGATTTTTCGCACGACCCTGCGGCGCTGCCACAACTCCTCACGGCCGCCGCTGCGGCAGATCTCGTCATTGGATCCCGGTATATTCCTGGCGGAAGGCTCAGTAATTGGCCCGCACATCGGCTGGTGTTGAGCCGATTCGCCAACTGGTACGTCCGCGCGATCACTCGTCTGCCGGTGCACGACTGCACGAGCGGATTTCGCTGCTGGACGCGCGGGCTGCTGGCGCGTCTGCCGCTCGATCGAATTGTGTCGGACGGCTACGCCTTTCAGGTGGAAATGGCCTGGGAAGCCCACGCCGCTGGCGGTCGCATCGTCGAAGTGCCAATCACCTTCGTTGAGCGGCGTGAAGGTCAATCGAAGATGTCGGGCCGCGTGATCGCGGAGTCGGTCGTACTGCCGTGGCGCTTGATCGCTCGGCCGCACAGCCGGTAGTCAAATAGTGATATATCTTTGCCCGTGCCGAAACCATCCATTTCGGCGTTCTTTCCCTGCTACAACGACGCGAACACGATCGGTGACCTGGTCATACAGGCCGATCGCGTGCTTGGCGAGCTCACCGACGACTACGAGATCATCGTCGTCAACGACGGCTCGAGGGATGAGAGCGCTTCAGTGTTGGCGGCGTTGACGAAGCAGGTGCCGAGGCTGCGCCTCGTCCACCACCTGATCAATCGCGGCTATGGCGCCGCGCTGCGCAGTGGCTTCGAGCACGCGACGAAGGATCTCGTCTTCTACACCGACGGCGACGGGCAATACGACGTCAACGAGATCTCGATCCTGTTGATGCTGTTGACCGATGACACGCACTTCGTCAACGGCATGAAGATGACGCGGCAGGATCCGCCGCACCGCGTCTTCATCGGCAACCTCCACCGTTTCGTGACACGCTGGTCATTCTGGCTGCCAATCAACGACGTGGATTGCGACTTCCGTCTGATCCGCCGCTCGATCCTCGGCAAGATCAGACTGTCGAGCAGCAGCGGCTCGATCTGCGTCGAGCTCGTGAAGCAGGCACAACGCGCCGGTGCGCAATTCCGGGAAGTGTCGGTCCACCACTACGCGCGGCGCTCGGGTGTCTCGGAGTTCTTCACGCCGAAGCGCATCCTCCACACCTATGCGGATCTGGCGGTGATGTGGGTGGAGCTCATGATCGTGGCCAAGCTGAAGGGTCTGCGAGCTCTGATAGAATCGGCCGCGTGAGCGGCGCAGACGCGTTCCGCGCGTTCTATCGCGACCGCCAGGTGATGATCACCGGCGGGCTCGGATTCATCGGCAGCAATCTCGCTCGTCAGCTCGCCGGCCTCGGCGCCCGCGTGCTGATCATCGATTCGCTCATCTCCGAATACGGCGGCAACCTGTTCAACATTCGCGGCATCGAAGACCGCGTGACGGTGAACATCGCCGACATCCGGCAACAGAGCACCATGAACTACCTGGTGCGCGAGCAGGATGTCATCTTCAATCTCGCCGGCCAGGTCAGCCACATCGACAGCATGCAGGACCCGCACACCGATCTGGAGATCAACTGCCGCGCGCAGTTGACCCTGCTCGAAGCGTGCCGCGTCCACAATCCGCGTGTGAAGGTCGTGTTTGCTGGCACGCGACAGGTCTACGGCCGTCCCGATTCGCTGCCGGTGACAGAATCGCACCTGGTCCGGCCGACTGACGTGAACGGCATCAACAAGGCCGCCGGCGAGTATTACCACGTGGTCTACAACAACGTGTTCGGCGTACGCGCCTGCTCGCTGCGCCTGACGAACGTCTACGGTCCGCGTCAGCTGATCAAACACAATCGTCAGGGCTTCATCGCGTGGTTCATCCGACAGGTGGTCGAGGACCGCGAGATTCAGCTGTACGGCGACGGCGGTCAGTTGCGCGACTTCGTCTTCGTGGACGATGCCGCGGACGCGTTCCTTCGTGCCGGTGCGTCCGACGACTGCAACGGCCAGGCGTACAACGTCGGCGGCGCCGAGCCGATCTCGCTGCGCGATCTGGTCGAGCTGTTGATCGACATCGCCGGCGCCGGACGATTCCGGCTGGTCGAATGGCCGCCGGAGAAGAAGGCCATCGACATCGGCGACTTCCACGCCGACTCCTCGCTCATCCGTCGAACGCTCGGATGGCAGCCGGTCACGCCGTTGCGCGAGGGTCTCACGCGAACCATCGAGTTCTACCGCGCGCACCTCGACAAGTACGTGACGGACGCGTCGCACGTCGTCGTACCGTGAGCGCGCCCGCGCCGATCCCCTTCATCGATCTGAGACCGGGCGACGACGACGTCGCGGTCCGCGCCGCCATCCATCGCGTCCTGGCCCGCGGCTGGTTCGTGCTCGGCCCGGAAGTCGAAGCCTTCGAACACGAATTTGCCGCCGCATCAGGGGCGGCGTTTGCGATCGGCGTCGGCAACGGCACCGACGCGATCGCCCTGGCGCTGCGCGCACTCGACATCGGCCCCGGCGACGAAGTGATCGTGCCAGCCATGACGGCTGGCTACACGGCACTCGCTGTGATCGCCGCTGGCGCGACCCCGGTCATCGTTGATGTCGAGCCCGACACGCTGACCATGAATCCGAACGCGTGCGCCGCCGCCGTAACAACGCAGACGCGCGCGATTGTGCCGGTGCACCTTTATGGGCAGCCGGCTGACATGGACGCCATTCGCAGCATTGCCGAACGTCACTCGCTCGCCATCGTTGAAGATTGCTGTCAGGCACACCTGGCCACCGAGAACGGAGTCGCAATCGGCACACGGTCGGAAGCCGCGGCGTTCAGCTTCTATCCAACGAAGAATCTCGGTGGACTGGGCGACGGCGGAGCGGTCATCACTGGCGATCACGCCATCGCGTCACGTATCCGCCAACTCCGCAACGGCGGACAGCGCGCGCGGGCGCATCATGAGGAGGCGGGTGTGAACAGCCGTCTCGACGATCTGCAGGCCGCGGTGCTACGCGCGCGGCTGCCGCTGCTGCCCGAGTGGACGATCATGCGCCGTGCCCTGGCCGCCCGATACCGTCAGCTGCTGCCAGCGGCCCTGCACACGATTCGTGAGCGCGACCCCGGCCACGTGTACCATCTGTTTCCAGTGGTCACGTCCGAACGCGCGTCGCTGCAGGCGTATCTGTCCGCGCATGGCATCGAGACCATGGTGCACTACCCGGCCGCGCTGACGGAGCAGCCGGCATTCGCGGCATTCGCCCCTGACGAATGTCCCGTTGCCGTCGCCGCTGCCGGCCAACTGTTATCGCTGCCGCTGTCTCCGCGACTCACGGACGAAGACGTCGTTCGTGTCGCCGACAGCGTGGCGGCTTTTTTTGCGAAAGGACATCGTCTCGCGTGAAAGCTCTGATCACCGGAGGCGCCGGGTTCATCGGCTCCCACCTCGCTGAACGACTGCTACGCGACGGACACGAGGTGGCGGTGCTCGACAACCTGTCCACCGGATCCATCGACAACATCAGTCATCTCAAACAGACACCAGGCTTCTCGTACGCGATCGACTCGGTGACCAACGAATCACTGCTGGCCGAGATGATCGATCGCAGCGATGTCGTCTTTCATCTCGCCGCTGCGGTCGGCGTGAAGTTGATCGTCGAACAACCGGTGCACACGATTGAAACCAACGTGCACGGCACCGAAGTCGTGTTGAAGCACGCGAACAAGAAGAAGAAGCTGGTCTTCATCGCGTCGACGTCCGAGGTCTACGGCAAGAGCACCGACGTTCCGTTCCGCGAGGGCGCCGAGCTCGTGCTCGGCGCGACCGTGAAGCATCGCTGGGCGTACGCGTGCAGCAAGCTCATTGACGAGTTCCTGGCGCTGGCCTACTGGAAAGAGCGCAAGCTGCCGGTGATCATCGTGCGGCTGTTCAACACCGTCGGCCCGCGACAGACCGGTCAGTACGGCATGGTGCTGCCCACGTTCGTCAGGCAGGCGCTCGCCGGCCAGCCGATCACGGTCTTCGGTGACGGCAAGCAGACCCGCAGCTTCACCTATGTTGGCGACGTCGTCGAGGCGTTGATGAAGCTGACGAACGAGCCGCGTGCCGTCGGCGGCGTGTTCAACGTCGGCAATGTCGACGAGGTTTCCATCCGCGAGCTGGCTGAGCGGGTGAAGACGCTCAGCGGAAGCCAGTCATCAATTCAGTACGTCCCATACGACGAGGCGTATGAAGCCGGCTTCGAGGACATGCCGCGGCGCGTGCCCGATATCTCCAAAATTCGCGATTTGGTGGGGTATCAGCCGCAGCTCGAGCTGAATGACATCATCAAGACGGTGATCGAGCACATCCGGCAGAAATGACGGTTGGTGGTTGGTGGTTCGTGGATGGCCGATATACTAGGGACTCACCGCGAGAGGCTCACATGAAGAAATTCCACGTGCTCGCCGTTGTCGCGCTGCTCGCTGCCTGGGCTACATCAGCCGCGGCCCAAGGCGTCACCCTCGAATTTCAGGACGGTGGCAAGGTCCGCCTGACGGCGCAGAACGTCTCGGTGAGTCAGATCCTTGCTGAATGGGCTCGTCGCGGACGCACCACCATCGTCAATGGCGAGCGAGTGGCAGGCGCGCCGGTCACGCTCGAGTTGCAGAATGTGACGGAACAAGAAGCGCTCGACATCGTGCTGCGAAACGTGAGCGGCTATCTCGTCGCGGCGCGTGAGGCACCGGTCAGCGGCGCGTCGACGTACGATCGTATCTACATTCTCCCGACCAGCTCCCGTCCCACGACAGCAGCAGCTGTTGGGCCGTCGCCGCAGCCGGCCATTCAGGTGCAGGACGATGGGGATGACAACGACGCGCCCAATCCTCGCGGACCGAATACGCCTCCTGGTGGTCGTCTGCCGCGAGAAATCAATCAGCCGACGAATACGGTGAGACCGCCGGTGACTGTCGACGACGATCGTGGCGAGCCCGAGAATCGACCGGCACCTGCGCCGACCAATCCGTTCGGCGTCGCCCCCGGCAGCGCGCGTCCCGGCGTGATCACTCCCGCGCCCACCCCGAACCGGCCGAATCAATAGAGCCGTACAATAGACGCAGCATTTCTTCCGGCGCGCTTCGCGTGCCGGGATTCTGCGTCTTCATGTCTGACATCGATCGATTCCGCCCCGAAGACCGGCGCGGTGTGGACACGCTGCACCGTCGCGTGCAAGGCGCCGACCTGGCTGAAGCCACCCGCTTTCGCTGGGATTGGCAGCATCGGCGGAATCCGCACAACGCCACGGGTCAACCCGGCATCTGGGTGGCGCGCGAAGGTCCGACCGTCGTCGGGCACTATCAGACGCTCCCTGTCCGTCTGTCGCTGAAGGGACTCGAGGTGGATGGTGGGTGGGGCACCGACGCGATGATTGCACCCGAGCGCGATCGCCAGGGACTCGACGAAGCCCTGCTGCGTGCGTGGGACCGCAACAGCGGCGCGGTGCTCGCTATCCGGCTCTCCAAGGAATCGCGTCAGGTGCTCGACCGCCTGCACTGGCCGGAATCGCACGTCGTGCCCGCACTCGTGAAGCCGCTGACGCGCCGCGCGATGCGCACGCCGCACCTGCCTGTCGCATTCAATCGGCTGATTTCCGCGGTCACGCATCCGCTCGTACAGATCGTCGCGCGCTCGCGTCCGCTACGCGCGGAGTGCGAGCCGATTCGCCGATTCGATCATGCGTTTACCGCGCTGTGGGAGCGGCTGGCGCCGAAGTTCGACCTCTCGGTGCGGCGCGATTCCCCATACTTGAACTGGCGATACATCGAGCCGCCGCACGTGCGCTACTCGGTCGTCGCGCTCAAGCGCCAGGGCGAGTTGCATGGCTACGCGGTGTACCGCCACCGGCACGAACCGCTCGGCCGCGTGACGATGCTCGTGGACTTCATCGTCGATCCCGACGATGTGTCAGGGCTGAAGACGCTGCTCCGTTGGGTGGATCGGGCAGCGGTCGCCGAAGACTCGGATAAGGTGCGCTGCTCGGTGATGCACGGCGCGTTTCGACGCGTGTTGCGCCGGGCCGGATATTTCAACGTCAAATCCACGCTCGATGTGTGCGTGAAAGTGAACGCGGTGCAAGTGCCGAAGGGGTTCTACGACGACACCGATGGCTGGCACATCACGGGCGGCGATTCAGACCAGGATCATTAGACACGGACGATACGATGAGTCTCAATGACAAAGTCGCGGCAGAGATCACCGCCGCGATGAAATCCAAGGATGCCGCCCGGCTCTCCGCGCTGCGGATGCTGAAGGCGGCGATCATGAACAAGGGCGTCGAGAAGGGGCGCGACCTCGAAGACGCCGAGATCCTGCAGGTCGTGTCGTCGCTCGTCAAGCAACGTCGCGATTCGATCGAGCAGTTCAGCAAAGCCGGCCGCACGGATCTCGTCGAGAAGGAGACCGGCGAGATCGCGGTGCTCGAAGCCTACCTGCCTCCAGCTGCAAGTGCGGCGGAGATTGATGAGGCCGTGGCCGCGGCGATCGCCGAGACGGGGGCCAGTTCGCCGAAGGACATGGGCAAGGTGATGAAGGCCGTCATGCCGAAACTCGCCGGTAAGAACGCCGACGGGAAAGTGGTGAACGAGGCTGTCCGCCGGAAGCTTGGCGCCTGAGCGATCGTCACCGTCGCTGGCGCGGTCGGCCGCGTCTGCAGGCGCTGCGACCATCAGCAGCCGAATTCTCGGTGTCGTCCGTGAGCAGGTGATCGCGGCGTACTTCGGCGCCGGCTTCGCGACCGACGCCTACCAGGTCGCCTTCCGAATCCCCAACCTGCTGCGCGACCTGTTTGCCGAAGGCGCGATGAGCGCCGCGTTCGTTCCGACATTCACTCGTTATCTGACGACCTCGGGGAAAGAGCCGGCGTGGCGGCTTGGTAATCACGTCATCAACGCGTTGATTGTGGTCACCGGCGTACTGGTCCTGATCGGCATCATCTTCGCGGAACCGCTGATTCGAGCGTTTGCCGCCGAACAGTACACGTCATCACCCGAGAAGCTCGCGCTGACTGTTCAACTCGCCCGCATCATGCTGCCGTCGCTGACGCTGATCGCCGTCGCTGCGGCGTTCATGGGCATGTTGAACTCGCTGCACCACTACTTCATTCCGGCGCTTTCGCCGGCGATGTTCAACGTGCTGACGATCGTCTGCGCGTTCGCGTTGGTTCCCCTGATGCCAGCGTTCGGCCTGCATCCAATCGTGGCCATTGCCATCGGCACGCTGCTCGGCGGCGTCGCGCAGCTGGCGCTCCAGTGGCCAACACTGCGCAAGGAGGGGTTCACGTATCAGCTTGACCTCGACTGGCGCGATGAGGGCCTGCGCCGCATGCTGACCTTAATGGGCCCGGGCACGATCGGGATGGCGGCCACACAGGTCAACGTCTTCGTCAACACCGTGCTCGCGACCAGCACTGTCGAAGGCGCTGTTTCCTGGCTCAATTACGCCTTTCGATTGATGTACCTGCCCATCGGGTTGTTCGGCGTCTCGATCGCCACGGCGGCATTGCCGACGGTTTCTCGTCAGACCACGCTTCAGGATATGAGCTCGGTACGCGAGACCGTCAGCAGCAGTCTGTCGCTGATGCTCATGCTGAACATTCCCGCCACGGTCGGTCTCATCGTGCTGGCCGAGCCCATCGTGCGCGTGGTGCTCGAACGTGGCCGGTTCACGCCAGCCGATACCGCCGCAACGGCCGCGGCTTTGCAGTTCTATGCCGTGGGCTTGGTTGGCTACTCGGTGGTTCGAATCGTGTCGCCGATCTTCTTTGCGATCGGCCGCAATCGCACGCCAGTCGCCGTCAGCACGGTAGTGGTTCTGATCAACGCGTTGCTGAATTATCTCCTCGTCCACACCACGCTTAGCTACCGCGGCCTGGCACTGGGGACGTCGATCGCCGCATTGATCAACGCCGGATCGCTGCTCGTGCTCTTGCGCGGCCATTTGCAGGGAATCAATGAAGGACGCCTGCTCGGGTCGGTCGCGAGAATCGCCGTGGCATCAGCGGTTATGGGAATCGCGGCCGTGTGGTCGCACAACATGCTCGGTACCTGGACGGGGACGGGTACTTTCCTCGCGGAAGTGCTGCGACTAGGGCTGGCGATCGGCTTCTCGCTGATCGTGCTCTCTGGCAGCGCGTGGCTGCTCCGTATCCGCGAGTTCAACCAGGGCGTCGCTCTCGTCACCCGGCGGCTTCGACGAACCTCACGATGACCGCCGAACCTGGGGGTTCGGCCGAACCTGACGGTTCACGAGGCCCATTCGGCCTCCACCGCACCGTCCTGCTGTTGGCAGCCACGCACTTCATCGTTGACGGCTACGGCAACATCCTCGCGCCGCTGCTCCCGCTGCTCATCACGAATCTCGGCCTGTCGCTCTTCGCCGCAGGCACGCTGCAGATGTGTTTTCAGTTGGCGAACTCAGTCAGTCAGCTCGCATTCGGCCATATCGCCGATCGCTGGCGTCCGCGAGTCCTGCTGCTCGCCGGACCGATCCTCTGCGTCATCGTCCTGCCGCTGATCGGGCTCGCTCCGAATCCCGTGATACTCGCCCTCGTATTGATCCTGGGCGGGCTTGGCGGCGCGGCATTTCATCCGCCGGCCGCGGCGCTCGTGCATCAGCGCTCCGGTGAGCAGCGCGGGCTTGCGATGTCGTTTCACATCACCAGCGGCACGCTGGGCCAGGCGATCGCTCCGCTGGCGTTCGCTCCGTATGTGCAGCACTTTGGTCTCTCAGCGACACCGCTGCTCATGGTCCCGGCATTGGCAATCCTCGGCTTTGTGCTGCTCCGCCGTATGCCACCAATCGCGCGGTTACAGGAAGCAGAGGGTGCCAGCGGCTTTCGAGCGCTTCGTCCCTACGCTCGGCCGCTGACGCTGCTCTACTTCATCATCGTGCTGCGAACACTGACCACGAGCAGCTTTTCCACGTTCGTGCCGGTCATGCTCACGCAGCGCGGCCTGTCGCTGGCCCAGGCAGGCACTGCAGTGTCCGTTTATCTCTTCGCGACGGGACTGGGCGGGTTCTTCGGCGGCCCGGCCGCGGATCGATTCGGCCCGCGCCGCGTGATCATCCTGTCGTTGATTGCCGCCGTGCCATTTCTCGCCGTCGCATCGCTGCTGTCCGGCCTGCCGTTCGTCATCACACTGGCGATCGGCGGATTCCTGCTGCAGTCGACCCTCCCGGTGAACGTCACGTTCGGCCAGACCATTGCCCCTATCAGTGCGGCAACGGTGTCGTCGTTGATGATGGGGTTCGCGTGGGGGGTCGGCGGGATGGTGGTGCCCTTTGTCGGCATGCTCGCCGATCACATCGGCATCTCCCACACCTTGATGGTGATGTCCTTCGTGCCGCTCGTCGCGGCTGCGCTGGCCCTGCCGCTTCCCTCTACACATCGGGCCCCATACGTGCCAGTCACACCCTGAGCCGTTTTCCCCCTCGTCTGCACCTTCCGTGATGGGGGAAATACATGTCGCGAGCTCACGTAGCTCTGTCGGTCGCCGTCTGTCTGACAGCCTCGGTGGCCGGCGCTCAGGAACGCACGCCGACGGTGACGCTCGAACCATCGACATCCACGCGCTGGGATGTGGCGGCGCATATCACCTGGCTCGGGGAGCGGCGACCGGCCGAATCGTTTGAATGGGATCGCTGGTTCGGCGTCGCATCTGGCGGCGGAAGCATCGGCTACTACTGGACGACACATCTCAAAACGGAGGTCGATCTCTTCACGTCCAGCGAGGGTGAGACCTACTCGGTCGAGTTCATCTCGGTCCCCGGCCTGACCAGTCCACTGTTCATCGAGCACGACCACGAGGTCCGCTTCACGACGCTGTCAGCCGGTCTTACCAGCCAGTTCTTCGAGAACGCCTGGTTTCATCCGTTCGCGAGCATAGGACTCGAACTCGTGCGGGAACGCGAACACATCGAGACCGTGCCGCCGCCCGTTCCGCCGCGCGGGACAAGCGTGAGCCTTGCGCCAGAGGACGTCACACGAGTGCGTTACGGCGGGCGACCGTATCTCGCCACCGGGTTCAAGGTGTACCTCTCGGAGCACGCATTCATCCGCAGCGACATTCGCACGTCGTGGTCCAGTCAGGGCCTCGCCGCACTGGGATGGCGCAGCGGCGTCGGCGTGGACTTCTAAAAGGAGGGTCAGCGATGCGCTTCACGATTCACGTCATGACGATGGCGTTGCTCACGGTGCTGATATCGGTGCAGAGCGCCACCGCGCAAATGCCATTGCCCACGAACACGCGCGACGTGTGGCGAAATTTTGCCAGGCGCGTGGATCTCGGTACTGAGCTCACCGTACAGCTGAGCGATGGCCATCGCGTTCGAGCGACGCTGGTCGGTGTCGAGGAAGACGCGGTTCTACTGCAACCAAAAACTCGTATCGCTGTACCGGTCCAGGCGGTTCGCTATGACGACATCGTCCGTATGGAGCCGCGAAAGACTGGCCACGGTACCGGCAAAGCAGTTGCAATTGGCGTGGCGACGGGCGTCGGCACGTTCTTCGGGATCATGTTGCTGCTGCTTGCAGCCGTGGGTGACTGAAGGATCCGATCACAACGATCGAACGGGGCCAACGCGCATATTGCCGACTAGGCACTAGTTGGCACAGACTGGTGGGATGCGAGGGCGCTACCCCGGACCCTCGGGGATTTCCTATTCGTTCGGTCCAGGTCCACTGACGTCGGCGATCAAGGCCATCATGATCGCCAACGGTCTGGTCTTTATCGTCACGTTTTTCCAGCCCATCCTCATCCAGCAGTTTGGTGTGAGCCCGAAGCGTGTCTTCGAGGACTACGCCGTATGGGAGCTCGTCACCTACATGTTCGTGCACGGTGGCCCCGGCCATCTGCTGTTCAACATGCTGACGCTCTACCTCATGGGTGTCGAGTTGGAGCGCATGTGGGGCACGAGGTACTTCACCAAGTTCTATTTCGCGTGCGGCATCGGCGCTGGCGTGACGCAGTTGCTGCTCGGCCTGCTCCCCGGATCCATCGGCGACCAGTTCTTTTACACCTCGACGATCGGTGCGTCTGGTGCGATCTTCGGCGTGCTGTTGGCGTACGCGCTCTACTTCCCGACGCGACCGATCCTGATGTTCTTCCTGTTCCCGGTGCCCGCGAAGTACTTCGTCATGATTCTCGGCGCATTGGCCCTGCTCTTTGCGGCGGGCGGTGGTGGCGGCGTGGCGCACACCGCGCACCTCGGCGGGCTGGTCACCGGCTACCTCTATCTCAAGCGGCCTCGCCTCAATCTGTTCTCCGAGATTCAGTACCGCTATCTCAAGTGGCGCATCAATCGGACACGTCGCAAGTTCGATGTGTATTCGGGTGGCCGCCGCGATGACATCAACCGGCGGGTCCACTAGTGCATCCGCTCGCGTGTCCGAGATGATCCCCGTCCATCGCTGGGATGAAATCGCGCTCGAAAAAATCACCGAGATGATCTCGCGCAAGATCGTCACCGGCGAGCGCGAGATGCTCGCGCAGACCTACCTCAAGCGTGGCGCGCAGGTCCCGATGCATTCTCACGACAGCGAGCAAATGACCTACGTGCTCCAGGGCGCGCTGCGGTTTCTCGTGGACGGCGAGGAAATCATCGTAAAGGAGGGGGAAGTCCTGCACATTCCCTCGGGTACACCCCACCAGGCCGAAGCGCTCGAGGACACCTTCGAGCTCGATGTCTTCAGCCCGATTCGCACCGATTGGCTGGAAGCAGAGCCGGTGCGATAATTTGAAATCGATGAAGGGTTCCGGCCTGGCCAATGGCGCGGAGACTCGCGCCCAAGCCAGCACAGCGCGCAGCGCCCAGGGGAGCACGTCTCGCAGCCGAGAACACGAAGGGCTGACGCGGGACGAGTTGCTCGCGGCCTACCGGCTGATGCTCCTGTCGCGGAAGGTGGACGACAAGGAGATCCTGCTCAAGAACCAGCAGAAAGTCTTTTTCCAGATCAGCGGAGCCGGGCATGAGGCTGTGCTGGTGGCTGCGGGTCTGCAGCTGCATCCGGGCGAGGACTGGATCTTCCCGTATTACCGCGACCGTGCGCTCTGTCTGACACTCGGCGTCACACCGCGCGAGATGTTTTTGGCGTCAGTCGGCTCGTCCGAGGATCCCGCCAACGCCGGCCGCCAGATGCCGTCACACTGGGGTCATCGCCGCTTCAACCTGCCGTCGAAGAGCAGCTGCGTCGGGACGCAATGCCTTCACGCAGTCGGCTGTGCCGAGGCTGGACAGATCTACGCGAAAGTGACGGCGATCGAGGACCGTGAGACGCGCTATCGCCCTGACGAAGTGACCTACGTCTCGATTGGCGAAGGCGGCACGAGCGAAGGTGAGTTCTGGGAATCGCTCAACACAGCCTGTCAGCGCAAGCTGCCCGTCGTCTATCTCGTCGAAGACAACGGCTACGCGATATCGGTTCCGGTCGACGTGCAAACCGCCGGTGGCGACATCTCTCGTCTCGTCGAGGGCTTCCCCGGCTTGCGCGTCTTCCGTTGCGACGGCACCGACTTTCTCGCCAGCTATCGCACGATGCGCGAAGCCGTGTCGTGCGCGAGAGAGGGCAAGGGCCCGGTGCTGGTGCACGCA
>Ga0310810_10004133_pt1 | contig 15992 bp, 12 predicted proteins | sample NCmetagenome_FD_207641 | JGI IMG/M metagenome (GOLD analysis project Ga0310810, IMG submission 207641) | Soil microbial communities from experimental microcosm in Duke University, North Carolina, United States - NC | ecosystem: Engineered > Artificial ecosystem > Soil microcosm > Unclassified ...
ACCCCCGGCAAGACAGCTGTAGGCGTCTGGATAACCGTATTTCTGTCCAACTCTGGTTCGCGACTGGCACTTCTCCATCGTGCATCCGCCTGTGCGGAAAGATTCTGTCAAAAAGGAAATGAACTATGAAGCCCCAACCCCAAGTTGTAACAGTCGAACTCACCGGCGGTAAACAGCTGACATTTGAAACCGGAAAACTGGCCAAGCAAGCCCACGGAAGCGCCCTCACCCGCTTGGGCGACAATGTGATACTCGCTACCGCGACCTCGAATCCCGATCCCCGCGAGGGAGTCGATTTCTTCCCCCTTACCGTCGACTACCGGGAGTACACCTACGCGGGCGGAAGGATTCCCGGCGGATTTATCAAGCGCGAAGGTCGTCCCAGCGAGCGCGAGATTCTTACCAGTCGTCAGATTGACCGGCCAATTCGCCCGCTGTTCCCTGAAGGTTTTCGTTGTGAAACCCAAGTTATCGCCTTCGTTCTTTCGGCAGATACCGAGAACGATCCCGACGTAGTCGGCATCAATGCCGCCTCATGCGCGCTCACATTGTCAAACATCCCATTTCAAGGCCCGGTCGGCGCTGTACGAGTCGGCTTGGTGAAGGGCCAGTTCGTCGTCAATCCAACCTACTCCGAGATGCGCGACAGCCTTCTGAACATCATGGTGGTCGGTAGCAAGGACGGAATCGTCATGATCGAGTCCGGGGCCAAGCAGGTGAAAGAAGAGACCGTTGTCGACGCCATTGAGTTTGCCCATGCCGAGATCAAGAAAATCTGTGCAGCCATCTCGGAACTGCGTGAACGTGCCGGCAGACCCAAGCGTGAAGTAGCCGCGCCAGAATTCGATGAGAGCTACTACAAACAGTTGAAGAGCAAGATTGGCAAGCGCCTCACTGACGCCTTGGACACCAGTACCCATCCCAAGCAGGAAAGTTACACCCTGGTGGGAGCTCTCGAAAAGGAATTGGTCGAAGCTTTACCGGAAGAAGACGAAGAGGGTCGCGCTAAAGCCGAACGCTATTTCGAAATTCTGCGCGAGCGCATTTTCCGTGAACAGGTAGTCGACGACAAGCGCCGTCCCGATGCGCGGGCCTTCGACGAGATCCGCGATATCTGGATCGAGACCGGAACCCTGCCGCGAACCCACGGTTCTGCGATTTTTACCCGCGGCGAAACCCAAGCTTTAGTCACCACCACGCTCGGAACCAGCGATGACATGCAGCGGCTCGAGGTCTTTGAAGGCGAGGCCAAGAAGCGCTTCATGTTGCACTATAACTTCCCGCCTTTTTCAGTGGGAGAAGTAGGTTTCTTGCGCGGTGCCGGGCGCCGTGAAATCGGCCACGGAGCTCTCGCCGAGCGGGCCATTTCCACTGTCCTCCCCAGCGAAGAGACTTGGCCTTACGCCATGCGCGTGGTTTCTGACATCCTTGAATCGAACGGCTCCTCCTCGATGGCGACGGTTTGCGGCGCCTCCCTGTCGCTGATGGATGCCGGAGTTCCTATCGCCTCTCCCGTTGCCGGGGTCGCGATGGGGTTGGTCAAGGAGGGCGAAAAATATGCAATTTTGACCGATATTGCCGGTGCCGAAGACCATTATGGCGACATGGATTTTAAAGTCGCCGGTACCCGCGATGGCATCACAGCCCTGCAAATGGATATCAAGGTCATGGGCATAACTCCGCAGATTATGCGCGAAGCCTTGGCCCAGGCGCAGCGAGGACGGCTCTTCATCTTGGACAAAATGCAGGATGCCATTGCCGAACCCAGGGCGAAAGTTTCGGCTTACGCGCCCCGCATTTACACCCTGCAGATTCCCACTGACAAGATTCGCGATCTGATTGGACCCGGCGGCAAGATGATTCGCAGCATCATTGACCAGACTGGCGTGAAGATCGACGTTGAAGATTCGGGTAAGGTCAATGTCGCTTCCAGCGACGAGGCTTCCGCCGCCAAGGCGCTGCAGATCATTGGCGATCTGACCGCGACTGCAGAAGTAGGGAAGACCTATCTCGGCAAGGTTTCTAGGCTGGCCGATTTCGGAGCTTTCGTCGAGATCATTCCTGGAACCGATGGCCTGCTGCACATCAGCGAAGTTGCCGAGCATCGCATCAAGGACGTGCGCGACGAACTGAAGGAAGGCGATCAGGTCCTGGTAAAGGTGCTTTCCATAGAAGGGAATCGCATTCGGCTTTCCCGCAAGGCCATTTTGAAAGAACAGCGGGCAAAGATGGGTGGTGGTGAAGCGCCAGCCGAAACTCCTGTCGGCGCACCTGCCATGACACTGGAGGGCGGCGCCGAATTCACGGAGGAGGAAAATAGCGAGCCCAATTTCAACCGTGATGAAACCCGTCCTGCGCCACGGCACGATCGTGGCGGCGACCGAGGTCGAGGGGGCCGAGGCGGCCGTGGTGGCCGCGGACACAATGGCCGCGGTGGACGCGGCGGTCACGGTGGCGGCAGACACTAGTCGCTCCCGTATTAAATTCTTCCTGTCAAATAGGCCGCGAGCTCGCGGCCTTTTTTACGACTTGCCGACAAAACCCTGACCCACTGTTTACGCCGATATTACAGCAGCCTGACAATCTAAATAGCTGATTCTCCTACCTTAGGAGTCGTGCAAGACCTTGGGGCGGTGCTTCAAGAACGTCGCACAAATCGTAAGGAGGACGGATTATGAGTTCGAAGTGGTTGTCCAAAACAGTGTGGGTAATGATTGCCGCTCTCGGTATCACCGGATGCGCCTGGGGGCAGTACGGTGGAGGCGGCGGAACTGGTGGCACGGGTGGCGGCACAGGAACCGGCACCTATACCAACAAGAGCTACGGTAACGGCGCCAAGATTGGCGCTGCAGTCGGCGCCGCAGCAGGAGCGGGATTGCTGTTCTACGCTCTTCATCGTCGGCATACTCAGGTCGTCGGCTGTGTCACCCCGGATGGCAAATCCTTTACAGCGGATAAGGGCAAAAAGACTTACCAGCTAGCGGGAGAATCGGTAAATCCGGGAGAGCATCTCACCCTGGTCGGCAAGAAGACCAAGGGCAGCAGCGGTATTGATGAACTGCAGGTGCTCTCGGTGAAGAAGAACCTTGGCCAGTGCGAACAAAACACGGCCATGGCGACGGCACCCTAAGCTCGCCTCGGAGGTGATCTGGGCAGCCGCTTCTGAAGGCCGTGACAAAATCGCGGCCTTTTTACTTCATCAATGGTGTTAGAGAGCTGCTCCTCGCAGGTCGATGTAAGCGGTGCTCAACAATTCGTTCGGTGTAATGCCGAATTCATTCATCAGGTCATGAGCGATGTGCTGGGCTGCGGCATCGCTTTGCCCGGGTTTCATGACGACCTCAATTTCCAGAAAATCACCAAGTCCCTCGACCTGGTCGATGTGTACGCGGGTCTGACCGACAAGATATACGGCTCGGATTTTCTTCACGGTTCCGGCCTCCCTAAGCGAACCCCTGAGAATTTCGAGCAGAACTTGGGCATCGGGCGTTGTGGCGATGCGGTAATCGGAGCGGCGGGCTTCAGCCCTATCGGCGCGCTGGTAATGGATTAATTCTCCCGTGCCGTCGCCAAACAGCCTCAACTTCAGGCGGCCGTCATTGCAGGAAAAGAAGACGTCTGTTTGATGGAGAATCTGCGGCGAAGCGGCGCTGAGTCTTTTCGCGGTCGCATGCGCAGCCGAAGGATTCCGCAGTATGGCTTTGAACTCGATATTGTAGGGCATAGCAACGCTATGCTTTTACCAGCGGGGCGGCAATTTTCTTGGGAAGCATCTCCCCGATGCGGCGAATCTGGGCGCCCACGCTGCGCAATTTCTCTTCAATATGCTCGTAGCCGCGATCAATATGATAAACGCGGTCAATGATAGTCTCGCCCTCGGCAACCAGGGCGGCAATCACCAGAGACGCCGAAGCGCGCAGATCGGATGCCAGCACCGCGGCGGCGCTCAAAGGACTCTTCCCGCGTACCACGGCTCGCCGCCCCTCGATCTTGATGTTGGCTCCCATCCGAACCAGTTCCTGCGCATGCATGAAGCGGTTTTCGAAAATATTTTCGGTGATAACCGATGTTCCAGCCGCTTGCGTCGCCAGCGCCATGTATTGCGCCTGCATGTCGGTGGGGAACCCCGGGTATTCTTCCGTCGCGATGTCCGAAGCCTTTAAGTTGCCCTCGCTCAAAACCCGCACTGAATCCCCATGGTGCGCGACTTTCAGTCCGACCTCCCCCAGTTTCTGCAACAGAACGCTGAGATGAGTAGGCTCGCACCCGGCGACGTTAAGGTCCCCGCCGGTGATCGCGCCCGCAATGATGAACGTGCCCGCCTCGATGCGGTCCGGGATAATGCGGTGTTTCGCTCCATGCAGTTTGGAAACCCCATGCACGCGGATAGTGGATGTGCCGGCACCTTCAATCCTCGCCCCCATCTTGGTGAGCAAGTCTGCCAAATCAGCGACTTCCGGCTCGCATGCGCAGTTCTCCATGACCGTTGTGCCTTCGGCTAGAGTTGCGGCCATCATGACATCTTCCGTGCCCGTGACCGTAACCTTGTCAAAAATGATCTCTGCGCCGCGCAATCGTTTCGCGCTGGCTTCAACGTATCCATGTTCCTGATTGATCTTCGCCCCCAGCCTCTCCAGGCCTTTGATATGCAAATCTATCGGCCGGGCGCCAATAGCGCATCCTCCGGGCAATGAGACGCGCGCCGTGCCGCACCGCGCCACCAACGGCCCAAGCACCAGGGTGGAGGCGCGCATGGTTTTCACCAGTTCATAAGAAGCTTCGGGCGATGCCAGACTACGGCAACAAATGGTTGTCCGGTGCTGCGCGCGTCCATATCCAAGTTCGACGTCAGCACCCATGGCAGCCAGCAACCTGCGCGTCGTCTCGATATCGCGTACCTGCGGCACATTTTCGAGCGTGACAGGTTCTTCCGTCAGCAGCGCCGCAGCCATTGCTGGCAAGGCAGCATTTTTGGCCCCGCTGACCCTCACCGTGCCGAGAAGTGGATTGCCACCGCGTATGACAAACTTATCCATAGACAAGCATTGCGCTAAACGGACGCCAACCTCCGTCCGCGATTCTTATTCTAGCCATCAGCTCTGTGGAATGCCGGAAAGAACTCCACTCAGAAGGACGAAAGTAACGAAAACATCTTTCAAGAGAACGATCTTTTGTCGCCGACTCTATCCGCTATCGCAATCTCGATCGCCTGGCTGACGTTCTGCCGGGAAATCAGCAGCGCACGCTCGGCAGCTTTTCGATCGACCCCCGCCTGCATCATCACAATGGCGCGGGCCGTGCTTCCGGCATTGATCAGCGCTCTCTCCGCAGCCCTGCGCCCCGTTCCTGTGACCCTTCGGATGATCCCGATTCCGCGCTCCCGCAACTTGGAATTCTTGCTTCGGAGATTAATCATCAGGTTGTCATAAACATATCCCACCTGCGTAAGAGCTCCGGTCGACAACATGTTCAGCACCATTTTCTGAGCCGTGCCGGCTTTCATCCGGGTTGAACCGGCCAGCACCTCCGGACCCACCTCCGTGACGATTGCCAAATCAGCGACGCGCTCCAGTGGGGAATTTCGATTACAAGTCACTGCGACGGTGCGGGCCCCGTGGCGTCGCGCGTATGCCAGGGCGGCAACTGTGAAGGGCGTGCGCCCGCTGGCTGCAATGCCCACTACAACATCTTTTTTGCCGGGCTTCTTCTTGGCGATTTCGCGTTCGCCGAATCGACGCGAATCCTCGTCCGCCTCCAGCGCCGTCCCCAGCGCCCTGCGGCCACCCGCCATGATGAATTGCACCATCTTGGGATCGGTGTTGAAGGTGGGCGGACATTCGGCCGCATCGAGGGCCGCAATCCGGCCGCTGGTACCCGTTCCGACGTAGATTAGCCGCCCGCCTCGGCGAAATGTTTCCGCAATCCAATCGATGGCACGCGCAACTTGGGGGAGTGAACGGCGAACCGCTTTCGCCACCTTGGCGTCTTCGGAATTGATGAGTCGAACGATGTCCAGCGACGACTTCGTATCCAGTCCGCGAGACGCGGCATTCCATCGCTCGGTTACCAACTTCCCCAAATTTTCGTCAGACTTCCTGCGCCGTTGGTTCAAGAGTTCCCCTGCAGGGCCTCCACAATTGCATCATGAAACTCCGGCCGCACCTGCTGAATAGCTTGGTTCCGGTTATCAGGCCAGGTCCGGTTTGTGAGCAGAGTGATGGAAAGCTGTTTTTCCGGATCGATCCACAGGGATGTACCCGTATAGCCCAGGTGTCCGAACGACGCGCCAGAAAAATACTTCCCCGATTGTGAAGGACGACTCGGCGTGTCCCAACCCAGAGCTCTCGAAGTGCCCTCCGGATTCGTCTGCCGGCGCGCAAAGAAAGAAAGCGTCTCGGGACGAACCAGTACTCCGCGGAGCAGGGCGTGAGCCAAGATGGCAACATCAGTTGCGCTGCTGAACACGCCCGCATGCCCGGCAACGCCGCCCAGTACGCTGGCATTCTCGTCGTGCACTTCGCCTTGTATCACTCGGTGGCGGAACCAGGTGTCATCTGCGGTAGGAGGTATCGCCGAATGCCATGCCTTCGGCGGATTGAATGTGCTCCTCACCATCCCAAGCCTCCCGAAAATGTTCTGCTGACAAAACTGATCGACAGGCTCGTTCGCGATCCGAGCCAGAGCTTCGCCAAGGAGGATGAAACCGATATCGCTATAGGCACTCACCGCGCCGGGTTCTGCAACCAGCGGCATCCGGTAAACGGCATCCAGAAGTTGCTCACGCGTAGACGCCGACTCAAAGAGCTTTTCGTACGCCGGAAGACCCGACGAATGAGCCAGCAACATGCGAAAGGTGATCTCGTCGCGCCGCGGATCCTCCCCGGCAAACTCCGGGACCACTGTCCTGACCGGCATTTCCACGTCGAGTTTACCGCGCTCGTAAAGGATCATTGCCATCGGGGTTGTAGCCACCACCTTCGAAACCGAAGCCAAGTCAAAAATCGTGTCAATCGAGACTTCTGACCGGTCATCGAAGCTGAGTCGGCCGAAGGCTGTGCTGGCGACCAAGTCTCCATTCCGGGTGACCGCGACTGCGGCGGCTGGAAATGCGTGTGCCGAGATTGCCTTGCGCAAGATGTCGAATGCCCGCGCAAATACAGCACTCTGTTGCTCGCAGGCGGGAGTAGGGAAGTGAACGCTAGCTTTGGACGCGTGATTCAGAAGCCCTGTACCAAGATGCGTTATAGCAGAGTTGCATCTAAAACTGAAGCTGTGCTCTGCGAGCGTCAGGCGTATAACTGTGTCGGGGTGAGTTGATGAAAACCATACTTGCATCTCTCTGCACATTGATTTTGTTCTCCGGATTTAGTCCGGCGCAGGAGCATCCTGCCCTCAACGCGCAGCCCAACACGGTTTACGTGGGCGCTGACGGCAAGTACGAGACTGCCCCCGATACCGCCCAGGTTGAGTTCAACATCTCCGCCCAGGAGGACACGGCCAAAGCCGCCTACGAGCATGCCGCGCGTGATGCCGACCAATTCCGGCAGATTCTCCGCTCCAATGGCATCGATCCGAAATCCGCCGAAATAGGCTTTTATTCTGTGCAGCCGGTTTACGACTGGAAAAATCCAAAGCGCAAACTCGTCGCTTACCGCGTGACCTCGAATGTTTCCCTCAAGCTGAGAGATTTTTCCAGGATTGCTCCGATTCTTCAGCAGCTGGCGGAAACCAATGTCGGGGAGAACCAATCCATGAACTACACGCTGGAAAATATTGATTCCGCAAAAGTTAAAGCAGTGGAGGATGCTTACCGGCACGCCCGGATGAATGCTGAAGCGGTTGCCCACGCCGGCGGGCGCATCTTGGGCGAGATTTCCTACGCTTCAGTTGACACTTTCGAGCAAGCACGACCATTCCCTGTGCAGCGCGTCAATATTGCCATGATGAAAGCGCAGGCCGAACCTGCACCGACCGAGGAGTTTACTCCCCAGAACGTGATCGTCACCGCCCACGTAAATGCGTTATTCAACTTGAAATAGCGGGCGCGTTGACTTACAGCAATCGTCCCTGAGCCCGGGCAAGAGCGCCTTCAATGTAGACGGGCTGAAGACCGTCAGCCCAATACTCGACAGCCGTGAGATTCGGTTGAGAAGTCTCCTGCTCGGTACGTAACACAGCCCGACCGTCGTCGCGTGGGTGGAATTCCAGCCACGCTTCCCAGGTTCCGTCGATTCTTTCATCTCCGCAAATGCGAACGGCATACGTGCCCTCGCGATCCAGCACTTTGATAGGAAGTTCTCGAATCAACATGGTCCACCTCTTCAGATTTGATGAAGATTCGCGATTATGGGTTTTGCCGAGTGAACTACTTCGTGGCGGCAGATACTCTGGTTCCGTCCAGGGTCACCGGTCTTTGAATTACCATTTCCACTCCGGTGCCCGGCTCCAGTCGCACATCATTGCCCCGGCTGAGTAAGGCGATTGCTGCCCCGACAGCACCTCCGATTCCGGCGCCTACGGCAGCTCCCTTTCCGCCGTTGCTGAGTCCGCCGATCACCGCTCCTGTACCCGTAGTTTCAGCTACCTTTCCGAGCTTTTCCCCAGTCTGGCTGTCTGACTTGATCGTACCTTCTTGATCCTTCACCGATGTTTTTTCACCGCCAGGCACATTCTCCACCGAACCGGGCAGCACAACCGTGTAGCCACTCGGAAAAATCAGGCTGGTAAAGTGGATCAGCAGTTCGGCGCGGCCGTGTACCCGGCCACCTCGACGCACGTTGCTGATTCGCCCTTGCACGTAAGTTCCAGCCGGCACCAGAACTCGATCGTTGACGACAAAGGGGAAGGTCGTCTCCGCATACACCGCATCGCCCGCGCGTGCCGTTTTGGTGGAGATTGCCTGTTTCAACACGAGCGGTATCTTGGTTCCCGCTGGAATGGTCAAGGTATCGGATGAATCATGTTGCTTCTCAACAGCTTTCGAAGCCAGAGTGGTCGGATTACTCTGCACCGCCCCCATCACCGAAAGCAGCAGAACTGTGATCCACAAGCGCATATGCGACTCCTTCACGCGGAAGCGATCAAATGACTTTTTGTCTCGAGAATGTGGCCCGAAGTCACTTCAACAATGATTCGACCAAACCTGCTGTGTACGATGCATCCAGCCCGGAATTTGGTTTGACTGGGTAGCCGCTACGGGGTGCGGAATTATGTTTTCTGGCGTTGTCCGCGGCTGCGGCCCGTGCATCCCAGAGTCATGCATTTATTTGAAACTCTGACTCCGGATGAAGGCCTGATGCTATTGGTGATCGGTTTTGTCACTCTCCTGGCCTGCGTTGGGGTTGCGATCTGGCTGGTAGTCACGTGAGGGTTTCTTCAACCCGCAGGCTGTCCAATTTTTTTCCTGTTACTTAAAACATTTCCCATGAATTGCGATTGCAGTTTTTGAGCGCAGAGCTCACCACAGACGTGCAATGCGCCTTCCTTTGTGGCCAGCTCTTCATTCCATGGTGCCAGGTAAAGCACCGGGGCATGGTACTGCTCGATGGATGTCCACATTACCCACCAGCGATCACTGGCGTTCTTGGTCTGAGTGCAGTTCGGCCCCGCACAACGAAAGAATTGGTTTACCGAATTTCTCGCGTTTGTCATGAACAATACAATTCTCCAGGAGAGAAGCAGATTCTATCGGAACTCCTGCCCAATTCATGACGAGAACATAGCGGTCATTTGTAGATCAGGTACTTCTGACGCAGTTGCTGAAACTGCTCCAGCCGCGCTTGCCAATCCTGGCTGATCCGTCGCGGGTCTTGTCCTTGCGCAACCGCGTCATAAACGGACTGAGTTGCGAGAATGTCGATCATCTTCTCCATCTGCCATTGTTGGGCATAGAGTTTGCGAAGCGCGGAGGCCAGTTCAATTCCCAGTTCCGGAGCATCCAGCACGTTACGGTCGAGCAGGACTATGTTCACTCCCTCGCACTTCTGGCCCCTGTATATGCTGGAGGTCGGTGTGAAAGATGTTGGTACGAATCGTACTCCCTCGATTTGTCGAGCATTCAGGTATTGCGCTAATTCCTTCGCCTTGATCCACGGGGCGCCCAGCAATTCGAATGGGGTGTCAGTTCCACGTCCCACCGAAACGTTGGTTCCTTCGACGAGCCCGACCCCCGGATACAGCGCGGCTTCCGTCACGCTGCGTAGGTTGGGAGAGGGATTTATCCACGTAAGCCCGGTTGAATCGAACCAGTCCCCACGCATCCACCCTTGCATTGGAACCACATGGAGCTTGGCATTGATGTTCCGCTCCGTGTTGTACATGGTCGCAAGTTCCCCCATCGTCATCCCGTGGCGCACCGGGACTTGCGAATAGTTCACGAAGCTTTCTCTGCCCGGATCCGCCACCGGACCCTGCACCAGGGATCCAGTGATTGGATCGGGCCGATCAAGTAAAATCACCTGCGTTCCTGTTTTTGCGGCTGCTTCCAGGAAGTACCCCACCGAGGTTTCGTACGTGTAAAAGCGCACTCCTGCGTTCTGAATGTCGATGACGATGGCTTCCAGGTTCTTTAACGCTTCAAGGGAAGGCCGCCGGTCGGAGTCCTTGCTCCCATAAACGCTGATGACCGGGATCTCCGTCGCGGCATCTTTCGTGTTGCTGATATCAGTAGTATCAAGCGTGCCCGTAACCCCGTGCTCCGGGCTGAATATCGCGGTGACGGCGACCCCCGGCGCGGCGGCCAGAATATCTATGGTTCGGCGTCCGTCCGAGTCAACGCCAGTTTGATTCGTCAATATGCCTATTCTTTTTTTACCGCTAACCGCATCGGTAGGCACCGAAGCCAGCGCGTCGAAACTGTGTTGCTGAAGAACATCGATGCCGTTGAGCACTACTCCATTACGTGACCCCACCCGTCGCCCGCCCGCCATGGCCTCGTTGTACCCGGTGATGCTTTCCCATCGCAGCTTTTCCCGCTCGCTGACTGTCAGGGGCAATGCGGCTGCCACTGCGGTCGCAACCCGGGTACGAAGTGAAATGGCGTTCCCCTGGCCGCGCGGGTGCACCGCATTCGTCAGCAAGACAATGTAGGTTTTCGTGACCGGATCGATCCACAGCGAAGTTCCCGTAAATCCTGTGTGTCCGAATGATCCGACCGGCAGCAAGTCGCCGCGATTGCTGGAAAACGGTGAATCAATGTCCCAGCCGAATCCCCGGACTGCGGTTGCATTGGGTGGCTGCTCCGGACTGACCATCTTCTCCACCGTAAGCGGCGAGAGAATTTTGCTGCCCCCTAGCAACGCCTCCGCAAATTTTCCCAAATCGTCGGCAGTCGAGAACAAGCCCGCATGCCCCGCAACACCGCCCATCCGTCGCGCCGTGGGATCATGCACTACTCCCCGCAGCATGTGTCCGGTCTCATCGTATTCCGTAGGAGCAATTTTCGCGCGCCACGCCACGGGCGGTATAAAGCGCGTATGTCTCATTCCCAGCGGGGTGAAGACGTGAGCCTGCGAATAATTGTCGAGACTTGTGCCCGAAACACGCTCCACTAGGGCCCCTAGCGTGATGAAATTGATATCGCTATACACCCACCGTGCTCCCGGTGGATTCTGCGGTTTCTCGGCAAATGTCATAGCATATGCCGTGGCTTTCCCGCCCCACGGATTTGTTAAATCCAGATCGGGTGCGAGCCCCGAGTAGTGAGTTAACAACTGGCGTACGGTGACATCTTCTTTGCCGTTCTGCGCGAATTCGGGAATGTATCTTTCGACAGGATCATTTGGCTTGATCTTTCCTTGCTCGAACAATTTCATCACACACGTGGTCGTGGCAACTACTTTGGTTAAAGATGCCATGTCGAAGATGGTGTCAACCGTCATCAGCTCGCGGCGCGGTTCCAGCGCTCGGTACCCATAGGCCTTGCGATAGACGATGCTGCCGTTATGCCCGACCAGAACTACCGCTCCAGGAATCTCCTTGGCCGCAATGGCATCCTTGATGATGGGATCGATAACGCTCAGCCGGCTGGTCGCTGCCGCCTTCGTGGCAGGCGCACCCAGCGCTGTGCCGCAGCTGCTGCACAGAAGTATTCCCACGATGTACAAACAAACCTGAAGGGAAATTACTCTCATAAGAGTGTGCTCTGACTCTACACACTCGCAGCATCGTTCTCAAGGAACGCGAGTAACGAGGTAGGCTCTAGCGTCGCTGTGAAAAAGAACCTTGATCAAGGCCAATATCCCTGCCAGCATCACCTCATTTCCCAAAAGAAGAAGGCACGGACAAAAGCCGTGCCCCGCTTCTCGTCGTTGCCCCAACGCGCTCGACGAGGCGCCCGGGGCTGCGCATACTAGTGTTGTGGAATCTGCAAAGGATGATCCAGCCGTACCTCCACGGTCGTGCCCTTCGCCAGGCGCAAATTCCGATCCGTGAGAAAGCCGGTTAAAGCCCCTATTCCAGCCCCGGCTCCAGCGCCAATTCCTGCCCCTTTACCGCCCTTAAGTACGCCTCCGGCAGCCGCGCCGATCCCAGCTCCGACCGCAACACTTTCTATCATGTGTCCCTTGCTCATGCCTTTCCGTTCGATTTCACCTTCCGCGTTGGGAGGACGTGCGGCGTGCTCGCCTGGTACACCCGTTACCGTGGCGATCAGCGGCATCTTCCCGTGACCGGTATCAATCTCATCGAAGCTCAACAGCATCCGCGCGTGAACCCCTTGCTCCACCGAACTAACGTGCCCCTTAATCTTTTTGCCATGACCGATGGTCGCGCCGTTCGGCGCCTGGATATCTTCAGCCAGTGAGGCAGAGAACTTTTTCCCAGCTTTCAGCTTGCTGGTGTCCAGCGTGTCATTAAGCCGGATCAGAAAAGTCTCACCCTCAGGGACCGCATTGGCAGCGGGTACAGGTGCAATCAGCGGATCGCGCGACTTGAGCTTCGGACTCTGTGCCACTAACGGCAGGGCTACCAGCAGAATCAAAGACGCGCTAAAGGCTCGGCGAGAAACTGTTCTCGTCATGGTAATCCTCATCGCGGGAAAAGTGACTTGCCTTAGGTGGGATGTGAGGGAACTCCAAAATGGATGCCTCCCTCTAACCGGTAACCAGAAAGGATGGTTTACGCCTTGGCAGCGGCGGAATACGTGAACCGGTAGATCTGGGCATCGATCTCGCGTCGCAGATCTTCCCAGATATTGTCTGGCATACGCAAGAACACTTCGACAATTTCAGGATCGAATTGCGAACCCGAGCAACGTTTGATCTCAGCTCGTGCCGCTTCCAGGGTCTGGGCTGCCCGATAAGGGCGGTCCGACGTAATAGCGTCGAGAGTGTCGGCAATTGAGAATATTCGTGCCCCCAGGGGAATCTCATCCCCCCGCAACCCTCTGGGGTAACCCGTCCCGTCGAACCTTTCCTGGTGGGAATACACGATGTCGGAAGCTTCCGTGAGGAACGGAATCTTCTTCAACATCTGGTAGCCGCGGTAACAATGTTCCCGCATGATGGCCACTTCATCCGGGTTAAGCTTACCGGGCTTGCGTAGGATCGCGTCCGGAATGGCCATTTTGCCGATGTCATGAAGAAATGCCCCGCGCGCAATAACGCTGATCTGTTCTTTCGGCAGGCCCAGGGCGCGCGCGATCGCAATGGTGAAGGCTGTGACTCGCTTGGAGTGGCCCTCGGTTTCGGCGTCCTTCAAATCGAGTGCGTCGCCTAGCGCTTCGAGTGTTATGTCATAGGAACGCTCGAGGTTTCCCATGGCCTTACGCAACTGCTCGGTCCGCGCCGCGACCAGCGATTCAAGATTGGTCTGGTATGCGCGGTTTTCCATCTTCAGCCGGCGATTTTCTAATGCCCGCCGCACCGTGGCCAGAAGTTGCTCCCGCTCGAAGGGCTTCAGCAAATAGTCATAGGCGCCATTGCGGATCGCCGCCAGCGCCACCGAGATGTCGTGGACAGCCGTGACCATGACCACCGGCATATCGGGAAATTTTTCTTTCGTGCGCTCCAGCAGGCCGATGCCGTCCAACTCCGCCATCATCAGGTCGGTAAGCATGAGTTCAAACTCATCGCCCGAGTTGAGCATCGCCAGCGCCTCTACGCCGGAGGCGGCTTGCCGGCAATGATAGTTAGCGGAAACCAGCATGGAAGTCACGATTTCGCGGATTGCTTCTTCGTCGTCGACTACCAAAATTCGTTCGGCTGGCATGAAGAGGAATAAAGTGTAACCTAAGTTCCCGAATTTGCTGCTTTTTTAATTAGGTAACCACAGTAACTATCGGCAGGACGAAAAGTCACCTTCAGAGCGGGATGGCGTGTTATTAGAAGACGGGCACCTTTGTGCTCACTATGTCCATGAACCCCATATTCTGCGCTTGGACGATCGCAGGCATTCTTCTCCATAAGCCCACTGCCCCGGAATCTGTCGCCCTGATCATGCTGGCGGCCAGCGTAGTTGTGTTCCGTACTTTTCGTGAGAGATATCTGCTTATCTGGATTCTCGGCTGGTTCAGCTATTTGGGATCGCACCTCAGCGAGAATTACTTCCCCTCAACCCTCGCCATGGCGGGTTCGCAAGCCGCGCTGGTACTTGCCGTTTGCCTTTTCAGTTGCGCCGTTCTGGTTTACACGCATGCTCGTAAGACTCTGATTCCACTTGCCCTTATAAGTCTGGCGGTCGTGGGATTTGCGGTCGCTCGAGTTTTCGTCTGGCCGGATTCCTTACCCCTGCGTGTGGCCTTGGAGACGGCGTACCGCTTAGTCGCCCTCGCCGCTGCCTTTCAGATGATCCGTACCCGCTGGGGACGTTGGGAAGTAGGGCCCTGGCTGCTTAGCCTCAGTCTGGTAGCCATGCATCTCGACTGGGCTCCGATAAATTCGCATCTGCCTCCTGGCTCGGGTCTAATTGCCGATTTGCTCATGGGCGTCAGCATGCTGTTGATAGTCTTCGATGACTCGCGTGCCCGCACCCGTCGTTTGGCCGTGGTCAACGCCCTGACCGGCAGCATTGCTCGTGCGACCCAGTCGGGCCCCATGTTGCTCACTGCGCTTGAAGAACTCAAGAAATTAATGAAGGCCAGGGCAGCGTGGTTTCGCTGGCAGCAGGACCAGCGCATGGTCTTGGCCCAGCAAATCGGTCTGTCCTCTGAATTCGTTAAGGCCCGGCAATCGGTAGTGCTCGATTCCAGTCTCCAGGAAGTGATCCAGAGCGGGAAGGCGGCCATTTTCCACATCAGGCAAACCGCACCCGAGATTCAGGAAGCTCTGAAGGCGGAGAAATTGCACCACCTGATCATGGTCCCGGTGCGCGGGAAAAAATCCGTCATCGGTATCCTCTCTCTCGCCGGGCGACATTGGCGCTCTTACACCCCCGACGATCTCGAGTTCCTTGAAACCAGCGCTCACCAACTGGGTATAGCGGTGGAGAATGTTCGCCTCATGGAACAGGTGCTTCGTTCTCAGCGCCAGTGGGTGAATACCTTCGATTCCATTCAGGACCTCATCCTGGTTCACGATGCGGGATTCAAGGTCATGAAAGTCAACCAGGCCATGCTGGCTCGCTTGAAGCAGGCTCCGCAGGCGGTGGTTGGCAAATTCTGCGATGAAGTCCTTCCGAAAGGCCCTGAAGCCTGGAAGGGATGCCCGTATTGCGCGCGCGGCGACGTGGACTTTGTAGAGGGCCCCGACCCTGGCTTCGGCGGCTATTCGCTGGTTTCCACATCGTCCTACACCGATCAGAACAGCAAGCAGAAAGGCACCATCCACGTAGTACGCGACACTACCGAACGCCGCGCTGCAGAAGAGAAATACCGCATGCTCTTCGAGCAAGTGCAGGAAGGCGTATTCGTCTCTACGCCCGACGGACGCCTGATTGACTGCAACGATGCCTTCGTCCAGATGCTGGGGTACAACACTCGCGAAGAGCTCATGCAGCAAAACGTTGAAACCGGTGTCTATGCTTTGCCGGAGCAGCGTGACTTGTTCCGCAGGGAA
>Ga0310810_10004134_pt1 | contig 15989 bp, 13 predicted proteins | sample NCmetagenome_FD_207641 | JGI IMG/M metagenome (GOLD analysis project Ga0310810, IMG submission 207641) | Soil microbial communities from experimental microcosm in Duke University, North Carolina, United States - NC | ecosystem: Engineered > Artificial ecosystem > Soil microcosm > Unclassified ...
GCGGTCCGCGTGACCGACGCCGCAACGCAGCAACCGATCGCCCAGGCTCAGGTGCAGATTGTCGGCACCACGCTCGGTGGGCTCACAGGCGCCGACGGTCGCGCCGTCATCCAGGGAATCTCACCCGCCGTTCACCAGGTTCGTGTGCTGCGCGTGGGCTACGCCGAGCAGAAGAAGCAGGTCACGATCGTCGCGAACGAGCAAGCCACCGTCGACGTCGCGCTCGGAGCCGTCGCCGTCAGTCTCGCGCCCGTCGTCACGACTGCCACGGGTGAGCAGCGACGCGTCGAGATCGGCAACTCGGTCGCGCAGATCGACGCAGCGAAGGTGGTGAACGAGGCGCCGGTGCGCAGCGTCGACGACCTCATCAACTCCCGGACCGCCGGCGTCGCGGTGCAGACCGGCACGCAAACGGGTACCGGGTCACGCGTGCGCATTCGCGGTCAGAACTCGCTCAACCTGTCGAACGATCCGATCTACGTGATCGACGGCATTCGGATGACGAGCGACATCGGGAGCAACCGGTACGGCACGGGTGGCAGCAACGCCAGCCGAGTCGGCGACATCAATCCCGAGGAGATCGAGAACATCGAGGTCGTGAAGGGGCCGTCGGCCGCTACGTTGTACGGGACGGATGCGGCGAACGGCGTCATCGTCATCACGACCAAGCGCGGCCGCGCAGGCGCGGCGCGCTGGAACGTCTACGGTGAGGGCGGCTATCTCAACGACCGCAACACATACCCCTGGAACTACACACTCGCCGGCCACTCGGTCGGGTCGACTGCGTATCGCGAGTGCACGCTCCCAACGGTATCGGCGGGAAGCTGCGTGTTCGACAGCCTGCGCGTGTACGCGCCAGCGCATGACCCTGACGCGACACCGATCGGCAGTGGCAACCGCTGGCAGGCCGGTGCACAGGTCTCCGCCGGGACAGACGTCATTCGCTACTTCCTCTCCGGCGAGCGCGAGGAGGAGGTCGGAACGCTCGAGCTTCCGGATTTCGAGCGGCGCCGCTTCAAGGAGCAGGGCATTCCGCTTCACGACTGGACGGACCGGCCCAACACGCTGGGCAAGAACAGCTACCGGGCGAACGTCGGGGCCGCGTTAGGCTCCAAGCTCGACGTCACCGTGTCGAGCGGGTTCATCAACCTCAAGCAGCGCTACACGCTCGAGTCCAATGCGACGGCCGGGCTGGGCTCACACCTGTTCGGCGGTCCCGGCTACAAGGACAACTGCAACGTCGCGGTGACGCCCCCGACGCCGTGCAACGGCTACCGCGCGTGGACGCCGGGCTACACGTGGCAGGAGAAAGTGGAGCAGGGCGTCAACCGGTTCATTCTGTCCGGCGACGCGAACTACCGCCCGTTCAGCTGGAACCAGACGCGCCTGACCGTCGGCAACGACTTCACGGATCGCGCGGACGTCGATCTCCGCTATCGCGGAGAGGCTCCGCCACTCAACGCGACGTACCGGCTCGGCTTCGCCGGTGAGGGACGCACGAACATCAGCAACTTCACCACGAACCTGTCGAGCACCGGCTCGTTCAATCCGCGGCCGTCGCTGAACTCCAAGACGACCGTCGGTCTGCAGTACGTGAACTACAACCTGGCCCAGAACGCCGGCGAGGGAACCAACCTGCCGCCTGGGACGCAGACGCCGGCCGCGGGCGCGGAGCCTAACGCGGCGAGCGGAACGACGCTGCAGAAGACCTTCGGCTTCTTTGCGGAGGAAGCGCTGGGGTTCAACGACCGTCTGTTCGTGACCGCCGCCGTGCGTTCCGACCAGAACAGCGCGTTCGGGACAAACTTCCAGAGCGTGTGGTACCCCAAGGCCAGCATCTCGTGGATCCTCTCCGACGAGAGCTTCTTCCCGCGGCTGTCGTGGCTCAACTCGCTCCGGCTCCGGTCCGCCTACGGGGCGTCCGGCGTGCAGCCTGGACCTAACGACGCGCTCCGGACGTTCGAGGCGAACCCGGTCAACATTCTCTCGACCGACCAGCCGGGCGTCCGCTACAACCAGCTCGGCAACAGCGAGCTCAAGCCCGAGAAGTCCACCGAGTTCGAGGCGGGCTTCGAGACCAAGCTCGCGAACAACCGCGTCAGCCTGGACCTCACGTTCTATCACAAGAAGACGCAGGATGCGCTGATCAGCGCCATCGTCCCGCCGTCGGCTGGCGTGGGCGGCCAGAACAACGAGGCAGGCACGACGGTGCGTCGCAACCTTGGCGCGACGATGAACGAGGGTCTCGAGTTCCTCGGTAACGCCCAGGTGCTCAGCCGCCGTGCGTTCGGCTGGGACGTGACCCTCAACGCGTCGACGAACAAGAACAAGCTGCTCGATCTCGGTGGAACACCGCAGCAGATCAATGTCGAGACGCGCGTCGTGGAGGGGTATCCGATGTTCGGGTGGTGGGCGCGCCCGATCACGGGATGGCAAGACAAGAACAACGACGGCATCCTGACAGCGACCGGCTGCGGCCCCTACTCGAAGGACGACACCCCTCAGTGTGAGGTCTTCGTCGGCGACTCGGCCGCGTTCCGCGGCTACACGCAGCCGCGCCACATCGTCACGCTCACGAACGGCTTCGACCTGTTCAGCCGGAGGCTCCGCCTGCAGGCGCTGCTGGACTACCGCGGCGGCTACAAGGCGTACAACAACACCGAGCGCATTCGCTGCGCGAGCCGGCAGAACTGCAACGGCATGATGAACCCGAACGCGACGCTGGAGGAGCAGGCGATGGCGGTGGCGCACCTCAACCATCCCGCCAAGACGCTCGACGGCTTCATGCAGGACGGCACGTTCCTCAAGTTGCGTGAGGTCACGGCGCGGTTGGCGCTGGCGCCGCGGTTCGCGAACATGCTGCGCGCCCGCTCGGCGGACATCGTGGTGACTGCACGCAATCTCGGAACCTGGACCAAGTACCGCGGGCTCGATCCCGAGAACGACTACCTGGTCGCGAGCACGACGACGCGTGACGTCCCGTCCGATTTCCAGACGGCCGGGCCGGCGTCGTACTACATCCTTCGCATGTCCCTCGGCTTCTGACGCCTAACGACGACTCACACGACCATGATCAATACAATCGCGTTGAGCGCCAGGCTCCGGAACGCCGTCGGAGCGCTGGCCGTAACTGTCCTTCCGCTCGTGACAGGGCTTGCTGCGTGCGGTACGAAGGACACGCTGCTGGAAGCCACGGACCCCGACATCATCGATCCGAACGCGGTGAACTCGGCAGAAGGTGCACAGGCGCTGTACTTCGGTGCGCTCGGGCGCCTGCGCCAGGCAACCGGCGGATCGAACGGGGAAGGCAGTAGCTGGTTGTTCGGCGGTCTGCTCGCGGATGAGTGGTCCACGAGCTCGACGTTCGTGCAGAATGACGAAACCGACCAGCGTTCGATCCAGACGAACAACGGAACCGTGGAAGGGATGTTCCGCGACCTCGCCCGGGTGCGAACGTCATCGAACCAGGCCATCAAGGCAATGAAGGAGTTCCGCGAGACGGAAGTAGCTCGTATCGCCGAGCTGTACTTCGCGCGCGCGTTCGCGGAAATGCAGATGGCGAGCGACTTCTGCAACGGCATTCCCCTGAGCGACGGAACCGGTGCAGAGATCGAGTTCGACCAGCCGCGCACCGGCGCCGAGGTGTTTACGGCGGCGATTGCGTCCGCGGATTCGGGGCTCGCGCTCGTCGCGACCGCGACTGACGCAGACGGCACGAAGATCCGTCGCTCGCTGCTCGTGACGAAGGCTCGCGCGCTCCTGGGGCTCAATCGACAGGTGGAAGCGGCGGCGCTCGTGTCCTCGACCGCCGTGCCAACGAGCTTCAGCTACGAGGTCACGTTCGCCGTGACGTCGGGCAGCAACATCCTGTGGAGCCAGCCGAACAGCTCGTTGCGGTACGCCGTGGGCGACAGCCTCGAGGGGAATGCGCGCAATCTCCTCGTGAAGAACGCCATTCCGTTTCTCTCGGCGAAGGACCCGCGCGTTCCGGCGAAGTACGTAATCGCGTCGAATGGAAAGGACACGACGAAGTCCCAGGATGGCAAGACGTTCGCGCGAACGACCAGCCTGTGGGCACGCCTAACGCCCGTTCCCGTCGTGAACGGTCTCGACGCGCGCCTCATCGAGGCCGAGGGCAAGCTCAAGGCGGGCGACATCGCCGGCATGATCACGATCATGAATGCGTTGCGGGCGACGCCACCCAAGCTCGGCGAAATCCAGCCGACGGGGCTCGCGCCGCTGGCTGTGCCGGCGACGCAACGGCTGGCCGAGGATCTGTATTTCCGGGAGAAGGCGTTCTGGACGTACAGTCGTGGCCAGCGACTGGGCGACATGCGCCGCCTCATCCGCCAGTACGGTCGGACGGCGGACCAGGTCTTCCCGGTGGGTGAGCACTATCGCGGCGGGAACTACGGCGTGGATGTCAATCTGCCGGTCCCACAGGCCGAGGAGAACAATCCGGAGTTGAACGGCACTCCGGCGTGCATCGATCGTAACGCCTAACGGCTGTCATTCCGAGCCGGGTACCCGCCGCAGGCGGGTGCATGAGGAATCCTTGCTATCCTGGTAGAGGGACAGCCCTCCTTCGGGATAGCGAGGATTCCTCGTTTCACTCGGAATGACAGCGTTCAGTTCCAGCGCACGAGTCCGCGCGTCGCCAGCGACAACTCTTCGTCCGAGACGCGGCGGTCGTAGTCGATGTACACGCTCGTCGGGTACCCGTACGTGAAGTCGTATTGCACGTCGATGGTGTCCGCGCGTCGATCGATGCCGTTCTGAATCGCATCGAACAGCTGCTCGACGCTGGGGAACGAGTTCGAGATCGACAGCGGGACCGGGCGCCCGTCATCCTCGTAGAACTGGTATTCGATGGATCCCCGATCGACGTACACCACGACCGGGCGCGTGATCTCGGACGGGCAATCGCAGTTGACGCGCACCGTGTACGAGTAGCTCAGCGGAGCGGCGCTCTCGAACCGATTCCAGTTGCTGTCGAGCTCGGACTGAGCGCGGCTGAGGTCATCGGTGCCGGTGATGCTGTCACACGCGGCGAGGGCAGGGAGGAGCAGTGCGCCGAGGAGCGCCCGGCTCGAACGAAGCAGAGAGGTCATGGAGGGGTCCGAAGGTTCTTTCGAGATCGTACACCCGACCATGCCGCTGGTTCACCGGCGCATTTCCTGCGACCTGCGTCACAGGCCTTCGACTCTCGACCTTCAGGATCTTCATGGCGACGACGAAATCTCGGCGATCGGTCGCACGCGCAAGTGGCGCTGCGATTCCCCGGCGTCCGTTCGGCCGCGCGGCCGAGACGGTCAGCGCGCTGGCGCTGGGCGGGTATCACCTCGGAACGATCGGCAATCGGCGTGAGGCGATCCGGATCGTGCACGGCGCGATCGACGGTGGCATCACGTTCATGGACAACGCCTGGGAGTACCACGAGGGAGAGAGCGAAGAGATCATGGGCAAGGCGCTCGTCGGTCGTCGGGATCAGGTCTTCCTGATGTCGAAGGTCTGCACGCATGGCCGCGACCGAAGGGTGGCAATGCGACAGTTGGCGCAGAGCCTGAAGCGCCTCAAGACCGATCATCTCGATCTGTGGCAGGTACACGAGTGCGTGTACCCTAACGATCCAGAGCACCACTTCGCGCCAGGCGGTGTGATCGAGGCGCTCGTGGAGGCGAAGGACCGCGGGCTGGTACGCTACGTCGGCTTCACCGGCCACAAATTGCCCGACATCCATCTCGAGATGCTGTCGCACGGATTCCCGTTCGACTCCGTGCAGATGCCGCTCAACTGCTTCGACGCGTCATTTCGCTCGTTCGAGCAGTTCGTGCTCCCCGAAGCGCGCCGCCAGGGCCTCGCGGTGCTCGGCATGAAGAGCATGGGCGGCGAGGGGGACGCCGTGCGGAAGCGCGTCGTGACGGCCGAGGAGGCGCTGCGGTATGCGATGAGCCTTCCCGTCACGACGACCGTGAGCGGCATCGACTCGATGCGCGTGCTGCGTCAGAACCTCCGCATCGCCTCGGCGTTCACGCCGATGACTGGCGACGAGATGGCGGCGCTGCGCGAGCGGGTCTCCGGCGTTGCCGCGGATGGGCGGTTCGAGCTGTACAAGACGACGGCCAAGCACGAGGGAAATCCAGGACGGAAAGAGCATGGATTTCCGTCGCAGGAAGAAGTCGCCGCCTAACAACAACTGCAGCTGGTAGCTGGCGCTGGTGGCTGGTGGGTCGTGCTGGTTGCTGGTTGACGCTGAGTGCCACCCTCACGCTCAATGGTGTCACGCTGCGTTCCTCTGATGGTGGGCCGCGACGGCGGTCGGGTTATCGTCACGTATGGAAGAACCCGACGGATTCGCCGAGTGGGCCGCCAGGATCCCGTCGGTCATGAAGGACGATCCCATATGGCGTTTGCCGGCATATCGATACGCGCTGTTTCTGGGAGATTTGATCCAGGACGACGTCCGCGTGATTCGCCAAGGCGGTCGAACGCGCCGACTCATCGACCAGCTACTCGACGCGGTCGAGTCGATCAGTGCAAACATTGCCGAAGGTTACTCACGCACAACGGGACCGGAGCGCGCGAAATTTTTCGAGTACGCACATAGCTCGGCGCGCGAGTCACGCGAGTGGCTGTTCAAAGTACGACGCCAGCTGAGCCCCGAGGTCGTAGCCGCTCGCATGCAACTCGTGACTCGGATCATGAAGATCCTGGCGGTGGTCATTCCCCGCGAGCGAGCGGATCCCGAATCGCGCGCACGGCGGTGGCGGCGTGGCCGCGAACCCGAGGAAGGTGTCGAGCGTCAGAACAATGAGGGATGAGAGTGTCGTGCGGCCATGTAGCACTCAGCGTCAACCAGCCACCAGCACGACCAACCAGCTACCAGCGCCAGCTACCAGCGCCGCTACCAGCGCCGCTACCAGCCGCCTCTTGGCAGCTGTAGTTTCTGCCGATGACCGGGGTGCCAATCATCAATTCCGATGGTTCGGCTGAGAGAGTCCCGTTGAACCTGATCCGGTTCGCACCGGCGTAGGGAGTCAGACAAATGAGAGCACGTACGACGCAGATGGCGCTCGCGCGCCACGGCGATGTCACGCCTGCCATGAGCTTCGTGGCCGAGCGCGAAGGCATTGCTTCCGAGCTCGTTCGCGATGAGGTGGCTCGCGGCCGGCTCGTCATCCCCGCAAATCATCGGCACCTCGCCGGCGTTCTCGAGCCCATGGGCATCGGGAAGGTCGCACGCGTGAAGATCAACGCGAACATCGGCAACTCCGCCGTTACATCCTCCATACCCGAGGAGGTCGCGAAGCTCACGCTCGCCGTGAAGTACGGCGCCGACACCGTCATGGATCTCTCGACGGGCAAGAACATCGACGAGACGCGTGAGGCGATTCTCGCGGCGTCGACCGTACCGATCGGCACAGTGCCGCTCTATCAGGCGGTGCTTCGCGACAAGCAGCTCGAGGAGCTGACCGCCGACGATCTGCTGGCCGAGGTCGAGCATCAGGCGCGGCAGGGTGTGGACTACATGACGATCCATGCCGGCATCCTGCTCGAGCATCTGCCGCTCGTGTACGGACGCGTCACCGGCATCGTGAGTCGCGGCGGATCGCTCCTCGCCGTGTGGATGATGCACCACCGCCGTCAGAACCCGCTCTACGAGCGCTTCGATGACCTGTGCGACATCCTCCGGCAATACGATGTCACCATCTCGCTCGGTGATTCGCTGCGGCCGGGCTCCATTCACGATGCGAGCGACCGGGCCCAGTTCGCCGAGTTGGAGACGTTAGGCGAGCTGACGCGGCGGGCGTGGACGCACGACGTCCAGGTGATGGTCGAGGGGCCCGGCCACGTGCCCATGCACCAGATCGAGATGAACGTGCGTCGGCAGAAGGAAGTCTGCCACGAGGCGCCGTTCTACACGCTCGGGCCGCTCGTCACGGACATCGCGCCCGGATACGACCACATCACGAGCGCCATCGGCGCCGCGATGATCGGCTGGCACGGTGCGGACATGTTGTGCTACGTGACGCCGAAAGAGCACCTCGGGCTGCCCAACGCCGAGGATGTGCGGCAGGGCGTGATCGCGTACAAGATCGCCGCGCACGCCGCGGACATCGCGCGCGGTCGTGGCGGGGCGACGGCGCGCGATGACGCGCTGTCCCGTGCACGCTACGCGTTCGACTGGAACGAGCAGTTCCGCCTCAGCCTCGATCCCGAGCGCGCGCGGGAATACCACGATGAGACGTTGCCGGCCGAGTACTTCAAGAGCGCCGAGTTCTGCGCGATGTGCGGTCCCCGGTTCTGCTCGATGCACCATTCACGGACGATCGAGGCCGGGATTGCCGAGATGGCCATGGCAAAGGAGTGAGCGTGACCTGGAACCGGTTGTCCGCTCTGCGGTCGGTCGGGCCGTTATAGCTGATGGCCGGCGGCTACCCGTTGCATCCCGTCCCAGAACCCGTATCGTCTCATCGGGTTGAAATGTCCGGGCGGAGCCGCCTGGACCGTAGACCGCACCCCCTCGTAAGGAGACCACAGCCATGAACGCCCACGATTCCGATTCCCGCAACGCCGACAGCGATCGTCGCGGATTCCTCGCGCAGGTCGGTGCCGGCACCGTCGCGATGCTTGCAGCGCCCGCGCTCCTGCGGGCCGAATCCGTGCTGCCGAATGCGCCGTTCGACGACAAGTGGCTGGATAATCTGAAAGGGAGTCACCGCCAGTACTTCGACGCGACGGCGGTGAATTCCGGTTGGGTTCTGGGATACGCGATGAACTGGCTGGACACGATGAAGTCGACGTACGGCGTAACCGACAAGGATCTGAACGCGGTGGTGGGCTTCCGCCACTTCTCGATCCCGATGGCCTACACTGACGCCATCTGGGCGAAGTACAAGCTCGGCGAGTTTGCGCAGCTCAATGACCCGCTGACAAAGGCGCCGGCTACGCGCAACATCTTCTTCAATTCCAAACCGGGCGATGTGCCGTTCCCGGATATGGCCATCGACAAGCTGAAGCCGCGCGGCGTGACGTTCGTGGTGTGCAACGTCGCCCACACCGTCGTCAGCAGCATTCTCGGGCCGAAGGTGGGAATGACCGCGGAGGCCGCCAAGGCCGAATTCGAGAAGGGGCTCATTCCGGGGTTCACGCTCGTTCCGTCGGGCGTCCTGGCCGTGAGCCGCGCACAGGAGAAGGGGAAGTGCACGTACTGCTACGCCGGGTGATTCGCTAGGCAGTCACCGTTAGGCAGGTACCGATGCTCCGCCGTTCACCGGTTGGCGCATGCTCGCTGCTGCTCTTCGCGGCGGGCTGCGCGAGCCGGCCGGCGCCGGCACGAGTCGGGCTCCCGCCGTCCACCGCCGAAGCGCCGCTGGCCCTCATGGTGCCGGTGGAGGGCGTGGCGCCGGACCGTGTTCCAGACACGTTCAACGCCGCCCGGGGCGATCGCACTCACCGCGCCATCGATATTCTCGCGATGCGCGGCACTCCGGTCATCGCCGTCACGGATGGGTACGTCTACCGTATTCGCGAGACCGGACCGGGCGGCCGCGCTATCTACGCCACGGACAGCTCGCGACACTGGATGTTTTACTACGCGCACCTCGATACCTTTCGGCCGGGACTCAGCGAAGGCGCGAAGCTCACGCAGGGCGAAGTCATTGGCTATGTCGGCACGACCGGCAACGCGCCGCCCGACACCCCACATCTGCATTTCCAGCTCATGCGCGCCCGCTTCGATTCGCGCTGGTGGGATGGCGACGCCCTCGACCCTCGGCCTTATTTCGTGATGACTGGAGAATCGCGATGACCCTGTCCGGGCGCGACCGCGCCGACCTCCGCGCGGAAGCGCACCACCTCACCGCACTGGTGCACGTCGGCCAACACGGCCTGAGCCCAACCGTGGTGCAGTCGCTCGATGACGCACTGAGAACGCGCGAGCTCGTGAAGGTCCAGCTCGGGCGGAACGCCGACGTCACAGCGAAGGAAGCCGCGGCACAACTCGCCGAGTTCACGAACTCGACGGTGGTGCAGGTCATCGGGAAGACGGCGACGTTCTATCGAATGAATCCGGAGCTTCCACGGAAACACGGCGCCCCGCCGCCGTGGAGAACCGTGTAGTCATTCCGAGCGGAGCTCCGCTCGGAATGACCCCTGATCGCGTAGCGCGCCTAACACGCGCCACGGCGTCATCGGAAGCTCGCGTACCTCGACGCCGAGCGCGTCGGCCACGGCGTTGGCAATCGCCGGCGCGGTCGGGATGATCGGAGGCTCCGCGAGCCCGCGCGCACCAGTGTGATTCGCCGTCGGGTCGGGCACGTCCAGCAACGCGACGTCGATTCGAGGCACGTCTCCGATCGTCGGGATCTTGTAGTCGTGCAGATTGGCGTTCACCGGCCGCCCCGTCTCCGCGTCGAGCAGGCGTTCCTCGAAGAGCGCGTAGCCGAGCCCCTGAATCACCCCGCCTTCCACCTGGCTCTCGGCAAGGGTCGGGTTGATGATGCGCCCGGCGTCGTGGACGGCGACGATGCGCAATACGCGGACGACGCCAGTGTCTGCATCCACTTCAACGTCGGCGAACTGCACGCCGAAGCTGGCCAGCCCTACACCTTGCGGGTTGGGGCCGCGTGCGCCGCGCCCAAGGATCATCACGTCGCCGAGCTTGGTGCAGAGTGCGCGAAAGGTGATCGATGCGGTTCCGTCGTCTGTCGCGATCGTGCCGTCGCGCGCCTGCAATCGGGCTGCCGGCACGTCGAGCACTTCCGACGCTGCTTCGATGAGCTGACGCAGGGCATCCTCGGCCGCCGCACGAACGGCTGGGCCGACGGACGCGGTCGTCATCGAGCCCCATGATGGGCCCGTATAGGGCGTTCGCTCCGTATCGCCCAACACGACGCGCACATCCGTCAGGCGCGCGCCTAACGCTTCCGCGGCGATCTGGGCGAGGATGGTGCGGGACCCTGTCCCGAGGTCCTGCGTTCCCGTCAGTACATCGGCGGAACCGTCGCCGTTGATCTTCACGATCGCGTAGGCGGGCGGTCCGCCGCCCGCACCCCAGACCTGTGCCGCCATGCCCTTGCCGCGGCGCAGGCGCCCGTTCGACACGCGATTCGCGTCCCAGTCGAACATGGCGGCACCGCGATCGTAGCACTCGCGCAGCCGGTTGCTGGAGAACGGTCGGTCCTTCTTCTCGTCGTGCTCCGCGAAATTCAGCCGCCGGAGCTCCAGCGGATCCATGCCAAGCTCGCGCGCGAGCGCGTCCATCGCACTCTCGAGCGCGAACGCGCCTTCGACGTGGCCAGGCGCGCGGAACGCGGTCATCGCTGGCGTGTTCACGTACGCGAACCGCTCCACCGTGCGGACGTTGGGGCACGAGTACATCTCGTGAAAGATCCCTGCCGGTCCGCCCTCCCAGCCGCCGATGCCGAGCGGAACGTCCGCTTCGCAGGCGATGGCGACGAGACGACCATCGCGGCGTGCACCTAACGTGACGTGCTGCTCCGTCGACGGCCGGTTGCCAGCGTCCGTCTGTTCGGCTTCACGATCGTTCACGCAGCGCACGGGCCGGCCCGTGCGACGAGCGAGAAGCGCCGCGATGTAGGTGTATGCGCCGGCTGACGTCTTGGCGCCGAAGCCGCCGCCCATGTGCTCCTTGATGACGCGAACCGACGACTGGCTGACGCCAAGTCCCGCAGCCAGCTGCTCGCGAACGTGAAACACCGCCTGTGTGGATTCCCACACCGTCAGGCGATCACCATCCCACTCGGCGACCGCGCCATGCGGCTCCAGTGCGGTATGGAGCGCGACAGGCGTGCGATACGTGCGCCTAACGATGACGGCTGCCTCCGCGAGCCCGCGCGCGAGATCGCCTCGTTCCACGACGTCGGGTGACGAGCGGACGAGGTTCGGTGACCGGCCGGCGTCCGAGGGAGACGGTGTTCGCGATGACGCTCGACGCACCGCCGGTGCGCCCTCGGCCACGGCGGCGGCGAAGGTCGCGAAGTGCGGCTGGGTTTCGTAGCGCACGCTGATAGCTGCCACGCCACGACGCGCCGCGTCGAGCGAATCGGCGCAGACGGCCGCGAGCGGCTGGCCAGCGTACGACACCGCCGTATCGAACAGGGCTCCACCGGCAAGTCGAATTCGGCGCTCGAGGTCCCCCTCTCCGATGACGTCGACGACGCCATCGACGGCTCGTGCGGGCTCGAGATCGATTTCTGCCCGGCCACGCGCGATGGTCGATCGGAGAATCACCGCGTACAGCATACCGGTGCGCGTCGTGTCGGCCGTGTAGCGGGCGCGGCCCGCCACTTTTTCGGGCGCGTCCGTCCGCACGACGCGCTGGCCGACGACATGGAGCTCAGCATCCACGCCCCAGGGTGTGGGATCGCTATCGGGGAGCTCCACCACTTTGGTCTCTTCGCGCCCCTCGACCTCGACCGTCGTCGTCACGAAGCGACGGTGGGTCGTACCGGTATCGCGAGTATCAATCGCCATTGGACCCTCGCATGACTTCCGCCGCGCTGTGAATCGCGCGCACGATCTTCGGGTACGTGCCGCACCGGCACAGGTTGCCGCTCATTGCGCGCACGATCGCCTCGTCCGAGGGGTTGTCGTCCCGAGCGAGCAATGCCACTGCGGCGAGCACCTGGCCCGGCGTGCAGAAGCCGCACTGGACAGCGTCCTGCTCGACGAACGCGGTCTGTACCGGATGCGCGGTCGAGCCCGAGGCCAGCCCCTCGATGGTGGTGATCGAGTCGCCCTCATGCGCATGCGCCAGCGCGAGACAGGCGTAGATCGGATCCGGTACGCCTTCCGGACCATTCACCAGCACCGTACACGCGCCGCACTCGCCTCGTTCACACCCCGGCTTCGCGCCGGTCAGGTGCAGATGGTCGCGGAGGACCGACAGCAGCGTAGCGTCCGGGGCGACATCGAGGTGACGAGATCGGCCGTTGACCGTGAGGCGCATTGGCGGATGATAATGGGTCTTCGCGCATGCGACGTGCTACCGTACGAGCTGTACCGCGATACTACTGCCGAGGGGTCGCGCCCTTGTCTGCTCAGCCCCGTCTCGGATATCATAACCAGACGATCCTCTTCGACAGAACCTCAGAGCCCGCAATGCCATACGTCATCACGGAAGCCTGTGTAGGCACGAAAGACAAAGCGTGCGTCGACGTCTGCCCGGTAGACTGTATCTACGAAGGTCCGGAACAGCTGTACATCCATCCGGACGAGTGCATTGACTGCGGCGCGTGCGAGCCTGAATGCCCCGTGACCGCGATCTTTCCAGAGGAAGACGTCCCGGCAGCACAGAAGCAGTTCGTGCAGATCAACCGCGACGTCTTCAAGAGCGCAACGCCTCCCGGGCGACCGACGCGATAGGCCCTCGCCGTCTACGCGTAATCGAGCGACGCCAGAAACTCGCTCAGCACGTGGTTGAACGCCGCCGGCCGCTCGAGGTTGCTCACGTGGCCGGCGTGTTCTATCACCTCCAGCCGACTCCCGCGAATCCCCTCGTGTAGCAGCTCGGCCTCGGCGACCGGCGTGAGCGCGTCTTCCTGCCCTACCACGACCAGCGTCGGCACATCGATTGTCGCCAGTGTAGGTGTCGAGTCGATACGGCCCATCATGGCCTCGAGCGCACCGACGATGCCGTCCACGGGCGCGCTCTCGAGCATGCGATGCACCTGGTCGATCAATGCCGGACGCTTTTCCCTTGTCGTCTTGCCCAGCATGCCGGTGATCTGATTGTCGGCGACGGCGCCGCTACCGCGCGTCCGCGCGACGTCGATGAGCTCCATGCGTTTCGCACGGCCTTCGGCGGTGTCCGCACCAGCCCGCGTGTCAGCGAGCACGAGCGCACGCACCAGCGAACGGTGTCGTCGCCAGAGCGCGAACGCGACGTAGCCGCCCATGGACAGGCCGGCCACGACCGCCCGCTCGACACCGAGCCCGCGGAGCAGCATCGCGATGTCGTCGGCGAACTGGTCGATGCTGAACGGGCCGTGCTTCGAGCTCTCTCCGAAGCCGCGGAGATCAGGCGCGATGCACCGCGCCCGATCGACGAGTGCTCCCAACTGCGGTGCCCACAGCGCGCGGGTATGCGGGAACCCGTGAACGAACGCCACGGTTATCCCGGTTCCAACATCGTCGTAGCCGATCTCGACGCCATCACAGAGCGCAATCACGGTCGCCTGACCTCGTCGCCGAAGGACTTCATCCACCGCGCGTCGAACGTCATCCAGAAGAGCGTCGGCGTCGTGTGGCTCGCCGCGATGTCGAGTGCGGCCGCGAACGCCTTCGCGCTGTACGTCGCATCCAGTCGCCAGCCGCGCAGCGCATCCACCAACACCGCGGCATGCTCGGCCGTCGGGTGTGGGCGGGCGTACGCGCCGCCGTACAGGTCGTGCGAGACCACGATCTGTTTCCGTCGCACGGCTGTGGGTGCCCGACCAGTATACCGCGCAATCAGCTGACGCGTTTGTTCGGCAAGCCGACGCACCCGCCACCCGTTCGCGCCAACACGTGGGCCGACCCGCGCCCCGATGACGACGGTGTCGAGTCCCGCGATCGCAAAGCCGAGCGCGAGGCCCGCTGCCGTTCCGCCGCTGCCGAGCGGAACGACGACGCGGCCGGGCAGAGGCAGCTCGCCGCGCTCCACCTGATCCGCCAGCTCGAGCGCGGCGTTGACGTGGCCTAACGTGCCTAACGGCGTACTGCCACCGAGCGGGATGTACTGCGCCGCGCGGGTCAGTCGCATCGTCAGCAATGGGAGCATCGCCCGCACGAAGTTCGGCGCCGTGATCACCTCCGCGCACTCGGTCGTCGCTCGCGCGCCCACTTCCTCCGCGGCGGAATGCATGTCGTGCCGCCATCGCACCGCGATCGTCTTGGCCCCCAGACGCGCGGCGTGAACCGCGGTGGCGAGTACGTGCGTCGATCCTTCTCCCCCGATGGTGAGGACGGTGTCGCCCTCACAGACGCGGCCGAGCAGAAACTCGAGCGAGCGCACCTTGTTGCCGCCGAGAACAGTCGAGGACAGATCCTCGCGCTTCACATACAATGAATCGACATCGCGAAAGCCCGTGAGATGCTCCACCGGCGTGGGAAATTCACCGAGGCGCGCGCGCGGAATGGCGGCCAGCGCCGGAAAGCGTCGGACGAGCGGAATCGGGTCGTCGCGTCCAGTCGAGCGCGCCGGCGTCGTGCGTAGGCCCGGCGCGTCCAACCCGCCGTCAATCATCCTCGTCCAGTTCCTCGAAGACTTCCACCGGTTCGCCGACCACGTCCTGCACGTACAGCATCTTCACGGCGACCATCGTTGCGGCGAGTACCGGCACCGCGCACAGCAGGCCGAGAAACCCGAAGATCAAGGCCATGAGCGCCTGCGCGATGATCGTCAGTGCCGGTGGAAGATCCACTCCCTCGCGCATCAGATACGGAATCAGCAGGTAGTTCTCCATCTGCTGAATCGCGATGTATGCGATGAGGACCGCGAGCGCCTTCTCCGGCGACTCCACGAAGCCCATGGCAATGGCGGGCAGCGCGCTCATGATCGGCCCAACTGTCGGCACGAACTCGAGCAGCCCGGCGATCACGCCGAGCGGCACCGCCGCGGGCACGCCGAGAATGAGGAGAACGACGGTCGACACCACGCCGATCACCACCATGGCGATGAGCTGCGTCACGAGCCACTTCCGGAGCGCCACGGACATTGCTGTCAGCACTTCTCCCGCGCGGTTTCGCCACGGTCGCGGGAACAGCTTCATCAACCCGTCGTGGTAGGTGTCCGGATCGGCGCCGATGTAGATCGACAGGACCAGGATCAGCACCAGCCCCGCGACGACAGAGACCGTGGAGGACAGGAAACCGAACAGGTAGCGCGTGAGCCCGGTGAGCTGGGTGATGATCCGCTCACGGAGCGTTTGGGGCTGGCCCGCAGGCTGTACTCCGGGTGTGCCTGCCGGTTGCCCGGCGGCCCC
>Ga0310810_10004136_pt1 | contig 15987 bp, 14 predicted proteins | sample NCmetagenome_FD_207641 | JGI IMG/M metagenome (GOLD analysis project Ga0310810, IMG submission 207641) | Soil microbial communities from experimental microcosm in Duke University, North Carolina, United States - NC | ecosystem: Engineered > Artificial ecosystem > Soil microcosm > Unclassified ...
TCGACCGTGACGAACCCGATGGGCGGCTCGTGATGCGGCGGGTTACCCGAAGATTTCTCTTGCGCGCCTTCAGGTGCGATCAAGCTCTTGTCGCCGGGTATTTCATCAGCCGCGAGCCGGTAGCCAGCCATCTGGGCCGCGGCAGGCGTCACATCGACCTCTAGGGCGGCAACACAGAGCGCGGCCTCAATTCCCAAACCCAACACAGCGAACGTTTTCATCATCCCAACATTCCTTAGAGAACGCTTATTCTACACGCCGCCAAACAGGGCCGTTGTGTCAGCTCTTTTTGATAGCGCGGGAACCCTAATCGATCACACAAGTTCCTGCCACCCCGATTGGAAGAGAGCTTTCCTTGACGCATGTCGAAACCGAATGCCACATGAACCCTCATGAATGACGTCCCCCTCGCGCCGGGCATCCGGAACATTTGCGTCTATTGCGGTTCGGGCTCGGGCCGCAATCCCGCCTTTGCCAAGGCCGCGCGCGACTTCGGCCGCATCCTCGCCGAGAACCGTATCGGGCTTGTCTATGGCGGGGGCAGCCTTGGCCTCATGGGCGAAACCGCACACGCCACGCTTCGCCATGGCGGTCACGTCACCGGCATCATACCGGGCTTCCTGAGCGAGCGTGAGCACATGCTGACCGAGGCGCAGGAGCTGATCGTCGTCGACGACATGCATCAGCGCAAACACCTGATGTTCGTGAAGTCGGACGCCTTCGTCGCGCTGCCCGGGGGCATTGGCACGCTCGAGGAGTTCGTCGAGCAGCTCACCTGGTCGCAGCTTGGCCGGCATGCCAAGCCGATCGTGCTCGTGAATATCGAAGGATTTTGGAACCCGCTGCTTGCTCTGTTCGACAAGATGAGCGGCGAGCTCTTCGTCCGCCCTGGCCTTGAGCTCAACATGCTCGTCGTCGATCACGTGGATGAGGTCATCCCCGCGATCGACAAGGCACTCCAGGCCTATCCCGCCGCAGCCGATGCACAGGCCGAGGAAGAAGTCTCGGCGAAGTTCTAGCCCTACTGCGTGTCGATCGAGGCGATGTCTTTGGGAAGGTCGAGCCAATGATGGCGTCGTGACGCCCAGAACAGCTTCGAGGGCTTCGCAAAGCTCGGATCGGCGAAGCAGCCAACCGGCACGCCGACCGTCCCCGGCAACCCTTCGGCGCGAAACAGCACAGCCGTCCCGCAAGCCGGGCAGAAGAAGCTGTCGACGAAGCGCCCCGAGTCGCCCTGCTGCCGATATAATCGCCTTTCGCCGGCAATGCTTATCGCTGACTCGGGGAAGATGGCCGCGTAGGAAAATGCGCTTCCGGTACCGCGCTGGCAGGCCGTGCAACTGCACAGATAGACATCGATCGGCTCGCCGCGCGCGGTGACAGTCAAACCACTGCAAGCGCAACGGGCAATGCGCTCGGGGCCGCCTTGCTGGTTCGCCATAAACTGATCTCCATGGTCAAGGCGTGGGTGCGCCGTCGCGGATCAGCTTGTAATTGATGGAATCGAGCAGCGCCTCGAACGAAGCATCGACGATATTCGGCGAGACGCCGACCGTGAACCAGCGGTTGCCCACGCCGTCGCGGCTCTCGATCAGAACTCGGGTAACCGCGTCGGTGCCACCGGTGAGGATGCGCACCTTGTAGTCAACGAGCTCGAGGTCATTGATGAAGCTCTGATAGGGACCAAGGTCCTTGCGCAGCGCATTGTCGAGCGCGTTGACCGGACCGTTGCCCTCGCCGACCGACAGCACCGTCTCGCCGTCGATGCGCACTTTCACCGTCGCCTCCGAGACGGTGACGAGCTCGCCCAGCGCATTGTGCCGCCTTTCCACCATGACGCGGAAGGAGTCGACTTCGAAGAATTGCGGCACGTTGCCGACCATGCGCCGCGCGAGCAGCTCGAATGAGGCGTCCGCCGCCTCGTAGGCGTAGCCCGCGGCCTCGCGCTCCTTTACCTCATCGAGCAGCCTGCCGATGCGCGGATCATCCTTGGGGATCGGGATGCCGATACGGTCGAGCTCGGCCAGGATGTTGGAGCGCCCGGCCTGGTCGGAGACGAGCAGTTTTCGGCGATTGCCGACAGACTCAGGCGGCACATGCTCGTAGGTGCGCGGGTCCTTCTGCACGGCGGAGACATGGATGCCGCCTTTATGGGCGAAGGACGCCTCGCCGACATAAGGCGCATGCCGGTTCGGCGCTCGGTTCAAGACCTCGTCGAGGATGCGCGAGGCGTGGGTCAGAGTCCTGAGCTTCTCCGGCGTGACACCCGTCTCGAAGCGATCGGCATAGTCGGACTTCAGCATCAGCGTTGGGATGATCGAGGTGAGGTTCGCATTGCCGCAGCGCTCGCCAAGCCCGTTCAGAGTGCCCTGAATCTGCCGCGCGCCGGCACGGACCGCAGCGAGCGAATTGGCCACGCCGTTATCGGTGTCGTTATGGACGTGGATGCCGAGATGGTCGCCGGGGATTAGCTTCACGACCTCGGCGACGATCCTCTCGATCTCCTCTGGCAGTGTGCCGCCATTGGTGTCGCACAGCACCACCCAGCGCGCGCCAGCCTCGTAGGCGGTCTTGGCGCAGTCAAGCGCGTAGCCGGGATTGGCCTTGTAGCCGTCGAAGAAATGCTCACAGTCGATGAGCGCCTCGCGCCCGCTTGTCACCACGGCCGCGGTCGAGTCCTTGATGGCGGCGAGATTCTCCTCAAGGGTCGTACCGAGCGCGACATCAACATGGAAGTCCCAAGTCTTGCCGACGAGGCAGATGGCGTCGACCTTTGTGGCGAGGAGCGCCTGGAAGCCCGGGTCGTTCGACAGCGATCGCCCAGGCCGCTTGGTCATGCCGAAGGCGGTGAGGCGCGCGTGGCCGAGCGGTTTGGCCTCGGCGAAAAGGCGCGTATCTGTCGGGTTCGCTCCGGGATAGCCTGCCTCGATATAGTCGAGGCCCAGCACGTCGAGTTGCTGGGCAATCAGCCACTTGTCCTCGACCGAGAAGTCGACGCCATGCGTCTGCGCTCCGTCGCGCAGCGTCGTATCGTAGAGCGAGATGCGTTCGCGACTCATCTGACAACTTCCCAGGTGGTGACAAGCTCGCCGGTCTTGGGGTCTTTCCCGTCTTTCAGCGTGATGCCCATGGCGGCGAGCTCGTCGCGGATGCGGTCAGCCTCTTTGAAGTTCTTGGCGGCCCGCGCTGCGTTGCGCGCGCTGATCAAAGCATCGACTTTCGCCTTCGGCGCAATCGACACACCTTGCTCGTCGCGGACCTTAATGCGCTCGACCTTCGCCCGGTCGCTCGAGAAGCCGAGGAACGAAAGCGCCGCGCGAAGACCGCCCCAATGGCCCGCGCCGTGGAGCTTGTGCAGCTCCGTGATGGCTTTGGGCGTGTTCAGGTCGTCCATCAATGCATCCAAGACTGGGCCGGGAACGCCATCCGCAGGCTCCTTGCCTTCGAGATCGCCATACCACTCCCACAAGGTCTTATGCGCCTCGTCAAGGCCGACGAGGGTCCAGTCGAGAGGTTGTCGGTATTGGGTCCGGAGCATGTTGAATCTGAGCGCCTCTCCCGGCCACGCATAGCCGTGCCATCCTTCGAGCAACTCATGAACGGTAACGAAGTTGCCGAGGCTCTTCGCCATCTTCTCCCCCTCAACCTGGAGGAAGCCGTTATGCATCCAGACCTGCGCCATGATCTTGGTACCGTGCGCGCAGCGGGACTGCGCTATCTCGTTCTCATGATGGGGGAAGACGAGATCGATGCCGCCGCCGTGAATGTCGAACACGTCGCCAAGATGCGCCTCGGCCATGGCCGAGCACTCGATGTGCCAGCCAGGACGCCCGCGCGCAGCGATGCCGGGCGGCGACTGCCATGACGGCTCGCCCGGCTTCGACGGCTTCCACAGCACGAAATCCATCGGGTCTTTCTTGAAGGGCGCGACCTCGACCCTCGCGCCGGCAATCATCTCGTCGAGCGACCGGCCCGACAGCTTGCCGTAGTCCGGCATCGAAGCGACGTGAAAGAGGACATGGTCCTCGGCCACGTAGGCGCAGCCCTTCGCGACCAGCCGCTCGATCATCGCCTTCATCTGAGCGATATGCTCGGTGGCGCGCGGCTCGACGCTCGGATCGAGCGCGCCGAGCGCGGCCGTGTCCTTGTGGAACTGCGCCTCGGTCTTCTCGGTGACGCGCCTGATCGCCTCGTTCAGCGGGAGGTCCGGGTATTCCTCTGCCGCGCGCGCGTTGATCTTGTCGTCGACGTCGGTGATGTTGCGGACATAGGTGACGTGCTCGGGCCCGTAGATATGGCGCAGCAGCCGGTAGAGTACGTCGAAGACGATGACGGGCCGCGCATTGCCGATATGCGCGAAGTCGTAGACAGTCGGCCCGCACACATACATGCGCACATTGGAGGGACCGAGCGGCTCGAAGACCTCCTTCTTGCGGGTGAGCGTGTTGTAAAGCTTAAGCGCCACTGACCAAGCCCCTTCGGCTTCAGGCCCCGCCTTAACGTTCGGATTTAATGGAGATAGTTAAAGGAAGAACGGCCGGGCGAACTTGTTTGGCTAGCCCGGAATGATGCCGCACGAAATCATAAAGATGGGTTGCTTTTGCATCATCTTGGGACTGCTTATGGCGGTAATTGGCAGAAGCGTCAAGCAACGGCCTTTTGAATCATCTTATTGATGCCGCATTGACCCTCGATTTTAGCCGCGCATAATGCGTTGCTGGGCCCTGGGGAGTGGAACCAACTTCGTGAGAGGCAATCGCAATTTTCGGCGCCTGATCGCGTCGCCGGTGCGGTCGATTGGCCGCCCGCGCCTTGCCGCGCTCGCCGTGTGCGGCATGGCGATCGCCGGCGGCGCCGGCCTCGCCTTAGCGCAGAGCGACCAGCAGATCCGCTGCATGCAGCTCCAGCAGGACCTCGCCGCGGCGCAAGGCGGCGGCGGCGCCGATCGCGGTGACCTCGGCCGCATCGACCAGCAGATTGCCCAGGCCGACCGCGTGTTCCAGGGCACGCGCGCAGCCATGGAGGATGCGGGCTGTTTCCAGAGTTTCTTCATCTTCGGCCGCGGGCTGGTCAGGAACCCGCAATGCCTGAAGATGAATGATCGCGTCGAGGATGCGCGTCGTCAGTTGAGTCAGCTCCAAGAGCAACGCCAAGCCCTCGCCGGTGGCGGCGGCAACCGGCGGCGGCAGGCCGAGCTTCAGGATGCGCTCGCGCGCGCAGGGTGCGGCGGCCAAGTCCGCGCAGCGCGGCGCGGCGGCCTGTTCGATATCTTCGGGGGCGGTCAGGATGAGCAGCAGGAAGACATCCCGCAGACGCCGGTCTATCGCAGCATCGATCCGAACGGCCGCTATCGCTCGGTGTGCGTAAGGTTGTGCGACGGTTTCTTCTATCCGATCAGCTATGCCACCTATGCGAGCCAGTTGGCTCAGGAAGCTCAGCAATGCCAATCGAGCTGCGCGGCGCCGGCTGAGCTCTACGTCTATCGCAACCCCGGCCAGGAGATTGAGCAGGCGATCTCGCTCAACGGCTCGGCCTATATGGATCTCCCCGTCGCCTTGCGGTACCGCAAGGAATATGTGCAGGGCTGCTCGTGCAAGCAGGCCGAATACAGTCCGACGGAGATCGAGTCGGCCAACAAGCGCGCCGAAGCCGAGGCGGCCTCGCAGCCGGCCAAGGGCAAAGGCAAGGGCAAGATCGCCGCAAAGCCGCCATCACCTGCTCCTGCCGGTCAGCCCGCTGCGCCTCCAGCGCCAGGCGGCCAGCAGCTCGACCTCGATGTGACCGGGAGCAACCCGCCGACAAATCCTGCGCCTGTGGCAGCGGCGCCTCAGAGCGCACCTCCAGCCGCAGCTGCTCCGGCGCCTCCAGCAGCAGCCTCTTCAGCGGCAGCGCCCGCGGGTCAGCCCGCGGCAGGCTCGTCGAGCATCGTCAAGAAGGCCGCCAAGCCGGCGGCAGCTCCGACGGCCCAATAAATTCGTTCAGGCCGTGTGCCCCTCGAGCCGCGCCGCGGCGCGGCGTCTCCCGATCAGGGGCAGAAGGTGCTTGAGCTCAGGCCCCTGCTCCTCGCCGGTCAGAGCGAGGCGAAGCGGCTGAAACAGCGCCCTTCCCTTGGCGCCGGTCGCAGCCTTGATAGCGGAAGACCATGTAGACCAGGTGGCTTCATCCCACGGTTCGGGCGGCAAGAGTCCAGCGGCCGTATGACAGAGCTCGCGGTCTTCGATCACCGGCTGTAACGGGCCTTCGGCGACGCGCCACCAAAGCCTCGCCTCGTCGAGGCGCGCGAGATTGCCCCGCACCGCTTCCCAGAATTCCTGGCCGCCACCAACGCCCATGGCCCGAAACCTTGACGCAACGGCGCTGAACGGCAGCACGTGCAGGAGCTTCGCGTTCAGCGCGCGCAGCTCCGCGGGATTGAAACAGGCCGGCGCCCGCGATAATTTAGAGAAGTCGAAGCGTTGCACCAGCTCGTCGAGACTCGTGTGTGGGGCGACCGGGTCAGATGTGCCGATCGTTGCGACGTAACTTGCGACGGCGAGCGGCTCGATTCCGTCCTGGCGCAAGCCTTCGATCGCGAGAGAGCGGTCTCGTTTCGATAATGCCTGCCCGTCGGCGCTCACCAGCAGGCTGTGATGGCCGAAAGCGGGTGTGGCCGCGCCGAGCGCTTCGAACAGCTGAATCTGCGGCGCCGTGTTGACCACATGATCCTCGCCGCGGATCACGTGGGTGATGCCAAGATCAATGTCATCGACCACGCTCGGCAGCGTGTAGAGATAAGTGCCGTCCGCCCTGACCAGCACTGGGTCCGACAATGAAGCGGCATCGACATGCTGGCGGCCGCGCACGAGGTCGTCCCACGCTACGTCGCGAGATTCCAGCTGGAAGCGCCAATGCGGCTTGCGGCCGTCCGCCTCAAGTTTCGCCTTGTCCTCCTCACTCAGCTTAAGAGCGGCGCGGTCATAGACCGGAGGGCGGCCGCGCGCGAGCTGACGCTTGCGCTTGAGCTCAAGCTCCTCGGGCGTCTCGTAGGCGGGATAAAGCCGCCCTTCCCGCTTCAACGTCTCGACCGCCGCATCATAAAGATCGAAGCGTTCCGACTGGCGGACCTCCTTCGCCCAATCGATTCCGAGCCAGGCGAGATCCTCCTCGATCCCGCGCGCAAATTCCTCCGTGGAGCGCTCCCTGTCGGTGTCGTCGAGCCGAAGCAGCAAGCGCCCGCTCATCTTCCGCGCGAACAGCCAATTGAGCAGCACCGTGCGGATATTGCCGGCGTGGAGCCGTCCAGTCGGGCTCGGCGCAAATCTCACCGTGACGCTCATGAGGAGAGCTTCTCGCGGAATTTGTTGGTGATGGGATAGCGCCGGTCTCGCCCGAAATTCTTGGCGGTGATCTTGACGCCGGGAGCCGCCTGCCTGCGCTTATACTCGGCGAGATAGAGCATGCGCTCGACCTTCTTCACGAGCTCGGGCGGGTGCCCGCGTGCGACGATCTCGGGCAGCGGCATCTCGAGCTCGACCAGACAATTGAGGATGTCGTCGAGCACATCGTAAGGGGGCAGCGTGTCCTGGTCGCGCTGGTTCGCCTTGAGCTCGGCTGTCGGCGCCTTGGTCAGCACGTTCTCAGGGATGACGATGCCGGAGGGCCCGAGGCAGCCTTTCGGCCGCGCCGCATTGCGATAGCGCGCAAGCGCATAGACTTGCGTTTTGTAGAGATCCTTGATCGGGTTGAAGCCGCCATTCATGTCGCCATAGAGCGTGGCATAGCCGACCGAGACCTCGGATTTGTTGCCGGTGGTGATCACGATCGGCCCGAATTTGTTCGAGATGGCCATGAGGAGGGTGCCGCGCGCGCGGCTCTGCAAGTTCTCCTCGGTCGCGTCGGCACTCGTGCCGGCGAAGATCTTGGCGAGATCCCCGGTCAACCCATCCACCGCATTGTGGATCGGCATTATGTCGTAGCGCACGCCGAGAGCCTCCACAGTTGCCGCCGCATCGCTCAGACTCTCGTTGCTGGTGAAGCTGTAAGGAAGCATGATGCAGCGCACGCGGTCGGCGCCGAGCGCGTCGACGGCCATCACAGCGCAAAGCGCCGAGTCGACCCCGCCGGAGAGGCCGATCACCACGCCGGGAAAGCCGTTCTTATCGACATAGTCGCGCAAGCCGGTGACGCAGGCGAGATAGTTGGCGGCGTCGCCCTCCTCGATCTCGGCAATGACTCCCGGCAGGCAGCGCCAGCGTCCATTCTCGCGCTGCCATTCGGTCACGCCAACCGCCTCTTCCCAGGCTGGCATCTGCACGGCGAGCGAGGCGTCCTCATTGAGCACGAAGGACGCGCCGTCGAACACGAGTTCGTCCTGCCCGCCAACCTGATTGACGTAGGCGAGCGGAATCCGCATCTCGGCGACCCGCGTCTCGGCAACGCCGTAGCGCACCTCCTGCTTGTTGATCCAATAGGGCGAGCCGTTCGGCACGATGAGCAGCTTCGCCCCAGCATCAGCCAAGACCTCACAAACCTCCTCGCTCCAGATGTCTTCGCAGATGGGGACGCCTAGCTTCACCCCTCTGAAATCGATCGGCTCCGGCATCGGGCCCGCTGCGAAGACGCGCTTCTCGTCGAACACGCCGTAATTCGGCAGATTGTTCTTGTAGCGCACCGCCTCGATGCGACCTCGGTCGAGCAGCGCCACGGCATTGTAGACGAAGGGTCCATCGCCCCAAGGCAGTCCGACCAGCACGGCGGGGCCGCGATTGCCAGTGTCGCGCGCGAACTCCTCGCAAGTCTCGCGCGCCGCCTTCTGCAAGGCAGGCTTGAGCACAAGATCCTCGATGGGATAGCCGGTCAGATAAAGTTCGGTGAAGACGATGAGGTCGGCGCCCGCTTCGCCGGCGCGAGCGCGCGCCTCGCGGGCCTTGGCGAGATTGCCCGCGATGTCGCCCACCACAGGGTTGAGCTGCGCGAGTGCGAGCTTGAAGGAGTCTGTGATCTTGTTCGGCATGCGCGAAATTTAGAACGAAACCATCGACTTGACGCGTCATGCCCGGCCAAAGTGCCGGGCATGACCGAATTTCAGCGGTATAGCTGGCTCAATCGTAAATGGCCGGGACAAGCCCGGCCATGACGAAGCGATGAAAGCCGGCGATGCGCTGGGCTACTCGCCGGCGGCAATCGAGATCTCTGGCTCGGGCCGCCCTTCGCGCTCGCGCTTCAGCCTCTCGGCCATGATGAAGGCAAGTTCGAGTGATTGGTCGGCGTTGAGCCGCGGGTCGCAATGGGTGTGGTAGCGGTCCGACAGATCGGTCTCGGTGACGGCTTTGGCGCCGCCCACGCATTCCGTGACGTTCTGCCCGGTCATCTCGACATGGATGCCCCCGGCATGCGTGCCTTCGCTGCGATGAATGTCGAAAAACGACTCGACCTCTGACAGGATGAGATCGAAGGGCCGCGTCTTGTAGCCGCTTCCCGCCTTGATGGTGTTGCCGTGCATCGGATCGCACGCCCATACCACCACTTTGCCTTCCCGCGTCACGGTGCGGATCAGAGCCGGAAGGTGCTTGGCGACCTTGTCGGCGCCGAAACGGCAGATCAGCGTGAGACGCCCAGGCTCGTTCTGCGGGTTGAGCATGTCGATGAGCTTAAGCAGCTCATCGGCCCCGAGAGTGGGGCCGACCTTCAGCCCCACAGGGTTCTTGATGCCGCGCAGATATTCGATATGGGCGTGGTTGGGCTGCCGCGTACGGTCACCAACCCACAGCATGTGGCCGGAAGTGGCGTACCAGTCGCCTGATGTCGAATCGATCCGCGTGAAGGCCTGCTCGTAGCCGAGCAGAAGCGCCTCATGACTCGTATAGAAGCTCGTGGTGCGGAGCTGTGGCGTGTTGTCCGCGTTCAGCCCGCAGGCGCGCATGAAGCGCAGGGTCTCGGCGATGTGCCCAGCGAGCTCCTGATAGCGGTGTCCGGCCGGACTGTCCTTGACGAAGCCTAAGTTCCATCGATGCACATGCTCGAGATTGGCATAGCCGCCTTGAGCGAAGGCCCGAATCAGGTTGAGCGTCGCCGCCGACTGGCGATAGGCCATCAGCATGCGCTGCGGATCTGCCTGCCGCGCTGTCTCGGTGAACTCGATGCCGTTGACGATGTCGCCGCGATAGCTTGGCAATGACTTGCCGTTCTGCATCTCCGTCGCGCTCGAACGCGGCTTGGCGAACTGGCCGGCGAGACGCCCGACCTTTACCACCGGCGAGCCGCCGGCATAGGTGAGCACCACCGCCATCTGGAGGAATACACGGAAGAAGTCGCGGATCGCGTCGGCGTGATGCTCGAGGAAGCTCTCGGCGCAATCGCCGCCCTGCAACAGAAACGCCTCGCCCGCAGCCACGCGGCCGAGCTTGACCTTCAGCTCGCGCGCCTCGCCGGCAAACACGAGCGGCGGAAAGGTCGCAAGCTGCTTTTCGACCTGCTCAAGCTGACTAAGGTCAAGGTAGACCGGTGCCTGCTCGATCTTTTTGCTGCGCCAGCTATCTGGGCTCCAACGGGATGCCATCCAACGGCTCTCCTTGAAAGTGACCGGTATATAAGCGATTAACGGAACCCTGACTAGGCAGGCCGCTTCATTGCCTGACCTTGTTGAGCATGCCACATATCCCTTAACGCGAGGCGAAGGGGAGCGGCCATGGACCCCCGAGGGAGGCTAATCCTGGCGCCTGCAAACGTGGCACGATGGGCCCTATGGCGATCAAGGCACCAAGCTTCACTGTGGGCATCGAGGAGGAATACCTCCTCGTGAACAAGGACAGCCGCGACTTGGCGCACGAACAGCCGCCGGAGTTGCTCGCCAAATGCGAGGAGGCTCTGCGGGGCCAGGTCAGCCCCGAATTTTTGCGTTCGCAGATCGAAGTCGGCACGCGGGTTTGCAACTCAATGCAGGAGGCGCGCGATCAGCTGATTCATCTCCGCAGCACAGTCGGCCGCATTGCCGATGAGTTCGGGCTTGCCCCGATCGCCTCATCGACCCATCCCTTCGCCTCATGGTCGGCTCAGCAGCACACTGACAAGGAGCGTTACAACGTGATCGCCCGGGACCTCCAGCAGGTCGGGCGGCGGCTCGTGATCTCCGGCATGCATGTCCATGTCGGTATCGAGGACGACGATCTCAGGATCGACCTGCTCGGCCAGGCGGCGTACTTCCTGCCGCATCTCCTTGCGCTGTCGACCTCTTCGCCTTTCTGGCAAGGCACGCAGACAGGACTCAAGTCGTATCGGCTATCAGTGTTCGATGAATTGCCCCGCACCGGCGTGCCCCACCAGTTTTCGAGCTATAGCGAGTACGAGCGTACGATCGAGCTTCTGGTCAATGCCGGGCTAATCGAGGATGCCACCAAGATCTGGTGGGATTTGCGGCCCTCAGCGCGCTTCCCGACCCTTGAGATGCGCATCACCGACGTTTGCCCGCTCGTCGAGGATGGCATCGCCATCGCTTCGCTTTTCCGCTGCATCCTGCGGCTGCTCTATCGCCTGAGGCGGGAGAACCAGCGCTGGCGCTATTACCCACCCTTCCTCGTGCGTGAAAACCGCTGGCGCGCGCAACGCTACGGCATCGAGCAGGGCATGGTCGATTTTGGCAAAGGCGCGGTTGTCCCCTTCCCCGTCCTGCTCGAGGAACTGTTCGAGCTCATCGCGGAGGACGCGGCCTATTTCGGCTGCGTGGCGGAGGTGGCGCACGCCCGGACTATCGTCCAGCGCGGCACGAGCGCCGACCGCCAGCTTGCCCGTTTCGAGGCGGTCAAGAAGCTCGGCGGCTCGGAGCAGGCTGCGCTCGTGGCCGTGGTCGATGGCATCATCGAAGAAACCTTGATGCTACCTTCAGCCGCGCCCGCGCCAACCCTCGTGTCCGCGACGGCATTCTAAAGTGTGGTGGCCATGCCACCATCCACGTTTAGCGCGGCGCCGGTGATGTAAGCCGCCTCATCGGAGGCGAGGAACAGCGCCGCATTGGCGATGTCCTGCGGCGTGCCGAAGCGCCTGAGCGGCGTCTGGGTGAGCAAGGCCTTAGCGATCATCGGGTTTTGCAAATAGCGGCCGATCAGCGCCGTCTCGACATAGCCGGGGAGCAGCGTGTTCACGCGGATGCCGTAAGGCGCGTATTCCACGGCGAGACTCCGCGATAGCGCCGACACCGCTCCCTTAGTCGCCGAATAGACCGCCATCTGGCGCGTGTGCTTGCTCGCCATGATCGAGGAGAGGTTGATGATCGACGCCTTGCCAGACGCCTTCAAGAGGTCGAAGGCCTCGCGTGCGCAGCGCACCGTGCCGTCGAGATTGGTCTTCCACACTCTGTCCCAGGCTTCGTCGGATAGATGGCGGAAGTCAGATCGCTCGCCGACGCCGGCATTGTTGATCAGCACGTCGAGCCGGCCGTGGGCTTGGCCGATGGTGCTCATCAGTTCTTTCACTTGCGGGGTGTCGGTGACGTCGACCTCATGCGCCGAGGCTGCCCCGTTGCTCTTGACGATGGCTTGCGCGACCTCCTTGGCCGCCTCGCCGTTGTAGTCGGCCACAATCACGGAAGCCCCCTCGCGGGCGAAGGTCTCAGCGATGGTACGCCCGATCCCTGCCCCGCCGCCGGTAACGAGTGTGACCTTGTCCTCAAGCCGCCGCATCTGATCCCGCTATCGGCGTGGGCGCCTCCCACTTATGGCGAATTGTCACCAGCTCCTCGGCGGCGGAGGGATGCAGCGGCATGGTCATGTCGAATTGGGCCTTGGTCACCCCGAGGCGAAGCGCGATCGCCGCCATCTGCACGATCTCGGCAGCGTCGGGGCCGAGAATGTGGACGCCGAGAATTTCGTCGGTCTTCATGTCGATGACGAGCTTCATCATCATTTTCTCGGTGCTGCCGCTGACCATCGAGCGAAGCGGCCTGAAGCTCGCTTTGTAGATATCGATTTGGCCGTACATCTCGCGCGCCTTCTCTTCCGACAGCCCGACCGTGCCGATCTCGGGCTGCGAGAACACGGCCGTGGGAATGAAGGTGTAATCGACCGGCGTAGGCTTGTCGTTGAACAGCGTCTCGGCAAAGGCGTTGGCATCGTGGATCGCGACGGGCGTCAGATTCTTGCGGTCGGTCACGTCTCCCACGGCGTAAATATTGTCAACCGAGGTCTTGGAAAACTCGTCGACCGCGATGCAGCCGTTCACTCCGAGCCTGACGCCGACCTGCTCGAGCCCGAAGGCTGCCGTGGTGGGCATCCGGCCGGTTGCCGCCATGACGAGGTCGGCGGCGATCGACCCGCCGCGCTTGAGATTGACCCGATAGCAATTCTCCTCCTTTTCGATCGAGGCGACGTCGGTATCCATACGCAGATCGATGCCGCGATCCCGCATGGCTTCCGCCAGGCTGTCGCGGAGGTCGCTGTCGAAATCGCGCAGGACCTGATCGCCGCGATGAAGCACGGTCACCTCGACGCCGCAGCTTCTGAAGATCGAGGCGAACTCCATGCCGATATAGCCCGCGCCGATGATGACGATGCTTTTCGGCAGTTGATCGAGCTCGAAACATTGATTTGAGCTAATCACATGCTCTTTGCCGGGAAGGTTCGGGATAATGGGATGGGAGCCGGTCGCGACAAGGATGGTTTTGGCGGAGACTGCAGCGTTGCCCTGGCCGAGATGTACCGTCTGCCGATCCTCGAGCGTAGCGCGGGTCATGAAGCGGTCCACGCCGGCTTTCTCAAGGATCCTTGTGTAGGCGCCGTTCAGGCGGTCGACCTCGCGCCTGACATTGCCGATCAGGGTTCGCCAATCGAACTTGAGATTGTCGCAAGTCCAACCGTAGTTCTTTGCCTCCGCGAACTCGGTCGCGTATTTGCTGCCATAGACAAGGAGCTTCTTCGGAATGCAGCCGCGGATCACACAGGTGCCGCCGATGCGGTACTCTTCGGCAATGCCAACCTTGGCGCCGAGCTCGGCAGCAAGGCGCGCCGCGCGAACTCCGCCGGAGCCCGCACCAATGACGAACAGGTCGTAATCGTACTGAGCCACCTGGCGTCAGGCTCCTGCGCGGCGCAACAGGTTCACCCCGCCGCTGCCCGCCACGATAGCCAAATCGGCAATGCCAAGAAACAGTCCATGCTCTACCACGCCTGGGATCCGTTTCAGCGCGAAGGCGAGAACCTCGGGCTCGGGGATCGCGCCGAAGGCGCAATCGACGATGAGATTGCCCTGATCGGTGACGAAAGGCGCATCCCCCTTTCCCGGCCTGAGCTTGATCTCGCCGTGGCAACCCGTCTCGACTGCAATGGCCTCGATCAGGCGCATGGTCGCAAGCAAGCCGAAGCGCACCACCTCGACAGGGAGCGGATAGGCCCCGAGCGTCGTCACGACCTTGCTCTCATCGGCGATGACCACCATGCGGTCCGACGCAGTGGCCACGATCTTCTCGCGAAGCAGCGCGCCCCCGCCTCCTTTGATCAAACGGAGCTGGTCATCGATCTCGTCGGCGCCATCCACGGTGAGATCAAGCCGCGGCGTTTCGTCGAGCGTGGTGAGCGGAATGCCGAAACCTTCGGCCTGCACGCGTGTCACCTCAGAGGTGGGGACGCAGACGACGCGCAGACCTTGCGCCACTCTCTCGCCGAGCGCGTCGACGAAGCGCGCGGCAGTCGAGCCGGTGCCAAGGCCGAGCTGCATACCGTCCTCGACGAGATCGAGGGCTGCACGCGCGGCGCTTTCCTTGAGGTCCTCAGTCTTGAGCACGGGCTCTCCCCAGATCGGCGCTGAAAGCCGACGATCATCCGCCGGTGCATACGCCGCCACTTGCGCGCTCGCAAGGCGCGTGTGACAGAAGCCCGATGCTAAAGGGAGCCACCATCGTCTTCGATCTCGACGGCACGCTCGTCGACACCGCGTCGGACTCACAGCGTTGAATCACGCGCTTACTCGCCGCGGCCACGCGACGGTCTCGGCAGCAACCGTCCGTTCGGCGGTGGGCCTCGGGATACGCGTCATGATTGAGGAGACCTTGCGCCGGCTTGGCGCCAGCGACGATGTCGATGAGATGCTCGCGGAGTTTCTCGAATATTACGAAGCGAATATCGCACGGGAGAGCCGGCCCTTCCCTGGCGCCATCGCCGCGCTTAAGCGCCTCGCCGCCGAAGGCGCAACGCTCGCGGTCTGCACCAACAAGCAGGAACGCCTCAGCCGCCTTCTTCTCCAAAGGCTTGATCTCGAAGACTATTTCTCGGCGATCGCGGGACTTGACACTTTCTTGGTATCAAAACCGGATCCCAGTCATCTCACTGACACCATCGCGCTTGCCGGCGGCCATCCGTCACGCGCTCTCATGATCGGCGACAGCGACTTCGACCTGATGACAGCAAAAGCGGCTTGCGTACGATCATCCTGGTGAGCTTCGGCTATGGAACGACACCCCTCGGTGAGCTCGAAGCGAAAGCGACCATCGATCATTTCGACCAGCTCGAACTGTGCGCTGCAACACTGCTCAGCACAAAAACGAAGCGGCATGCGCGTTCCTGAGACGCCCTAATACCGCCCAATATCAGCCCTATTTCCACCCGGCAGCTCTCAACGAAGAGCCATAGTCAAAGCACACTGTGACACCTGTAAGTGAGAGGGACTTCAGGAACTTAGAGGGAGAGAGGGAAATGTTGAGGCGTGTCGTGATCGGCGTCGCAATGCTCTGCCTTATGGGGGGGGCCGCTTATGCCGTTGATGAAGAGCCGGCCGATAACGAGTGCAGCGATCAGGTCGCCAGCGCTGACGAAGCCGTGCAAACCAAGATCGACGCAAATGCCTTGAGCGATGCCGATCAACAAAAGGTCAATCAGCTTCTCGACGAGGCTGACGCGCTCTGCACCGAGGGAAAATTCCAGGAAGCAAGCGCGAAGCTCACGACCATCAACGGCATGATCAACAAGAAATAGGCACGGGGTTCGCCAAGGCCGGCGGCAACACACGCTGCTTGTCGGCCTTCGT
>Ga0310810_10004137_pt1 | contig 15987 bp, 9 predicted proteins | sample NCmetagenome_FD_207641 | JGI IMG/M metagenome (GOLD analysis project Ga0310810, IMG submission 207641) | Soil microbial communities from experimental microcosm in Duke University, North Carolina, United States - NC | ecosystem: Engineered > Artificial ecosystem > Soil microcosm > Unclassified ...
GTTGCTTGACTCCTAAGGCGGCCGCTTCAAGTACGCTGCTTGCATATACCGTCGTGGAATGCCGGAGACCGCGGCCATCGAGGAAGCTCACCGTGCACTCGCGAACCGCCATTGCGATTCTCAGTCTAACATCTTCGCCTTATATTCCCCATTGGGATCGTTGGGCGTAAGTCTCGTCGTTTCAACAATAATAACAATTCTACAGAATAGTTATTGACAACACATCTAGCCGAAGTGCATACTGCCACCATGCCCAAGGCATTCGCGTATCTCCGAGTCAGCGGCAAAGGGCAAGTCAAGGGCGACGGCTTCGCTCGCCAGCTCACCGAGATCCGGCAGTACGCGGCCGCCCACGATATCAAGCTCATCCGGGTGTTCCGCGAGGAAGGCGTCAGTGGAACAAAGGATCTGGAGAACCGGCCGGCGCTACTAGAATTAATGACCGCCCTGCATTCGAATGGAGCGAAGCTGGTGCTGGTGGAGAAGCTCGACCGCCTAGCGCGGGATTTGATGATTCAGGAGACGATCATTGGAGACCTGCGGAAGAATGGTTTCGATCTCGTTTCTGTATCCGAACCGGATCTCCTCAAGGACGATCCTAGCCGCAAGCTGATGCGCCAGATTTTCGGCGCGATCGCCGAGTACGAAAAGACGATGATCGTGCTCAAACTCCGGGGCGCCAGGGTGCGGATGCGAGCCCGGGTTGGTCGTTGTGAAGGCGCCAAACCTTACGGCGAGTTGCCGGGTGAACAAGCAATTATCGAACGTATGCGAGGCTTCCATAGCATGGGGATGGGATTTGATCGCATAGCGGCAGCCTTGAATGCGGAGGAGATCAAACCGCGGCGTGGCGCCCGCTGGCACGGGCTCACTGTGAATAAGATCTTGACAGGCAAGGGCCGGAAGGCTTCTTAGGTGAAGCTGAGCGATGGCCGGAGCATCCGCATCCTTACGGTGGTTGCTTAGCTCACGCGCGAGTGCGTGTGGCTTGAGGCGGCAAACGGCGCCCCACCAGTTCGCTCGCCGCCTAACACCGCCCGGCTGATACCGCCATAGACCTGGTTCGCCGCTTGCAGGAAGATATCCCCCTATGCGGGCGAAGCGCTGTTTCGCATCGCCCAAACTAGAGGCCCTCTGTTGAGTCTCTGGAGTGACTTTCAGGCCCGAAAATGGGCTCGGAAGGTCCTAAGCAGCCGAAAATCCCACTTTCGTTTGGTACGAGAAACAGTAGCGGGTCAAACGCGAATTTCTCTAGTTATGACTGGTAGAAACAGCGGCGGCAGGCCACCTGTGGCCGACTTAATAAAGTCACCACGCTTCGATCCGGTAGGCGCTACCAGGAGAGGCGTGCATTCAACTGAATAACCCGCGCCCCTGCGGTGGCCAGCAGCCGGCCGAAAGTGTTGCGAGTGATTTCCGTATCGACCGTAGTAAAGTTCGTGTGATTGAAAACATTAAACGAATCGGCCCGGAACTGAAAAACCAACCTTTCCTTGAACAAGTGGAAGTTCTTAGCCAGGGAAAGGTCTACATTCCACCGGCCCGGGCCACGAATTTCTCCATTGCCGACGTTTCCAGGACGAATGGTGCCGCCAGTCACGCTGCTTATGGGGACCCGAGCAAAAGCTTTTGGATCTAAGTATTGTAATGTGCCACTGTAGTTCCCCGTAACCGCATCCCCCCCAATGTAGTCCGGACGACTGGGAGAAATGCCGGAATTTTCGGAGAGCAGCAAACCTAGTCCGGTCGCCGCTGTGAAAACACTAGAGACCTGCCAGCCTCCAATCACTGACCGGGTAAAGCCGTTCAGACTTGAAAAGAGCGGCAGTTCGTAGATTGCGCTGGCTGCGAAGGAATGGGTAATGTCGCCGGACGAAGGACTACGCTCCGCTCGCCAGTTAAAGAAGTCCTGAACCGTGGTTAGGGCGTCTCCTGTGGCAGCTGCGCCAAGGTCGCCGCCAGTGTAAGAGAGCCCTTTGCCCCAGGTGTAGTGAATATCTGCGGTTAAATGGTTAGAATATCGCTTTCGCAGCGACGTCTGCCAGGAATAATAAACTGAGTTCTGGGAATCATCGACATAGTCTCCTGATCCCAGCGCGGGATTGGGGCGCACCCCGGTCACTCGATCCACCAGATTGAAATTTCGTAGCATTGTGAGCTTCACCCCGCGGTTTCCCACAAAAGCGCTCTCGAGCATCCAAGATGACGACAGGGCCCGCTGTACTCCTAAATACAAATTCATGCTGTACGGAGCCTGTATTGTCGGCTTCACGAGGGTTGCAACTTGAACTTGGCCCGTTGCGTTAATTATGGGCGTAACATCCTGGTTGTACACCGGGAAGATCAAGCCGTAGTTCGCAGCTTCCGTTTTGCTGTAATTCGAGCGAAACGGTATCGACTTAGAGGCCGCAACGGCCCGTGTGAAATTCATCGGAATAAGCGGGCTGAACATAATTCCGAATCCGCCGCGAATCACCGTTTTGGCCGTGGCATCGGGGTTGTAGGCGAAGCCGAGCCGCGGTCCCAAATTGATTCCCGGGTCGCTGTTAAACGGGTCGGATGTATCACGAAACGGTCCAAAATGAAACTTGCTGTCGAGGAGACCATCCAGATTGAAGAAGCCCGCCGGCGCATCGGTGGAAGGTTTTGCGACAAAATTTGAGAAATAGTCATAGCGTATGCCCATGTTCACTACCAGTTTGGACGAGATCCGCCAATCATCTTGAGCGAAGAAACCAAGCTCAAACATGCGGTAGGTAAAGGGATTATTTCCAAAATTTACCGTAATTGAATCCGGAGAGTTCGCCAGGAGAGTCGCGTTGTTGGAATATTGCTCCACGCTGTTTGCGATATCAAATCGACCGCCACCACGCTTGCTCCACTTGCCTCCAAACTTGAGAGAATGCACGCCCTTCACAAGAGCGTACTTCTCCTCCAATGTCCAGATCGGTCCACCGAGGTGAAAGTACTCGCTGTCGGCGGACGAAAACCCTGGACCTTTGATTTGGGGAACGCGCGCTCCACCTAACGCTCTCTCCGGATGATTGGGATCGAGAGCGTTCCAAAAGGCGTCCACTCGATCCATGGAGGTCAGATTGTAACCAAAGCGAGTTTCGCTGGTCCAGGCGGCGCGCCCGGTTACGTAACTTACAGCTCCCCGGTCTTCATAACCTGACGAAGTGCGGTCGTTGCCGATGTAGAAGCTGGGCTGAAGCTTGAACGGCCGCATCCTGGTGTAGGTCAGGGCAAGACTGCTGCTGTCGGTCAATCGGACGTCGCCTTTGATAACCGCATGATTTTCGTGCGCACGGCTGGCGCTGGCTCCAAGAAAGAAACCCACATTGGCACCGGGGGCGACGGCTTGGTTGGGTAACGGCATATTGCCCAAAACGAGCTTGTAGTTGGGCTGGGCGAGTAATAACTGGTCACGGAATAGCTGGGTGGGAACGTTGCCGTTGACCTGGACGAACGCGCTCTCCCGGTAGCCCTCATAAGCGCCGAAGATGAAGATTTTGTCTTTCCGGATGGGGCCGCCGGCCGACCCCCCAAACTGGTTAAATGTCAGGGGCGTTCTGGTCCTTAGAAACTGGTTCCGTCCGTTCAGATCCTGCGATTGAAAGTTCTCGAAGAGACTGCCGTGGAACTGGTTTGTACCGGATTTCGTAATCAAGTTTACATACCCGCCCAGCGTCTGCCCATACTCGGCGGGAACAATACCTTTTACGGTTTGCACTGAATCCACGGCCTCGATGCTTATGGTATCGATATAATTGAAGCCCTGATACATCGAGGTCATCCGCGCCTCGGGGTTACCAGTGGCGTCGGCGCCGTCCACGGTGATGTTGGTGCCACTTTTCCCGAGCCCATTCATGCGGACCGAGTTGCCGCTGGTGGTGGCGGACGTCGCCCCAGTTTCCAGAGCGAGCAAATTAGAATAATTTCGGCGCGCCATCGGCAGCTCTGTGACTTGGGTGCGCGAAAAATTCTCCTGCTGGTGGGCATCTACTGTATTGACTAGCGGCGCCGTGGCTTCGACGTTCACGGTTTCCGAAACATTGCCCAATTCCAAAGCGAACGTCCGGCGTACGTTCTCGCCAGCCCGCAACTCAAGGCCAGTGCTTTGATATTTCTTGAATCCTTGGCTCTCGATGATGAGAGTATAAGAGCCAACGCGCAGAAAATCGAATGCGGCTTCCCCTGAGGAATTGGTCTTCTTGGTCGTGACAGTGCCGGTTCCATTGTGAGTTAACGTGACGGTCGCGCCAGGGACGAGGGCACCCGACGAATCAGTTGCGATCGCATAGAAAGTCGCGGTAGTGAGCTGACAGAATGCTAGTGGCGTCCAAGCGAGCAAAACCAACAAAGGAGAAATTACCGAATTGCGTTTAGGCATTGTGCCCCCCCGCTCACTCTGAAGATCTTGTGTAACGTATACTTAAACCATGTAGCCGGGGGATTGTCAATGAACATGTCGAATTTGTAATGTTGGCGCGCTGACGTTCAGGATGTCACCGGAAATTTTGGCGAATGTCTATGGAGCACGTTAGCGAACCAAGATGTTCAAGCCGATGGCTCTTCCGTTACCTCACTAGAAAGGTTGTGTACCACAAGTAGTAGGATTACGAAATCTTAAGACTGAAGCGCGCGAATTGCTCCTATACTAATGGCATGGAAAGGGCCTTTTTTTGAGTAGGGCTGCGATGTTCTCTCGCTGCTTGGCTCGCCTGTGGATCGCGAGCATTTTTATTGCCATCGCTACGGCGCAGCAGTCAGAGACGGGTGAGCGCACACCGTTAGCCTCTTCTCCACGCGCCGTAGTAACTCGGTACTGCATCGGCTGCCACAACGATAAGTTAAAGACGGCTGGTCTTACGCTTAGCACGGTGAACGTTGAGAACGTGGACCAAAACCCAGAAGTGTGGGAGAAAGTTCTCCGCAAAGCTCGTGCCCGCTACATGCCCCCCGTCGGCTTACCGCGGCCGGATGACCGCAGCTATGACGCTCTCATCTCATACCTTGAAACCTCACTCGATGTCGCTGCTGCGGCTAAGCCCAATCCCGGGCGAAACGATACGTTTCACCGGCTCAATCGGACCGAATACCAGCATGCGATTCGCGATCTTCTCGCGCTTGATGTCGATGTCGCGTCCCTCCTGCCGAGTGACGACTCGAGCTATGGTTTCGATAACATCACGACGGGAGACCTGTCGCCGACCCTGATGGAGCGCTATTTGCTAGCCGCTCGAAAGATCAGCCGGTTGGCAGTGGGAAGCCCCGTTCGTTCTCCCAGCGGCGATATTATTGTGCTGCCGTCCGACCTGACCCAAGAGGAGCATTTCGACGAACTGCCGTTCGGAACACGCGGAGGAACGGTCGTACGCTATACGTTTCCGCTGAACGCCGAATATCGGATACAGCTTCGGCTCACGCGGGACCGTAATGAGCAGGTTGAAGGTCTCTCCGAGCCGCATCAAGTCGAACTGACTTTAGATGGTGAGCGAATCCAATTGTTCACGGTAACACCGCCTCCAAACGGCGAAAGTCACGACTTGGTCGACAAGGACCTTTACGTCCGGATTCCGATTAAGGCCGGTCCGCACGAGTTGGGAGCTACATTCCTCAAGAAACCAACGGCTCTCTTGGAAACCAAACGCCAACCATACGAGGCTCATTTTAATTTGGATCGGCATCCCCGCATTCAGCCCGCCCTGTATTCAGTCAATATCATTGGTCCATATGATGCGAGCGGCTCCGGGGATACGCCTAGCCGCCGCAAAATCCTTGTATGCACACCGAAGAATGCTTCCGAAGAGGAACCCTGCGCGAAGCGCATTGTCTCGATTTTGGCGCGGCATGCTTACCGTCGGCCGGTTACCGAAGTCGACCTCCAAGCGCCCATGAAATTCTACAAGAGAGCGCGCCTTCAGGGAGGCTTTGAAAACGGAATCCAGCGGGCTCTGCAAGCGCTGCTAATAAGTCCCGAGTTCTTGTTCCGCATTGAACGGGATCCGGCTAATATCGCGCCGAATACCCCGTATCGCCTCTCCGAACTGGCGATTGCCTCCCGCCTGTCGTTCTTCCTTTGGAGCAGTATCCCGGATGACGAACTCTTGAATTTGGCAGCTGATGGGAAGTTGAAAGAGCCCGCGATTCTCGAACATCAAGTCCGTCGAATGCTGGCGGACCCCCGCTCTGACGCGTTGGTCACCAGCTTCGCCGATCAGTGGCTATACCTCCGTAATCTAGCCGCGATCATTCCGGACCCGCGACTGTTTCCGGATTTCGATGACAACCTGCGGCAAGCCATGCGGCGTGAAACGGAGCTTTTTTTTAACAACGTGATGCGTGAGGACCGCAATGTGCTCGATCTGCTGCAAGCGAATTACACGTTCTTGAATGAACGGCTCGCTAAGCACTACGGGATTCCAAACGTGTATGGCAGTCAGTTCCGGCGCGTAACCTTGGATCAGAATAGCGTGCGTGGGGGGCTGCTCGGTCAAGGCAGTATTTTGACCGTGACATCCTATCCCGATCGCACGTCTCCCGTAATCCGGGGAAAATGGATTTTGACCAATATTGTCGGCTTGCCGCCGCCACCACCACCACCAAATGTGCCGCCGTTGAAGGATAATGGCTCCGCAGGTAAGGTTCTGACGATGAGGGAGCGTATGGCGGAGCACCGTGCCAATCAGCCCTGCGCCGGCTGCCACAAATTGATGGACCCGGTCGGCTTCTCGCTGGAAAACTTCGACGCTATCGGACAGTGGCGAACCAAAGATGAAGGAGCGCCGGTTGATGCCTCAGGAAACCTGCCCGATGGCGGTCAGTTCACAGGAGCTTCCGGACTGCGTCAGGCTTTGCTGAGCCGTCCTGAGATCTTTGTCACAACGATGACCGAGAAACTGCTGACATACGCTTTAGGCAGGGGACTAGAACCTTACGACTCTGCGGCAGTTCGCAGGATTGTTCGAGACGCCGCCAGCGAAGATAACCGTTTTTCTTCGCTTATTCTCGGAATCGTTAAAAGTACACCATTTCAAATGAGGACATCGCAATGATCATCACGAAGAAGGCGCTAGCAAGACGCACGTTTTTGCGGGGCGCCGGTGTCACCTTGGCGCTTCCCTTGCTAGATGCTATGATTCCGGCGCTTTCGCGGGCGGCAACCGCCGCCAAGCCGGTGCGCCGACTGGGATTCGTGTATATTCCCATGGGGTCTAACATAGTGCAATGGACTCCGCAGGGCGTCGGCATAATCACGGAGCTCTCGCCGAGCTTGCACTCCCTGACTCCCTTTCTGGATCAGTTAACAGTGATGACCAACTTCGAGCTAAAGAACTCTTACGCTCCTGGCAACCATGCATGCTCCAATTGCGGGTTTTTGAGCGCTGCTCGAGCAAAAATGACCGAGGGCAGCGATTATGAACTGAGCACAACGGTCGATCAAATTGCTGCAAAGCACCTTGGTAAGGATAGCCGCCTTCCGTCTCTCGAACTTGCCATGGATTTGCTGACGCCGGTGGGAAACTGCGACAACGGTTATGCTTGCGTTTATCAAAACAATCTCTCGTGGTCCTCGCCCACGACGCCGCTTCCCGCCGAAGCGAATCCGCGAGTGGTCTTTGAACGCTTATTCGGTGAGGGTGGTAGCGCGGCAGATCAGATCGCGGAATTGAAGACGAATGGCAGTATGCTCGACTGGGTGACTGAAGATTATGCGCGCCTCCAGAACAAATTGGGCTCGCATGATCGCACCAAAGTCAGCCAGTATCTGGATACAGTGAGGGAGCTCGAGCGGCGCATTCAGAAGGCGGAAGAACAAAGCGCGGCGTCGCCGATGCCTGATATGGATCGCCCGATCGGCGTGCCGGAATCGTACGACGATCATGCCAAGCTGATGTTTGATTTGCAGGTGCTGGCCCTTCAGTCCGATGTCACCCGCGTGGTCACCTTCCAACTGGCGCGCGAAACCAGCGCCCGTACCTACCCGCAGATTGGTGTTTCCGAGGGGCATCACCCGTTGTCCCATCACAATAATAATCCAGAGAAGTTGGCAAAAATAGCGAAAATCAACGCCTATCACGTCTCACTTTTTGCTTACTTCCTGAGTAAATTGAAATCCACGCCCGACGGCGACGGCTCACTGTTAGATCATTCGTTGTATCTCTGTGGCAGCGGCATGGGTAATCCCAATGTTCACAACCACACGAACTTGCCAATCGTTCTTGCCGGCGGCGGAGTTGGGACGCATAAGGGTGGTCGTCATATCAAATATGACGATCCGGAACCGCTGGCGAATCTGCATTTGACCCTGCTGGATAAGATTGGAGTGCATCAGGATAGTTTCGCCGACAGCCGCGGACGGGTTGAAGAGCTACTGACGATTTGATTCCCTATTGGCCGGGCCAAAAGGAGACAACGATGACATACCAGATTGGCATTGTCGGACCATTTTCAGTTTCCCTATTATGTGCGGTGAGTCTTCTGGCTGCCAGTCCCAACGCCTGGCTGGTAGATGCCGTGAAGAACAGCGACAGGGCTTCCGCACGCAGCTTGTTGGAGCAGCATGCTGACGTAAATGTCCCCGACACAGACGGCACAACGGCTTTGCATTGGGCGGCGCGCTGGGACGATGTGGAGACGGCTCAGCTATTGATTCGTAACGGCGCCAACGCGAAAGCCAGCGATCGCCATGGCGTAACGCCGCTTTCGCTCGCTTGCATCAACGGAAGCGCGCCTATGGTAGAACTCTTGCTCAAGGCTGGCGCCGATCCGAATACGGCGCTACCTGGTGGAGAAACCGCGCTGATGACGGCGTCGCGGACCGGCAAAGTGGATGCCGTGAATCTGCTTCTGGCTCGGGGAGCAGACGTTAACGCCAAGGAAACCGAGCATGCGCAAACGGCCCTTATGTGGGCGGCAGCCGAAGGTAATACCGAGGTTGTCGACTCGCTGATTGAGCACGGCGCCGATATTCACGCTCGTTCACGAGGCGGATTTACGCCACTGCTATTTGCTGTTAGGGAAGGCCGCAGCGCAGTGGTACGCTCCCTACTTAAAGGTCGAGCAAATGTAAATGAGACCTTGAACGGTTACAAGAAACGTCCTAAGTACGTGGTGAACGGCGCCCCGCATGACGCGGATGTCAAGACCTTAATCCCTGCAAGTCCAGAGGTGATCGGACCCAGTGCCTTGGTGCTGGCAGTCGCAAATGCTCATTATGAGTTGGCTGCAGCGCTGCTTGACGCAGGCGCTGACCCGAATGCCGCGGCCCAGGGTTGGACCGCATTACACGAGCTTACGTGGGTGCGAAAACCGGGTACGGGCACTAACAATCCCGGTCCGCGCGGATCGGGAAACATGGATAGTCTTGAATTAGTAAGAAGGTTAGTAGCTCATGGAGCGAATGTGAACGCTCGGATGACCAAAAAAGGGGAGGCGGGGTACACCGAATTTAACATGATTGGTGCGACTCCGTTCTTGATGGCAGCCAGAACTGCGGACGCTCCCTTGATGCGGTTATTGGCGCAACTCGGGGCTGATCCGCTCATGCCAAATGCAGATAATACGACGCCAATAGCGGCTGCAGCGGGTGTCGGCACTAAATCTCCTGGAGAAGACCCCGGGACCGAAAGTGAAGTCTTGGAGGCCGTGAAACTCGCCATCGAACTGGGTGGAGATGTGAACGCAGTCGATAATAACGGAGAAACTCCGATGCACGGAGCGGCCTACAAAACGGCTACTTCCACTGCGCAATTCCTGATCGATAACGGCGCCAAAATAGAGATCTGGAGCCGCCCGAATAACTCAGGTTGGACGCCATTGAGGATTTCCGAAGGTGTTTACCTGGAGGGAAACCTTAGGGGGATTTCGCCCGCTACTGCAGCAGTACTTCGCAAAGCGATGACTGAGGCCGGGGTATCCACGGTCCTAGGATCTCCTACGCGCAGCGGCCCGACAAGGAAGTCCGATTTGCCATAGTGCAAACTTCCGTTCTCAATCAGGCGTCCACCACGGAATAATATGTTCGCAACGCGAGCTATTGAGATTCGGAGTTAACACTACTCGGTGCCCGGGCTCAAGCAGTTGTTTAACAGACTCCCGATATGCACTCTGGTCTTGGTGTCGTTCGTTGCCAGGAGTTCCTTCGGAATGCCGCAGTCTGCCAGCGTTTCTGAACCGAAACTCTCCACTACCACCGTTTGGGACGGAGTCTATGCAGCGGCTCAGGCGCAACGCGGAAATGCCGCGTATTTGGAGAAGTGCGCTGGATGCCACAAAGACGATCTCAGCGGCTATCAAGGTGTCCTTAAGAACTCCTTCATGCGGCTTTGGCGGGAAGACAACCTTCGGAATCTTTATACAATTATTAAAAACACAATGCCGCGAAGCGCTCCTGCAAGTCTCAGCGACGGGACTTACCTGGATATTGTGACGTTCATCCTGCAAGCTAACGATTTCCCTGCCGGCACCCACGAGTTGACGATGGAGGCTCTACCGAACATTCAGATCGAGGAAAAATCAGGAAAACTTGAGGTACCGGATGGAACACTCGTCGACGTGATCGGATGTCTCCTGCAAAATTCCGATAGCAGCTGGGTGCTGAATCTTGCGAGTGAACCGATCCGGACCCGAGATCCAAACAATTCAAGCGTCGGGCAACTGAAAGCCTGGGAAGCCAAGCCACTGGGAACCCGGAAGTTTGGATTGATGGACGCCGCTGTATATCATCCTGAGTCCTTGAAAGGGCACAAGACCGAAGCGAAAGGCTTTCTGATCAAAAAACCGAGCGATGATCGGATCAATTTGACGTCACTCCAAACGACCGAGTCGATATGTGAACGATGACCGCTGGCCTGACATCCCGGATCGGTCGGGACCCCAGACTCATTAAAGCCAGACTGTTTTTCAGGCGACTGGGAGCCTTAGGGTGACGCGCGTACCCTTGCCGACGGTGCTATCGATTCCAGCTTCGCCACCATGCATTGACGCGACACTCTTGACGATTGCCAGTCCAAGGCCAGCACCGCCCTTATTCTGAGACCGAGCTGGATCGATGCGATGAAAACGATCGAATACTCGCGTTAAATGTTCCGTAGGAATTCCACAGCCGTCGTCGGTCACCGAGATCAGTAGCGATCCATTGTTTCTAACTGCTTCCACTCGAATGTGGCCCCCAGCGCTAGTATGTGCGAGCGAGTTTTCGATCAGGTTGCTCAGAGCTCGCTGGAGAAGAGTACGATCCACACCGACTATAAACGAGGGCGGGATAACGATATCCAAGTCAATGCTGGCGTCGCTGGCGGCCGCCTCATAGAATTCACACACCTTTTGGAGTTCCTTTCCCAAGTCAACCTGCTCGCGACGAATTTCGGTCGCTGGATTTTCGGCCCGAGCGAGGAACAGCAGACGGTCGATTATCTGGGACAGTCGGAGATATTCTTCCAGCGATGACTCCAGTACTTCGCGATACTCCTCGACTGTGCGAGCTCTGCTCAGTGCAACCTCGCTTTCGCCGCGCAAATTGCCGATGGGCGTGCGAAGTTCGTGCGCGATATCGGACGAAAAGCTCGCCATTCGCGCGAATGCATCCTCAAGCCGGTCGAGCGTCTGGTTGAACGTGGAAGCAAGTAAGGAGAGTTCAGCCGGCAGACCTTCCGTCTTGACACGCTCTCCCAACGTGCTGGAGCCGATTCGCTGCAAAGTGCCTGCAATTCCTTCGACGGGACGCATGCCGCGGCGAGCGATCATGAAGCCCGCCAGAGCCGAAAGAAGCAATCCGGTCCCTAGGAAAATCCAGAGCTTACGGCGATACGAGGCAATGATGTCTGTCTGAAATGTGTAATCCCTGGCAACTTGAATTCGGAAGCCCTCCGGCGTGGTCAAGGCGAGCATTCTAAAGAGCCTGCCATGATAACTCCCATTGAGTGGACCCTCAAGCGGAAAACTTTGCGGCGGTAGTTGTTCGGACATCTGGTCCGATTCGATCATGATACTGCCATCCGGCGAAAGCACACGCGAGAGCGTCAATTCGAAAGGTGCGGACGGGCCGGACCTGGCACGAGGACGCGTGCGCCCATCGAGATAAGATCCGTCGATTTCCCATCTTAAAATAGGAAGATCTTGCTGGCGCGCCAACTCCCCAAGCGTAAGCGCCTTTCGCGAAAGGAAACCGGCCTCACTTGCGTCATATGCCCGAATCAACTGCAAATACATCCAACCGGAGCCGAGCAACAGGAGAAGAAAGGAAGCACTCGTGTACCAAAGACTTAGCTGCAGACTGAGGCTGAGCGGACGTTTAATCTTTGAGAACATAGCCGACTCCGCGAACGGTGTGAATTACCTTTCGCTCAAACGGATCGTCCACCTTCGCCCGAAGGCGACGAACATGCACTTCCACCATGTTTGTCCCCGTGTCAAAACTCATATCCCAGACTTGCTTCGCAATTGTGGCGCGCGAGAGGATTTCATCCGGGTGGGTTACAAATAATGTGAGGAGCAGAAACTCCTTTAACGTGAGATCGAGACGTTTTCCGGCACGGAACGCCTTATGACTTATCGGATCTAGTTCAATATCTGCAAAGCGAAGAATGTGACTGGGGAGTTGCGGGACGCGGCGAATGATCGTGCGAATGCGGGCGAGCAATTCAGAAAATGCAAAGGGCTTTACCAAGTAATCGTCCGCGCCCATCTCGAGTCCGCGGACGCGGTCGGCGACAGAATCGCGAGCCGTGAGAAAAAGCACCGGCGTACGTTTTCCGGCGCGGCGCAGATTCGAGAGAACCGACCATCCATCGCATCCCGGCAACATGATATCTAGAATCACCAAGTCATAATCGGAGGCTCGGGCCATCTCAAAACCCTGATTACCGTTATTTGCGACGTCCGTCACGAATCCCTGTTCGCCTAGTCCCTTTCGCAAAAAAGTCGCGGTCTTGGGTTCATTCTCGACAACTAACAATCGCACAGAATGATGATAGCGCCGACGATGGCAAGCCGCCACATTTCGGTTTGGCTGTCAACCCACTTTAGAAACGTCCACTATGTTCCCTCATTAGAAGTGTCCGCTTTGTTTGTCTTCTCGACGTCACGGTCGACGATTTACTGAACCTGAGAAACTGCTGGTGGCGCTCCTGTTCGCTACGACAAGCACCTCACGGTCCACCAAAATGCGCGAGAACGCCTCGATCCCGCCGTTACCGTTCAAGTGTCCGAAGTCCGTGCCGTTGTCGGAAACCTCGCGGAAGTAAAGCCGCCCGTAAGAAAATCCCGGTTCCTTTGTTCGTAAGGTCGCTAGCCGTTGGATGGCCCTGAAGCTGGGATGCGTGCGATCGAATGCGATCGTGGTGTTGCCCCACAGCGCGCCTCGCGAGTGGATTCATTCGCACCGAGGTTTGGCCAGTCGTCCGGTTTCACCGTTCCCGCTACCCCTGCTCAGTACCAGAGTACACACATGGGATGCCCTGCATCGAAAACAGGACTGCCAACTCCAACATAACCTGTTGAACTGGGGTGTTGGAGTGCTGGATGCGCTCATGCATTGTGGCGCCGCTTGGATGCGAAACGCGCGAACCGTAGAACTGAACCCAAGCAAGTCCGGTTGTGGGAAATTCCATCAGATAGGTACCGAGAAACGCACTACCAGGAAATTACTATCGCATAGGAAACCCGTTCACGTGCTGACCCGCAACAAACGGACGCGACGCTCTGAAGTCGCACATGATGAATCCCTTCCCGCGCGGTCGTTTGAGATGCCGGAAGAAAGCTCCTAAGCGCGAAGAAGCGTATTCTTGCAGTACTCAAAGCAGTCTTTCACTTTCTGCACTCGATCGGCACCTGCTACCTCCCACTCGACATGCACTGGAATGTTGTATTTTCGGTCGCGATCCATGCCGAGGATATCCTTAATCGGAGTGTCGCCCTGACCGAATGGGAGGTTGGCGCCTCCGTTCTTCTTCCGATCTTTTATGTGGAGATTTACGATCTCTTTGTGGTGCTTCTCCAAGCAGGCCACCGGATCGGAGTTTGAAGCGACAAAATGCCCGATATCGAGGGTCATCTGCGTGTATGCACCGGCGCTCTTCAACACCTCCTCGAAATCCGCCATGGTGGGGATACTGTCGCCCTCGTTATGGATCGCTACCCAAGTCTTGTACTTCGTTGCTAGCGGATCCAGCCGCTTGAAGAGTTGCTTGCTGCCGACTGCCGTTATCACGTTACACCCAAGCGCACGTGTCATCTGGAATGACCGCTCCAGCTCATCATCGGTGAAGTCATCCCGATAGTTCATGTTGTACGCGTAAAGGAAGATATTCTGCGCTTTGAACATAGTCCCGATGGCCTCGAACTGCTCAAGTGGCACCATGAGACGCCATTCGCGGAGTTTCTGACGCGCGGCCGTGGCAGGGCTCGTTTGCTGCTCTGTCGGCAGACCCATGCGTGCGCCTCGGCCCAGCGGACCGAATGCCGGCTCGACGTGTCTTGGGTGCAGTTCGGCTATCCCAAAACCGATCTCCGCGAATGCTCGCAACGCATCCTTAAGAGTGAGCTGCGGCAGACTATACGTATTGGCACCTACAGCCACGCCATTGAACGTAGATCGCATTGGGGGGATTTTTGCGAGCGGGGACTCGGCCTTCGCCAACGAAAGCGAGATAAGAGCGCTCGCGGCCCCTATTCCGGCTCGATCTGCGAATTCTCTTCGGTTTAGTTTCATCGGCCCCACTGCTCCTCGCTCGTTCATGTCAGAAAGTCTTCCGTCCCTGTGCTCGGGGCGACCAGCAGCAGGTCTAGGCGGCCCTGAAACTTCTGAGCCTACTGCGCGCGGCAGCTAAAGTTCGCCGCATCGTCCACACTACCCGACCCTTTGTACACGGCGATCTGCGGGAAAGGACAGAGGGGACGTGTCCGCGTCACCTTCCCGTCCACGCGCTGCGAAGCAGTCAGGGTTTGCGGGGCTTCGTTCATCTCGACCCAGCGATTGAGCGCGCTGATTTTGTCGAAATCGTTGGGACCGTCTCCGCCGCCGCAGTGACCCATGCCGGGCGCGAAGAAGAGCCGGACGTTGTTGCCCGCTTTGGCCGGGTCTCCTATATTGTCAACAACCTTCTGGTAGTAGGCAATGGTCTGGAAGGGCGAAACGTTCGGATCGGCGAATCCTTGGTACATCAGCAGTTTCCCGTTATGCGCGAAGAATGGCTTCATATTCGGATCAGTCGCGTTCATCGGCAGATTTTCCGGAGCCCAGTAGCGTTCGCCATCTCTGGCCAGATCGAACGTGCGCCAATCCCAATTCGGGTCTTTGAATACCACATATTTCAATTGATCCAAGGCAACTGCGTAGGGGTCGGGGCCGTTCCCCATGAAGTTCCAGCTCAGTTCACTGCCGCGCGCCAGGCCCGGGCCAAGCTCCCGTCCTGTACGGGGATTCTTGACGGGCTCGTACATCTTGCGAACGGTTTCGACCTGTTTGTCAGTCAAGCAGGTGGGGCCGTCCTCGGCTTTGCATAGCAGAACCACCGGGTCAAAGTCGCACTTTCTCGGATCGGAAATAAGTCCGTCCTTCAGGCCATCCTTCGCGTCGCAGGCGTTGAGTACGGCCTGGTGAAGCATCGGGAACTTACTTGCCGGAACCTGACTACCGGGTTCCTTGAACATCAGCACGCCGTCCCAGAATTGAGTCAGGTTGCGGTTGGCCGGGGCGCCTGCGATGATCCCATCGAAATCGTCGGGGAACATCTGGGCTTCTTTCAGCGCCTGCCGTCCGCCTGTAGAGCAGCCATTCCAGTAAGATCGTTTCGCCGCAGTTCCGTAAAACGCCGCGACAATGGCTTTGCCTTTCACCGCCATCTCGTGTTCGGAGCGCCAGGCGAAATCGGTCAGCTTTTCCGGATGACCGAGCACAAAGAAACCTCCGTTTCCGGTGTGGCCGGTGTCGGTGCCAGCGGTGGCGTATCCATCCTTCACGCTTTGCGCCAAGTTGTTGTA
>Ga0310810_10004138_pt1 | contig 15986 bp, 7 predicted proteins | sample NCmetagenome_FD_207641 | JGI IMG/M metagenome (GOLD analysis project Ga0310810, IMG submission 207641) | Soil microbial communities from experimental microcosm in Duke University, North Carolina, United States - NC | ecosystem: Engineered > Artificial ecosystem > Soil microcosm > Unclassified ...
AGACACGCTCAATGCCTGCCGCGGCGCAGAGCCGGTCCAATTCCGCCGCGTCGGTCACCGCCCGCCCCCCGGCGCGTCGAGGAACCAAGCCGCAAACCAGGCCGGCAGCGCCGTAAGCGGGCGCGCAGCGGCGGCTTTCGGCGATGTGGCGAAGAGCAGCCGCCCTTTCGGCGTGAGTTCGAAGCCATCGACCGGATGCGGGTTGAGCGCGAGGATTGCCTGCAGCGAGGCGCCACCGCCGAGGGCCCAGCGCACCTCGGCAATCCTTTCGCCGTGGAGGCGCCCGGTAGCACTGATCGACGTGGATCGCGCCAACCGCGGCACGATCTCGCGGCGGCGAATCTCCAACAGCGCGCGATAGAAGGCGAGCCACTGGGCATGGCCGCGCTGGAAGCGCTTCGACCAATCGAGCTTGGCGCTCTCGAATGTCTCGGGCGCAAGCGGATCCGGAATCCGCGCGCGCGCGCCAGGATCGGCGAACTCGGGAAACTTCGCGAACTCGTGCCGCCCCTCGCGCACTGCTTCGGCCAGGTCTGAACCGAAATCGCAGAAGAACGGAAACGGCTGTGGCGCATTCCATTCCTCGCCCATGAACAAGAGCGGCGGCGCCGGCGCCAGGAGGATCACGCTGATGGCGGCGCGCAGGGCGGCCTCCGGGGCGAGCTCGCCGATGCGATCACCCATCGCGCGGTTGCCGACTTGGTCGTGGTTCTGCAGGAACGAGACGAACGCCGTGGGCGGCAGATGTGCGCTCGGCGCGCCGCGCTTCCTCTCGCCGCGATGCGGCGAGGTCTCGCCTTGATAGACGAAGCCCTCGGCGAGCGCGCGGCTGAGCTGCGCCGCCGTCGCATCCGCATAGTCTTCATAGTAGCCGCCGCGTTCGCCGGTCAGCGCCACGTGCAGTACGTGGTGGATGTCGTCGTTCCACTGCGCCGTATAGAGGCGCGGGCATCCGCCTTTGCCGCGCTCCAGATAGCGCGCAGCATTGTCATCGTTTTCCAGCACAAGATGGACGTAGCGTTCCGTCGGCGTCATAGCGCGCACGGTTTCCGCGAGCTCGGTCAGAATATCGCGCGCGCTGTCATCATGGATCGCGTGCACGGCGTCCAGCCGGAGCCCATCCAAGTGAAACTCCTCGAGCCAATAGAGCGCGTTGTGGATGAAATAGTCACGTACCGGCCGGCTGTCACTGCCGTCGAAATTGATCGCAGCGCCCCACGGCGTCGCGTGCCGGCCGGTGAAGAATTGCGGGGCGTAGCGGTGGAGGTAGTCGCCCTCCGGTCCGAAGTGATTGTAGACGACGTCGAGCAACACCATGATGCCGTGCGCATGCGCGGCGTCGACAAGTCGCTTCAGCGCCTCGGGCCTGCCGTAGCGATGCTCGGGCGCGAAAGGCAGCACGCCGTCATAGCCCCAGTCGCGCGCTCCCGGCGCCTCGGCAAGCGGCATCAGCTCGATGGCGGTGATGCCAAGCGAAGCAAGGTAGTCGAGCATACGGGCAACGCCGTCGTAGGTACCTTCCGGCGTGAACGCGCCGACATGAAGCTCGTAGAGCACGGCTTCGTGCCACGGACGGCCATGCCAATCCGCGTCGCGCCACGCGTAGCCGGCGGGATCGATCACCTCGCTTGGCCCGTGCACGCTGCGCGGCTGGAAACGCGAGGCGGGATCGGGCACCGCAAGCTCGCCATCGATCACGTAGCAATAGAGTGTGCCTGCGCGCGCCGCGGCGGCCGCGACCGAATACCAGCCGTCCTCGCCGCATGGCATGGCCAGCGTCCTGGAACAGTCCGCGACCTCGAGCTGGAGGTGGACACTCCGCGCGGCCGGCGCCCAGAGGCGGAATTCGACTCCGCCGCCTTCGGCGGGCGCGGCGCCGAATGGCATCGCATGGTGGCGCTTCACGGCGCAGGGCGCGCCCCGCCGCTCCGGCCGCGCATCACCACCACGGTGCGCGGCTCGACCTTGATCTTGGCGCCGGCCGGCAATGGCGCCTGCTTGTCGCGCCCGTCCGGCATCGCGGTGTCGAGCACGCACTCCCATTCGGCGATGCCGGGTACCGAAGGTACCCGATAGACCATGGCGTCGGTGTGTGCGTTGAGGACGATGAACAGCGGATCTTCCGGATCGCTTTCTTTCGCGGCGTTTCCGGCGAGGAGGAAGCAAAGGGTGCGCGCGTCGGGATAGTTCCAGTCGGCGTCGGTCTTCTCGCGCCCATCCGGCACCAGCCAGGTCACGTCCTTGAGCGCGCCGTTGCCGTCGGCAAGGCTGCCGGTCAGGAAGCGTCCGCGGCGCAGCGCGGGATGCTGCCGCCGTAGCGCGATCAGGTGGCGGGTGAAGGCGAGCAGATCGCCGCCCGCGCCCGCAGGAGGCCAATCGACCCAGCCGATGGGATTGTCCTGGCAATACGCGTTGTTGTTTCCGGCCTGGCCGTTGCCGAGTTCGTCACCCGCCAGCAGCATCGGCGTCCCTTGCGCCAGCAGCAGGGTGGCCAAGAGGTTGCGCTGCTGGCGCGCCCGCAGAGTGAGCACGGCGACGTCGTCGGTGGCTCCCTCGGCGCCGGAATTGAAGCTGTTGTTGTTGTCGCTGCCGTCGCGATTGCCCTCGCCGTTGGCCTCGTTGCGCTTGTTCTCGTAGCTGACGAGGTCGGCGAGCGTGAAGCCGTCATGCGCGGTAACGAAATTCACGCTCGACCATGGCCGCCGGCCGGCGCCGCCGAACAGGTCTTGCGAGGCGCAGATGCGTCCGGCCAGCTCGCGGATGAGGCCGCCTTCGCCTTTCCAGAAGCGGCGTGCCGTGTCGCGGAACTTGTCGTTCCACTCGGCCCAGTCGGGTGGAAAGCCGCCCACGCGATAGCCGTCGGGCCCAAGATCCCAGGGCTCGGCAATCAGCTTCACGCGCGAAAGCACGGGGTCTTGCCGCAGCACGTCGAGAAAACCGGAATGGCTATCGAAGGCGCCGTTCTCCTCGCGCGCCAGCGTGGTCGCGAGGTCGAAGCGGAAGCCATCGACATGCATCTCTTCGGCCCAGTAGCGTAGCGAATCCGTTACGAGCTGCAGCACGCGCGGGTGATGCAGGCGCAGCGCATTGCCGCAGCCGGTGAAATCCTCGTAGTACCGCCCGTCGCCGGGCGCGAGACGGTAATAGGAGCGGTTATCGATGCCGCGGAACGACAAGGTGGGGCCGAGATGGTTGCCCTCGGCGGTGTGGTTGTAAACGACGTCGAGGATCACCTCGATGCCGGCCTCGTGCAGGTGGCGCACCATCGCCTTGAACTCGCCGATATGGCCGGTGGCCAGGTAGCGTGGCATCGGGGCGAAGAAGCCGATCGAGTTATAGCCCCAATAATTGACAAGGTTGCGCTCGACTAGCGCGCGGTCGTCGACGAAGGCATGGATCGGCAGAAGCTCGACGGCGGTGATGCCGAGCCGGCGCAGGTGATCGACCACTGCGGGGTGCGCGAGCGCCGCAAATCTGCCGCGCAGCGGCGCCGGTATATCCTCGCGCTGCATCGTAAAGCCGCGCACGTGCATCTCGTAGATGATCGTCTCGCTCCAGGGCGTCGCGGGCGCACGATCTTCGCCCCAGGTATAAGCGGGGTCGATCACGGCGCATTTCGGCATGCCGCGAGCGTTGTCGCGCCGGTCGTAGGTGAGATCGGCGCCCTTGCTGCCAACGCGATAGCCGTAGTGCGCGTCGCTCCACGCGAGCTTGCCGACGATTGACTTCGCGTAGGGGTCGATCAGCAGTTTGTTCGCGTTGAAGCGATGGCCGGCTCGCGGATCGTGGGGGCCGAACACGCGATAGGCGTAGAGCAGGCCCGGCCGCGCATCGGGTAGGTAGCCGTGCCAAACCTCGTGCGTGAACTCGGGCAGATCGACTCGGTCGATCTCGCGGCGGCCCGTGTGATCGAACAGGCAAAGTTGCACGCGCTCGGCATGCGCCGAAAAGAGCGTGAAGTTGACGCCCTTGCCGTCCCAGGTGGCGCCCAGCGGATAGGGCGAGCCGGCTGCGATGCGCGTGCGGCCGCTCGACACCTCAGCGCTCAGAGGCGAGGATCAGTCCGCCGAGCGGCGGCAGTGTGAGCGCGATCGAGAACGGGCGGCCGTGCCACGGCACCGGCTCGGCCATCACGCCGCCCCCATTGCCCATGTTGCTGCCGCCATACATCGCGCCGTCGGAATTGAACGCTTCGCGATAATAGCCTTGCCTCGGCACACCGACGCGGTAGCCTTGACGCGGCACCGGCGTGAAGTTCACAGCGACGATGGCGGCTTGCTGCTCAGGCTCAGCCTTGCGCAAGAACGAGAGCACGCTGTTGGCGCTGTCGTTGGCGTCGATCCACTCGAAACCCTCGGCCTCGCAATCGCGCGCGTGCAGAGCGGGCAGCGCACGATAGAGCGCGTTCAAATCGCGCACGAGCCGCTGCACGCCGGCATGGGCCGGATCGGCGAGGAGGTGCCAATCGAGGCTCTTGTCGTGATTCCACTCGCGCTCCTGCGCGAACTCGGCACCCATGAACAGCAGCTTCTTGCCGGGGTGGCCGAACATGAAGGTGTAATATGCGCGAAGATTGGCGAAACGCTGCCAGCGGTCGCCGGGCATCTTGTCGAGCAGCGACCGCTTGCCGTGCACGACCTCGTCGTGGCTCAGCGGCAAGATGAAGTTCTCGGTGAATGCGTAGAGCAGGCCGAAGGTGAGCTGATTGTGATGATGTGATCGATAGATGGGGTCGTGGCTCATGTACTCGAGCGTGTCGTGCATCCATCCCATGTTCCATTTGTAGCCGAAGCCGAGCCCGCCGAGATAAGTGGGGCGCGAGACCATCGGCCACGCCGTCGATTCCTCGGCGATCGTCGCGATCCCGGGATGACCGCTATAGGCGATCTCATTGAGGCGCCGAATGAAGTCGATGGCATCGAGATTTTCGCGGCCGCCGAATTTGTTCGGCACCCACTCGCCTTCCTTTCGGCTGTAGTCGAGATAGAGCATCGAGGCGACGGCGTCGACGCGCAGCCCGTCGGCGTGATAGCGGTCGAGCCAGAAGAGGCCGTTGGCCAGCAGGTAGTTTGCCACCTCGCGGCGGCCGTAATTGTAGATGAGAGTGTCCCAATCCTTGTGCAGGCCCTGGCGCGGATCGGCGTGCTCGTAGAGATGCGTGCCGTCGAAACTACCGAGGCCGTGCGTGTCCGATGGAAAGTGACCGGGCACCCAATCGATGATCACGCCGAGCCCGGCGCGGTGCGCGGTTTCGACGAAGGCGCGAAAATCCGCGGGCGCGCCGAAACGGCTCGTCGGCGCGAAGAGCCCCGTTGGCTGATAGCCCCACGAGCCATCGAATGGATATTCGCTGACCGGCAGCAGTTCGATATGCGTGAAGCCCATCTCCTTCGCGTGCGGAACGAGCTCGTCCGCCAGCTCGCGATAGCTGAGATAGCGGTCGCCTTCCTCGGGCTTCCGCTTCCACGAGCCCAGATGCACTTCGTAGATCGAGACCGGCGCCGCGCGGTCGACGTGGCGCCCGCGCTCGGCGAGCCAAGCGCCCTCCTGCCACGCGCGGCGCCCAAAATCGTGCACGATCGAGGCCGTGGCGGGCGGCTTCTCGGCCGCAAAAGCGTAAGGATCGGCCTTGAGCAGCAGCGCGCCACTCTCGGTCTTGATTTCGTATTTGTAGCGCTCACCGGCGCCGAGGCCTGGGATGAAGATCTCCCAGAGCCCGGCGCGGAGGTGCTTCCGCATCGGGTGGCGGCGCCCGTCCCAATTGTTGAAGCCGCCGACGACGCTGACGCGCCGCGCATTGGGCGCCCACACGGCGAAGACGACGCCCTCGGTGCCTTCCATCTCGGTCACGTGCGCGCCAAGCTTGTCGTAGGCGGAAAGGTGGGTACCCTCGGCAAGGAGATGCAGGTCGATTTCACCGAGCCAGGGCGGGAAGCGGTAAGGATCGTCGAGCTCGACGCGCCGCCCGCCCCAATCGACGACGAGGTGATAGGGAAAGCGCCGGCGGCGGTCGACGCTGCCCGCGAAAAGGCCCGCCTCGTGCACGCGCTCGAGCGAAGTCAGCGTTTCGGCCGAGCCGGTATCGAGGACCGAGACGCTGCGCGCTTCGGGTAGGAACGCGCGCACCACGATGCGCTCGCCGGACTCGTGCGGACCAAGGAATGCGAACGGGTCCGGGTGGTCGCCGGCGACGATAGCTTGTGCTTCCTCACGCGTTTTGTCACCGCGGCGCATTTCAGCCGCCCTGGAACAAGAGTTCGTGCGCGCCCGCGAGGGGAATCCACACCCAGGCGGGGCGGTTCGCGAGCTCGTAGCCGATCTCGTAGAAAAGCTTCTCCAACATGGCGATCTTCAGCAGGCTTTTCGCGGCCGGCTCCTCGGCCGGATAGCAGGCGCTGCCGGCCAGCGTCTCGCGATAGCCGGCGAGGAACGCCGCGCTCACCTGGTCGCGCCAAGCCAGCACATGCGGGCGCAGCAGCGCGCGGCGCTCGGGGTGGCCCTTCGATTCGTGATCGAGCGCGGCCCGTGCGGCGTAGTCGAACGAGCGCAGCATCCCGGCCACGTCCTTGAGCGGCGAGTGTTTCGTCCGGCGCTCGGCGAGCGGTCGGCGCGGCTCGCCCTCGAAATCGAGGATGTAGAAATCGTTCTGCGCCACGACGACTTGGCCGAGATGAAAGTCGCCGTGGAAGCGCGTCTTCATTACGCCGGCGCCAAATGCGAACGGCACCTGGATCGTATCGAGAATCTCCATGCGCTTCGCGAGCAGCTTATCGGCCAGCTCCGCCGCCTCGGGCATGAGCGTCTTGCGCCGAACCGCGAGCGCGTCGAGCGCGTCGCGGGCGTCCTTGCACACCTGACGCTGGAACTTCTTCACGTCCGCCTCGGTGAGCGGTTCGGGCTTGAAGTCGGGTTCCGCCTCTGCGGGGCAGAGCGCTTTGTGCAGCTCGGCCGTGCGCTCGCCGAGTTTCCGCATCTGCGCGAGGTTCACGGCGTGCGGGTCCTTGCGCTCCGCCACTTGCTCCGCGGGCAGCACCGCCACCTCGTCGAGATAACGTTCGAGATAGGCCTGCGTGTGCGACCAGCCGTCGCCCTGGTTGCGGATGAAGGCGTGCACGCAGGCGAGTGCCGTGGGCTCGCCCTTGGAATCGATCAGCTCGACCGAGCCCAGCAGCGCCGGGACGTTGGCAAAGCCGGCGACGTCGGTGAGAAAGCGCCCCATCTCCACATCGGGATGGACGCCTACAGCAAGGCGGCGATAGAGCTTCAGGACGAGATAGTCCTCGACCAGGATCGAAGAATTGCTCTGCTCGACGTTGAGCGGGCGCACCGCCAGCAGTGCCGGCGACGTGCGCTCGGCGAAAGCGCGCGTTGGGCGGAATTCGATCCTTCCCGCCGGGTGCTCCAGCGTCGTGCCGTGGCGCACGGCGTCGATTACGGCCAGTGTGAAGCGCTCGTCCTGCACCGCCTCGAAGAGCGCACCGCCCTTGGGCCCTTTGCGCACTTTGGCGAGCGTGAAGTTGATGCGATCCTGCGCGAGGGTGTGCACCTCGCGCCATTCGAGCGCGAGCGGGAGCAAGTAGCGCTGCGGCGGCACTTTGGCATCGAAGCGTGCCTCGAGAAACGCGAGCAGCCAGCCCTCGCCGCCTGCGCTGAAGGGCACCGCGGCGGTCACCTCCACTTCGCGCAGGCTCGCGTCCTTGGCACCATACCAACGCCGCATCGGCAGATAGCGCTTCAGCGCATCGCGCTCGAACATCGCCTTGTTGCGCCCCGCAAGCGCGGTTTGCCATCCGTCAGAGACGACGAGTGTCACGAATTCCGGCAGCGGCTCCACGACCGTCGGCCCCGCATCGGGCAAGGTCGCCGGCTGTGCGAGCAGGAACCAGTAAAAGGAGTGGCCCGACAGCGTGACGCGGTAATGACCCTCGCCGATCTGCGGAAACTTCGTGCGGCCCATCAGCTCGACCGGCACGCGCCCGCGCCACGGCGAGAGATCGAGGTCCGCGGCTTCCGCCGAGCGCGCGAGGTTGGCGACGCACAGCACGGTTTCGTCCGCATATTCGCGCACATAGGCGAAGATGCGCCGGTTCGAGGGGTAGAGGAAGTTGAGCGAGCCGCGCCCGAACACCTTCCGGCCCTGGCGCGCCGCGATGAGCCGCTTCATCCAGTTCAAGAACGAGTGCGGATTGCGGCTCTGCGCCTCGACGTTCACCGATTGGAATCCGTAGACCGGGTCCATCAGCGGCGGCAGGAAAAGCCGCGCGGGATCAGCGCGCGAGAAACCGCCGTTGCGGTCGGGCGTCCACTGCATCGGCGTGCGCACGCCGTCGCGGTCGCCCAAGAAGATATTGTCGCCCATGCCGATCTCGTCGCCGTAGTAGACGATGGGGCTGCCCGGCATCGACATCAGCAGGCTGTTCATCAGCTCGATCTTGCGCCGATCGTTCTCCATCAGCGGCGCGAGCCGGCGGCGGATGCCGAGGTTCAAGCGTGCGCGGCGCTCGGCGGCGTAGGTCTTCCAGAGATAGTCGCGCTCCGAATCGCTCACCATCTCGAGTGTGAGCTCATCGTGATTGCGCAGGAAGATCGCCCACTGGCACGACTCCGGAATCTCCGGCGTCTGGCGCATGATGTCGGTGATGGGGTGGCGGTCTTCCTGCGCGATCGCCATGTACATGCGCGGCATCAGCGGGAAGTGGTACGCCATGTGGCATTCGTCGCCGTTGCCGAAATAGGCCTGCACGTCCTCGGGCCACTGGTTGGCCTCGGCGAGGAACATCTTGTTCTTGTGCTTCTTGTCGAGCTCAGCGCGCAGGCGCTTCAGCACGGCGTGGGTCTCGGCGAGGTTCTCGTTGATCGTGCCCTCGCGCTCGACGAGGTAAGGAATGGCGTCGAGCCGCATCCCATCCACGCCGGCGTCGAACCAGAACCTCATTGTGTTGATCACCGCCTTGAACACTTGCGGATTGTCAAAGTTCAGATCCGGCTGATGGCTGAAAAAGCGGTGCCAATAATAGGCCTGCGCCACCGGGTCCCAGCTCCAATTCGAGGCCTCGGTGTCGGTGAAGATGATGCGCGTGCCGTTATAGCGCTTGTCGTTGTCGGACCAGACATACCAGTCGCGCAGGCTCGAGCCCGGCTTGGCGCGGCGTGCGCGCTGAAACCACGGGTGCTGATCGGAAGTGTGATTGACGACGAGCTCGGTAATGACGCGGATTCCGCGCCGGTGCGCCTCGCGCACGAACTCGCGGAAGTCCTTCATCGTGCCGTAGGAAGGGTGGATTTCGCGATAGTCCGCGATGTCGTAGCCGTCGTCGCGCAGCGGCGAGGGATAGAATGGAAGCAGCCAGACGGCCGTGATGCCGAGGTCCTGCAGATAATCGAGCTTCGCGCGAAGGCCCTTGAAGTCGCCGACGCCGTCGTCGTTGGAGTCGAAGAACGCCTTCACATGCGCTTCGTAGGTGATGGTGTCCTTGTACCAATGCGGGTCGTCCGCGAGCGCGCCGGTCGGCAGGCGCGTACGCGGGCCGGCAACCGCGGCCTCGGCGGAGGCCCTCTCCACCTGAAGCGCGAGATGCGTCCGTTTGACGGAGTCTTCGGTTCCGGTCGTTGCCATCGATCTAGACGCCGGGCTCGCGGAACTCAACGTGGCGGAACGGCTGCACGCGGAAGATCGCGGCCGGGTTGCGGTGGGGGTCGAGGCAGATGCGCTGATGCGCGCCGCGCCAAAGATGGCGCTCGCCGCTCAGCAAATCCTCGGCCTCGTAGGCGTCATCGTGGCCGATCTTCATGTCGCCGAGCGGGAAGTCGATCGTCGTCTCGTGCGCCTCGAACGGATCGAGGTTCACCGCGACGAACACCATGTTCGAGCGGTCCGCCGTCATCTTCCCGTAGAACAGGATCGATTCGGAATCTGCGCGGTAGAAGCGGAGGTTGGTGAACTCGCGCAGCGCGGGATTTTCACGCCGCGCCTTGTTCACGCGCACCACGTAATCCTTGATATTTCCTTCGCGGTTCCAGTGCCACACCTTGTATTCGTATTTCTCGGAATCGGCGTATTCCTCGGAGTCCGGCACCGCGCGGCCCTCGCAGAGCTCGAAGCCGTTGTAGATCCCATAGACGCTCGACAGCGTGGCGGCGAGGACGAGCCGCATCTGAAACGCGGGGCGCCCGCCGCGCTGCAGGATCGGCGGCAGGATGTCGGGTGTGTTGGTGAAGAAGTTGGGGCGCAGATATTCGCGCGGTTCACCCTGCGTGAGTTCGGTTAGGTAGTCGATGAATTCCTGCTTGAAGTTGCGCCAGGTAAAATAGGTGTAGGACTGCGTGAAGCCGGCCTTGGCCAGCACCTTCAGCATTTTGGGGCGCGTGAACGCCTCGGAGAGGAACAGCACATCGGGGTGCAGCGCCTGCACCTCGCGAATCATCCACTCCCAGAAGGGCACCGGCTTGGTGTGCGGGTTGTCGACGCGGAAGATCTTCACGCCCTGCTCGACCCAGAACAGCACGACGTTCTTGAGCGCATTCCAAAGGGCCTCGCGGTGCGGCCCGTAGAAATTGACGTTGACGATGTCCTGATACTTCTTGGGTGGGTTCTCCGCATGTTTGATCGTGCCGTCGGGCCGGAACACGAACCACTCGGGATGCTCCTTCACCCACGGATGGTCGGGCGCACATTGGATCGCGTAGTCGAGCGCCACCTCCATACCGTGTTCGTGCGCCGCCGCAACGAGCTTCCGGAAATCGTCGAGCGTGCCAAGCTCGGGATGCACGTCGGTGTGGCCGCCGTCGGCCCCGCCAATCGCGTAAGGGCTACCGGGATCGCCGGGCGCCGCCGTGACCGCATTGTTGCGGCCCTTCCTGTTCAGGGCGCCGATAGGGTGGATCGGGACGAAATAGAGAACGTCGAAGCCCATCGCCTGCACGTCGGGTAGGCGCCGGGCGCAATCGGCGAAGGTGCCGTGCTTGCCGGACAGGCCCGACTGCGAGCGCGGGAACATCTCGTACCAGGCCGCGAAGCGCGCAGCCTCTCGATCGACGTAGAGCTCGAGCTCGCGGTGATAGCGCGTGGCATCGGGGCGCAGGCCCGATTTCGCCACGAGCGTGCCTGCCTCGTCGCTGAGCAGCAGGGCGGCGCGCGCTTCGTCGGTCTTGGCGCGCTCGAAGGTTTCGGCAATTCCTTTGAGTGCAGCACCGTCGGTCTTGCGCGCCGACGCTACGGCGTCGCGCAGAATCGAGCCGCCTTCGACGAGCTCGATGCCGATCGGTTGGCCGGCGTCGCGCTTCTTGACGAAGTCACGCTTCCAGGACTCAAACCGGTCGGTCCAGGCCTCGATCGTATAAATGTGCCGGCCGACGCGGTCGGTGCGGAAGCTGCCGCACCATCGGTCATTGTCGACGAGGTGCATCGGCGCTTCGCGCCAGTCGTCATCGGCCGCGCACCAGCGCACCGCGGCGCCGAGCACGTCGTACCCATCACGGAAAATGTCGGCCCAGACCTCGAACTCGTCGCCGACCACGCGTTTCACGGCATAGCGGCCGCCGTCAAGCTCGGGATACACCGCCTCGACAACAATGCGGTTCTCGGCTTTCCACGAAAGATGGTGCGCATGAGGTGCGTTGCGTGCGCGCGTCACCGAGCACTCCCGTTGCCCTGTCTCAGCTGCCGCGCCCGCACAGTTCGCGGCGTCCATCCGCCGCGTCAAAACGCCCTTGCGCCGCCGTCTAATACAACGCCCGCGCGCGAACGTTGTTCCGACGCCCGCGGTTGCGAAGTATTCAGCGCCGATCGAGCCGACGGTCGGAATCGCGAGCCGCCGGGCTTGCTTGCGCGAGCGACCGCCGACGAACGGGAAAATAGAGACAGAATTTAGGGAACCTGACGGCAGCCCGGACGTAGGCGGGTCGCCTGCGCCCAACGCGCCAATCGAGCCCTTTGGGTTCAAGCCGCCACAACTATGCACCATGCGCGCGGCCGCGTTCGGAATTGCATCCCGACGTCGGCGCGGAACGTCTCCAGCGCCGGCGCGTTATGTTAGAGGCGCGTCGATAGTGGGGTAATTCGTGGGGCTTGTTGTCGTCTCCAACCGGCTGAGCCTTCCGAAGTCCCGCCTCGCGCGCGCAGGCGGTCTCGAAGTGGCGCTGCAACTTGCGCTGCAAAAGGAAGGCGGCCTGTGGCTCGGCTGGGGCGGGAAGGTCAGCGCGCAGCGCGAATCCGATCCCAACCCGCACATCCTCACGCAGGGCAACACGCGCTACGCCTCGATTGAGCTCTCGGCCGCAGAGCACGAGAGTTATTATGTCGGCTACGCCAACAGCGTCTTGTGGCCGTTGTTCCATCTGCGTCTCGGCGTCATCGACTTCCGCCGCACGGACAGCGAGGGCTACCGCCGCGTCAATGCGAAGTTCGCGCGCTGCCTGGCCCCGTCGATCAAACCCGACGACGTCATCTGGATCCACGACTATCACCTCTTTCTGCTGCCGGCGGAATTGCGCAGGCTCGGCATCAAGAACCGCATCGGCTTCTTCCTCCATATTCCGTTCCCGCCGCCCGAAGTTCTCACGGCGCTGCCGAACCACAGCGAGATCATGTCTAGCCTCTTCTGCTGCGACCTGATCGGCCTTCAGACCGAGCGCGACGTGGATGCGTTCACGCGCTACGTGACGCGCGAGGTCCGCGGAACGGTGTCCGCCGCAGGCGAAATTCGCGCCATGGGCCGCCGCGCGCGCGTCGGCGCATTCCCGATCGGCATCGACACCGAAGATTTTGCGCGCACGGCCGAACAGGCCGCCAAGGCGCGCGAAACGGAACGCCTGCGCAAGAGCCTCGGGCGCCGCACACTCGCGATCGGCGTCGACCGCCTCGACTACACGAAGGGCATCCCCAATCGCATCGAGGCGTTCCGTCTCGCCCTCGAGCGCGATGCGCGACTGGACCGCAACGTGACGTTCCTGCAGATAGCGCCGGTTTCGCGCGCGAGCGCCGCGCGCTACCAGTCGCTGCAGCGCGAGATCAAGCTCGACGTCGCCAACCTAAACGGTGATTACGGCGACGTGGATTGGGTACCGATTCGCTTCGTGACCAAGTCGTTCAAACGCGAGACGCTGGCCGGATTCTATCGCCTGGCGCGCCTCGCGCTTGTGACCCCGCTGCGCGACGGCATGAACCTCGTCGCCAAGGAATATGTGGCCGCGCAGGACCCCGAGAATCCCGGCGTGCTGATCCTCTCGCGCTTCGCCGGCACTGCCAGCGAGCTCGAGGACGCCTTGATCGTCAATCCGTACGACATGGACCAGATGGCCGACGGCATCGGACGCGCGCTCGCGATGCCGCTCGCCGAACGGCGTCAACGCTGGGAGCGGATGATGGCCTGCCTCCGCGCCAATCCACTCGAAAGCTGGTGCGATCGTTTCCTCGGACAACTTCGCCGCAAGCCCGGCGATCTGCGGCGCGCCGCCGCGGCGCTGGCACCCGTAGCGTTGCCGAGGCCGCGCACGCAACGCGTCGACGTCGCGCGCCGCCGTACGTTCGGGCCGGACGTGGCGCGCCTGATCGGCGCTCCGGAGGGAGACGATTAGGGGGCGCGCCCTTGCCTGGCTGGCCGCGACGGCCAAGATTGCGTCTGAGGGGAACTCGAGGCACAGCAGCGCAAAATGAACGAACTCGGATTCTTCGTTTCGCGCACGCGCATCGCCTATCTCTGCATGGAGATCGCGTTGCGCCCGGAAGTCCACACCTATTCGGGCGGCCTCGGCATCCTGGCCGGCGACACCGTACGCTCGTGCTCCGATCTCGGCCTGCCCGCCGTGTTCGTGACGCTGGTGAGCCGCGCCGGCTATTTCCGCCAGGTTATCGGCCAAGACGGCGAGCAGCACGAACATCCCGATGTTTGGGACCCGGCGGCGTTCGCGAGGCCGCTGCCGGCGATGGTCGGCGTCGATGTCGAGGATCGCCGCGTCTGGGTGCAACCCTGGCTCTACGTGCACACCAACTCCAAGGGCAAGGACGTGCCGGTGCTGCTGCTCGACACCGATCTCGAGCAAAATGACCCGCAGGATCGACAGCTTACGCACTGGCTCTATGGCGGCGACGAAGTGTATCGCCTGAAGCAGGAGATCGTACTCGGCATCGGAGGCGTGCGCGCGCTGCACGCTCTCGGATTCACGATCGAGACATATCACATGAACGAAGGGCACGCGGCGCTGCTGACGGTGGAACTGTTGCGCCGCTTCCGCCGCAACGGCAGCGCGCCGCTCGCGAACGGTGCAGAGGCGGCACGAGTCCGCGACCTCTGCATCTTCACCACGCACACTCCGGTCGATGCCGGCCACGACCGCTTCAGCTACGATCTTTTCCGCCGTGTTGCCGGCAAGATCATCACCATCGAGGAGCTCAAGATCCACGCGGGAGCCGAGAAGCTCGACATGACTCGGCTCGCGCTCAATCTGAGCGCCTATGTAAACGGCGTCGCGCACCGCCACGCCGAGACGACGCGCGCGATGTTTCCGGGCTACGACATCCGTGCCGTCACCAACGGCGTCCATTCTGAAACTTGGGCGCATCCAAGCTTCGCCGCGCTCTATGAAGAGCATTTTCCGCGCTGGTGGCACGATCCTGAAATGCTGGTGCGCGCGGACCAACTGCCGGACGACGAGATTTGGGCGGCGCATCAGTCTGCCAAGTCCGATCTCTGCCGCCTCGTTCGCGAGACGGCCGGTACCGCGTTCGATCCGGAAGTACCGATCATCGGCTTTGCGCGCCGCATGACCGGCTACAAGCGCCCCCACCTGCTTTTTTCGGACGTCGAGCGCCTCGCGGGGATCGCCGCACGCCATCCGTTCCAACTCGTCATGGCCGGCAAAGCGCATCCGCGTGACGCTGGCGGCAAAGAGACGATCCGAAAAATTCACGAGACAATCCACCTGCTCTCGAACACGCTGCCGATCGCGTTCATTCCCAACTACAACATGACAGTCGCGAAGACGCTGGTCGCCGGCGCGGATGTCTGGCTCAATACGCCGTTGCCGCCGCTCGAAGCGTCCGGCACCAGCGGCATGAAGTCGGCGCTGAATGGCGGACTCAACCTCAGCACGCTCGATGGTTGGTGGGTGGAAGGTTGCGTCGATGGCGTAACGGGCTGGTCGATCGGAGCGCCCGGCACATCGGGCGAGCAAGACGCCGATTCTCTCTACGAGCGCCTCGCTGCCGAGGTGCTGCCGCTTTACTACAACGATCGCGCACGTTGGATTGGCATGATGAAGCAGGCCATCAGCAAACTGGCCTCTTATTTCAACAGCCAGCGGATGATGCGCCGCTACGCCACCGAAGCTTATATCCGATAGGCGCCGCTCGGATGACGAGATCGCTGTACCCGCCGGATTCGAAAGCTGGCGTGCATTCTCGAAATCTGATCCACGCGGAATCATTGACGATTTTGGTTCTGCACGAACTGCCTGACCATGTGTGTACCGAAATGTATGGTCCGCCCCCGGTATGCAAGGCTGATCAGGTTCGATGGCAGTGCCGTCTAGCGTAAATGTATTCGGCCTTTGGGTGGTGTCGTAGGACACCTGGCCACGATGGAGATGCGCACGCGTTCGACCTGATAAATGTCTCGGTCTCGTGGGGACCTTTTTCGGTATCAGGTTCGCGAGCGCGCCGTTCGACGGTCCGGCCATCGCTCAGATCAACCTCGCAGACGTTGGTGGAGCCCCATTGGCAACGTGCGGCTCAAGCCGCCGGCGTCGCGGCAATCTGTTCGGCATAAAGGCCGCGCTTGGCGAGCACGGCCCAAGCGATGCGTGCGAGCTTGTTGGCGAGCGCGACGGCGACGACGTTGCGGTGCGCCCGTGTCGCGAGCCGATCGGTCCACAGGTCAATCGAGCGGGTTTCGCGGCGTTTACGAACGAGGACGGCATGGGCGCCCTGGATGAAGAGGCGACGAACATAAGGATTGCCGCGCTTGCTCACTCCGAGGAGCTTGGGCTTG
>Ga0310810_10004140_pt1 | contig 15984 bp, 12 predicted proteins | sample NCmetagenome_FD_207641 | JGI IMG/M metagenome (GOLD analysis project Ga0310810, IMG submission 207641) | Soil microbial communities from experimental microcosm in Duke University, North Carolina, United States - NC | ecosystem: Engineered > Artificial ecosystem > Soil microcosm > Unclassified ...
ACGCTGTTCCCGCGCTCGAACTGGAGCGCCTCGGCGATGCCGATCGTCTTCGTTCGTGGTGCGGAGTCGGCCAGACCGTCCATCCGCTGCAGCGCGGACATGACCGCCACGCGATCGGTGGTGAAATCCACGGCGGTGCCCGACGGCACGCTGTAAAGGGCGACGCGGTCGGCCGGTTGGAGGCGGCCCACGAATCTCGCGGCCGCGGCGAAGACGTCCTTCGCGCGGACCGGCGCGATGCTGCCGCGATCGACGACCATCGCGATCAGCCGTCCCGACGCGGTGCCGACGTTCGTGCTGTAGTCGGCCGCGGGCGGCTCCGCCGCGTCCGAAGCGGTCGGCGGCGGAGCGGTCACGGAGACAAACTGCGCCGAGACGATCTTGCGGACGCGGCCGTCGACGGTGAGCGTGAAATCGCCGGCCTGCAGATCGCGGACGGGACGGCCGTTCCGGTCGATGACGTTGACGTCGACCGACACAATATCGACGGCCGAGCTGAATCGCGCGCGGGGCGGCTGCGTCTGACGGGCGGCGAGGGTCGCCGCGCAGGCGAAGCCTGAGAGCAGGATCGCCGTCAACAGCCGCCGGATCGACTTGACTGCGCGCGGATCCACGGTCCGTTGAGTATAGCGCGGCCGCGAGTCGTTGTGGCCGGGCCGCACGAACGGCGAGGGGGTCAGCCCGATCCGGCCTGTCGCTCCAGCACGGCACGAAGGCCGACCGCGAGAACGTCGGGCGTGCACGGCTTCACGCAGAGCGCCGCGCAGCCCTCACGCTCCGCTCGTTCGCGCACCATAGGCACCGGAAGCCTGGTGAGCAGCACGACGGGGATACGGACCGTCCGCGGATCGTGCGTGAGATCGTGTACGAGCGTCCAGTCCTGGCCCGCGCGTCCGTCGAGCTCCGCGACGATGATGTCGGGCAGCAGTTCCGTCGCGCGCGCGCGAAGATTTTTGCGATCGTTCGCGATCGCGACATCGAACCCGTTCGCCGACAGCGCGAACGCGTACATCGCCCGCGTGTTCTCATCATCTTCCGCGATGAGGACTAGCGGCCGATCGGGAAGGCTGCGCGCCGCGTGGCCACGGTTCATCCGCTCCGACGCTACCGCCCGCGCCCCCCGACGGTCTGTCGGGTTTCCGACAGAGAAACGTGGTACGGTAGGGCGACGTTGTTTCCATAAGAGCCTACCGCCCGCCTCGTCCTGAATAGGGCAGAGCTTGGCCCGCGACAGCCTCTCCGCAATGCCGTCGGATCGACGGCTAGTCAGGCTGCCACGATGGCTCCGCGACGATCGCCAAGCCGGAACCTGCTGCTCGCCGCGCTTCCCGCGGCGGACTACGCCCGGATCGAGCCGTCGCTCGAGACCGTCTCCGTCAAGCTGAAAGACGTTCTTCACAAGCCCGGCGACCCGCTCCGTCATGTGTACTTTCCCGGCGGCGGATTCTGCTCCGTCCTGACGGTGCTCGAGGACGGCGGCATGGTCGAAGTCGCCACGATCGGCCGCGAGGGGATGGTCGGCATGTCGGCGATTCTCGATTCCGGCCCGGTGCCGTCCATGGCGATGGTGCAGGCCGAAACGGACACGACCTATCGGATGGCCGTGGCCGCTTTCCGCGCGGAGATGGACCGGCGCGGCGCGTTCCACCGGCTCATGAGCCGCTACGCGCAGGCGCTCATCGCCTTCGTCATGCAGTCGACGGCGTGCAATGCCGTCCATTCGATCGAGCAGCGGCTGGCACGCTGGCTCCTGATGGCGCAGGACCGCGTCGCGGCGAATGAATTTCCCCTGACACAGGAATTCGTGGCGATGATGCTCGGCGCAACGCGTCCCACCGTGAGCGTCGTTGCCGGGACGCTGCAGCGCGCGGGCCTGATCAGGTATCACCGCGGTCACGTGACGGTGCTCGACCGTGCCGCGCTCGAAGCCGCGTCCTGCGAGTGCTACCGCACGGCGACCAGACTCCTCAACGACGTGACGCTCGGCGGACGCGCCGGCCGATAGATCAGGTATCGTTTCTCCTGTGATCGGGCGGTGGCGCGCGCGGCAGGAGTGGATTTTCTTCGGGGTTCTGCCCAGAGCCGACCGCCCGCTCGCATGGCTCTGGTGGGTCGTCCTGATCCTCCGGGGCGTGCTGCCGGCGGTGTTCGCCATCGCGATGGGCACGCTCGTTGGCGCCGTCCAGCGCGGCGGCAGCCTCGCGGCTCCGCTCGCGCTCGCCGGAACGGTCTTCGTGCTCCTTCAGATCCTGACTCCCATTCATCAGGCGGTCAGCGCGAATCTCGGCGATCGCGCCGCCGCATGGCTCTATGACCGGCTCACCGACGCGTGCGTGCGGCCTCCGGGCATGGGCCACCTCGAAGATCCGAAGCTGACGAGCGACCTGACCGTCGCGAGAGATTTCGACCTGGGCATGACAGGTCCGCCGCTTTCGATCTCGATGGATTTCATCGCGGGCGGACTCGTCGAGATGGTCGGCGGCCTCGCGTCGGCTGCGGTGCTCGCCGCGTACGCCTGGTGGGCGCCAATCCTGCTGGGCGGCGCCTGGCTCGCGACGCACTGGCTGCTGAGGGAAAGCGCGGTCTGGCGCGATCGCAACACCCAGGAAGTGCGCGGCGCGCAGCGCGACGCGGACTACGCGTATCGGCTCGCCGTCGATCCGCCGGCGAGCAAGGAGCTGCGCCTCTTCGGTCTCGCGGACTGGACGATCGATCGCTTCGTCGAGCGGCGGATGCGGCTGCACGCGCTGCAGTACGCGGCAACCCGGCTCCGCGAGCGTCCGCTGGCCTGGAGCGTGGCCCTGGTCATCGGCGCCAACCTCGTGGTCTTCTGGTCGCTCGCGAGCGCCGTTTCGAACGGCACTCTGAGCCTCGGCCGCCTGGTCGTGTTCGCTCAGAGCGCGATCGGCGCGTCGACGATTGCCTTCGGCGGCCTGAACTGGGTGCTCGATGGATCCGCGGCCCCTGTCGCCGCGGTGATGCGGCTCGAGGCGGCAATGGCGCCTGCCGGCGCGCTGCCATCCGGCCGCCGGCGCGCGGATGGCGTGCCGCGACGCGAGATTCGCTTCCGCGCTCTCACGTTCGGATATCCGGGCGGCCCGCCCGTCCTCGACGCGTTCGATCTCTCGATTCCCGCGGGATCGTCGCTCGCAATCGTCGGACAGAACGGCGCGGGGAAGACCACCCTGGCGAAGCTGCTGTGCCGGCTGTACGACCCGGCATCCGGATCCATCGAAGTCGACGGCGTCGATCTACGTGAGTTCGACCTCGCGTCCTGGCGCTCGCGCGTCGCCGCGGTCTTTCAGGATTTCATCCGTCTCGAGCTGCCGCTCCGCGACAACGTCGCGCCGGCGGGCGCGCCGGACCAGATCGTGCGCGCGGCGCTCGACGAGGCGGGAGCGGCGGCGCTGGCCGATCTCGACACGGTCCTGGCCCGCGGCTACGACGGAGGCACCGACCTGTCCGGCGGACAATGGCAGCGCGTCGCGCTCGCGCGGGCGCTGTGCGCCGTCAAGCTCGGCGCCGGCGTCGTGCTGCTCGACGAGCCGACCGCCCAGCTCGACGTCCGCGGCGAGTCGGAGATCTTCGATCGCGTCCTTGCCGCGACCCGCCACTGCACGACGGTTCTCATCTCGCACCGCTTCTCAACCGTTCGCCACGCGGATCGAATCTGCGTGCTCGAGCACGGCCGGGTGATCGAGCTGGGCACGCACGACGAGCTGATGGCGAGAAACGGCCGCTATCGGACGATGTTCGATCTGCAGGCGCAGCGGTTCAACATTGCGGACGAGGAAGAGGGGAAGACGTATGACGTCCTCGCCTGACGCGCTGCCGCCGGCGCTCTCGTCGATGTGGCGGCTGTGCAGGCTCGGCTACCGCCATGAGCCGCGGCTCATGGCGGCGACCTTCGTCCTCTCCCAGCTCGCCGCGCTTCCCGACGCGCTGCTGGCGCTGTGGCTCATGCTGCTCGGAAACGGCGTTCTGCAGCACCGGCCGGGACTCGTCCGCGCGGCCGCGCTCGGTCTTGGCCTCTCGGCGGCCGCGACCTGGCTGCTCCGCACGGTGAGCACTCGCGTGCAGCGGCGTTTCCGCGACCGGGTGACCGTCGCCCTCGAAGCACATGTCGCGCGCCTGCAGGCGTCGATCGCGACGATCGCCCACCAGGAACGGCCGGACTATCTCGATCGGCTGGCAATGCTCCGCGACCAGGTCTTCGTGCTCGACCACATGTACGTGTCGCTCTTCTCCACGGCCGGCTGGATCGTGCGCCTGGCTGTCACCGTCGCGCTGCTGGCGTCGATTCACCCTGCGCTCCTGCTGCTCGCCGTCTTTGCGGTGCCGACCGTCCTGACCTCCACCTGGCGACCGGCCGTCGAGCGCGCGGCACAAGAGCGCGGCGCCCAGGCGAATCGCCTCGCGCGCCACCTCTTTACGACGGTGACCACGGCGTCCCCCGGCAAGGAAGTCCGCGTCACCGGGATTGGCGAACGCCTCGCGATCCAGCGGCGCGCGGCATGGGAGCGGTGGTACGGTCCGGTCTCCTCGACGCGCTGGCGATCCGCGATGTGGTACATGCTGGCGTGGGCGATTTTCGGCGCGGCCTACGTCGGCGCCGTCGTCTTCGTGGCGTGGGGCATTGCGGCGAGCGCCGGCGCCGTCCTTCTCGTGCTCGCGGCCGGCGCGCGGCTCTCGGCGTACATCGGCGCGACGGTCGGCGAGCTCGGATTCCTGCGCGGCTTCTGGATGGACGGCTCGCGCCGGCTCGCGTGGCTCGAAGACTACGCCGAGTCGGCTGCGGCAGCCGGCGACCTGCCCGTCCCCGATCGGCTGCGTGACGGCGTCCGGTTCGATCGCGTCTCGTTCGCCTATCCCGGAACGCCGCGGCTCGTCCTGGACGACGTCTCGGTCACATTTCCCGCCGGCTCGGTCGTCGCGATCGTGGGTGAAAACGGCGCCGGCAAGACGACGATGGTCAAGCTGCTCGCGAAGATGTACGAACCGACGTCCGGCCGGATTCTCGTGGACGGCACGCCGCTCGCGAGGCTGCCAGCCGATGGCTGGCGCGCGAAGCTGGCAGGGGCGTTCCAGGACTTCTTCAGGTTCGAGTTCCGGGCGCGCCAGACGGTGGGCGTGGGCGACGTCATTCGCCTGGACGACGAGTCCGCGGTGGCCGCGGCGGTCGATCGGGCCGGAGCGGGGGACGTCGTATCGCGCCTCGCGCAGGGTCTCGACACGCAGCTCGGTCCGACCTGGCCGGGCGGAGTCGAGATCTCGTTCGGACAATGGCAGAAGCTCGCGCTCGCCCGGGGGTTCATGCGCGACCGCCCGCTGCTGCTCGTCCTCGACGAGCCGACCGCTGCGCTGGACGCCGAAACCGAGCACGCGCTGTTCGAACGCTACGCCGCCGCGGCACCGGGCGGAGGCCAGGGCGAGAAGACGGGCCGCATCACGATCCTGGTCTCGCACCGGTTTTCGACCGTCCGCATGGCGGATCTCATCATCGTCCTCTCCGGCGCGCACGTTGCCGAAGTCGGCACGCACGACGAGCTGATGGCCAGGCGCGGGCCGTACTCGGAGCTGTACGGCATTCAGGCCGCGGCGTATCGGTGAGGACGGACGGTTGACCCCCTCACTCCAGCCGCAGCGCATCGGACGGATCGATCGTCAGTGCGCGCCGCGCGGGGACGTAGCAGGCCAGCCAGCCGAGCGCGACGAGCAGCGCCCACGCCGCGGCGAGGCCGGAGGCCCGCAGCGGATCGAGCTGCCGCAGCGTCGATTCGAGCGCGCGCGACAGGAGGACGGTACCCGAGAGGCCGACCACGCTGCCGGCGAGCACCGCGAGGAACGCCCCTCCGCCGACGAGGCGCCGGAGGTCGCGTGCCGTGGCGCCAAGACTCACGCGGATCGCGATCTCTCGAGTCCGCTGCGTCAACGTGTAGAAGACCAATCCCGCGACGCCCACGACGCTGAGCAGGAGCGCCACGGCCGCGAAGACGCCAAACAGCAGCACGACGAAACGCGGACTCCGCGCGCTGCGTGTCAGACGGTCCGCCATCAGGACCGGCGTGCCGCTTCGGATCTGCGGATCGATGCCGCGAATCCGATCGCGGACGAGCGCCATGACGGACGCCGCCCCCGCGGTCGACGATCGAACGACGATCATCGTCGCCCAGCGGGGACGCTGGGAATACGGAAAGTACATCTCGGCTTCGGGTGCGGCGCGCGGGCCGATGCTGTGCAGGAAGTCTCGGCAGACGCCGACGATACGCACGACGTCGCCGTCCTCGAATCGCAGGACGGCGTGAAGCGGGTCGCCATCCGGCAGATATCGGCGCACGAACGTGTCGTTCACGATGGCGACGTGCGGAGCGGCGGCGGTATCCTCGCCGGTGAAGTCGCGGCCGCGGTGCAGCGGCGCATCGAGCGTCTGGAAATATCCGGGCGCGACGTTGTACGCGTCGGCTTCGGGCCGTGCGCGTCCCGCCGCAGGGCGGCCCTCGATCGTGAACTCCTCGGGCTCCCGGCCTTCACCCGATAACGGCGCGGCCGAGACCGCGCTCGCGGCACGCACGCCGGGCACCGCGCGAACCTCGTCGAGGATGCGCGCGTACAGCGCCGCGATCGCCTCCCGCGTCGGATACCGAGGGACGGGGGGAAAGAGCTGCGTTGTCGCGATGCCCGATGGATCGAATCCGGGATTGAGCGTGAGCTGTCGGACGAGCGTCTGCCCGGCGGTGACCGCGCCGGTCAGCAGCACGAGCGCAAGCGCGACCTGCGCGCCCACGAACAGCATGCGCGCGCGGAGCGCAGGCGCCCCCGCGACGCTGCCGGATTGTTCCTTCAGCGCCTTCACGAGCTCGAACCGCGTCGTGAGCAGCGCGGCCGGAAGCGCGAGCAGAAGGCCCGAGCCCAGGCACAGCAGAAATGTGAACGCGAAGACGCGCGCATCGAAGTGCACGGCGCCGGCGCGCGGCAGCGCGGGGCCCGACGCGAGCACAATCTCCACGAGCCAGCGCGACGCGATCATCCCGATCGCGCCGGCGAGCAGCGACAGCAACGCGCTCTCGGTCACGAGCGCGCGTACGATCGCCGCCCGGCTGCCGCCCAGGGCCTGCCGGATCGAGAATTCGCGGCGGCGCGCCAGCGCGCGCGCCAGTTGGAGGCCTGCCACATTCGCGCACGCGATCAGCAGCACGAACCCGACCGCCGCGAGAAACGCCCGCAGCGTGTCCGCCGTCGGTCCAACCTCGTAATCGATCGCGCGCTGCACCCTGATCTGGCGGTCGGCGTTCGTCTTGGGATACTGCTGCGCCAGCCGCGCGGCGATCACGTCCATGTCGCGCTGCGCGGCGGCCATCGACGTGCGGTCGGCCAGGCGCGCGAAGACCATCCGATTCCGGCGTTCGCGCCCCGTCGCCGCGTCCGGGTCGATCGACGAGGGCGCGAAGACTTTCACGTCCTCGAACGCGGGAACCTCGTTGATGGTCTTCGGCAGGACGCCGATGATGGTGTAAGTGGCCCTCGGCCCGCGCTCGAGCACGATCGTCCTGCCGACGACGGCAGGATCCGCGGCGAACTGCTGACGCCAGTAGTCATAGGTGAGCAGGACGACGGCGTTGTGTCCCGGCCGATCGTCGTCTGCCGTCAGGAGACGGCCGAGGACCGGCCGCACCGGAAACACCTGGAACAACTCGGGCGTGGCAATCGCCCCGTAGGCGCCTTCAGCCCGGCCCGCGTCGTAGCGGATCATGGGCCAGTCGCGCCAGCCGCACAGCGCCGCAAAGGCGTCCGACTGCCGCTGCCAGTCCCGCAGCTCCTCGAGGGATGCGCCCTGCAGGCGTGCGGGCGCGTCCTTTCTGACGCTGGCGACCGCGACGATCCGATCGGGAGCCGGAAACGGCAAGGGTCGGAACACCACCGTGTCGACGATCGTGAAGACCCCGGTGGTCGCGCCGATCGCGACCGACATCGTCAGGAGAGCGGCGAGGGTGAAGCCCCGGTTGCCCCGAAGCGCCCGCGCCGCGTATCGGACTTCCTTCAGCCATGCGCCCATCGTCTGCCTCCGTCTCCGCCTGTTTGCAACGGCAGGGCCGGGCCTGCGCGCCGCAGTCGACGATTCTCGCGCGTTTCCGCTTGCGGATTTCCGGCAGTTCGCAGGCCCGTCCGGTTGTGGGACGCAGGCGTCCGGCGCCGGCCGCGTCGATGTATTCCATCGTGAATAAAATGATCGAGCGGCACCATGAAACCCGTCTTTCCGGATTGGATCGAGCCCATGGCGGCAACGCTGACGCAGGAGCGGTTCACCGGCCCAGACTGGGTGTTCGAGCGGAAGCTGGATGGCATCCGTCTGCTGGCGTTCAAGAACGGCGGAGACGTGCGGCTGCTCTCGCGGAACAGACTTCCTCAGACCTGTCCGGCGATTGCCGAAGCGATTGCGGACCTTCCCGTGCGCGACGCCGTCCTCGACGGCGAAGTCACGTGGGATCGCGCCACGACGTACCACGTATTCGACGTGATGTGGCTGGACGGCCGGGACGTGATGGGGCTGCCGCTCGAGGAGCGCCGCGCGCTGTTGAAGACGCTGCCGCTCCGTCCGCCGCTCGCGCGCGTGGCGACGCTCGTCGACCAGAAGCCCTGGGAGCGTGCCTGCCGCGACGGATGGGAAGGGGTCATCGCGAAGCGGCGCGACTCCGTGTACGAGCACCGCCGCTCGCCGCACTGGCTGAAAATGAAATGCGAGGCGTCGCAGGAGCTCGTCGTCGGCGGCTTCACGGATCCGCAGGGTGGACGCGTGGGCCTCGGCGCGCTGCTCGTCGGCTACTACGAGCGCGCCGCGAGCGCACGTGCAACGGCGGCGGAGGATCTCGTGTTCGCCGGGAAAGTCGGCACCGGCTTCGACACGAAGCTGCTGCTCGATCTGCGAAGGCGGCTGGACGCGATCGAGATCTCGATCCCGCCATTCACGAAGTCCAAAGGGCTTCCGCGGCTGCGCGCGCACTGGGTGCGCCCGGAGATCGTCGTGCAGGTCGCGTTCATCGAATGGACGGTGCACGGGAAGCTGCGGCATTCGCGCCTCATCGGCATCCGCACGGACAAGACGCCGCGCGACATCGTCAGGGAGACGCGGTGATCGCCATCACGCATCCGGACAAGATCCTCTTCCCGGACGCGGGAATCACGAAAGGAGAGCTGGCGTCCTACTACGAGGCCATCGCGCCGGTCATGCTGCCGCACATCCGCGGGCGTCCGGTCACGATGGAACGGTACCATCGCGGAATCGGCGCGCCGGGGTTCTTTCAGAAAGACGTGTCGAAAGGCTTCCCGCCGTGGCTGACGCGGGTCGAGGTGCCGAAGAAAGACGGCACGGTGCACCATCCGGTCGTCACCGATGCGCGATCGCTCGTCTGGCTGGCGAACCAGAACAGCATCACGCCGCACGTCTGGACGTCGCGCGTGCCCGACCTCTATCATCCCGACATCTGCGTGTTCGATCTCGACCCGGCGCGGGACGATCAGCCCGACGTCCTTCGCGCGGCCGCGCTCGCGCTGCGCGATCTCCTCGAGGAGCTGGGCCTTCCCGCGTGGGTGAAGACGTCGGGATCGAAAGGCTTCCACATCGTGGCGTCGCTCGACGGGAAGTCGCGCATCGGGGAGGTCGCCCGCTTCGCGCACGCAGTCGGAACGATCCTCGTCCAACGCGACCCCGACCACCTCACCCAGGAATTTCACAAGTCGAATCGCGGCGGCCGGATTCTGGTCGATACCGGCAGAAACGGCTACAGCGCGACGTTCGCCGCCGCCTACGCCGTCCGGGCACGGCCGGGCGCGCCTGTGTCCGCGCCGTGCACGTGGACGGAGGTCGAGTCGGGGGCCGTGGGCCCGCGGACCTTCACCCTGCGAACAATGGCGGCGCGCGTCGCCGAAACCGGCGACGTGTGGTCGGATCTGCGGCGGCGCAAACGATCGCTGAAAGGGCCGATCGAGAGACTCGCCAGGATGCGAACGTGACCTCGGCTGGTCGCTAGATCGCCAGGCAGAAGGACGCGCCGTGCAGCCAGCACGACTCGGACCTCTCGTGCGGGCCGCGCCGGAGCCGCTTGAGCGGCGGGAATGGATGCTTCGCGAGCGCCTTGCCGATCTCTGCGTTCAACGCCTCGTCCCTGACGCCGATCGCGGAGAAGATGGCGACGAACGTCAGGACGCGGACGTCGAACGCGTCGGCATCGGCCGTTTTCGTCACCAGCAGCATCAGCCCTTTTCCGATGTTGCCCATCGGCGCCATTGCCGCGGTCAGCGGAATCACCATTCTGCCGGCGGGAGACACGGCGTCGAGCCACACGTCGAGTGGATGTGTCACGCCCGCATTGACCAGGATCGCGTCGAACGATTCGTCCAGCGCGGCGCTGCCGTCGCCGTGCCGCACGTCGATCCACGGCATCGGCGCGAGATTCGCTTTCGCCTGCGCCGCGAGCGCCTCGTCGGCCTCGATCGCGACGACGCGCCCGGCCGGGCTGACGGCGTGCCCCATGAGCGCCGTGAAGTAGCCGGTCCCCGCGCCGAGGTGCAGCGCCCGCCTGCCGGCCTCGACGCCGAGTGCGTCCATCGCCGTGCAGATGAGGCCCGGCATGCCGTTGAACAGCATGCGCCCGGGATCGATCGCGACCGCAATGTTGTGGTACACGTGCCGGGGATCGGCGTCGGGCGTCTGCCGCGGCGGCGCGCCGAAGTCGCCGTCGCTGCGGATCGTCCACGGACCGGGCGGCAGAAACCGCTCGCGGGGAACGCGCGCGAGCGCCTCGACGATCCGCGCCGAGCGGATGTTGGAGGCGATCTGCACTTCCTCCGCATAGAAACGGCGTTGCGCCGCGAGGTCCGTCATCGCGGCCTCCGCCGTCGCGGACGCGCGGCGCTTGACGCGCCGCCCGTGTGAAATCGTCCGCTTTCCCGAATGAACTGCGCCACCTCCGGGCCTATCGCGACCGCTTTCGGGGGAACCACCCATTTGTAGAGATGCTTGCCAGGGGCCGGCAGGAACCGCACTTCGCCGTTTTCGTTCAGACGCTTGATCACCGTGTGGATGGCCGCCATTTCGTTGCTGTAGACCGAGAGATCAACGCCGATCGCGCGGAGACGTTCGCGGACCTCAGTTGGCGAGAGCGGCACGCCGGAGTTGCGATAGATCAGGCGGCACGCGTCGGTGAGCCCCAGCGGACTCGTCGGCGTCAGGCCGAGCAGCTTCGAGAGCGTGCCGATGGTCTGGGCGAGCTGCGAGAGGCGCTCGTCAATCGTCCGCCGCTGTTCGCCGAGCGATTCGTATTCAGAGATCGCCGCTGCGAGCGCGACGCGGTAGTCCGGGTTGGTCACACATGTGTTTATACATAATGTATAAATACGTGTCAAACGGCGGCGAACGCCTCTCCAATGCGGCCGATTTCGTCGGCGGGCAACTCGAGCCTGAGCGCGGCGAGCGCCGCGTCGAGGTGGGCGGGCGTCCGCGGCCCGATGACGGCGGCGTCGACGCGCGGCTGGTGCAGCACCCACCCCAGCGCGAGCGTGCTGACCGCCACGTCCCGCGAGCGGGCTCGATCCGAGAGCATCTCGAGCGCGCGGTACACCTCGTCCCGCTCGAAGGTCCGATACGGCTCCGGCCTCAGGGTCATTCGCGATCCCGGCGGGTACTGCCCAGCGTGCCGGTACTTGCCCGTCAACCACCCTCCGGCGAGCGGGCTGAAGGCCATGAAACCGATACCGGCGTCCGCGCAGAGCGGAAAGATCTCGCGCTCGGCGAATCGATCGAGCAGGCTGTACGAATTCTGCGCCCACTCGAACCGCGACAGCCCGAGGCGCTCGCTTATCCCGGTCGCGCGCGCGAGCCGCCACGCCTCGATGTTGCTCGCGCCTGCATAGAGCACCTTGCCGGCGCGTATGAGATCGTCGAACGCGATCAGCGTCTCCTCGATCGGCGTCTCCGGATCCGGCTCGTGGATCAGATACATGTCGAGGTGGTCGGTCTGGAGACGGGCCAGGCTCGCGTCGATCTGGCGTAGGATGTGGGCTCTCGAAAGGCCCCTGTCGTTCGGACCGGATCCGATCGGATTGAACACTTTCGAGCCGAGCACCAGATGATCGCGGACCCGCGAACCCTTCGCGTTCAGCCAGCGGCCGATGAACGCTTCACTGCGTCCGCCGCCGTAGGCGTCCGCCGTGTCGAACGTGGTGATCCCGGCGTCGTACGCGCGGTCCATCAATTCGAATGCCTGCGCTTCGTTTTCGCCCATGCCGTAGAACGCCGGGGCGGATCCAATCCCGCCGAAGTTGCCGCAGCCAAGCGCGAGCCGCGAAATCTCGAGGCCGGTCGTGCCCAGGCGCCGATGCTCCATAGCCGGCCCGTATGGTAACCGCGACGCGCGGGCTCCAGCGCATTCTCGGACTCGGCTTCGGGCTGGCCGTCATCATCGGCGCGACGCTCGGAATCGGCATCCTTCGCACGCCGGGCCTCGTCGCGGGTCAACTGGCGTCCATGCCCGCGATCCTTGCCGTCTGGATCATCGGCGGCCTGTACACGCTGCTGGGCTCGATCTGCCTGACCGAACTGGGGACGATGATGCCGGCGGCGGGCGGGTACTACGTCTACGCGCGGCGCGCATTCGGGACGATGGCGGGATTCGCGGTCGGCTGGACGGACTGGCTGACCTACTGCGCCGTCCTCGGCTACATTTCGATCGGCCTCGCGGAATTCGTCGCCGTGCTGATGCCGCGTCTCGCGCCGACGGTGAAGCCTGTGGCGGTGGCGGCGCTGCTCGCGTTCGTCGCGCTTCAATGGGCCGGCGTGCGCATCAGCAGCCGCTTTCAGGAATGGACGACGGCGGTGAAGTTCGCGGCCTTCGTCGCGCTCGTGATCGGCTGCCTCGTCCTCGCGCCGGGGACCTCTGCCGCGGCGGCCGCCCCGGTCGCGGCATCGTTCGCCGGCCTCATCATCGCCCTCCAATCCGTCGTCATCACATACGGGGGATGGCAGAGCGCGCTCTATTTCACCGAAGAGGATCGCGATCCCGCCAGAAACCTGCCGCGCGCGATGATCGGCGGCGTCGCCGCCGTCATCGGCGTCTATCTGCTCGTCAACGTCGCGCTGCTCGAGGTGCTGCCGCCGTCGACGCTGGCGCACTCGACGCTCCCGGCGGCCGATGCCGCGAACCTGGTGCTGGGGGGCCGCGGCGCGCAGATCATCACGCTGCTCTCCATCGTTTCGCTTCCGCCGCTGCTGAACGCGATCATGATGATCGGCACGCGGATCCTGTTCGCCATGGGGCGCGATCGGCTGCTCCCCGCGGGGGCCGCGATCGTCAACGCGCGCGGCACCCCGACGGTCGCCACGCTCGCGACGACGGCCGTGGCCATCGCGCTCATCGCGACCGGCACGTTCCAGAAGCTTGTCGCCGTCGCATCGTTCTTTCTTGCGGCGAACTATTTCGTCTGTTGCCTGGCGCTGTTCGTGCTGCGGCGCCGCGAGCCGTCTGCGGCACGGCCGTTCCGCGCGTGGGGCTATCCGTGGTCCGCGGCAATCGTTGTCGCGGGCGCCGCAGCGTTCCTGATCGGCGCGCTGGCGGCGGACACGAAGAATGCCGCGCTGGCGCTCGTGCTGCTGGCGATCGGAGTCGCGGGCCGCGCGGCGGCCGGCCGCGCGAAGCTGCCGAGCGCAACGCGGCGCGTATGATCCGACCGCGTGTCCTCAGGAGGCTTCATGTCCCGATTCGATTCCCTCATTGCCGGCGGCGTACTGCTGGGCCATATCGGCCGCTCCAGCCTTCGCCCAGACCAACCGCGCGGACAGGCCCACGTGGTGGGACAAGTACCAGTACCTCGCGGCGAACGGTCCGGACGTGTGCACCGGACAACGCTCGATCAAGGTCGGCGCGAACGTCGACGTCTCCAACGAGTGCGGACCGCAGAGCGAAACGTCCGTCACGGTGAATCCCGTTCGTCCGAAATCGCTCGCGGCGGGCTCGAACGAGATCTTCCGGCTGCCGATGCGCGGCTACTTCTCCAGCGACGGAGGCAGCACGTGGGGAGGCGTCGATCTTCCCTTGCCGCCGGCGAAAGGAAACGGAATCAAGTTCGGATCGGATCCGAGCCTGGCGTTCGACACGCTCGGCAACGTCTTCTATGGCTATATCGTGGTGTACTTCGGCAACGGCAACGGCATCAACGGAACCGCCGTGGCGGTTGCCGGGTCGAGCGACGGGGGCCAGACGTACCCGCAGTTCACCGTGTTCTCGGTCGAAGGGGGATCCGGACACTGCAACGACAAGCCGATCATCGCGGCCGACACCAACGCAGGCAGTCCCTTCCGCGACTCGGTCTACATCGCGTGGGACGCGGCCGTCGGCGGATCGACGGGAGGTGTCGTTCGGTGGCGTCTCGCACCCAATCTGGACCGACAGCCGCAATCAGCTCAACCTGCTCCCGGGATGCCGAACCGGCCTTGCGATGGAGGAAGTGTTCACGGCGACGGTGACGCCGAAGCGGTAAGCCGCTAGTCCGCGCGCAACGTGGCCGACGGATCGACGCGCGCGGCGCGCCACGCCGGGAACCAGCATGCGATCGCCGAGACGCACAGGAGCAGCGCGACGACGCCGGCGTAGGTGATCGGATCGAGGCGCGTGACGCTGAAGAGCAGCGTCACGAGAGCGCGGCTTGCCGCGAGCGCGCCAAGCAGCCCGATCGCCACGCCGAACGACGTGAGCGTCAATCCCTGCCTGAGGATCAGCGTGAGAATCTGCCGTCGCGACGCGCCGAGCGCGGACCGCACGCCAATTTCGCGCGTGCGCTCGGTGACGCTTCCCGATAGCAGGCCGTACGTGCCGATCGCGGCCAGCACGAGCGCCGCGAGCCCGAAGGCCTCGAACAGGATCAGCGCGAAGCGCCGTTCCGCCGCCGAGGCAGCCACCAGTCCGTCCATCGTCGCCACGCGCGCGATCGGCTGATCTTTGTCGACGGACCAGATCGCCTCGCGAATCGCCGGGGCAAGCGCGGCGGCGTCGCCGCGAGCACGGATCACGAGCGATCGGGGATTGTCGGGGAACCACGACTGGGCCGCGCTGATGTAGACAGCGTTCGTGTCGCTCAGGGCCAGCGACACCTGCCGGACGTCGCCCACGATGCCGACGATGGTGAACGGACCGGCGGGACCGACACCGAGACGTTCGCCGATTGGGTTGAGCCCTCTGAACCTGGCCCTCGCGAGCGACTCGCTGATCACCGCGACGCGCGGCGCGGCGGCGTCGTCATGGGCGTCGAATACGCGGCCGGCGCGAAGCGGGATGCCCGCGGCTTCGATATAGCCGGGGCTCACGGCGTAGCGAAACACGCCGTAGGTATCCGCCGGCTGCGTCGGCGTCGCCGCGAAGTGCGCGCCATATTCGTCTCGATCGCCGCTGAGCGGCAGTTGACTCGTGAAGCCGGCGGCCGCGACGCCAGGGACCCGCCGCACCGCCTCGAGCGTCTGGTCGAAGATGCGCTGAGTGGCCGCGGGCGCATCGAAGCGGTGTCCGACAATCTGCAACTGCATCGTCAGCATCCGCGCCGAGTCGAATCCCAGAGGAACGGCGAACAGCCGCTGCAAACTGCGCAGCAGCAGGCCCGAGCTGACGAGCAGGACGAGCGCCAGCGCGATCTCGGCCACCACCAGCGCGCTTCGGGTTCTGCGGTGTGCTCCGGAGGTGCGGCGCGAGCCAGGCTGCAGCTCGCGGTGGGGATCGGTGTGCGCCGCCTGGAGGGCGGGTAGCAGGCCAAACGCAAGGCCGATCAGCGTGGTGACGGCCGTCGCGAAAATCAGGACGGCTCCGTCCACGCGAATCGCGCCGGCGCGAGGCAGCCCGGCCGGACTGACCGCGATCAGACCGCGAACGCCCAGGAACGCCACGGCGACACCCGCCACGCCGCCCAGCCCGGCGAGCAGGACACTCTCGGTGAGGACCTGGCGGA
>Ga0310810_10004141_pt1 | contig 15983 bp, 21 predicted proteins | sample NCmetagenome_FD_207641 | JGI IMG/M metagenome (GOLD analysis project Ga0310810, IMG submission 207641) | Soil microbial communities from experimental microcosm in Duke University, North Carolina, United States - NC | ecosystem: Engineered > Artificial ecosystem > Soil microcosm > Unclassified ...
TTCGAAGCACCAATACGGCAACGGCGTCGCCATTTTCACACGCGACGGCGACACCGCGCGCGAATTCGCCTCCCGCGTGAATGTCGGCATGGTCGGCATCAATGTGCCGATCCCGGTGCCGCTCGCTTATTACAGCTTCGGCGGCTGGAAGCGCTCGGTGTTCGGCGACGCGAACCAGCACGGTCCCGACGGCGTGCGCTTCTTCACGAAGCTAAAGACCGTGACCGCACGCTGGCCGCGCGGGGCGGCACGCAGCGCCAATTTCAACATGCCGACCATGCGCTGACGGTCCGCGAGATGACTCTCGTCATCGCGCGCGCCGGTATGGAGGCCGTGTCCGAGGCCGACGCGCTCATCCACGAAGCGGCGGATTGGCTGATCGCCAAAGGTGAGCCGCTCTGGGGTCCGAACGAGACCTCATTCGACGAACTGCTCCGCGTCGCACACGCCGGTGAGCTCATCATGGGCCGCATTGCGCACGAACCGGTTGCCTGCATGTATCTGCACAACGAAGACCGGGTCTTCTGGCCGCACGACAAGCCGGGTGAAGCTTTCTACGTCCACCGTCTGGCGGTCGCGCGCAAATATGCGGGGCGAGGATACGCGCACGCGATGTTGCGGTGGGCCGAAGATGAGGTGCGTGCCAAGAGGCGGCGTTTTCTCCGCCTCGATTGCGAGCCTCGAGCGAAGCTTCTGGGACTTTACGCGAGTGCCGGCTTCACCCGCATCGATGCCTCACCGATCCAAGTCGGCGAGCACTTCGTCGTCCGTCACGAAAAGCCGATTTAATCCGCCCCACATGGTTCGGTAACGCCAGACGGCCTATATTGGCAGCATGAGCGAACGGCACGACCACGCCTGGACGCACGATCACATCTATCTCGGCGCAGGGCACGAGCGTCTCGTAACCTACATGACCGCCGCTTTCATGGTGGTGGAGATTGTCGCCGGCATTGTCTTCGGCTCCATGGCGCTCTTGGCCGACGGCGTGCACATGGCAACCCATGTCGGCGCGCTCGGGCTCGCCGCTTGGGCTTATTGGATGGCGCGCCGCCACGCGACCAATCGGCGCTTCTCGTTCGGGTCGGGCAAATTCGGCGATCTCGCGGGCTTCGCGAGCGCGCTTGTTCTGGGAATCATCTCGCTCGGCATCGCGGTCGAATCCGGCATCCGCCTCTACGCGCCTGTCCCCATTCAGTACAAGGAAGCGATTTTCGTGGCTGCCATCGGGCTCGCCGTGAACGTCGTGAGCGCGCTGATGCTTTCCGAAGGCACGCACGAGCATGACAGCGATGCTCATCACCATGACCACAATCTGCGCGCTGCGTACGTGCATGTGCTCGCCGACGCGGCGACTTCGGTCCTCGCTCTGGCCGCGCTGATATCGGGCCTGTTTTTCGGCTTCAGCGTCCTCGATCCGATTGTGGGTCTTCTCGGCGCTTTGGTGATCGCGCGCTGGGCTTACCAGCTGACGCGCCAAACCGCGCTCGTTCTACTCGATGTCGAGGACGATCCCTCGCTTAGCGAAGCCATTCGACGCACGCTCGAAGACGATTTGCATGCCCGCATCGCCGATATTCATCTCTGGCGGTTAGGCCCGGGCCATCGCGGTCTGATCGTGTCGCTGGTTAGCCCCGTTCCCTGCTCGGCCGACGAGATCAAGCAGGAGCTGCGCCGCCGCCATGCGGGTCTCTCGCACGTCACGATTGAAGTCTCGGTGTGCAAGGATTGCGCGCAGACTTAGATCCCTGAACGACAAAGGCCGCCAAAGGCGGCCTTTCTTACGCACGAAACACAACCGTCAGCGCGGCAGAAGTCCTTCGCGCTGCAGGCGTTTGCGCTGCAGCTTGCGATAGCGGCGAATAGCCTCGGCCCGCTCGCGTGCCCGCTTTTCGGATGGTTTCTCGTAGTGGCCCCGGAGTTTCATCTCGCGGAAGATGCCTTCCCGCTGCATCTTCTTTTTCAGCGCTTTGAGCGCCTGGTCGATATTGTTGTCGCGAACGATGATCTGCAAGCGAGGCTCCTTCTGAAAAATCCGGCGCGGGTTCCTATCAGAACCCCATCAAACTGTCTACTAGTGGGCTTTATATAGGGAATACGCACAGGCCGCATTCCTGTGCCAAGGAGGAACAGATGCGCACAAAAACCGTGCTCACCATTGCCGACGCCCGGAAAATGGTCGAGGCGGCCAAGGTTGAAGCCGAAAAGAACAAATGGCCGGTTACCATCGCCGTCGTCGATGAAGCCGGTTTGCTCCTGATGCTAGAACGCATGGACGGGACGAGGGCACAAACCGCCGAGGTCGCAACCCTCAAGGCCCGCTCCGCCGCGGTCACCCATCGTCCGGGAAAGACCTGGGAAGACACCGTGAAGCAGCGCCCCGGCGTGCTGAATTTTCCCGACGCATTCCACGTCCAGGGCGGGGTTCCCATCCTCTACCAAGGCGAGGTCATAGGCGCGGTGGGCGTTTCGGGCGTGCAGAGCTTCGAGGATGAGCAGGTGGCATCCGCAGGCATTGCCGCCTTGGGCCTCTGAGCCCATATTCGCCTTGATGTCGATTTTGAAAATCGCCCGTATGGGCCACCCCGTGCTGTCGGGGATTGCGGCGCCGGTCCGCGATCCCGCCGCACCCGAAATCAAGCGCCTCGTCGCCGACATGATCGAGACGATGGAGGACGCGAACGGGGCCGGTTTGGCGGCGCCCCAGATCCATGTGCCGCTGCGCGTGGTCGTGTTTCAGGCCCCTGCGGCCCGCTCCGATGCCGGTCTCGACGAGCCGGAAGCCTTCGATCACACCGCGCCACTGACGGTGCTTATCAATCCGGTCATCGAAGTTGTCGATCCCACCACAGAAGGCGGCTGGGAAGGATGCCTGTCGGTTCCCGGAATGCGCGGCTGGGTCGAGCGCGCGCGCCACATCCGTTACACCGGCTATGATCTGGACGGCCGGCGCCTCTTGCGCAACGCCAAGGGGTTCCACGCCCGCGTGGTGCAGCACGAATGCGACCACCTTGAGGGCGTACTCTATCCGCAGCGCATGCGCGATCTCAGCCAGCTCATTTTCGAGAGCGAAATCCAGCACTGGCTGAACAAAAGCAAATGCGAGAAAGCCGCCCAATGAGCAACTCGCTGCGCGAGCGCGTTCTGCTGCAGGCGCTCGAGATCATTCCGGCGACGGGGTTTTCCGATGCCACCCTCTCGGCGGCAGCGGAGCGAGCCGCCGTTTCAAAGCGCGAGATGCAGGACGCGTTCCCGCAAGGGCCGGCGAGTCTGGCCGAAGCGTTCTCTATCTGGGCTGACGAGCGGATGGCTGAGCGTATGACGGTGGCCGATGCGCCGGAACGGTTGCGGGACCGGGTGGCTGCCGCGGTTCGCGCCCGCATCGAAGTGCTCGCCCCTTACAAGGAAGCGGCGCGCCGCGCGGCCGCGTTCTTGTCGCAGCCGCAGAATGCCACCCTGGCTGCAAAACTGCTGATGACCACCGTCGATGCGATCTGGCGCGCCGCCGGCGACCGGTCGAGCGATTTTTCCTACTACACCAAGCGCGCGATGCTGGCCGGCGTCTACGGCACGACGCTGGCATATTGGTTCAGCGATTCCAGCGACGGCCATTCGTCGACCTGGACCTTCCTCGGCCACCGCATCGACAACGTGATGCAGATCGAGAAATGGCGCGGGCAAGCACGCGAAGCACTCTCGAAGCTCCCCGACCCGTTGGAATTCTTCAAGGGCTTGCGCGGCCGCCGTTAACCCGACCGTGGCGTAATCCGCGTCAGGTGGCCCATTTTACGTCCCGGCCGGACCACCCGTTTGCCGTAGATGTGCAGAGCCGCACGTTCCGCTGCAAGTCGCCGCCAATCCTCGACTTCCGCTCCGATCAGGTTTTCCATCACAGCATCCGAATGACGCGTCGGATCGCCCAAAGGCCAGCCGGCGACCGCACGAATGTGCTGCTCGAATTGGCTCACCGCGCAGCCCTCCAGTGTCCAATGTCCGGAGTTGTGCACGCGCGGTGCGATCTCGTTGACGGTAATCGTTCCGTCCTTGCAGACGAACAGTTCCACGCCCAGCACACCGACGTAATCGAGCGCTTCCGCGATCGTGCGCGCGATACCGATCGCGTTCGCGACACTGTCCGGCGAAAGCGGCGCCGGCACGATGGAACGGCGCAGGATGTGGTTCTCATGCTCGTTTTTGGGCGGATCGTAAGCCGCAAAGCTGCCGTCGCGAGCCCGCGCTGCCACCACGGACGCTTCGAAGTCGAAGTCGACGAATTTCTCCAAAATCGAAGGCACGCCACCGATCTCGGAAAATGCGTCGCTTGCTTCATCCGCGCTGCGAACGATCTTCTGCCCCTTGCCGTCGTAGCCGAGCTTGCGCGTCTTCAGAACCGCGGGACCGCCTAACGCACGAAAGGCGTCGGCCGCATCGGCACCGGTGGCGACGTTACGAAACTGGGCCGTGGCGATGCCGAGCCCAGCGACAAAGCTCTTCTCGAGGAAACGGTCTTGCGACAGATGCAGCGCCCGCGGGCTCGGGGCCACTGCCACATGATCCGCGAGATACAGCGCGGTGGAATCCGGAACATTCTCGAATTCGAACGTGACCACATCGCAGGCAGCCGCAAATTTGCCCAGCGCGTCCTCGTTGCCGTAGTCGGCCCGGGTCGCTGCGGTCGCCACGTTGAAGGCACACGACTCCGTCTCGTCGGAATAGATGTGCGTGCGGAATCCGAGCCGGGCGGCAGCGAGCGCGAGCATCCGGCCCAATTGACCGCCGCCGAGAATCCCGATCACCGAACCCGGAGCGAGGGGGGACATAAAGGCATGGGGCGCGCTCAACGTCTTGCTCTTCGCCGTTGTTTGTCTTCGGGCGTGGGCGCCACCGATTTCGTCTGCCGCGCCCGCCAGCGCGCGAGCCGCTTGGCCAGCGCCTTGTCTTGCAGCGCGAGCAGGGCCGCGGCAAACAGGCCCGCGTTCTTCGCGCCCGATTCTCCAATCGCGAACGTCGCGACCGGGATTCCGCCCGGCATCTGGGCGATGGAAAGCAGGCTGTCCAAACCCTTGAGTGCCCTGCTCTCGACCGGCACCCCGAGCACGGGCAGCACGGTCATGGAAGCAGTCATGCCGGGCAAATGTGCCGCCCCGCCCGCGCCGGCGATGATCGCCTTGAGCCCACGTCCCTCCGCGCTCTTCGCGTATTGATACAGCCGGTCGGGGGTGCGATGGGCCGAGACCACCCGCGCCTCGTACGGAATCTTCAGTTCATCGAGGATTAAGCTGGCCACACGCAAGGTCGGCCAATCGGAACGACTGCCCATGATGATCCCGATGAGGGGAGAAGGCGCTGGCTTGCGGACGGGCATAAAGGGGTGTTTCGGCTTCGCTTGGAAATGTTCCGGCCAGGGGACGGAACTCGTTCGGAAGCGGCGGATTATAGGCACGCTTCGGCCGGAAGAAAGCGCTTTCGCCGCCTAGGCGCAGCCTTTATTTGGTGCCACTTTAGTATGGCTTCTGAGTCGCGTAGGGCCGAGCTTGTATAATGAAGGTTGAAAAAAGCGATCGTGCCGTCCGCAGCGAGCGGGTCACGGACGCCTACAAGGCGAGGCCCGCGGAAACGCCGGCTGTCGCCCCGGCTGCCCCAACCACTGCCACCGCTTCGGTCCTCGGCATCCCAGAGTTGGAGTTCACCCCGCGCGTCCGCGACGCGATCATGACGCTCATGCATGAGGTCGACCGGCTTCGGCGGGATCTCGACCAGACCCGCTCCAGGCTGGACGATATGGTCAAGGCCGCCGATCAGGACATGCTGCTCCCGATCCTGAACCGGCGGGCTTTTGTTCGGGAACTCTCCCGGTTTATCGGATTTGCCGAACGGTACGGAACGCCGTCCAGCGTGGTCTACTTCGACCTCAACAATTTCAAGCAGGTAAACGATGCGCACGGGCACGCCGCGGGCGATGCTGTGCTGCATCAATTCGCCTCGCTTTTGGCCAGCCAGACCCGCGAAACGGACGTGCTCGCCCGCATCGGCGGCGACGAGTTCGGCCTGATCCTTGCCCATGTCACACTGGACCAGGCGCAGAAGAAGGCGGAAAACCTCGCCCAGAATTTGCGCGACACCCCACCGGCCTGGAACGGTAAGCCCGTGCCGGTGGATTTTTCCTTTGGTGTCTGTGAGTTGCGCGCCGGAGCGAGTCCCGACCATTCAATCGCCGAGGCCGATCAGGCTATGTATGAGCAGAAGCGCTCTGGGCCGAAACAACCTAAGCCGTGATATCGGGTAGCAGGGAATCCTCGATCCGGGTGATCTGGTCCTTCAGCTGGAGCTTGCGCTTTTTCAGGCGCGTGAGTTGGAGCTGATCGCAAGTCGGCGCTTCCGCAATCGCCGCAATCGCCGCGTCGAGGTCCCCGTGTTCCTGACGCAGCTGCGCCAGTTTGGACCGCAAAGTTTGTTCTTCTTCGTCTGTCATGACATGGGCGTGGCGGTTCTTAAGCGCGTATCCGCCTTATCCTGACGCCCTTGTATGCCGACCCCAAGGTGACGCCAAGCCTGCACCTTGATTTTCTTGCCTTTAACCCAGCCACGTTGACGCATGGATAGTCACGAAAGTGAGACAAGGGGTGACAAACGGGCTTACCGGTGATCTAATTCTTCCGCCTTTCAACGATGAGGCAAACGATGGCATTAGAGTCTCACATCAGGGAAATCACCGATAAACATCAGAAAGTTCAGGAGCTTATCGAAGCTGAAATGGCGCATTCGGGATGGGATGAAATGCGCGTCGCGGCCTTGAAGAAAGAGAAGCTCCGCCTGAAAGATGAACTCCAAAGATTGCGAACGCAGGACCACTGAAAACGCCTGAATCCTCTCGACGCCTCTGATCGAGAATCAGTCGAGCATTTTTGCCTGTTCGCGTAGGCGGAATTTCTGGATTTTGCCCGTGGTCGTTTTGGGCAATTCGCAGAAGACGATTGTGCGCGGGCATTTGAAATGGGCGAGATTTTCGCGACAATGGGCGATGAAATCCGCCTCGGCGACCGCATCATAGCCGGGCTTCTTTTCGATAAACGCGCAGGGGGTTTCGCCCCATTTTTCGTCGGGTTTGGCTACCACCGCGGCGAACAAGACCGCCGGGTGCTTGTAGAGCGCGTTCTCCACTTCGATCGATGAGATGTTCTCGCCGCCCGAGATGATGATGTCCTTGGATCGGTCCTTGAGCTGGATGTAGCCGTCCGGGTGCATCACGCCGAGATCCCCGGAGTGAAACCAGCCGCCCTCCATCGCTTCGCGGGTCGCGGTGGGATTTTTGAGATAGCCCTTCATGACGATGTTGCCGCGGAACATGACTTCGCCGAGTGTCGTTCCGTCGGCGGGCACGGGCTCCATTGTGCTCGCGTCGAGCACCGTCAGGTCTTGCAGCGCCGGATAGGTGACGCCTTGACGAATGCGCTTGGCCCCCTGTTCGGCGCGGGAAAGCGAATTCCATTCCTCATGCCATTCGTTGACGGTCGCAGGTCCGTACGTCTCCGTCAGTCCGTAGACGTGGGTGAGGTCGAACCCGGCATCGATCATGGCCAGAAGAATGGCTTCCGGTGGCGGGGCTGCGGCATGCACGAAATTCACCCGGTGCGAAAACGCGCGCCGCTCTTCGGGTTTGGCGTTGAGCAGTGCCGCCATCACCGTGGGCGCGCCGCACAAATGGGTGACCTTGTGGTCGGCGATTGCGGCATAAATGTCTTTCGCGCGCACCCAGCGCAGGCACACATGCGTGCCGGCGAGCAGCGCAAGCGTCCAGGGAAAACACCAGCCGTTGCAGTGGAACATCGGCAGGGTCCACAGATACACGGGGTGCTCGTGCATGCGGCAGGCAAGAACGTTGGCATACCCCATCAATGCCGCGCCGCGGTTGTGGCAGACGACCCCTTTGGGATTGCCGGTCGTCCCGGACGTGTAATTGAGCGAGATCGCGTCCCATTCGTCCTGGGGCATCGTCCACACGAACTCGGGATCGCCGCCCTCGAGAAACGCCTCATAGTCGAGCGCGCCATCTATCGAGCCGGTTTGCGGAAATTCCGGATCGTCATAAACCACGACGAGCGGTTTGACTGCGGACCGCGCCAGAGCCTCGCGCGCGCAACCAGCGAACTCGAGGTCGACCAGCAACACCTTGGCTTCCGAATGATCGAGCATGAACGCGATCGACGCCGCATCGAGACGCGTGTTAAGTGCGTTCAGAACACCGCCTGTCATGGCGACACCGTGGTGCGCCTCCAGCATCGCCGGCGTGTTGGCGAGGAGCGCCGACACGGTGTCGCTGCGGCCGATGCCCTCGCGCGCCAGCGCCGAAGCAAGGCGCCGCGACCGCGCATAAAATTCGGCATAGGAGTAGCGCTTGCCGCCGTGAATGATAGCGGTGACCTCGGGATAAGCGCGCGCGGCGCGCTCGAGAAACGAAATCGGCGTCAGCGGCTGGAAATTCGCAGGATTGCGATCGAGATCGCTGTCATAGGGACTTGCGAAAAGCTTCGCGCGGCCCGGGGTAGGACGGGCCTGCGGCTGCACCGGCCTGACATGGGAACGGCGGCGATTGCCGGATACCGGCTTCTGCGAGGGCTTGCGCAGCGTTGGGCGCGCTTTTGGCGCGGCTGGCTTGGTCTCTTTCGCAGCCGGTTTTGCGGGCGGCTTTTTGCGCGCGTGCTTTGCCTTTGTGCCTTTGGCAACGCTGGTCCGCCGCCTTTTGCCGACACCCCTCTTGGAGGGCTTTCCGGACCGCGCTCTGGAGTTGCTGCTTTTTCGCGTCGCCATGTCTCTTCGGAAACAAATGAGAAAGCGCGCGCAAGCTAATGAAACGCCAAACCGGCGGCAAGCGCCGGGCATCACCGCGCATTGGCTGTTTTGACTTACACACACGGACAGGTTAGGCCGTTCACAGGTGCCGCGATTCATGGCTTCGCCCGGTTCAAGCATCGCCGCGATTCTGTTCTCGACAGCCTTGTTCCTCATGGGAAACGGGCTCATCGGAACACTTACGCCGGTGCGCGCCCACAGCCAGGGCTTTTCGGATATCGCGGTGGGTGCGCTCGGCGCCTGGTACTTCACCGGATTCGTGATCGGCTGCTTTGCCGGCCCGCGCCTGGTTGCGCGCGTCGGCCACATTCGCGCCTTTGCAGTTGCCGCGGCGACGGTGGCGGCTTCGGTTCTGGTGCAACCGATCTGGACCACTCCGACCGCCTGGTTCGGAGCGCGCGCCATCACCGGTTTGAGCATGTCGATTCTCTACATGACCATCGAAAGCTGGCTGAACGATCGCGCCAGCAACGAGACGCGCGGCCGCGTCCTGTCGCTCTATGTCGCGGTCAATCTCAGCGCGCTTTTGGCCGGACAATGGCTGCTTCTGCTCGCCGATCCGTTGTCTTTCCAGCTCTTCAGCATCGGCGCGGTGCTCTATTGCCTCTGCCTCATTCCGATTGGATTGACGCGCCTGCCGGCGCCCAGTCCACAGCCCGCGCCGCGCATCGACATCCCGCGTCTTTTGACGATCGCGCCGGTGGGAGCGGCGGGCTGCATGACCGTAGGCCTTGCCAATGGCGCGTTCTGGACCTTGGCGCCGATCTACGGCCAGTCGCTCGAATTCTCGACCCGTCAGCTCGCGCTCTTCATGAGCGTGTTCATCGCCGGCGGCGCACTGGTGCAGTGGCCGCTTGGACGCATCTCCGACGGGACCGACCGGCGCTGGATCATCGCCGGTGCCTGCACGGTGGCATCCTTCTGCGGCCTCGTACTCGGCGTGCTCGGATGGCTGCTCGTGCGCGTTCCGAACGTCTTCTATGTGGTGGTGTTTGCGCTCGGCGCCGCGATGTTGCCGCTCTATTCGCTGTCTATCGCGCACGCCAATGACCGCCTGCCGCGCAGCGATTTCGTCGAAGCCTCGGCGGGGCTCTTGATGATCAACGCGGCCGCGTCGATTCCAGGGCCGCTGCTTGCCTCGTTCGTGATTGCGACAGCGGGGCCCTATTCGCTGTTTCTCTACACAGCGCTCATCCATGCCGCGATGGCGTTCTATGCCTTCACGCGCATGCGCCTGATGGAACCCGCGCCCGCCGAAACGCGCGAGCTGTTCGCGCCCTTGCCCCAAGGTTCACCGGCCGTCCTTCCGCTTGACCCGCGCGCCCCGGCACAGGAAAAAGGCCCATGACCGAAGGCACAGAAGCCGCGAGGCGAGGCGTTCTTCGCGGGCTCTACGACTGGACCATGGCGAACGCATCGGGCCGCCATGCCTGGGCGACGCTGTTCGCCATCTCATTCGCGGAGAGTTCTTTTTTCCCGATCGCGCCCGACGTGATGCTTCTGCCGATGGTGCTCGCCGACCGCAAGCGCGCTTTTCTAATTGCGGCGTGGTGTACGCTCGCCTCCGTCCTGGGCGGGATGTTCGGCTATGCCATCGGAGCGCTGCTCTACGATTCCGTGGGCCGTTGGGTCATCTCCGTCTACGGCTATGGCCAGAGCCTCGAGGCGTTTCGGGCCAGCTATGCGGAATGGGGCGCCTGGATCATTTTGATCAAAGGCCTCACGCCGATTCCGTACAAGCTCGTCACCATCGCCTCAGGTTTTGCCGGCTACAATTTCGCGATGTTCGTCGTCCTCTCGGCGATCACCCGTGGCGCGCGCTTCACTCTGGTCGCGGGACTCGTCTATTGGTTCGGCGAACCGATCCGAGACTTCATCGAAAAGCGGCTGGGGCTGACGCTGCTGGTCGCACTCGCCACGATCGTGGTGGGATTGCTCTTGATCCACTATTTGTTTTAGCCGCCCGGCTATTCTTTTTCCTCGGTGTTCAGTCCCGCGGTCGTTTCTTCGACGGTTTTCATGCTCTCGCCCGTCTTCTTGGCCGCGCGCGGCTTCCTGTGAGCGGCGCGTCCGACGATGAAATCGAGCTCGATCTGCGTGCACAGGCCGAGCGTCACCGGATCGACGGCCTTGATGTTCTGCGAATTCCAGTGGCCGCGGTCACGAATTTTCGCGATCGTCGCCTTGGTCGTGCCAATCAGCTTCATGATGTCGGCGTCGGTCAATTCCGGGTGGTTGCGCAACAGCCAGTAGATCGCGTCGGGCTTGTCCTGGCGCTTGGACACAGGCGTGTAGCGCGGCGTCTTTTTCTGCTTGATGTGCGGCATCTTGTATTTGGCCGGCGCCATCTTGAGCCGCATGTCGGGATTTTTTTCCGCCTGCTCGATCTGTTCATGCGTGAGCTGACCGGCGGCAACCGGATCGATTCCCTTGATGCCCTTGGCTACATCCTCGTCCGCAATGCCCTTCACCTCGAGCGGATGCATGCCGCAGAACTCGGCGATCTGCTCGAAGGTGAGCGAGGTATTGTCGATCAGCCAGACGGCCGTCGCTTTGGGCATCAATGGCTTGTCGGACATATGCGTTTCCTTTCCGTGTGGAGTTCTTTAGGACCCCACGCCGCTCTCAAGGTCATAGCCTATCGAGGAATGGCACTTCTTAACCTTGAAGGAGGTTGCGGAAAAGGCCTTTCACGGCGCGAGCAGGATTTTCCCGATATGGCGGCTTTCACGCATGATCTGATGCGCGGCCTGAGCCTGAGCCAGGGGCAGCATGCGGTCGGTGACCGGCTTCAGCCGCCCTGTCTCGAACAGGGGCCAGACCTCGCGCGCCAGATGATCCCGGATCAGCGCCTTTTCCGAGTCGGGCCGCCCGCGCAACCCGGTGGCGGCTAAGCTCAAGAGGCGCGCTTGCACGATGCGGAAGTCGACCTCCACCTTGGCGCTCTTCTGGTAGGCGATGTTCACCACCCGCCCGCCGCGCGCCAGCGTCTGCAGGTTTCGCATCACATAATCGCCGCCGACCATATCCAAAATGACGTCCACACCCCTGCCATTGGTCTCGGCTTTGACCAAGGTGACGAAGTCCTCATTCCGGTAATTGATCGCGCGTGACGCGCCCAACTCCACACAGGCACGGCACTTGTCATCGGAACCGGCCGTGGTGAAGACGCGATGACCGCGCGCATGCATCAGCTGGATTGCAGCCGTGCCGATTCCACTGGATCCGCCGTGTACAAGGAAAGTCTCGCCCTGCTTCAGGCGCGCTGTATCCAACACGTTGCTCCAGACGGTGAAATACACCTCTGGCAAGCCGCCGGCGTCCTTCAGGCCAACGCCATGGGGGACTGGCAGCGTGCACAGGGCAGACGCAATCGCGTATTGGGCGTAACCGCCGCCCGGGAGCAGCGCGCAGACCTGGTCCCCCTCGCGAATGCCGGTCACGTTCTGGTCGACCGCGACCACGGTTCCCGATGCTTCCAGACCCGGCGTGTCGGGAGAGCCCGGCGGCGGCGGATGATGACCCTCGACCTGCAAGAGGTCGGCACGATTGACGCCCGCCGCGGCCACCTTGATCAGGACTTGTCCCGGTCCGGGATGAGGGACGAGGATTTCCTTGGCCAACAGCTGAGCGCCGTTGGCGCCGCGATCGGCCGCGATCGCCAGCATGGTCTTGGGCAGTGTCATGGCAGGGCTTTCTTGCTCGAGAAACGAGTTATGCCAAGAATGGCGCAAAGAGCAAAGGAGAGGATCATGGCCATCGACCTCGATGAACTCGCGCCGCGAAAACCCAAGGCGGAACCCGTCCTCGGCGAAGATCTGTCGCGCATGTCGGAGAACGAACTCGCCGCGCGCATCGCGAGTCTGGAGTCGGAAATCGCACGCACGAAGGAAGCGTTGCGTTCGCGTGCTGCAACCAAGCAAGCCGCGGATGCATTTTTCAAACGCGGATAGATTCACGCATTAACCAAGCAATATGGTGAATCGATGTGCTGCAAATTTGCCGCGCTTTGCAAGGTTGCTAAGGTTTCTTTGCAGCTTGTGCTATGCGCTTGCCGGATGTCTTGCTAGCTTATGCGCGCGGGGACGGACATAAACGCGATGAGTTCAGAACTCCCTCGGGAGGAGTCATTCGGCGATCTATCGCTCAACAGCTTTCGGGCTTCGGCGTTGTTCGAACGAACCTTCGATGAAGGCATGGCGCTGGTCGAAGAATGCGCGAGGTATCTCGATGGACGCGGCCGCACGGAGTCGCGCGCGCTTCCGCGCAAGGCCGCGCTTGTTTACGCGGGCGAAAGCATGCGCGTCACCACGCGGCTTATGCAGACCGCGAGTTGGCTTCTGATTCAGCGTGCGGTTCAGGACGGCGACATGTCGCCGGAAGATGCGGCATCCGACCGCTATCGCTTGGGCGCGCGCGAAATCTGCATGGGCCGCCGCGAAGAAGGCGTTGACGCGTTGCCCGGCAAATTGATCGAGTTGTTGGAGCGCAGCGAAAGTCTATACCGCCGGATCGCGCGTCTCGATGACGTGCTGTTCCGTCACGCTGAGTCGCCTTCCGGCGTGCAAGGCCACATCGCAATGCTGAATGCCGCTTTCGGCCAGTCGGGCCACGAATAGCAAACTATTGGTCACCGGCCATTCGCGCCCCTATATTAAGGGATGCCTGAACGTCATCCTCAGAACGCCCCAGGCGATTGGTACATCGACACGCGCTGCTCCGATTGCTCGGCGGCGCGTACGGTCGCGCCGGGCCTGATCGTCGAGCGCGACGGACAATCGGTGTTCGTGCGTCAGCCCAAGACCGCCGAAGAATTGCGTATGGCATGGCGCGCGCGGCTCTTATGCCCGACCGCATCGGTGCGTACCGAGACGCACACGCTTTCCCCCGACGGAGTCTTTCCCGAGGTGATGACCGAGAACGTGTACCGGCTTGGCTACAACGCCACGCATTCCTACGGCGCGCATTCGTTCCTGATCCGCCGTAAAACCGGCAACGCGATGGTCGATGCGCCGCGCTGGACACGAGCCGTTGCCGCGCAGATCGAAGCCTGGGGTGGCCTCGCGGAAATTCTGCTTACCCATCGCGATGACATTGCCGACGCGGAGCGCTACGCGAAAGCGTTCGGCGCGCGCGTCTGGATACACCAAGCCGACCGCGCGGCGGCGCGGTTCGCGAGCAATATTTTGAAAGGGCGCGAGCCGTTCGAAATAGCTCCCGACTTGATCGCGATTCCGGTGCCAGGGCACACCAAGGGCAGCGTCGTTTATCTGTACGATCAGCGGTGCCTGTTCACGGGCGACTCGTTCGCCTGGAGTTTCGAAGAGGACGATCTCATCGCCTGGCGCGAATACTGCTGGTACTCGTGGCCGGAGCTGACGAAGTCTCTCACGCGTCTGCTCGATTATCCGTTCGAATGGGTGCTCGCGGGCCATGGCGGCAGCAAGGGCTCGACTCGCCTCGACATGCAGGCGCGGCTACTGCGATTGGTCGAAAGAATGAAAAGGGAATAGGTGCTGCTGACTACCCCTTGACGAAATCCCCGAAGCGCTTGTTGAAGCGCGTCAGCCGTCCGCCGCGATCGAGCAGGTTCTGCTGGCCGCCGGTCCACGCCGGGTGCGTGGAGGGATCGATGTCGAGGGTTAGTTTCCCATCGGGTTCGCCCCAGGTCGTGCGCGTGCGGTAGGTCGTGCCGTCGTTCAGCTGCACGGTGACGAAGTGATAATTGGGATGGATGCCCTTCTTCATGGCGCACCTGACCTCGGGAATTGTTCCATTGAGCCGCGGGCTTATAGGCGATTGAGGCTGGCGAGGCAAGGAGGCCGGACGGCCAGGATAGGCGGGGAGTAGAGCCGCTACTTCGGCCTTTGCCGCGGAAATGGTATCGATTGCAAACGCAGTAAGGGAGGTGAGCCATGGTCCGGTCAATGCTGGTTGGGTTTGTCGTCGCTTTGTTGGCCTCTTCGAGCGCGCTGGCGCAGAGCTGCGCGGGAAACCCGGTCGCCGTGCAGGTTCTGGGTTCCGGCGCCCCAGGGTTCGTCAAGGACCGCGCCAACACGAGCTACCTGCTCTGGGCCGGCAACCAGGCGAAAATTCTCGTCGATGCCGGCGGCGGCGCCTATGTCCGCTTCGGCCAGGCGGGGGCGAAATTCCCTGACCTCTCCATGATCCTGGTCAGCCATTTGCACCCCGATCACTCCTCCGATTTGCCCGGCGTGCTGTGGTCGGGGCGCATGTCGCGCGAGGACCGGCTCCCCATCGTCGGCCCGTCCGGCAACGAAGCGGCGCCCGCGTTCAACGACTTCCTGACCAAGCTGTTCGATCCCAAGACCGGGCCGTGGGCCATTTTGAGCTCGGTCGCAACCGGCCCCGGCGTGAAGCTCGATCCCATGGTCGTGGACGTGACCAAACAGGAACCGACGACCGTATACGACAAGGGCGGCATCAAGGTGACCGCCTTGGGCATCCCGCATGGGAATCTGCCGACGCTCGCTTATCGGGTGGAGACGCAAGGCGCGACCGTGGTCTTCAGCTCGGACCAGAACGGCACCAATCCGCGCTTCCCCGATTTCGCCAAAGGCGCCGACATTCTGGTGCTGCATCTCGCCATCGGTGTTGGCGCGAACAATCCCAACCAGGCGCTCCCGTCCGTCGTCGGCACCATGGCGCAGCGCGCCGCGCCCAAGAGACTCATCCTCAGCCACATCGCCAATTTCGATCTCGATGCGGCCGTCGCCGATGTGAAGAAGAATTATTCCGGCCCGCTCACCGTCGCCGCCGATCTGCAATGCACGCAGGCGAAATAATGCGTGTCGAATAGACAGATGTCATCCCGGATAGCCAATACACGCCTTCCGGGATGACACTGTTCCCCTACTGCAGCTGGAAGGTGATCTGACCGTCCAGCCAAACCGGAATGGGCGTTCCGTCGTTGACGACCGCGGGCCTGAACTTCCAGCGCGCTTTCACCATCCGGCATGCGGCATCGTCCAGGCGCGCCATACCGCTCGAACTCGTGACCTGACAGTCGCCGACATCGCCCGAGGTGTTCACGAAATACCTCACCTGCACGGTCCCCTGCTCCTGCAGGCGAATGGAAACCGCTGGATAGTCGTCGGCGGTCACGGAGTGGC
>Ga0310810_10004142_pt1 | contig 15980 bp, 21 predicted proteins | sample NCmetagenome_FD_207641 | JGI IMG/M metagenome (GOLD analysis project Ga0310810, IMG submission 207641) | Soil microbial communities from experimental microcosm in Duke University, North Carolina, United States - NC | ecosystem: Engineered > Artificial ecosystem > Soil microcosm > Unclassified ...
ACGTGCATTTCGGCCGTGTGAACGTCGAGGCGGTTACACTGTTTGAGAGCCGGCTTACATCGAGGGGGCCGACATACGTCGCGCTCTCTCGAACGGGCCTTGCTCGCATCTGATGAGCACCGTCCTCGTTGTCGTATTGGCCTATCTCCTGGGGTCGATTCCGTTCGCCTTCCTGTTGTCGCGACAGCAGGGGGTCGATCTCCGCCAAGCGGGGAGTGGCAACGTGGGCGCCTCCAATGTGCTGCGCACGACCGGTGTGCGAGCGGCGGTGCTCGCGATGTTGCTCGATGTTGCGAAGGGGACCATTGCTGTACTGGTGGCCCAATTACTCGCCACCGACCTCGCGGCGGCCGTCGCCGCCGCGTTCGTTTCGATTGTCGGGCACGTATACCCGATCTGGCTCCGCTTCCGCGGCGGTAAAGGTGTGGCCACCGCTGCTGGGGCATTTGCAGTGCTCGCCCCGTCGGCCACTATTGCTGCCGTCAGTGTGTTCCTCATATCAGTGACGGTGACGCGATTCGTGTCGGTCGGCTCGGTGGCGGCCGCGCTGACGCTTGTCTTCGTCGCCGCCGTCGGCGATACATCCGATGTGGTCGCCCTTGGTGCCACGGCGTCAGCCGTGATCGTGATTTATCGACACCGCGAGAACCTCGCGCGGCTGATCGCCGGCACCGAGCGCCGAATCGGTCGGCCCGCGGTGAACGAAACCGCTCGATAGGAGTCTTCCCATTCGTCAAGTTGCAATACTCGGGGCCGGAGGCTGGGGCACGGCGCTGGCCGTTCACCTGGCGCGCATCGGGCACGACGCGCGCCTGTGGGCCCGCGATCCGGCCCTGGTGGCCGATATGCGCGTGCGCGGTGCCAACGCCGTGTATCTGCCGGACATCCGCTTCCCGGCGACTCTTTCAGTGAGCAACGATCTCGCCGCTGTGCTCGCTGGCACAGAGCTCATCGTGTCGGCGGTGCCGTCGCACGGCACGCGCGACATCCTGCGGCGCGCGGCTCCGCACATCCAGCGCGGCGCGATGGTGGTCAGCGCAACGAAGGGTCTCGAGCAGGACACGCTCTTGCGCGTCTCGGAGATCATCGGACAGGAGCTTGGCAATGCCGTGAACGTTGCCGTGCTCTCCGGTCCGAGCTTCGCGGCGGAGCTCGCGCGCGAGCTGCCCACGGCCGTCTCGATCGCGTCGCGCGACGCGGAAGTGGTGCGGTGCGTCCAGGCCGAGTTCAGGGCTCCCTACCTCCGTCTCTACGGAACCGACGATGTCGTCGGCGTCGAGATCGGCGGCGCGCTCAAGAACATCATCGCGATCGCGGCCGGGATGGTCGAAGGGCTCGGCCTCGGACATAACGCGCTGGCCGGCCTCATCACTCGCGGTCTGGCCGAAATGTCACGGCTGGCGTGTGCAGCGGGCGCGAAACGTGAAACCCTGGCGGGTCTGACCGGCCTGGGTGATTTGGTGCTGACATGCACAGGGGCGCTCAGTCGCAATCGACACGTGGGGATCGAGCTTGCGAGCGGGCGCGCCGTCGCAGACGTGCTTGCCGGCATGAAGATGGTCGCCGAGGGGGTCAGGACGACGGAGGCGGCGCTCGCATTGGCACAGCGATACGAGGTGGAGATGCCGATCGCTGCGCAGGTCGGAGAGTTATTGTCGGGCCGCAAGGATCCGAGGACCGCTTTGTATGAGTTGATGCTGCGGCCTCAGAGGGCGGAGGCGGGCTAGCGAGGGCGGGTGTGAAGACCCGCACTACTCGGATGTCGCAGCCGGTCGTTCGACCCGCCGTTTGGAGTTGGGCATTGGGAGTTGACCATTGGGGTTTTTAGATCGACTTCGTGAAGGTCTCACGCGGACGAAGCAGCAGATCGTCAGCCGCTTCGAGGAGATCGTCCAGCAGGCCGATGCGGTCGAGCAACGGACGCGGCCGATCGACGTTGACACGATCGAGGCACTCGAAGAGTTGCTGATCTCGGCCGACGTCGGGTTGCCGGCGACTGAGCGCATCGTGACGGCGGTTCGATCGAGGTCGCGGCACGGAGAGAGTCTGCGTGACCTGGTCAAACACGAGATCCGGCAGATCTTCGAGGGCGTCGAAGGGCCAGTGCCCGACGGTCATCATCCCCACGTTACGCTCATCGTTGGCGTGAATGGCACTGGCAAGACGACGACCATCGGCAAGCTCGCGAATCTGCTCAAGGCGTCGGGCAAGGCGCCGCTCGTGTGCGCGGCAGACACGTTTCGCGCGGCGGCCGTAGAGCAACTCGAGATCTGGGCCAAGCGCGCTGGTGTCGATATCATCCGTGCCCCCGAAGGCTCCGATCCCGCATCCGTCGTCTTCGACGCCATTCAATCCGGCAAGGCGCGAGGACGCGATCCGATTCTCGTCGACACGGCGGGACGTCTGCACACTCGCGTCAACCTGATGAACGAGTTGGACAAGATCAAGCGAGTCGCCGCGCGAGCGGCCGAGGGCGCACCGCACGAAGTGCTGCTCGTGCTCGATGCCACAGTCGGGCAGAACGGCCTGCAGCAGGCGCGCGAGTTCACCAGCGTGGCCGGCGTGACCGGCATCGTCCTCACGAAGCTCGATGGCACGGCCAAGGGCGGCGTGGCGGTGTCGATCGCACACGATCTCAAATTGCCGATTCGCTATGTCGGCGTCGGAGAAGGCATCGACGATCTGATTCCCTTCTCGCCGCAGGACTACGTGGACGCGCTGTTTCAGGAAAAGTGGTAGACGACGAACGGTGGATGCGGCGGGCGCTGGAACACGCGCGGCGAGGGCTGGGCCGCACGACGCCGAACCCGATCGTCGGGGCGTGCATTGTCTCCGATGAAGGCGTGGTCCTCGGCCAGGGCGCCCACGAACGTGCGGGTGAGCCACATGCGGAGGTGAATGCGCTCGAAGAGGCCGGCACCGACGCGCGGGGCGCGACGCTGTACTGCACGCTCGAACCGTGCGTGCACACAGGAAAAACCGGACCGTGTACCGAGCGGATCATCGCCGCCGGCATACGGCGTGTCGTGGCCGCGATGGAAGATCCCTTTCCTCTGGTCGGCGGGCGAGGCTTTGCGATGCTGCGTGCCCACGGCATCGAGGTCGAGACCGGGGTCGGACACGACGCGGCGGTCCGGCTCAACCAGCCGTTTCTGACAGCGACCCGCGAGGGACGTCCGTTCGTGATCCTCAAGGCGGCGACCAGCCTCGATGGGCACATCGCCGCCGGACCGGGGCAGCGCACGCAGCTGACGTCGGCGCGCGCCAACACACACTCGCACTACGACAGGGCGCACGTCGATGGCATCGCGGTCGGGTCGGAAACCATCCTCGTGGACGACCCGCTGCTCACCGCACGTGAAGTCTTTCGCGAACGTCCGCTGGTGCGGGTCGTCTTCGATCGCCGGCTCCGAACGCCGCCCACCGCGGGGCTGCTGTCGACCCTCTCGGCGGGACCGGTGATAATACTCACGGCGCCATCCTCGCTTGCCACGGGCCGGGCCGACGCCCTGCAGAACGTCGGGGCGCGGGTCATCGCGGTGCCGCAAACCGGCATGGCAGCCGCGCTCTCCGTGCTGCCGAATTTCGACGTGCAGAGTCTGGTGCTCGAGGGCGGCGCGCTCGTCCAGCGTGCCGTGTGGGACGAAGGCCTCGTGGACTACGTCCAACTCTACGTGGCTCCGGTGTGGCTCGGGCACGGAGGGGTGCGGCTCCTCGATGGCTGCGCGTTCTCGCCGGCGTCGCTGATTGAGCCGAGGGTCGAGCAGCTTGGGCCAGATGTCCTGATCGAAGGCTATGTTCACCGGCCTCATTGAAAGCGTCGGCGTCGTGTCCGAGGTCGTGCCCACGCCGTCGGGATTCCGGCTGTCCATTCGAACCCCCCTCGGGGCGGAGTTGCAGCCGGGGGACAGCGTCGCCGTCAACGGCGTATGCCTGACCGCCACGGCCTGCGATGCATCGGGGTGGTCGGCGGACATCGGGCCGGAGACGGCTCGTATCACGACGCTCGGAGGCCTTGTGGCGGGGCAGCCCATCAACCTCGAGCGACCGATGCGCGCCGACGGCCGCTTCGGTGGTCACTTCGTGCAGGGTCACGCTGACGGAATGGGCGTCGTCAAAGACATCCGGCAGGACGGAGAATCCCATTGGATTGCGGTCACGATCCCGGCGGAGCTCGAGCCCTTTCTCATCCTCAAAGGGTCGATCGCGGTCGACGGGGTGAGCCTCACCGTCGCGCGACTGGGGCAGGGGGTGGTGCACGTGATGATCATTCCGTTCACCTGGGCGCATACTTCACTGTCATCGCTGCGCAGCGGTGATCGTGTCAACTTGGAATGCGATATGGTCGGCAAGTACGTCGCGCGCTCGATTGAGCTGCGGAGCGGGCTTACACAATGACAACCAAAGACACAACGCTTCGAATCGCGAAAGGCGCCAATCGGCGCGGTCCGTTTGCCTCCATCGATGAGGCAGTCAACGCGATTCGCGCCGGACGCATGGTCGTGGTCGTCGACGATGAAGGGCGGGAGAACGAAGGCGATTTGACGATGGCAGCGTCGAAGGTGACGCCCGAGGCGATCAACTTCATGGCGCGGCATGGGCGCGGCCTGATCTGCCTGGCCATGGTGCCGGAGCGACTCGATCAGCTCTCGATCCCGCTCGAGGTCAATGACAACTCGTCACGCCGCGACACCGCGATGTGTGTCTCCATCGACGCGCGCGACGGGACGACGACCGGCATCTCCGCGGCCGATCGTGCGGAAACCGTGCGGGTGGCGATTGCCCCCGACACCAAGCCACGCGACCTCACCAGGCCCGGACACGTCTTCCCGCTGCGGGCGCGCAAAGGTGGCGTGCTCGTCCGTGCGGGGCACACGGAAGCCGCGGTAGACCTGTCGAGTATCGCTGGCCTGACACCTGCAGGTGTGATCTGCGAGATCATGAATGAAGACGGCACGATGGCCCGCGTGCCCGAGCTGGCGAAGTTCGCCAGAAAACACAACCTGCTGGTGGTGACGATCGCGGACCTGATTCAATACCGCATGAAAACAGAGCGACTGGTAAAGCGAGCGGCGTCAGCAGATCTGCCAACGGAATTCGGCGCGTTCCGCATCTACGCGTACGAAAGCCAACTCGACAACCAGACGCATGTGGCGCTGGTGCGCGGGGAAATCGGCGACGGAAAAGAGGTGCTCGTCCGCGTGCACTCGAAGTGCCTCACGGGTGACGTGTTTCATTCCGCCCGCTGCGACTGCGGCCCGCAGCTCGACACCGCGATGCAGCGTGTCGCCAAAGAGGGACGCGGCATCGTGCTCTATCTGAATCAGGAAGGACGCGGCATCGGACTCGTGAACAAGATTCGCGCGTACGAGCTGCAGGATCAGGGGCTCGATACAGTCGAGGCCAACGAGCGGCTCGGCTTCAAGGCCGATCAGCGCGACTACGGCATCGGCGCACAGATTCTGAGTGATCTCGGCGTCAAGACGATGCGCCTGCTCACCAACAACCCGCGGAAGTTCGTCGGCCTTCAGGGCTACGGCCTGTCGGTTTCCGAGGCCGTGCCGCTCGAGATTCCCGCCAGCGACCACACCAGGCGATACCTCAAAACAAAGAAAGACAAGCTCGGACATAAGCTGTCGTCGGTATAAGTAGGAAAGTTCAAAGGTCAAACTTCGACCTCCAAGCTTCAACGTTTCGCCCGCCGCGGTCACCTGGTGAACCGCTCGCCAGGTCGCGGCGTCTTGTGGGTGAAGCCTGATGCATGAGCACGCCGAACGCCTTACGGGCAGCCTCGTGACGGCCGACCTGGAGCTCGAGCGTGAGTTCGAGGCCCGACTGGCGGATTCATCCCGGCTCGCCTTTCGCGTGGCGTTCAGTGTGCTCAGGCAGCGCGAGGACGCAGAAGACATCGCGCAGGAGGCGTTTGCGAAGGCCTATCGTAGCTTCCGTCAGCTGCGCGATCGGACGCGGTTCCGGGCGTGGCTCGTCCGGATGACGTGGCGGATGGCGCTCGACCGTCAACGGTCCAATCGTCGTCGCTCGACGCACATCGTGGCGGCGGGCATTCAGGCCCGCCTGGGTCGATACGAAGAAGCGACTGCCGACGTCGTTGTCGCGCGCGAACGGGCCGAGCACCTTTGGAACGCTATCGAAGCCTTGCCCGAAAAGCTCCGGCTCGTGGTCGTCCTTGCGGGCATCGAAGGGCACGACATGCACGAGGTGAGCGCGCTGCTCGAGGTGCCGGAGGGCACGGTGAAGTCGCGCCTCTTTCTCGCGCGCAAGCAACTCAAGGAACGGTTGTCATGGATGGCAGCAACCAGCAGGGAATGAGCGACGAGCTGCTCGAGAAAGAGATCGAAGCCGCGCTCGGCGTCGATCCATCTCCCGAGTTTCTCCCGCGACTCCGAGCGCGAATTGCCGACGACCGCACGCACGCAGGTTGGACGATCGGCTCATGGCGGTGGGCCGGTGCGGCTCTGGGGGTGGTGGCGGTGACTCTTGGACTGTGGCTCATGCGCGACACCGCGCCCGTGTCTCCGGAACAGACGATTGCGACTGCACCGCGACGCGCGGAACCCGGGGCGCCGGCGGCGAACCAGGGGACGCCACCCCCGGCTTTCGAACGATTGCCGCTGATAGACACCGCGGCTTCGGCACCACGTCAGCGCGTCGTGGAGTCAGTTCCGCGCGCGCGTCAGTCGGCCCCGGACGCGGTTGCGGCGCCGCTGGAAGTGCTGATCTCGCAAGACGAAGCAGCAGGGCTGCAGCGCTTGTTTTCGGCAATTGGCGATCGGCGCATCGAGACGTCCACGCTGCCGGACCTGGCGACCGCGTTGAAGCCCCCCGAGCCCATCGCGGACATCGTCGTTGAGCCCATCACTATCAATCCGCTCGCTGCAACGGAAGGCGAGTAAGGAGTACGAACGTGAGGAGACATCTTCGAACACTGGCGGTGGTCGTGGCGCTGGCACTTGTTGGCGGTTCGGGCCTGCGGGCGCAGGGCCAGGCAGATGCAGACGCGAAAAACAAAGCCGAGGCCGCTGCGAAGGAGGCACAGCAGCGCGCTGAAGAAGCGACCAAGCGAGGCGAGGCGCGGACACGGCTGATCCCGCTGAGCATTGATGTCGTCGTCTCGAGATATCAGGGAGAGAAGAAGATCAGCAGCCTCCCTTACGTGCTGGCCGTCAACACGAACGACAACTCACCAGGCGGCGTGTGCCAGCTGCGTATGGGAGCGAGCGTGCCGGTTGCCTCGATCATGGCGCCCGTCGGAAATCCTGGGGGGCCTGCGGGTCCGATGCCGGGTCCGGTTTCGTATCGCGACATCGGCACGAACATCGACTGCAGCGCCCGGATCCTGGACGAGGGTGTGTACCAGCTCCGGTTGAATATCGAAGACACCTCGATCTACACGAACGCGCAGGACGCGGGGACGCCGACCGTGGGACAGATGCCCATATTTCGTACCTTCCGGTCAACGAATACGCTTGTCCTCCGGGATGGTCAGACGCGCGACGTCACCGCAGCCGCGGACCGTGTGAACGGCGAAGTCATCAGGATCGCGGTGACGCTCCGGGTGGTGAAATGAGTGAGATGGAAGGTTGGAGACTTTCACCCAAGTGGATGCTGCGTGATCAGCAGTTCCTCGACGACGCGGCCGCCGATCAGATGCTCCTGGATGATCCGCTCGAGCGCGGGCGGATCGCACTCGCCGTACCACGCACCCTCCGGATAGACCACGGCGATCGGACCGCCCTCACAGATCCTGAGGCAGTTGGCCTTGCTGCGCAGAATCCCGCCCTGTTCCGAGAGTCCCAGTTCCTTGAGACGGCGCTTCAGGAACTCCCATGCTGCAACGCCGCGTTCCATGTCGCAGCACTTCGGCTTGGCCTGCTCCGCGCAGAGGAAGATGTGCCGGCGCGCGACGGGCACGCCGTAGAGGATGGCCTTTTCTCGTAGTGTCTCGTTCATGTGATCCCAGGCGGGTCTAAAGAGCCGCCTCTATGTAATGTATCTATTTCTTCCCCTCTGGGAATGACGGAGCGCTGCGAGGCTGGCTCGACGTAGGTGGTATCCACAGCTTGATGCGGCCTTCCCACAGCGACTTGTTGTTCTCCTCGCATGAGTACTCGAGCAGGTTGCCGTTGGACAGTGTCATCGTCCGTTCGTTGGTCCACGGCTGTGTGTAGTAGACGGGATCGTCCACGGTGACCTTGTAGGCCACGTGTCCAGCGTCGATGTGCTTGAACGTCTGCGTCAGGTGCAGTTTGTCGCTATGCGGACGGCCGACGGTATCGAGCCGGGTGAACCCGTTGAAGCCGATCGTGTCGACGATGAGAGTGTCGCCGTCCCATTTGGCGATCGAATTGCCGAACCACGTCGGGTCGACGTCCTTCGGATGCTCGTCTTTGAACGGCACCACGTGGAACCAGGTGCTGACCTCGAACAGGAACGCGATGTACTTGTCGTTCTGGAAAATCTGGATCGGGTAGGGCGCGTTCATCGACCGCATCAGCCCGTACGGCATGCACATGCCTGTGTAGTCGCCATCCCTGACCGGGTCGTAGTTCTTCATGTTGTCGAGACCCGCTGGCGAGAAGGGCAGCTCCTTGGGACCCTTTTGCACGGCCGGGTTCCGATTGGTCGCCGTCATGTCGGGGACGTACTGGTGGTCCCACACGCCGCTGAAGTCCGGTTTCCCGTTCGGGAGCTTCGGTGCCGGGCCGGTCGGTGGCGCCCAGTCGGGTTTGGCAGATATCCCAGTGCCGCTTGTGGTCGCCTGTGCGGACAGGATTGCCATCCCCGCGAGGCACACGACCACCACGGCGACCGGGGTAGAGATTGAGCGCAGGAGAGCAGGCATCCGCAGATTATAGGCCGACTCCGGCTTGCGATGGACGGTCAAGTTGCCATAAGATAAGGGTTTGTTCGAATCTCTAAGCACCCGTATCCAGAGCGCCTTCACGTCCCTCAGGGGCGAGGTGCGCCTCACCGAGGAGAACGTCGAAACGGCGCTCCGCGAGATTCGTCTCGCCCTCCTCGAAGCTGACGTCAATTTCCAGGTCGTCAAAGCCTTCATCGACCGCGTCCGGGACAAGGCGACCGATCAGGCCGTCCTCAAGAGCCTCACTCCAGTCCAGCAGGTCGTCAAGATCGTACGCGACGAGCTGCTCGCGTTGTTTGGCGAGACTGAAGGTGGTCTGAAGAAAGACGCACCGAAACCGCGTGTTGTCCTGCTGTTGGGTCTCCAGGGCTCCGGCAAGACGACCACCTGCGGCAAGCTCGGTCGCTGGCTGAAACGTCAGGGGCGGCATCCCCTGATGGTGTCCACCGACGTCCGTCGTCCCGCCGCTATTCAGCAGTTGGCCGTGGTCGGAGAGAAGGCGGAAGTCAAGGTCTACGCCCCGGAAACCATGGAGCCGGTCGCGCGGGCGTCTGGTGCGCTGGCCGAGGCGAAGGCCAAGGGCTTCGATACGGTCATCGTCGACACCGCCGGCCGTCTGCATATCGACGACGAGTTGATGGCTGAATTGCAGGCCATCAAGGACGCCGTCCAGCCGACGGATCTGCTCTACGTGGCTGACTCGATGACCGGTCAGGACGCCATCAAGAGCGCTGGCGAGTTCAATCGTCGCATTGGCGTCACCGGGGTCGTGCTGACCAAGTTGGACGGTGACGCCCGCGGTGGTGCGGCGCTGTCGGTCGTCTCGGTCGTTGGCGTGCCCGTCGCGTTCATCGGCAGCGGTGAACGCCTCGAAGATCTCGAGCTCTTTCACCCGGACCGGATCGTGTCGCGCATCCTTGGGATGGGCGACGTCCTCTCGCTGATCGAAAAGGCGGAGCAAGCGATCGGTGAAGACGAGGCCGAGGCGCTCGAGGAGAAGCTCCGGAAGAATCAGTTCTCGCTCGACGATTTCCGCACGCAGTTGCGAACCCTCAAGCGCATGGGGCCGCTCGAGAGCATCCTCGGTATGATTCCCGGGCTCGGGAACCTGAAGGAGCTCGCTCAGAACAAGCCTGACGAGAAGCAACTGGCGCGGGTCGAGGCGATCATCTCGTCGATGACGCCGGCAGAGCGCCGCAACGACCAGATCATCAACGGCAGCCGTCGTAAACGCATCGCAGCGGGAAGCGGGACGTCCGTCGAAGAGGTCAACCGGCTGCTCAAGCAGTTTGTCGAGATGAAGCGCGTGCTGCAGATGATCGGGCGCGGCGGAACACCGGCCGTGCGGGGCATGAAGGGCATGCCCAAGATGCAGCCGCACGAGGGGTTCTCAACGCCACCGGGCGGTGGCAAGAAGAGAAAAAAGGGAGGCCCCTGGGGCCTCATCAAGTCACGTTAGAACCGTAGTGTCCGGCTTCAGCCGGACCTCAAAGCGGGAGCGAGAATGCTATCGATTCGAATGAGACGCGTAGGGTCCAAGAAGAAGCCCTACTTCCGAGTGGTGGTGACTGAAGCGAAGTCGGCACGCGAGAGCAGCTTCGTCGAGAACCTCGGGACCTACAATCCACGGTCCAAGCCGGCGCTCGTGCAAATCAACAAGGAGCGGGTTCAGCACTGGCTGAAGCTCGGCGCGCAACCGTCGGATTCGGTCCGCACTCTGCTGGCCAGGCATCTCTCGCGTGATATGTCCAAGCCGGTAGAGGCTCCCGCGCAGTGATGTCGGGTCAGGACGGCGACGGAAAGGGCAGTCCGCTCCGATCGGTCGTCGAGGTCGTGGTCAAGACGCTCGTGGATCATCCCGACGCGGTGAAGGTGGCCGAGTCAACGCGGCGGGGGATGACGATCGTCGAATTGACGACGGCTCCGGGCGATATGGGGAAGATCATCGGGCGGCAAGGACGTACGGCTGCGGCGCTGCGGACGCTGGTCGCGCTCACGGCCGAGCGGCATGGCATTCGCGCTCAGTTGGATATACGGGACTGATGTCCGGGACTCGGGATCCGGGGCGCGGGGCCCGGGGCTCGGGACTCGACGGAACACCGAAATCATCGGGGCCCGCATCGCAGGTGCCGAATCCCGAGTGGGATCGAATGGTTCTTGTCGGCCGGATCGCGCGGCCGCACGGTATCCGCGGACAGGTCATCGTGACGCCGGAGACCGACTTCGTCGAAGAGCGATTCCGGACAGGCGCCACCTTCTGGACCCGGTCACGTCTCGGCGACGAGGTCCTCACGGTGAACGCCGCACGGGTGCAGAACGGCCGGCCCGTGATTGGGTTCGAAGGGTTTGGGTCGATCGAAGACGTCGAACGGCTGGCGGGTCTGGATCTCAGGGTTCCGGAGGAGCAGCTGCAACCGCTGGCAGAGGGCGCCTACTACGTGCACGACCTCGTGGGCTGCGTCGTGGAGACGACGTCGGGTGAGCGCGTCGGAGATGTGAAGCGAGTTGATGGTGGCGCCGGTGCCAGCGTTTTGAGCGTGGCTGGCCCCCGGGGGGAGGTTCTGATTCCGCTTGCGGCCGATATTTGTGTCGAGGTGGACGTCAAGGGCCGGCGAATTCGCGTCGAGCCGCCCGAGGGGCTGCTGGAGCTGAATGAGAAATGACCTCGGAGAGGCGGGTTTTCCGCCTTCGCCAGGGCTGCGGGGGACCGCCGTAGCTCGAAGAGCGGAGGCTGGTTAGACCCGCCTGCGCGATCATGAAATTCGACATCATCACGATCTTCCCCTCGATGATCGAAGCCGGTCTGGGCGAGGGCGTGGTGAGCCGCGGCGTGGAGCGCGGCCTGCTCGATGTGGCGGTGCACGACCTTCGCCGCTGGACGACGGACCGGCATCGAACAGTCGATGACGTGCCGTATGGCGGCGGACCCGGCATGGTGATGAAGGCCGAGCCGCTGATGCGGGCGGTGGACGAAGTCAGAGCGACCCGCGGGATCCCCGGTTCGGTGGTGCTGCTGTCGCCGCAGGGCCGGATGTTCACGCAGGTCGAGGCCGAGCGCCTGGCGGCGCTCGAGCACGTCGTGCTGCTGTGCGGCCGCTACGAGGGGATGGACGAGCGGGTTCGGGAGACAGTCGCCACCGAGGAGATTTCGATTGGCGACTACGTGTTGAGCGGTGGCGAGCTGGCGGCGCTCGTCATCGTGGATGCGGTGAGCCGCTTGATACCGGGCGTCGTAGGCGACGAGCAGTCAGTGGCGCAGGATTCGTTTGCGCGCGGCTTGCTCGACTATCCGCATTACACGCGGCCGGCGGACATCGCGGGGCATCGGGTGCCGGACGTGCTGCTGTCCGGACATCACGCCGAGGTTCGGCGATGGCGGCGGAAAGCAGCGCTGGTTCGTACGCTGGAGCGGCGGCCCGATTTGATTGCGACCGCGACGCTCGACGAAGAAGAAAAGGCCCTGCTCGACGAGATTCAGCGCGATCGAGTAGGTCAGCGCGAAAGTGGGTCCGGCTAACGCCGGACACGACGTACGGAAACGGGAGCGATCGCAGATGTCCGTCTTCAGCCGGACGAGCGATCGCAGTATCCGGCTTAGCCGGACCAAGTGTAGTGTCCGGTGTCGCCGGACCGTCTTGGGTGAGGAGAGAGGCAATGAGCGCGATTGAGTTGGCCGAAAAGTCCCAGATGACCCAGAGGCCGGATATGAAGTCTGGAGACACCGTTCGCGTGCACGTCAAAGTGCGCGAGGGCGACAAGGAGCGAATCCAGATCTTCGAGGGCATCGTGATCGGCATGCACCGCGGCGGCCTCCGGTCTTCATTCACGGTGCGCAAGGTGTCGTTCGGCCAGGGCGTCGAGCGCATCTTCCCGCTGCACTCGCCGACCATTGCGAAGGTGGACGTCCTGCGGTCTGCGCGGGTGCGCCGCGCCAAGCTGTACTTCCTCCGTAACCTGAAGGGGAAGGCGGCGCGTATGAAGGAAACCAAGCGCGCCTAGCCCGTGAGGCCGGAGCCTGGGATCCGGAGTCGAGCAAATGGTCAGGGTCCGTGCGACCAGAACCCTCGAGAACGCGCTGCGGCGGTGGGGGTTCTACCGCATCGCCGGGTGCGACGAAGTCGGTCGTGGATGTCTGGCCGGCCCCGTCGTGGCCGGCGCCGTCGTCCTCGATCCGAATGCGCACATTCCGGGCCTTGCCGACTCGAAGATGCTGAGCGCCGAAGAGCGCGAGCGGTTGCACGGGCTGATCACGAGTCGGGCGCTCGCCTGGTCGGTCAGCTTCGTGGAGCCCGCCGAGATCGACACGTTGAACATCCATCGGGCGTCCCTCGAGGCGATGCGGCGCGCAGTGCTCGCCTTGACGCCGCTGCCCGATGCGATCCTCGTGGACGCGTTTCGCATTCCGGATTTGCCTATCGCCCAGCGCGGCGTACTCCATGGTGACCGCCGCTGTGCGGCCATCGCTGCTGCATCGATCGTGGCGAAGGTATTGCGCGACCGACAGATGATGACGGAGCACACCAACGATCCGCGCTACGGATACGACCGACACAAAGGGTACGCCACGGCCGAACACCGCGCCGCCGTCGAGCGGTTCGGATACTCGTCACTGCATCGCCGCTCCTTCAAGCCTCAGGGGAGCCTGTTTGATAGGATCGATTGAGTGGCGATCGATCGAGAGGACGCCCTCAAAAAGGCCGAGAAGCTTCTCAAGCAAGGCAAGGTGGCCGGCGCCATCGAGGAATACGTCCGTATCGTCGAGGACCGGCCCGGCGACTGGAACTCGGCCAACACACTCGGCGATTTGTATGTGAAAATCGGCCAGACCGACCACGCCGCGGAGCAATTCACGCACGCCGCCGACCACCTCTACGGAGAGGGGTTCTTTCCCCGGGCATCGGCTGTCTACAAGAAAGTTCTGAAAGTTCGAAGCGGCGATGATCACGCCCTCTGGCAGCTCGCCGATATCGCCGGGCGCAACGGCCTCTCGCTCGACGCCCGGTCGTACTACGGCCGGTTGATACAGGATCGCCGTGCCTCCGGCAACGAGCGCGGCGCAGTTGACTGCCTGATCCGGCTTGGACAGCTCGACGATGCCAGCGTAGACGCGAGGAAAGCGGCCGCGAGTGCTCTCGTCGATCGCGGTGAGTCGAAGCCTGCGGCACGCCTCCTCCTTGCCGCCGCGGACGCGTTGACGAAAGCGAGTCGACTCGACGAGGCGTTCCCGATTCTGCAGGAGGCGGCGCGACTCGCTCCGGACGATCGGGAGATCCACGACAAGCTCGAGGCGGCCACACCCGTCGCCGCGCCCGAACCCGAGATCATCATTGCGTCCGAGCCAGCAATCGTCGAGACGCAGGATCTGGCTGCCGCGACATCCAGCGTCATCGTCGATCTACCGGCCGAAGTCGCACCTGTGATCGAGCCCATCGAACCGGCACCACCGCTCGATCCGATGGATCACGTGGCCGATGCATCTCCCGAACAGGTAGACACGCCGCCGCCAGCGATGGATGCCGACGACGGTGTGATCGCGCTGGATCAGGCGGCCATGGATCCTGCGGCGGTGCTTGCCGAGATCGTGTCGTTGCCCGACCCCGAGCCCGAGTCTGCAGAGCCACTGCCGCTGGAGTCGTTCTTCGAAGAGCTGAGAGGGCGCGTTGCTCGCGACGAGGCAGCTCGGGCTCGAGGGCAGTCGCAGTCTGAAATCGGGAAAAAGTGATGCGCCTGCTCTTGACGGCGTTCTTCCTGGAGGCCGGAGCGGTCTTGTTGCTTGCGCCGTGGTCTGAGTTTTGGGACCGCAACTACTTCGCGCAGAGTCTGCCGCTCATTCACGCGCTGATGATCAACAACTTCATCAGGGGTGCGGTCTCCGGGCTCGGCATCGTGAACATGGGTGCGGCCGTGCTCGAGATTTACTCGCTGCTCTCCGAGCGTCGCATCAACCCCGTCATCACGCTCAACTCGCCGGCAGCCGAGGAGTAGCTCCTCCGCGTGCATCCCGTCGTCTGCATGATCACCGATCGCCGTCGGCTGGGCCAGGGCGCCGAAGATGCGCTCGTCCGCCGCGCCGCTGTTGCCGCGCGTGCAGGCATCCACCTGATTCAGGTTCGCGAGCGCGACATGCCGGACGGCGCGCTGCTGACGCTCGTGGCGCGCATCGTGGCCGCGACCCGTGAAACGCGTACGCGAGTGCTCGTCAACGATCGATTCGACATCGCCATGGCGGCCGGGGCCCACGGCGTGCACCTTCGCGGTGATTCCGTCGGCGCGACTCGCGTCCGCGCCGTCACGCCGCCTGGGTTTCTGATCGGAAGATCCGTGCACGAACATGAGGAAATCACGCGCGTTGCTGCCGAGGGTGGCCTGGACTACCTGCTGTTCGGCACCGTCTTCGAAACGGCGTCCAAACCGGGGCACCAGGCCGCCGGAGTGGAAGGTCTCTCCGCTGCAGTCAGGGCTGCCGGGGCTCTGCCGGTGCTGGCCGTGGGAGGCATGACTGTAGACAGCGCGCGGCGTTTGCCAGCCGCAGGGTGCGCCGGGTTCGCGGCGATTGGCCAGTTCGGTAATGTGGATGAACGCGATCTCGCGGTGGCGGTGACCGCGGCGCTCGCCGCGTGGGACAATCGACACCACTCATGGAGTTAGGCCTCAAGACACCGCTGATCGATTTCTTCCGGCGCGGCGACGTCGCACATGACGTCCGGATGCTTGCCGCCAAGGGAGCCCTCGCGCCGCGAGCGCATGAGCAGCTCGCGCTGCTGGTTCTGCTCTCGGCCGATCCAGAGCCCGACGTCGCCGCCGCTGCCAATGCCACGCTCGGGATCATTCCGCGTGCTGCGCTCGAGGCCTTTCTGGCGCGTGCTGACGTCTCACCCGAGCTGCGCCAGTTCTTTGCCGCGCGAGGCGTCGAACCTGCAGAGGTGCCGGCGGCCGCCGCGGATGCGCCTATCGTGGACACGTCCCCGGATCCGGAGATTGCCGACGATGAGGATGATGAGAAGTCGGCGATGCAGCGGCTGCAGGAGATGAACGTGCCGCAGAAGATGTCGCGCGCTACCAAGGGCACCCGCGAGGAGCGCGCGATTCTCATTCG
>Ga0310810_10004143_pt1 | contig 15979 bp, 15 predicted proteins | sample NCmetagenome_FD_207641 | JGI IMG/M metagenome (GOLD analysis project Ga0310810, IMG submission 207641) | Soil microbial communities from experimental microcosm in Duke University, North Carolina, United States - NC | ecosystem: Engineered > Artificial ecosystem > Soil microcosm > Unclassified ...
GCCGGTCGACGCGCCGGCCGGCGGCGTCGCGGCCGACTCCCTGGCGCCGCGCCGGGTCGGCGCGCTGATGTTCCCGATCGCGCGGGCCCACGTCGAGCGCGTCGTCCTCGTCAGCGACGACGCGATCCGCGCGGCCCAGCAGCGGCTGTGGGAGGCCGTGCGCATCGTGGCGGAGCCGGGCGGCGTCGCCGCGCTCGCCGCCCTCCTGGCCGGCGCCTACGTCCCCGCGCCGGGTGAGCGCGTCGGCGTGGTGCTGAGCGGCGGCAACACCACCGCGGTCGACTTCGCCCCGCGATGAGGCTGGCCGGCGCGATCTTCGATCTCGACGGTACCCTCGTCGATACGCTGCCCGCCTGCTACGCCGCGTTCCGGGCCGCCTGCGCCGGCGTCGACGGCCCGCACTACACGGACGCCGAGATCCGTCCTCTCTTCGGGCCCAGCGAGGAGGGGATGGTCCAGCGCGCGCTGCCCGAGCGCTGGCCGGAGGCGCTGGCGATCCTGCTCGAGGAGTACCACCGGCAGCTTGCACACTGCGGCGGCGTCTTCCCGGCGGTCGCCGCATCGCTGGGGCGGCTACGGGCGAGCGGGGTGCCGCTGGCACTGGTGACCGGCAAGGGCCCGCAGACCACCGCGATGTCGCTGCGGCACTTCGGCCTGGAGGACGTCTTCGCGACGGTGGAGACGGGCTCGCCGAACGGCATCGTGAAGGCGGCGGCCATCCAGCGCATCGTCACCGCGTGGGCCGTGGCGCCCGATACGGTGATCTACGTCGGTGACGCGGTCGGCGACATGCACGCTTCGGCCGAAGCCGGCGTGCGCCCCGTCGCGGCGGCGTGGGCGCCGAGCGCGATCGCCAGCGAGCTGGCTGCTACCGCACCCCACGTCCTGTTCGAGACCGCGGAGGCATTCGACGCGTGGCTCGCCGGCCTCCTCAGCCCAGGCGCGCCATCACCTGCTCGGCGAAGGTCCGGAGGATCGACTCCCGCTCGATGAAGCCTCGCCCCGGGTTCTGGGGTAGCAGGATGATGCGCGAGATCTCCGGCACCGTCATCACACGCCGGACCTGCTCGCGCACCTCCTCGGGCGTGCCAGCCAGGGCCAGACGGTCGACGAAGCGATCCGGCACGAGCTCGCGATGGCGGGACGCCGCGGTCGCGTGCTGGTAGGAGTCGTAGGCCGCGCGCAGCGTCTGCACCGCCGCCTGGTCCTCCGACGAGAGCGTGACGGGCAGGGGATGACGCATGGCCGAGGCCACGCGGCCGCGCACGTGGTCGCGCGCGCGCTCGCGATCGGCGTCGACCGCGGTGGGCGTCCACAGCCGCACATCCAGCTCGGCGAGCGAGCGCCCGCGCGCCGCGGCGCCGCGCGCGACGCAGTCGAGCCCGGCGCGGAGGATGGCGGGATCGGTGCCCGTGTACATGATCGCGCCGTCGCCGAGGCGGCCGGCGGCCTCCAGCATCTTCGGGCCCGAGCCGGCGACGTAGAGCGGGATGCGGCGGGCGCCGTCGAGCCAGGCCAGCCGGCTGTCGACGCCACTGTCGAGCCGGACGGTGCCGTGGTCGAGCAGCGCGCGGATCGCCGTCGTCATCATCTCGAGGGTGGTGATGCGGGCGGCTCGCTGCACGCTCACGCCCATGGTCTCCGCACTGCTGCCGCCGGTGCCGATGCCCAGCATGACCCGGCCGGGCGCCAGCTCTTCGAGCGTGGCGATGGCGCTGGCCGCCACCGACCAGTGGCGCGTGTGGGGGACGGTGACGCCGGTGCCGAGACGGATCCGCTTCGTCCCGAGCGCGCAGGCGGTGAGGGTCACCCACAGCTCGCGGCAGACGAGGTGGGAGTCGGTGATCCAGACAGTGTCGAACCCGAGCGATTCGGCGAGCTGCGCCTGCCGGACGACCTCGGGGCCCGGCTGGTTGTTGACCAGCCCGACGTCGAACTTCATGTGCGACGCGGGCTGGTCACCACCACCACAGGGTTCAGACGTGAACGGGCTTGTACGTCGGGGTCCGCCACTCGGGGTGACGGGTGTCGGCGCCCTTCACCAGATCCATGTAGGCCGACGAGATGCGCTTGGTGACCGGGCCGACGTCGCCCGTGCCGAGCGTGAACTTGTCGATCGACAGGATCGGCGTGATCTCGTAGCCGCTGCCGCAGAAGAACGCCTCCTCGGCGACGTAGAGCTCGGTGCGGTCGATGTCACGCTCGACCACCGGCATGCCCAGCACCTGCGGGCAGATGTACTCGATCAGGGTCGTGCGGGTGATCGATTCCAGGATGTCGCTGCTGGTGTGCGGCGTGACGATGCGGCCCTTGCGGACCATGAAGAACGTGGCGCCGCTGCCCTCGGCCACCTTGCCGTGCCGGTTCAGGAAGATCGGCTGGTCGTAGCCGTCGGCCCGCGACTGCAGGGTGGCCAGCCGGCCGTTCTGGTAGTTGGAGCCCGACTTCAGCCGGATCGGGATGGCGTTGTCGGAGGTGCGGGTCCACGACGACACGTTGCACTTCAGACCGTTGCCCTCCATCACCCGCGGCCGCTTGCGGGGGTTGAGGTACAGGCCGGTCTGCGTCGTGGCGTCCAGGCCGGGCGCGCCCACGTACGCGACCATGTGCATGTGGATGTCCTCCCGCAGCTCGTTGCCGGCGACGACCGTGCGCACGGCCTCGAAGAGGTCGTCGTCGCTGTAGGGGACGCTGAAGCGCATCATCTTCATGGACTCGCGCAGGCGAGCGAAGTGATCGGCGAGGCGGAAGCCGTACATCTCGCCGTCACGCTCGTTCCAGTAGACGCGGATGCCCTCGAAGACGTTGGTGGCGTAGAACACCGCCGCGCTGTTGACGGGCAGCACGGCCTGCTCCTGGGGGACCAGCCGGCCGTTCATCCAGATGTTGAAGGTCGCCATGTGCGCTCCTCTGCGAGATGTTGTTGGAAGGGACACTAGACGACGGGCCGCCTTCCGTCAATTCATTGTGACCACCGGGCGAGCCGCCCGAAACCTGACCACTGCCCACCACCCGTCGCCCGAGCTTACATTTCTGACCACCGCGACAAGTCGCTGATATCAATGTGTTTTTCTTGATCGCCGGACTGGCACCGCCGTTGCCTTGTTCTCGTCGTATGAACGACGAGTCACTCGAGCGGCGCAGCGACGAGGAAGGCGCGATGCTCTCCACCCATCTCCGGGCCATCGACGTCGCCCTCGGCGAAGGTGACGTCCGCGGCGCGCTCAGGGCGTGGAACGCCGCGTACGGTCTGGCCCTGGGCAGCCGGCGCTGGGAGACCTTCGCCGAGGCGGGCGATGCCTATCTCCGGATCACGCGCGCCTCGGGCTCGCCGGCCGGCGGCATCTCGCGCGCCCGGGACCTCTACCTGTCGGCGCTGTTCCGGGCCAGCGGGGCGGGCTCGCTCGACGGCGTGCTGCGCATCGCCGCGGCCTTCACCGAGCTGGGCGACGACGAGGTGGTTGCGCACTCGCTGCGGATCGCCCGGCGCCTGGCCGGCGCCAGCGCCCAGCCCGAGCTGCGCGAGCGGCTGAGCGATCTGGAGTCGCGGACGCAGCCGGGCGGGGGGCGACAGGCCGCTCAGCGGCCGATGTGACGGCGGCGGGAGCGGACGAAGTCGACCACGACGTACTCGCCGAGGCGGTCGGGCGCGGCCATGAAGGCGCGCCCGTGGTTGATGCGGGCCATGTCCTCGACGAAGCCGACCAGATAGCTGCTGCGCTCGAGCATGAAGGTGTTGATGGTGATGCCCTCGCGCGTGCAGCGCTGCACTTCCTTGAGCGTCTCCTCGAACGTCCGATCGGTGGGCGGATAGGAGAAGTCGGCGACGCCGTTCTCCAGGTGGGCGGTGGGCTCGCCGTCGGTCACCATCAAGATCTGCTTGTTGCCACCCTTGTGCTTGCCGAGCAGTCGCCGGGACAGCGCGAACCCGGCGTGCATGTTGGTGCCGATGTTCCACTCGCTCCACGACAGCGTCGGCAGCTGCTCGACGGTGAAGGTGCGCGCGTAGAGCGAGAACCCGACGATGTACAGCGCATCGCGGGGGAACTGTCCGCGGATGAGCGCCGAGAGGGCCAGCGCGACCTTCTTCGCCGGCAGGAAGTAGCCGTTGTTGAGCATCGAGCGGCTCATGTCGAGCATGACCACGGTGGCCGCCTGCGTGCGCAGCTCGGTGCGATAGACCTCGAAGTCGTCGGGGGCCAGGCGGATGGGCGTGCCGGGGCCCGAGCGCTCCAGCGCGTTCATCACCGTCTCCTTGAGGTCGAGCAGGAACGGATCGCCGAACTCGTAGCGCTTGGTCTCGTCGGTCTGGTCACCGCCGGCGCCCCGCCGGTTCATCTCGTGGCCGCCGATGCGATCGCGCTTGAGCACGGCGAAGACGTCACGCAGGGCCTGGTCGGCGATCTTGCGGATGGCCCGGGCGGTCAGTGACAGCTCCTCGCCCTCGCGCTCCAGGTAGCCGGCGTCCTCCAGCTGCTTGGTGAGCTCCTTGAGCCGCTCGAGGTCCTCGGCGGCCTCGGGCCCGAGCAGCCGCTCGACGCGCTCGCGGTCGACCTTGTCGAGGTCCTCCAGGGCGCGCACGCCCCGGATCTCGCGCTCGAGGTCGTCCATCTCCTGCATCTCGCGCATCAGCCGCATGGCCTCCTGCATCGAGAGCTCCTCGTCGCCCTTGAACGGATAGCGGCGAGCCATCTCGTCGAGGGGGAGGAACTCCGAGAGGTTCATGGCGAGCTGGCGCATCTGGGCCTCCAGCCGCTCGTCCTGCATCAAGAGCTCGCGCATCATCTGGTCGAGCTGCTGGCGCTGGCCGGGGGTGAGGCTCTGCATGAGGGAGCCCATGGCGGCCATCTGCTGGCCGAGCTGCTCGATGAGCTGCTCGAGGCTCTCCACGCCGGGGAAGTTCTGGCCCCACTTGTTCATGAAGCCGTCGAAGTCCGGCTCCTCGCCCTCGGCCTTCTGCCGCAGCATGCGGTTGAGGTCCTGCATCATCTCGCGCATGCGGGCGAGCTCTTGCGGGCTCATGTTCTTGAGGGCCTGCTGCATGCTGTTGAACATCGGCTGCATCATCTGCTGGCGGAGCTGGGCCAGCAGCTCGTCGAACTTCTGCTTGGCCTCGGGGCTGACGAAGTCGTACTGCTGCAGGTCGCGCAGGCGGCCGGCCGGATCGGGCGGGATCGCGTCGAGCTTCTGCTCGCGCTGGCGGCGCTCCTTGCCCTCGGGCGTCTTGTCCTTGATGCCCTGGCGCTCGGTCTGCACGACCTCCTCGAGCTTCTTCTTGATGTCCTCCAGGCTGGAGCCGAGATCGTAGCGGTCCAGGCGCTGCTGCTTCTGGCGGCGCAGACGGTCGAGCATGTCCTTGAGGCCGGGCATCCGCTGGCCCTCGGGCATGCGTGCGCCCTGCTGCATGAGCCGGCGCAGCGCGCGCCAGGGATCGCCGTCGGCGAGGAGGTCGTCGGCCATCGCCGAGAGCAGCTGATCGGCGTCGAGGTCGATCTTCTGCGTGCCGTCCCAGCGCGAGTAGCGGAAGAGCGGCATGGGCTCAGCTCCGGTAGCGGTAACGACCGGCCTGCACGTCCTTGTTGAGCTTCTTGGAGAGGTGCAGTCCCTCCAGCACGAACTCGATGGCCGCGGCCAGCGCCGCCGGCTCGGTGGCGCCCAGCTTGGCGGCCGTCGAGCGCAGGGCCGGCATCTGATCCACCTGCTTGATGTACTCCGTCGAGGGCATCGTGTCGGAGGCCTGCACGGCCAGGCCGCCCTCGAAGCTCTTGACGACGTCGGCCAGCTCCGGCCCACCGAACGAGCGGTTGAAGACGTTGAGCACCGCCTTGTGCATGAGCCGGGTGAGGACCTTCTCCTCGCCGCCGTCGCTCACGCTCTCCAGCTCGATCTTGCCGGTGGTGGAGGCGATCAGTGCGCCCAGATCGCTCACGCGCGGCACGGCCAGGGTCTCGTCGAGGCGGATGGCCCGCTTGAGCGCGCTGGACAGCAGATTCTCGTAGTTGCAGATCGACACCCGCACCGACACGCCGGAGCGCTGGCTGATGTCCGACGATTGCCGGGCCAGGTGCGTGAGCTCGGCCACGACCTGCTTCATGAACTCCGGGCTCTGCGTCCGGATCCCGTCGACGGGGAAGGCCGTGCGCTCGGCCTCCATGATGGCGATCTCGTCGGCCAGCTTCTTCGGGTAATGGGTGCGGACCTGGGAGCCGAAGCGGTCCTTCAGCGGCGTGATGATCCGGCCGCGGTTGGTGTAGTCCTCGGGGTTGGCGCTGGCCACGACGTAGACGTCGAGCGGCAGCCGGACCTTGTAGCCGCGGATCTGGACGTCGCGCTCCTCCATGATGTTGAGCAGGCCGACCTGGATGCGCTCGGCGAGGTCGGGCAGCTCGTTGATCGCGAAGATGCCGCGATGGGTGCGCGGCAGCATCCCGTAGTGGATCGTCAGCTCATCGGCGAGATAGCGGCCCTCGGCGACCTTGATCGGATCGACCTCGCCGATGAGGTCGGCGATGGTGATGTCGGGCGTCGCCAGCTTCTCGCCGTAGCGCCGGTCGCGCGGGATCCACACGAGCCCGGCGGCGTCGCCGCGCTCGCCGACGAGCTGGCGGCAGGCCTGGCAGATGGGCGCCAGCGGATCGTCGTTGATCTCGCAGCCGGCCAGCGCCGGCATCACGTCGTCGAGCAGCGCGATGAGCATGCGGGCCATGCGCGTCTTGGCCTGGCCACGCTCGCCGAGGAAGATCAGGTCCTGTCCGCTGAGGACGGCGTTCTCGATCTGGGGCACGACCGTCTCGTCGTAGCCGACGATGCCGGGCAGGAACGTCTCACCCTTCTTGAGTCGCGCCACCAGGTTGTCGCGCAGCTCCTGCTTGACCGACTTGCGCTGCCAGCCGCTGTCCTTGAGCTCTCGGACGGTCTGTGGTTGTGCCATAAGGTGATGCCGGCACTATGCGGCGCCGGCCGGGGGCTGTCAACCGGGACGGCCGGCGATGCCGAGCAAACGTCAGCGTCGTCGCGCACCCCACAGCCGGCCGGACGCACCGAGGCCGACGATCACGGCGACGAGGCCCACCCAGCCGAAGAACAACCCATGCAGCAGCAGCCGATCGTCCGCCGAGCAGCGCCGCGCCGACTCTTGACATGCCTGCGGCACGACCGTGCTCACCGCCACTACGAAGAGGACCAGCGACCCCGCGCCGTAGGCGAGCACGATCAGCAGGCGACGGCCGAGTGAAGCCAGCGGCCGTTGCGGTGCGAGCGCGACCGGGCCGGAGGGGCGGAGGGCCGCTATGCGTCGATTGGGGTCCGAGACCTCCACGACCTGCGTCCGCAGCCGCCTGTCCATCAGCTTCTGACCGCGAGCGTCCAGGCACATCGCGACGAAGTCGACGACGTCGAGGATGGGGATGACGTCCAGGAGGTTGCGCGTCCACACGCGCCCGGCCGTGCAGGCTCGCCCGTCCTCCGCACGGATCACGCGCAGCCCGAGGAGACGCTTGCCCAGGCTCGTCCCCCCTCCGACCGCGTCCCGGAGCAAGGAGTAGCCGATCGCGATGGGGATGCTCAGGGCCAGTGGCCGCAGATACGCGCCCGGCACCGTGCCGGTCAGGGCCTGCCCGAGCAGGAGCGGGCCGAGGAAGATCGCGGCGGCGATCAACCCGTCGAGGAGGTCAGCCTTGATGCGACGGGGCAGGATCACTCGTGGTCCGTAGTGGTCAGCGCTCATGGCACCGTCCTCATGGACATCGGGAGCGATATCCGATGGTAGTCGCCTCGGCGGTACAATCAGCCTACAAAAGGAGGACGCCATGCTCGGTCGCAAGAAGTCGCTGATGCCCAGCGCGGAGCAGTCGCTGCCCGGACGCAGCGCGCGGATGCCGGTGCCGGAGCGCCATCACGTGAGCGGCGCGCGGCTGTCCCCGCCGTTCCCCGAGGGTACGGAGCTGGCGCTGTTCGGCCTCGGCTGCTTCTGGGGCGCCGAGAAGGCGTTCTGGCAGGTGCGCGGCGTCTACTCGACCTCGGTCGGCTACGCGGCCGGTCACACCCCCAACCCGACCTACGAGGAAGTGTGCACCGGCCTCACCGGCCACAACGAGGTCGTGCGCGTGGTGTTCGACCCGAAGGTCGTCTCGTACGGCGAGCTGCTGCGCGTGTTCTGGGAGGGCCACGATCCCACCCAGGGCATGCGGCAGGGCAACGACGTCGGCACGCAGTATCGCTCCGGGATCTACGTGACCTCGCCCGAGCAGCGGCGCGCCGCCGAGGCCTCGCGCGACGCCTACCAGAAGGTGCTGACAAAGGCCGGCTACGGTCCGATCACCACCGAGATCCTCGAGGCGCCCGAGTTCTACTACGCCGAGGACTATCACCAGCAGTACCTGTCGAAGAATCCGTGGGGGTACTGCGGCCACGGCGGCACCGGTGTGTCGTGTCCGGCCGGCCTGGCCGAGGCCGCGCCGCGCTGAGCGGCTAGGCCTCGCCGTCCTCGACGCCGCCGCCCGCGACCAGGACGGCGAGCGAGGCCAGGACGAGCGAGGCGCCCATGGCCCAGAACACCTGCGGGTAGCCGCCCAGACCCAGCAGGAGCAACGAGGCGGCGACGGGGGCGATGGCCCGCGCGCCGTTGGCGCCGAGTGCGACGGCCCCGCTGATCGCGCCGTAGTGACGCGCGCCGAAGATCTGGGCCAGCGACGTCGCGCGCGACAAGGTCGACATCCCGTTCGACGCGCCCATGACCACGATGAACGGCAGCACCGTGCCGATCACGGTGATGAGCGGGAGCTGGGCGAGCCCGAGCGCCTGACCGAAGAACACCGAGGCCACCATCCAGCGCGCGCCGAGCCAGCCGGAGACCGGCACGAAGAGCAGGCGGCCCGGTACCTGCACGGCGCCCATCCAGCCGATCGTCGAGGCCGCGACGGTCGCCGAGTAGCCGCGATCCACGAGGTAGGGAATCAGGTGGACGCTGACCGCGGCGGTGGCGAAGTTGCCGACGAAGAACGCCGAGGCCAGGACCCAGAACACGACGGTGTGCATCGCCTCGCCGAGGGTCCGCCCCGGCACGTCGAGCGCGGCGGCGTTTGCTCCGCGCGCCACCACCGCGCTCGGTCCACGCCGCAGCACGAGGGCGTGGATGGGAATGGTGACGATCGCCAGGACCACGCCCAGGATCGTCAGCGCCGCCCGCCAGCCCACCCGCGTGAGCAGCCACGCCTCGATCGGCATGAAGATGGTCGAGGCGAAGCCGGCCGCGAGCGTGACGGTGAGCAGCGCGCGATCGCGCCCCTGGTGGAACCACGAGACCACGACGGCGAACGCCGGCTCGTAGAGCGTCGCCGCCATCGCCAGGCCCATGAGCAGCCACACCGCGTAGAGCGCGGGCAGGCTCTCCACGCGCGCCCACGCGAAGGTGAGGGCGGTGGCCAGGCACGAGCCGCCCGTCATCAGGCCGCGCCCGCCGTGGCGATCGATCCAGCGCCCGATCGGCAGCGCGGCCAGCGCGGCCACGCCCAGACCGATCGAGAACGCGGCGGTGATGGCCACGCGGGAGGCGCCGAGGTCCTGCTCCATCGGGCGCAGGAAGACCGGGAAGCCGTAGTAGACGATGCCCCACGTGACGGTCTCGGTGACCGAGAGCGCGGCCACGATCACCCAGCCATAGGGGACGTCGCGCGAGCGCAGACGCCGGGAGGGTGCTCGCGCGGGCGTCACGCGGCGCGAGCGATCAGCTTCAAATCGTCGCGCAGCATCGCGTAGAGCCGGGCCTTGTCGTCGTCGTCCTGACCGCGCAGCACCGCCGAGGGATGCAGGGTCGCGACCGACCGGCGCGCCCACCGCGTCTCGATGAACTGGCCGTGCTGCCTGAGCAGGCGGAAGCTCGGCCCGAAGATGACGCGAGCGGCCGTCGCGCCCAGCGCGCCGAGCACCTCGGGCTTGATGATCTCGAGCTCGGCTTCCAGCCAGGGCCGGCAGGCGGCGATCTCCGAGGCGCGCGGCGTCTGGTGGATGCGACGCTTGCCGCGCTCGACGAAGCTGAAGTGCTTCACCGCGTTCGTCACGTAGACGAGCTTGCGGTCGATGCCCACCTCCGCGAGCGCGCGATCGAGGACCTCGCCGGCCGGGCCCACGAACGGCGCGCCCTTCAGGTCCTCCTGGTCGCCGGGCTGCTCGCCGACCAGGACGATGCGCGCCTCCGCGCGGCCGCGGCCGAAGACCGTCTGGGTCGCGCGGCGGAAGAGCTCGCAGCCCCGACAGCCGGCCGAGGCCGCGCGCAGCGTTTCCAGCGACGCACCCGCGGGGACGAACGGTGCTGCCCCGCCCCCGGCTGCGGTCATCGCCTCCGCCTCCCGCGCCTCGGCGCGCGCGGTCTCGCGCCGGCCCTGGGCGGCGAGCGCGTTGAGCTTGCGCACCCCGGGATCGCGCGGATGGGCGAGCAGCTCACGGCTCTCGTGCACGAGTCGGAAGAGCACGCTGTAGAGGGCAGCCCAGCGGTCGGGATCGGACGCCGTGGCGGCCTGCCTGGCGATGTCCAGGAATGCGCGCGGCACCCGGGCGCCGCCGCGCCCCGGTGCCTCGGCCACCGGCGTCTCGGGCGCCTCCCGCCACCGGACCTCGTCGGGCGGCACCGCGTCGTGCAGGAGCACACGCGCCGCCGCCTGCCATGCCTCGAAGCTCGGCGCGATCGTCACCGCCCGCATGGGCTCAGGATGCCACCGCGCGCGGGCGCGGTCGAGCGACGGTCAGCGGCCGTTCGGTCCCTCGCCGGCCGGGCGATCGTGGCGGTGGAACTCGCCGGGCGGGGTGATGGCGAGGCGGATCGACGGGCGATCGCCGGTCGGGCGGATGTGGTGATAGTGCCGGGCTGGCGCGAAGACGATGTCGCCGGCGCGCGCGTGCACCACCGGCGCGTCCTCGATCTCCCAGTCGATCTCGCCCTCCATCACCACCCACCACTCGTCGGTGAGGTGATAGTGGCGGTCGGTCGCATGTCCGGGCGGCTGGCAGATGAGCGTACCGACGATCTGGTCGTTGACGACGATCTTCTCCACCCACGGGGCGACGCCCTTCGTCTTCTTGAGCTCCTCGACGCGCGCGTGGAGCGTGCCGGGCCCGAGCAGCCCCTGCAGAACGGTCGCTGGCATGACGGTCGTCCTCCGCGCGTACTATACTGCACCGCGCTCGTGCGAATTCGCGTGAGAGGACCATCGCCCGCATGACTCGCTCCCGCTCGCTGCTCGCCGTCGTCGCGCTGCTGGCCCTCACCGCGCTCGCTCACGCCGCCGCGCCGGCGGCGCTCCCCCCGGGCAAGCCGGGCGGCATCCTCAACCTGGTGCAGCGCGAGGAGCTGACGACCGGCTTCGCCATCCACGAGACGGCCACGATCGCGACCGTGTGGCCGGCCTCGCCGTGCTTCTCGAACCTCGTGATCTTCGATCCGTTCAAGCCCCGCGAGTCGATGGACACGATCGTCGGCGAGCTGGCCGAGAAGTGGTCGTGGCAGGACGGCTACCGCAACCTCGTCTTCTTCCTGCGGCGCGACGTGCGCTGGCACGACGGCCAGCCCTTCACCTCGAAGGACGTGAAGTACACCTTCGACATGATCCGCGAGATCCCCGAGCAGCCGGCCCGGCTGCGCCTGAACCCGCGCAAGGACTGGTACGTCAACGTCGAGGCCATCGAGGCGCCCGATCCCACGACCGTCGTGTTCCGGCTCAAGCGGCCGCAGCCCTCGCTGCTGGTCATGCTCGCTTCCGGCCAGTCACCGATCTATCCCGCCCACGTGCCGGCCGCCGAGATGCGCGGCCGCTGCGTCGGCACCGGGCCGTTCAAGCTCAAGGAGTGGCGGCGCGGCGAGCTGGTGGAGTACGTGAAGAACCCCGACTACTTCGAGAAGGGCCGGCCCTACCTCGACGGGCTGCGCTACTTCATCGTCACCGACCGGGGCCGGCAGGCGACGGCGATCCAGGCCGGGCGCGTCGACGTCTCGTTCCCCGGCGACACCACGCGGGCCATCGCCGAGCAGCTGCGCGCTGCGGTGCCCGACCTCGTCATCACCGAGGTCGCCAGCAACACCTCGCCGAACCTGCTCGTCAACTCCTCGCGCCCGCCGTTCAGCGACGCGCGGATGCGGCTGGCCGTGAGCCACGCCATGGACCGCCGCGGCTTCGTGCAGACGGTGCGGCAGGGCGCGGCCGTCACCGGCGCGGGCATGCTGACGCCGCCGCGCGGGACGTGGGGACTGATCGGCGCCGAGCTGGAGCGGCTGCCGGGCTACGGCAAGCCGGCCGACGAGAAGGCCAAGGCCCGCCGACTGCTCACCGAGGCCGGCTTCACGGGGGCCAATCCGCTGAAGCTGGAGATCACCACCCGGGCGATCGCCTCCTACCTCGACTTCTCGGCCTTCGTGGTCAGCGAGCTCAAGCGCATCGGGGTCGAGGCCACGCTCAAGCAGGTGGACACCGTGCAGTGGTACTCGGCCACGACGCGCAAGGAGTACCAGCTCGGCGCCAACGTGAGCGGCTTCGGCATCGACGATCCCGACGCGATCTTCTACGAGAACTACGGCTGCGGCTCCATCCGCAACTACACCGGCTATTGCAACGAGCAGGTCACGCGGCTCATCGACCAGCAGTCGCAGGAGCTCGACCCCAGGAAGCGCCTGGCCCTGGTTCACCAGATCCTCGTGCGGCTGGAGGAGGACGGCGCCCGCCCCACCATGGGCTGGTCGCTCGACGCGTTCACCCACCGGCCCTACGTCAAGAACCTGGTGCCCCACCACGGGATCTACAACTGGGGGCGGCTGACGAACGTCTACCTCGACAGGTAGCGCCCCCCTCGCGGGGTTGACCCGAGGGTCGAGGGCGTTTATAAACGGCGCACTTTGGACATCGTCCTGCAGCTCGTCCTCAACGGGATCGCCGTCGGGTGCATCTACGGCCTGGTCGCCCTCGGCTTCGTGCTGATCTACAAGGCCACCGAGCTGGTGAACTTCGCCCAGGGCGACTTCATGATGCTCGGGGCCTTCGTCTGCTACATGTTCGTGGTCTGGTACGGCTTCGGCTACTGGCTGGCCTTCGCGCTGGCCATCGCGGCCGTGGCCGTCTTCGGCGCGGTGCTCGACGCCACGATCCTGAGAAGGGTGCTGGGCCAGCCGCAGTTCGCGGTGGTCATGCTCACCATCGGCCTGGGCGCCATCTTCCGCAGCTTCGCCTCCATCACCTGGGGCTCGGAGATCTACACCTTGCCGACGCCGTTCAGCGCCAGGGCCACGCGGGTCGGGGGCGTCACCGTCAGCCACGAGTACGTGTCGATCATCGTCGGCACCGTGGTGCTGTGCGCGGTCCTCTTCGTCTTCTTCCGGCGCACCCGGGTGGGGGTGGCCATGCAGGCCGCCTCCCAGAACCAGCTCGCCGCCTACTACATGGGGATCCCGGTGAAGCGGATGTTCTCGCTGATCTGGGCCATCTCCGCGGGGGTCGCCGCCATCGCCGGCGTCCTGCTGGCGCCGGTCTCGCTCATCGACATCAACCTCGGCTTCCTCGGGCTCAAGGCCTTCGCCGCCGCCGTGCTGGGGGGCTTCGGCTCCATCCCCGGCGCGCTGGTCGGCGGCGTGACCATCGGCGTCATCGAGCTCCTCTCGGGCGCCTACCTGCCGCACGGGTTCAAGGACGTCGCCGCCTACGTGGTGCTGCTCGTCGTGCTGGCGCTCCGGCCCCAGGGGATGTTCGGCACCGTGGGCCGCAAGAAGGTCTGATCCGCATGCGCTTCGTCTTCCGGACCGCGTACGGGCAGGACCTCGGGCTCTTCCGCGACGGCGTGCAGCGCAACTGGTACGTGCTGCTCCTGCTCGGGCTCATCGTGCTGCCGAAGCTCGTGCCCGAGTACCTCGTCGACCTGAGCCTGGTCTTCATCTACGGGCTGTGCGGGCTCTCGCTCATGGTGCTGGCGGGCTACACGGGGCTGGTCAGCCTGGGCCACGCCGCGTTCCTCGGCGTCGGCGCCTATGCGCACGTGTACTTCACGCAGACCCTCGGGCTGCCGTGGGTGGTGAGCGTGGCGCTGGCGGCGGCGCTCACCGCCGGCGCCGGCATCCTCGTCGGCCTGCCGGCGCTGCGCATGACCGGCGTCTACCTCACCATCGCCACCCTGGCCTTTGCGCTGATCATCCAGGAGGTCTTCGCGCGCTGGGAGCACGTGACCGGCGGTCTCAAGGGCCGCGCGGTCGACAAGGCGGTCGTGTTCGGGGTCCACCTGGGCGGCGACGTCGCCTTCTACTTCCTGTGCCTGGCCTGTCTCATCGGCGGGCTGTGGCTCACGGCCAACCTGTTGCGCACGCCGACGGGGCGCGCGTGGGTGGCCATCCGCGACAGCGAGATCGCCGCCCAGTCGATGGGCGTGAACCTGGCCGTCTACAAGACGATCGCCTTCGCCTACTCGGCGGCGCTGATGGGCGTGGCCGGCGCGCTCTTTGCGCACCACGTCGGCTTCCTGGCTCCCGACATCTTCAGCGTGCTGCTCTCGATCCAACTACTGTTGATGGTCGTCGTCGGCGGGCTGGGCAGCCTGCACGGCGGCGTGTTCGGCGCGATCTTCGTGGCGCTGCTCCCGGTGGCGATCGCCCAGGCCCGCGACGCGGTGCCGGCGGGCGTCGGCCGCCTGGTCGGTGTGCTCGGCAAGGGGGCGGGCGATGCGGCCTTCGCCGCGACGGACCGGTTCGTCAAGCAGCCGGGGCTCGAGCCGGGCATCTTCGGCCTCATCCTCGTGCTGTTCATCCTGTTCGAGCCGCTCGGGATCTACGGCCGCTGGCTGAAGATCAAGCTCTTCTTCTCCACCTTCCCGCTCTACAAGCACGCCACCTTCCGCCGCCAGAAGGCGTACATGCGCTCGGAGCGCCTGCGGTGACGTTCTTCGCGGCCGAGAACCTCGAGATCAACTTCGGCGGCATCAAGGCCCTCGACGGGGTGAGCTTCACCGTCGAGCAGGGGCAGGTGTTCACGATCATCGGCCCCAACGGCGCCGGCAAGACGACGATCTTCAACCTCATCTCGCGCATCTACGATCCGACCGGCGGCCGGCTGGTCTTCGCCGGCGAGGACGTCACGCGCGTGCCGCCGCACGAGATCGCCCGGCGGGGCATCGCGCGCACCTTCCAGAACATCGAGCTGTTCGAGCACGCCACCGTGCTGCAAAATCTCCTGCTGGGCCGTCACGCCCACCGCGGCTCACGCTTCCTCCAGGAGCTGTTCTTCCTGCCCGGCGTGCGGCGCCAGGAGCTGGCCCACCGCGAGAAGGTCGAGGCGGTGATCGACTTCCTCGACCTGCAGACCCACCGCGACAGCCTCATCGCCAACCTCCCGTACGGTGTGCGCAAGGTCGTCGAGATGGCGCGCGCGCTCTGCACCGAGCCCAAGCTGCTCCTGCTCGACGAGCCATCGTCGGGGCTCAGCGTGGAGGAGACCGAGGGCATGGCCTTCTGGATCCAGGACATCCGCACCCTGCTCGGCATCACCGTGCTGATGGTGGAGCACAACATGAGCCTGGTCGGCACCGTGTCCGATCGCGTGCTGGCGCTCAACTACGGGCGCCCGATCGCGCTCGGCACCGCCCGCGAGGTGCAGGAGCATCCCGACGTGATCAAGGCCTACCTGGGCGGCTAAGCGATGGCCGAGACCCTGCTGACCGCGGCGAACCTGGAGACCTACTACGGCCCCATCGTGGCCATCCGCGGCGTCAGCTTCTCGGTGGCCCGCGGCAGCATCGTCACGATCCTGGGCGCCAACGGGGCGGGCAAGACCACCATCCTCAAGACGCTCTCCGGCGTGATGGACCCGCAGAAGGGCACGATCACCTTCCACGGCCGCGAGATCCAGGGGATGGACCCCGACCGGGTGATGCGCCTGGGGCTGAGCCACGTGCCCGAGGGCCGCGAGGTGTTCCCGCTGCTGACGGTGCGCGAGAACCTCCTGATGGGCGCCTACAC
>Ga0310810_10004146_pt1 | contig 15973 bp, 15 predicted proteins | sample NCmetagenome_FD_207641 | JGI IMG/M metagenome (GOLD analysis project Ga0310810, IMG submission 207641) | Soil microbial communities from experimental microcosm in Duke University, North Carolina, United States - NC | ecosystem: Engineered > Artificial ecosystem > Soil microcosm > Unclassified ...
TCTTCTCCCAATCGAACCGCCCCGAATCGACCAGCACGCCGCCGATCGCGATGCCGTGCCCGCCGAGGAACTTGGTGGCCGAGTGATAGAGCAGATCGGCGCCGTGCTCGAACGGCTTCATCAGGTACGGCGTCGTGAACGTGGAATCGACCAGCAGCGGCAACCCGGCCTCGTGCGCGACCCTTGAAACGGCCGGGATGTCGAGCACATCCAGCCCCGGATTGCCGAGCGTTTCCCCGAAGAGCAGCCGTGTGCTGGCCTTTATTTCCCTGCGGAAATTCTCCGGATCTCTCGGTGAAACGAAGGTCGTTTCAATTCCAAACCTTTTCAACGTGTAGCCGAGGAGATTGTGGGATCCGCCGTAGAGCGCGGTGGAGGCGACGATATGGCTGCCCGCGTCCATGAGGGTCGCGATCGCGAGGTGCAGCGCCGCCTGGCCGCTCGCGGTCGCGATCGCGCCGACGCCGCCCTCGAGCGCGGCCACTCGCTCCTCCAGCACGGCCACGGTCGGATTGGAGATGCGCGAGTAGACGTGGCCCGCGCGCTCCATGTTGAAGAGCGAGGCCGCGTGCGCGCTGTCGCGAAAGACGTAGGAGGTGGTCTGGTAGACCGGTACCGCGCGCGCCCCCGTCGCCGGATCGGGCGACTGGCCGGCGTGCAACGCCAGCGTGTCAAACCCCGGATATTTGGGACCGGACATTCGTCCTGCCTAGAGCGGACCCGCCAAAACTGCTTAGTGCAAATGCTTGCGGGCGGGCCGCGTGGCCGTCTCGAACGCGCGCTCGGGCTTCTTCGCCTCGGCCGCGCGCGCCTTCCAGTCGTCCTCGAAGAGCCGGTTGACCAGCACCGCGACTTCGGCCACCTCGGCTTTGCCGAACTGGCGCGCGAGCAGCGCCGACACGTCCTCGATCATGCAGCGCCGCTGCGCCTCGTGGATGGCGTGCGGCGTGGGTCCGACGAAAAGCAGGCGCGACTCCTGCTCGCCGTTGTCGTGGTACAGCGTGAGCTCGACTTCGACCGCCTCGTAGCAGAGCGGCCCCAGGCTCTCGAGCGCCTGCTCGAGCGCGCCGTGGAAGCTGCGCCCGGTCTCGCCCGTCCAGCACACGAGGAGCATGAGGTCTTTCTCGTCGAAGCGCAGGCCCGGCTCCTCGGGCTCGAGGCTCTTCACGTCGGCGAGCCCCTCGGCGTCGAGATACTCGAGCCAGGGCGCGAGCGCCTGCTCGATCTGCTTTTTCGACACGCCTTCGAGAATCGGGATATCGGCGTGGACATGCACTTCCATGCGCATGGCGTTTTCCCGGGGGAGATGGACGTGCATTTTATCACGCGCCTTTCGGGCCCCGACCGGCGGCGAGGGTCAACCGACCGATGGCGATTTGCGTTGCTCGAGAACGACTTGGAGAGGATGGAAGGGCCCGAGTGGACTACGCAAGATACAAATATTCACAGCCGAAGTCCGTTGTGGGCGGTCTAATTTTCCATGCGAGGCTGCCCATGGAGGTAGCGATGAACGTCATGTACAACAGCGAGAACTACTACGTCGTCGAGTTTCCCGGACGTGGCGGAATAGAGCTGGTGGACAAGACCACCGGCCGCGGCGGATTTCTGGAAGGCGCCGTGGAGGTGAAATTCCGCGCCTCGATGGCCGACCTGGCGTTGGGCGAGCCGACGACGGACTCGGTGGATGAATTCCTCGCCGAATACGACGCGCTCCTCACCAACCCCATGGTCCTTCACTAGCTACTCGCGCCGTAGACGATCGGCTACATTCGGGCCGTGCCCCGGCCCGAGCGCTTTTCCCCCTCATTTCATCCCGACTATTCGGGCGGCGGCTTCGTCAATCTGATCGCCTCGCTTGTCGAGGCGCGCGGCGGGGCGCCGCGCCATGCGCCGCTCGCCGCGCTGCCTGCGGCCGAGCTGCGCGAGGCCGCGAATGTGGTGCTCCTCATCGTCGATGGGCTGGGCGATAACTATCTTCTCGCGCACGGCGGCGGGGGTCCGCTCGCCCGCCACCGCCGCGCCTCGCTTAGCGCCGTCTTTCCGTCGACGACCGCGACCGCGATCACCGCCGGCTTCACCGGCTCGACGCCGATCGAGCACGGCCTCACGGGCTGGTACACCTATTTTTCCGAGGTGGCGTGCGTCGCCGCGCCGCTGCCGTATGTGCGCCGGGGCGAGAAGCGACCGCTCGGCATCCCTCCGGCGCGCCTTTTCGCCGAGCCGAGCTATTTCGATACGCTCGCCGACCGCGTCATCGTCGTGACCTGGAACGCCATCGTCGATGCCACCTACAACGCTTTTCATTGCGGCGGCGCCGAGCGTCGCAGCTACGAAAGCCTCGAGGGCTTCGTCGAGCAGACCGCGGCGGCGGTCCGCTCGGGACCCGAGCGCAAATTCGTCTACGCCTACTGGCCGCAGTTCGACGTCCTCTCTCATCAGCACGGCGTCGGCAGCCCCGAGGTGCGCGCGCATTTCGGCGCGCTCGACGATGCCATCGGCCGCCTGATCGAGCACCTGGCGGGCACCGATACCATGCTCCTCGTCACCGCCGATCACGGCTTCGTCGACGTGCCGGCGTCAGAAACGGTCGAGCTGCCGCCCTCGCTCGCCGCGCAGCTGCGATTCCCGCTGTGCGGCGAGCGCCGCATCGCCTTCTGTCATGTTCATGAAACAAAATCATTCATCGAAAAAGCCAAAGGGCTCCTCGGCGGGCGGGCCGAGGTCCGGCCAAGCCAGGACCTCGTCGAGGAAGGCTGGTTCGGGCCCGGCCGGCCGCACCCGCGTTTCGCGGAGCGGATCGGCGACGTCGCCATTGTCATGAACGGCCGCGGCGCGATAAAAGACTGGGTGCCGGGCGAGAAGCGGCACGTGCTCGTCGGCGATCACGGCGGCACCTCCGAGGACGAAATGCGCATTCCACTGGTGGTGGCGAAAACATGAAAACCAAGGCGAACGGCATCGACATCCACTACGAGCTGCACGGCAAGGAGGGCGCGCCCTGGCTCGTGCTCAGCCACTCGCTCGCGTGCAGCGTGCGCATGTGGGATCCGCAGATCGCAGCACTGAAGGACCGCTATCGCATCCTCGCCTACGACACGCGTGGCCACGGCGGCAGCGAGGCGCCCAAGGGGGAATACACCCTTGAGATGCTGGCGGATGATTTGAATGCCCTGATGAAAGCACTCGGAGTGAAAAGCGCCAATTACTGCGGCCTTTCCATGGGCGGCATGATCGGGCAGACCTTCGCGCTCAAGTACCCGGGCGTCTTCAAGACGCTCGCGCTCGCCGATACGACGAGCCGCTACCCCGCCGATGCCTGGCCTGCCTGGCAGGACCGGATCCGGACCGCGGAGGCGAAGGGCATGGAGCCGCTCGCCCAGCCGACGCTCGAGCGCTGGTTCACCGAGCCCTTCCGCAAGAAGAACCCGGCGGCGGTGGAAGCGATCCGCAAGCTCATCGTCTCCACGCCGGTGGCAGGCTACGTCGGCTGCTGCCATGCGATTCCGAAGATCAATCTCACGGCGCGGCTGAAGGAGATCCCCTGCCCGATTCTCGTCATCGTCGGCGCGGACGACCCCGGCACGCCGCCCGCCATGGCGAAGGAGATCCACGAGAACGCGCCGGGCTCGAAGCTGGTCGTGCTGCCGCAGGCGGCGCACCTTGCGAACCTCGAGCAGCCCGAGGGCTTCACGCAAGCCCTGGCGGATTTCAGCCGCTAGCGCCGACCCCCTTCACGCCGCGGTCGATGAACTCGCGCGACTGCTCGAGGGCGGCGCGGCGCCATTCGGCATCGCGCGGGTAGAACGCCGACTCGTAGTCGCGGCGCACCTTGGCCGCGAGCACGGGATCGCGATGGCCCTCGAAGCGCAGCCACCGCTGCGCCATGCCGGCGCGCTGCATGTCGCGGCGCGGCAGCGTGCCGAACTCGACCACGATCGTCGTCACCTCCGCCTCCGGCAGGAGTCCGGTGAAGGCATCGATGATCGTCCCGTGGTAGGTGGCGAGCGCCTTGTGCGTGACGCCCTGCAGGTTGACCGCGCGCTCGCCCCACCAGGCGCGCGCCCGCTCGCGCGCGGGCGAGCCTTCGGGGTGAAAGCACAGATAGATGTGCTCGCACCACGGCCCGATCCCCGTGTGCAGGTCGAGATAGGCCACGTGACGCGCATGGCCGAGGTGGGTCTCGACCGCCTCGCGAAACGCATTGTTCGCCCATTGCGGCTGCGCGCCGCCATAGAAGATCCCGTCGGGATGCGAGTACTGCCCGCCGTTGAAGGCGTCCGAGAATGCCTTCTCGCCGACCCGCTCGCGAAAAGCGTCGAGCCTGGTGAAGACGGCCTCGATGGACGGCTCATCCCAAGTCTGCAGCTGGATGAGCGAGTGGACGTCCGCGTAGCCGGGATTGGCGGGAACCGGCTTCGAGAAATCGACGAAATTGCGATTGAGATCGACGTTTTCCTCGGTGACGCGCGTCTTGTGAGCGAAGCCCCAGGGATTCTGCGCATGAAAGAACACGACCGCGGTGTCCTTCGGCAGGCGCGGCCGGCTGCGCAGCCAGGCGCATTGCGCCGCCGAGCCCGGGTAGCCCTCGATGCCGTGCGTGCCGCTGCCGACGACGAAGATCCTGGATGCGTTGCCCGGGCCGAGCACCGAGACGTCGAGGAAAAGCGGCTCGCCCTCGGGGCCGCGCTCGCTCGGGTGGTGGTATGCCTGGTGCTTCGCGCCGGCGCGGCGCGCCGCGCGCAGGAAGTGGTCGCGCGCCTCGCGGTAGGAGTCGGCGTAGACCGCTATTTCCTCAGCCATCGAGGCCTTGCCAGCGCTTGAGCTTCGCCGAATGGATGCCGAAGAGATCGAGCACGCGCGCGACTGAGTGCGCGACGAGCTCGTCGATGGTCTTCGGCCGCGCGTAGAGCGCCGGCACGGGCGGGAAGATGATGCCGCCCATTTCGGTGACCGCCGTCATGTTGCGCAGGTGGGCGAGATTGAGCGGCGTCTCGCGCACGAGGAGCACGAGGCGCCGCCGCTCCTTCAGCGTCACATCCGCCGCGCGCGAGACGAGGTCGTCCGCGTGCGCGTGCGCGACGGCGGCGAGCGTCTTCATCGAGCAGGGCGCGATGACCATCCCCTCGGCGAGGAAGGACCCGCTCGCGATCCCGGCGGCGATGTCGCGAGGGTGGTAGGCGACGTGCGCGAGGCGCTCGACGTCCTTGCGCCGCATCGCGAGCTCGTGGAAGCAGTTGAGCGCCCCGGCGTCCGAAAGCACGACATGGCTCTCCCAGCCGCGCGCCGAGCGAAGCTCCCTGAGCAGCCGCACGCCATACGCGGCGCCGCTCGCGCCGGTGATCGCGACCACCAGCCGCTTCGAAACCGCGCTTTTCAGAGGGGCTTTTCTCACTCGCGCAAGCGTACACTAAGGGCAACTCAGGGCACCGGGGCTCCGTATGTCGACGGCCGCAAAAACCTATCCCGTCAATGCGCTCGCGCCCGATCCGGCGGTGAAATTCGACCGCAAGATCGGCGAGCAGTACCTGCGCTATGCGCGCATGCTCTCGGCGCGCGGTTATGTCGCGAGCTCGACCGGCAACCTCGTCATGCGCGTGCCGCACCCGGATTACCCGCAAGGCATCTGCTACGTGAAATGCATGGGGGTGTCGCTCGAGGAAATGACCATGGACGACCTCATCCTCACGGACGTGGTCTACGGGCGGATCCTGTATGGCGACCGCGGCACCACCGTCGGCCATCAGATGAACCGCGAGATCCTGCGCCTGCGGCCCGACGTGAACGCGGTCATCCACCTCCACCACGACGAGACGATCGCCTTCTTCGCCGCCGGATTCGAGGAAATCCGCATCACCGGCCTCACTTTTCCGTACCTGATGCAGAGCTGGCCGCACTACCTGCCCGCGCACATCAACGTCGAGGAGGACGTCGGCCCGATCAAGACGTTCATCAAGGACACGAACTGCATCATCATGAAGCGCCACGGCTTCACGGTGCTCGGCCGCAACGTCTCGGAGTGCTACGGCCGCACCAACGTGCTCGCCGGCGAGATCAAGCGCAACATCCTCGCCGAGCAGCTCGCCGCCCAGCAGGGCCGCCAGCCCGAATACCTGACCAGGGCCGAGTGCGAAAAAATGTTCATGCACGGCGACGCCGTGATGTATCCCAAGGTGAAGCAATGAAACGACGCTTTTTTCTCTTTCTCCTCTGCCTTGTTTTTTCCGGCCCGGCGCTTGCGCAATCCTGGCCCTCCAAGCCCCTCAAGCTGATCGTTCCGTTCCCGCCGGGCGGCGGCACCGACCTCGCGTCGCGCTCGGTCGCGGCAAAGCTCGGCGAGGCGCTCGGGCAGCCGGTGGTGGTCGAGAACCGCCCCGGCGCAGGCGGCACGATCGGCGCCGACGCCGTCGCGAAAAGCGCGCCCGACGGCTACACGATCGGCACCGCCACTTCGAGCACGCACCCTGCCTCGGTCGCGCTGCAGAAAAACGTGCCCTACGACCCGGTAAAGAGCTTCGCGCCGATCACGCGCATCGGCAGCACCTCCTTCGTACTGCTCGGCACGCCCGGGCTGCCGGCGAACAACCTTCAGGAGCTCATCGCCTACGCCAAGGCGAACCCCGGCAAGCTCAACGTCGCCAACGTCGGCCCCTCGACGCTCGGCTTCCTCATGACGCTGCAGTTCCGCGCGCTCACCGGCACGCAGATGCAGGACATCTACTACAAGGGCTCCTCGCAGGTGTACCCGGACCTGATGAGCGGCCAGATCCAGCTCTTCCTCGACAATCCGGGCGCCTCCACCCCGCTCGTCACCTCGGGCAAGCTCAAGGCCTTCGGCGTGACCACGCCGACCCCCTCCATGCCGGGGGTCCCGCTTTTCTCGCAGGCGGGCCTGGCGGGCTACGACGCGTCGTTCTGGTACGGGCTGGTGGCGCCGGCGGGCACGCCCAAGGCCATCGTCGAGCGGATCCAGAACGAAGTGGCGAAGTACGTGCAGAGTCCCGAGGGGCGCAAGGAATTCGCGGCCCGCAGCCTCGAGCCGGGGGGCGACACGCCCGAGGAGTTCGGGCGCCTCATCGAGACGGAGATGAAGAACTTCCGCGCGCTCGCGGAGCACTTCAAGATCAAGCCGCAGTAAGTCGCGCCGCGATTGGAGTAAGCTTTGCGGGTCCCCGGCGGCGCTGAGGAGCACACCGCATGAGCCAAGAACGCAAATTCACATCCCGGCGCGCGCTGCTCGCGGGCCTCTCAGGCGCGGGCGCGCTCGCCTCGCTCGGGTATCTGCCCCGAGCCCTCGCCGCCGAAGTGGGCAGCAGCGGCGCGCTCGGCTATGCCGAAATCCCGGATGGCGCACTCGCCGAGCAGCTGCTCTATGCGCTTCCCGGCAAAGTGCCGCTCATCAAGAAAACCTACCGGCCGCCGAATTTCGAAACGCCGGTGGAATACTTTCGCACCGCCATCACGCCGAACAATGCGTTCTTCGTGCGCTGGCATCTCGCGGCGATCCCCCAGGTCAACGCCAAAGAGTGGAAACTTTCCGTGGGCGGCGACAGTGCCGAGCGCTCGTTCAGCCTCGGGCTCGCCGAGCTGCGCAAGGAATTCAAGCCTGCACAGGTCACGGCCGTGTGCCAGTGCTCGGGCAACCGGCGCGGGCTCTTCGAGCCGCACGTCATGGGCGTCGAATGGGGGGTAGGCGCGATGGGCAACGCCGTGTGGCGCGGCGTGCGCCTGAAGGATGTGCTCGCGAAAGCGGGCGTCAAGAGCGGCGCGCTCGAGGTCGTCCTCGACGGCGCCGACCATGGCCCGATGGAGAAGACCCCCGATTTCGTGAAGTCGATCCCGCTCGAAGTCGCCATGCGCGACGACACCCTGATCGCCTTCGACATGAACGGCAAGCCGCTGCCGCATTGGAACGGATTCCCCGCGCGCCTCATCGTGCCGGGCTGGACGGGCACCTACTGGGTCAAGCAGCTCACCAGCGTGAAGGTCGTCTCGCAGCCGGACAAGAATTTCTGGATGAGCGCGGCCTACCGCATCCCGCGCGGGCGCTTCAAGACGCCGACTTTCCAGTCGCAGCTTTATTCGCCGAACGAGCCCATCACGACCATGGTGGTCAATTCGCTCATCACGTCGCTTCGCAACGGCCAGCAGATTGCGCGCGGCAAGCCCATCGCGGTGAAGGGCGTCGCGTGGGATGGCGGCTCGGGCATCGAGCGGGTCGAGGTGTCGAGCGACTCGGGATCGACCTGGCAGCGCGCGCGGCTCGGCAAGGACCTGGGCAAGTACTCCTTCCGCGAGTTTTCGCTCGATTTGCCGGTGCGCGAGGGCGGGTCGTACGTCGTCATGGCGCGCGCGACCAGCCGCGCCGGCGAGCATCAGGTGGAGCAGCTCATTCACAACCCCGCCGGCTATCATCACAACGTGATCCAGCGGGTCTATGTCGAAGTCGTCTAGGGAGCTCGCCATGCGAAGCCTCATCTTCTTCGTCGCGGCCGCCGCCGCGAGCAGCCTCGCCGGCGCGCAGGAAGCCAAGGTCGTCCTGAAGGACGGCCCCGGCAAGGACAAGGCCATGCAATGCCTCGCTTGCCACAGCGTCGACTACATCCCGATGAACTCTCGCTTCCTCGACAAGGCTGGCTGGACCGCTTCGATCAACAAGATGATCAACGTGTTCGGCGCGCCGATCGCCAAGGAAGACGTCGATGCGATCGCGAGCTACCTCGCGCAGAACTACGGCAAGCCGCCGGCCAAGTGAGCGCAGCGCCCGGCGACCGGTGATCGAGCGCGCAAGCCTTCAGCGGCTGACCGCCCGCATCCTCCTTGGCGTTCTTGCGCTTTGCCTCGGCGGCGCCGCGCAGGCGCAGCGCAAGCACATGCCGGTGCGCACGCAGGAGGTCCCGGATACCGAATCCGGTCGCCCGGCCGCGAGCGCCGAGCGTCCCACGTTCAAGGGGCGCCTGCTCATCTACGGACCGCCCTCGCTCCCCGTCACCCCACCTGCGGCGCACGTCGCTCCGGCGCCCGCACAAGCCGAGGAGAAACCGGCCGCCCCGGCACCGGTTGCTTCGCCTGCGCCTGCGGCGCCTGCGCCAATCATCGCCGCTCCGGCGCCTGCCCCGGTCGTCACGCCGACCCAGCCTGCAGAAGCCCCCGTCGCCACCCCGCTCCCCGCGCCCGCGCCTCCGCCACCGGTGGCTGCGCCGGCACCGGAGCCCAAGCCTGCGCCGGTTGCTGCACCGACCCCTGCGCCTGAGCCGAAACCCGCCCCGGTCGCCGCACCGACGCCAGCCCCTCAACCCGCGGTGCCGGCCGCGCCGGTCGCTCGGGATGCCGCCGAACCCAGGCGCGAACCGATCGTCCGCCCTGAGGCAATCGCGCCCGCGCCGGCCGCAGCGGCCCGCCCGCCGGCGCCGCGCCAGGACGTCGCGATGGCGGCGCCCTCCTCCGCCGCCACGCCGGAGGCGCCGGTGCCGATCGACCTCAAGGTGATCGAGAGCATCTTCACCTGCCTCGCGCCCGGGCTGCCGCAGGACTGGAAGCGGGCGTGGGTAGAGATCACCGACCAGGGCGGCGGCAAGGAGAAGGTCTCCAAATTCCGCTATACGAACCTGCGCAATGACGACGAAGGCGAGGCGCTCGTGCCCTGCAACGCGCAGGAGCTGACGCGCCGGATCGTCGGCCTGAACGACAAGCTGCCGCCCGACCGTCGCGGCTGGAATCGCGCCCTGCTCGTGATCGAGAGCGACGGCGAGTACGAGATGAGCTACGAATACCCTAAGTAGCTAGGCCTTCCTCAGGAAATCAAAGTCGCAGCCGTGCTCGGCCTGGAGCACGTGATCCATATAGAGCTTGGCATAGCCGCGCGCGGGCGCCGTCACGGGCGGCTGCCACGCCTTCTTGCGCCTTGAGATTTCTTCTTCCGGCACGAGCAGCTCGATCGCGCGCTGCCTGACCGAAATTTTTATCCGGTCTCCGTTCCTGACGAGCGCGAGCGGCCCGCCGACGGCGGCCTCGGGCGACACGTGCAGCACGATCGTGCCGAAGGCCGTGCCGCTCATGCGCGCATCCGAGATCCTCACCATGTCCTTGACGCCGGCGCGCGCGAGCTTCGCCGGAATCGGCAGGTAGCCCGCCTCCGGCATCGCATAGCCGGACTTGGGTCCCGCGTTCTGCAGCACGAGGAAATCCTCCGGCTTCACGTCGAGCGCCGGGTCGTCGATGCGCGCGGCGAGATCGTCGAGCGAGGCGAACACCACGGCGCGCCCTTCCTTCTCGAAGAGCGACGGATCGGCCGCCGAGCGCTTCAGGATCGCGCCGTTGGGCGCAAGCGAGCCGAAGAGCGCGACCAGACCGCCGACCGGCGAGATCGGGTTCCTGAATTCGCGCACCACGGCGCGATCCACCCAGGGCGGGTTTTTGTCGAGGATCTGGCCGAGCGTCTCGCCCGACACCGTCATGCAATCGAGGTGCAGCAGCGGCTTCAGCTCGTGCAGCACCGCCCCGATGCCGCCCGCGGCATAGAGGTCGGACATGTAATGCTGGCCGGTCGGCTTGAGGTCTACCAGCACCGGAGTCGAGTCCGAGAGCTCGTTCAGCTTTTTGAGCGATACCTCCACGCCGGCCCGCCCGGCGATCGCGGTGAGGTGCACGATCGCGTTGGTCGAGCCGCCGATCGCGAGCAGCACCCGCAGCGCGTTCTCGACCGACTTCGCCGTGATGATCCGGGAGGGCCGGATCGGCTTGGACGCCAGCTCGACCGCGCGCTTGCCGCTCGCCTCCGCGGCGCGCAGCCGGTCGGCGTGCACGGCCGGAATCGCCGCACTGCCCGGCAGCGCCATGCCGAGCGTCTCGGCGATCGAAGCCATGGTCGAGGCCGTGCCCATCACTGCACAGGTTCCGGCCGTCGTCGCGAGGTTGCCTTCGATCACGGCGATCTCGGCGCTGTTCACCTTGTCGGCCCGGTGCAGGGCCCAGAAGCGCCGGCAATCGGTGCAGGCGCCCAGGCGCTCGCCGCGAAACGAGGTCGGCATCATCGGGCCGGCAAGGAGCTGCACCGCCGGAATGTCCGCGCTCGCCGCGCCCATCAGCTGCGCGGGCACCGTTTTGTCGCAGCCGCCGATCAGCACGACGGCGTCCATGGGTTGCGCGCGGACCATTTCCTCGACGTCGATCGACATCAGGTTGCGGAACATCATGGAGGTCGGGCTCAGGAATACTTCACCGAGCGACGTGGTAGGGAAATCAACCGGCAGGCCGCCCGCCGCGAGCACGCCGCGCTTCACGGCCTCGATGAGCTCCGGGAAATGGCGATGGCAGTTGTTGAAGCCGCTCCTCGAGTCGGCGATGCCGACCACGGGCCGGTCGAGCATCTCGCCCGAGTACCCCATGCTCTTGGCAAACGACCGGCGCAGGTAGAGCGAAAACCCGGCATCGCCGTAATTGGTCAGGCCGCGCTTTAAACCCTTGGCTTTTTCATCCATAAGTCATTGTTTTATCACAGTGGGCAATCTCCCATCTTCGATTCCGTTCGGAATGTGGTTGATTTCCCACCGTGGCCGGCCGTACTGTGCAAGGCAGGAGGATGGACATGGACGCGGTGACCGAGCACGACGCACCGCTGCTCGACAGCATCGCCGATTTTTGCCGCCGCGCCGGCATTGCCGAATCGACCTTCGGCCGGCGCGCGGTCAACGACGGCAAGTTCGTCGCGCGCCTGCGGGATGGCGCGCGCATCACGCCGGAGACGCTCGAGCGCGTGAACGCCTTCCTCGAGCGCCACGGCGCCTCGGCGCCCGCCTCGCCTCCCGAGCTGCGGCCCCTCATCCGCGTCACCGAGCGCAGACCGGGGCCGGGCGGCGCGCCCAGCACCGAAGGCGCGCCTTCGCGCAACTTCCGCTTCTTCGACAACCGCCAGAAGTACCTGCTCTTCGTCAATACCTGCGGCGAGAAGGAAACGATCGCCCGGCGCGTCGGCATGGAGCTCGCCCACATCCATCCGCGGCCGCCCGCCATCCGTGTCTTCGATGCCGGCATGGGGGACGGCTCGGTGCTCACGCGCGTCATGCGCGAGATGCACCGGCGCTTCCCGACCCGGCCGTTCTACTTCGTCGGCAAGGAAATCAGCCTCGAGGACGTGCGCCTGTCGCTGGACAAGATGCCAGACCGGCTCTACGAGCATCCGGCGACCGTGCTCATCGTCACCAACATGTACTACACCGAGGCGCCCTGGCTCGCGCCCAAATCGGTGAGCGCGGCGACCTCGCTCGTCTGGCACGAGGTCGCGCTCAGCGGCTCGACCGCGCACGAGTTCAGCGAGCAGATCTCCGCGCTCGAGCCCTTCCTCGCGAAGAACTGGCAGGCGCGCCACAGCGCGAAGAGCGGCAACCCGGTCTACGAGCGGCCGGTGGCGCTCGTGATCTACCGCGAGGACTTCCGCTTCATGCTGGACGAGGTGATCCCCGCGCAGGGCAAGGCGCGGGCCGACTACGATCTGGTCATCGCCTCGCAGCCCTACCGCGCGCGCGTGCCGGTCGAGTTCAAGGCGAGCCGCGTGCTCGGGCCCCTCGCGCGCGCGCTCGGCCCCGGCGGTCGGCTCCTCGGCATCCATTCCTGCGGGCGCGACCCGGGGCTCGACATCGTGCGCAGGATCTGGCCCGAGGAGAATCCCTTCGCCACCGGCCGGCACGACCTGCTGCGCGCGGTGCGCGCCGAGCTCGGCAAGGAGGCGCGCCACTACAACTTCAACGCGTACTCGGACGCGCGCGCTGTTTTCCGCTACGACATGCACACGCTGCCCACCGAGATCGCCGAGAGCATCGGCACCTCCACGCTCTTCGCCGCCTGGAATGCCGCCGTGTACGTCGCGCAGATCGACGACGAGCGGCTCGCGCGCGTGGTCGGGGAACGGCGCTACCTGGACGCCACGCGCGAGGTCCTGCAGGCGCATGGCGGACTCTGGTTCCTGGATGAATCCTATGTCGTATCAAGAAAGCGCGGCTAAGCCGCTTAGCGAAAACGCGGCTAAGGCCCTCGTCGTCTCGGGGTCCCTGGAGATCGGCGCGCACCGACCGCAGGATGCGCAGACGATCGCAGCGCTCCTGCCCGCGGGCACCCCGGTCTATGTCAACCACCTGCCGCGCCACCGTTTGCCCGACACGCTGCCCACGCTCATCGCCGTGCGCGAAGCGGGTTTGGAGCCCGTGCCGCACATCGCCGCGCGCAGGATCGAGTCGAGCGCGCAGCTGGAGTCGTTCCTCAAGCGCGCCGTGCGCGATGCCGGCGTGCAGAAAGCGCTCGTCATCGGCGGCGACGTGCCGCAGGCCGCAGGCCCGTTTGCCGACGGCGCGGCGGTGATCGGCTCGGGGCTTCTTTCCGCCTCGGGCCTGCGCGAGATCGGCATTCCCGGCTACCCGGAAGGCCATCCGCGCATCCCGAGCGCGATCCTCGAGCGTGCCTTCGCCGAAAAGCTCTCGCTACTCGCGACGCAGGGCCTTGGCGGCTATGTGGTCACGCAGTTCTCGTTCGCGCCGGCGCGCGTGGTCGAATTCTGCACGGCGCTTGCGCGCTCGGCGCCGAACGTTTCGGTCTATGTCGGGCTCGCCGGCCCCACGAATCCGGTGTCGCTCCTGCGCTTCGCGCAGGCCTGCGGCGTGAGCGCGTCGCTGCGCGCCTTGCGCGCCCAGGGAATCGATGCGGTGAAGCTCGTGACGCACACCGACCCGGGCGACCAGCTCTCGGCCATCGCGCGCTACTGCGGCTTGCGCCCCGACTGCAACGTCGTCGGCATCCACGTGTTCACCTTCGGCGGCGTCGCGCCGGCGGTGCAGTGGATGAACCGCCAGCTAATTCCAGATAGAGCGAGCCGCGTCGACGCATAGGCGCAGCTTCGCGCGCTCGTCGGCCTCGGTCACCGGGTTTCCGCCCATCGTGCTCGCGAAGCCGCACTGCGGGCTTACGGCGAGGCGCGCAGGATCGATATGGCGCGACGCCTCCTCGACCCGCCGCTTCAGAACATCCATCGGCTCGAGCTGCGGCATTTTCGAGCTGACCAGGCCGAGCACCACGCCCTTCGTCGTCGGCATCGTCGCGAGCGGCGCAAAATCGCCCGCGCGCGGCGTGTCGAACTCGAGCAGGAAGTGCGTGACCTCCGCCCGATTGAAAAGCCGCTCGGCGATGGACGTATAGCCGCCCTCGGAGAGATACATTCCCTTGTAGTTGCCGCGGCACAGGTGCACGCCGACCGCGAGGTCGGCGGGCCGGCCCTTGACCGCCTCGTTGATCGCGTCCACGTAAAGATCGACGAGCGCTTCTGGATTGCCGCCCGCGGCGCGCACCCTCGCCTGCAGCGCCGGGTCGCAGAGCATCGCAAGCGCCACCTCGTCGAGCTGGACGTAGCGGCAGCCGGCCTCGTAGAGATCGGCGATCTCGCCCTGATACACCTTGCCGAGATCGAAGAAGTATTCCTTCGGGTCCTGGTAGGCGCTGCCCCAGTCCGTGAAGCGATAGAAGTGCGTCGCGGAGGGCGCGGGCAGGGTGATCTTCTGCGTTTTCTTCGTGAGCCTGGAGGCATAGGCGTATTCGTCCAGGGCGATTGGCTCAGTGCGCGCGACCTTGCCCTCGACGAAGGGCGCCGTGAAATCGCGCTCGTGGCCGTGCTCGTCGTGGAACTTGAAGACGGCGTCCTTGACCGCCAGTCCCCGCGTGAGCCGCACGAACTTTTCCCAGTAGGAAATGCGCCGGAACTCGCCGTCGGTCACGACCTCAAGACCGCAGTCCTCCTGCAGGCGAACGACCTCGCGAATCGCGGCATCCTGGGCGGCGCGCAATGCATCATCGTGCATGCGACCCTCGGCGTGCTGGCGGAAGGCATCGCGCAGCGCCCGGGGACGCAGCAGGCTGCCGATGTGATCGGCGCGGAAAGGCGGTCGAACGGGCATCCTCGATATCTCTGCCATGGCGACGCCAATATAATTCAGGCCGATGGGTTCCCGGCTGCATTCCGCGCTGCGCTACGCCCCGGCCGAAGTGACGGTGGAAAAGCGCGCCGATGGCACGATGGTGCTGCGCTCGCCCCACCCGCTCAAGCCTCACCCGCGCTGCGTAGGGGACTGGCTCAAGCAATGGTACGAAAGGGCCCCCGAGCGAACGTTCCTCGCCGAGCGCAGGGGCGAGGGCTGGCGCAGGCTTTCCTATCGCGACGCGCTTTCCGACGCGCGCCGCATCGGCCAGGCGCTGCTCGACCGCGGTCTCGGACCCGCGCGGCCGGTGGCGATCCTGTCGGACAACAGCATCGATCACGCGCTGCTCGCGCTCGGCGCGATGCAGGTCGGCGTGCCCGTCGCGCCGATCTCGCCCGCGTATTCGCTCATGTCGAAGGACTTCGCGAAGCTGAAGCACATCTTCGAGCTCCTCAAGCCCGGCCTGGTCTTCGCGGACAGCCCGGAGAAATTCGGGCCGGCGCTCGCGGCTTTGGGCGTCGAATCGACGCCGGTCGCCGAGCTGCTCAAGGCCAACCCCGGCTCGACCGGCGAAGTCGCGCATTCGCGCGTCACGCCCGACACGGTGGCGAAGATCCTCTTCACCTCGGGCTCGACCGGCGTGCCGAAGGGCGTCATCAACACGCAGCGCATGCTGACCTCGAACCAGCAGAGCTGGGCGCAGGTCTGGCCGTTCCTCGAAGACCGGCCGCCCGTGCTCTGCGAATGGCTGCCCTGGAACCACACCTTCGGCGGCAACGCGACCTTCAACATGGTGCTCCGCAACGGCGGCACGATGTACATCGACGGCGGTAAGCCCGCCCCAGGGCTGATCGAGATCACCGCGAAGAACCTGAAGGAAGTCTCGCCGACCATGTACCTGAGCGTGCCGCGCGGCTTCGACCTCCTGCTCCCCTACCTCGAATCCGACGCGCAGCTGCGCAAGAACTTCTTCCGCGACCTCGACTTGGTCTTCTACGCCGGCGCGGCGCTGCCGCCCA